>Ga0302326_10016990_pt1 | contig 15200 bp, 19 predicted proteins | sample Palsa_T0_3_FD_202264 | JGI IMG/M metagenome (GOLD analysis project Ga0302326, IMG submission 202264) | Peat permafrost microbial communities from Stordalen Mire near Abisko, Sweden - Palsa_T0_3 | ecosystem: Environmental > Terrestrial > Soil > Palsa > Peat permafrost | place: Sweden: Abisko...
GTCGCACGCCACCCCGCCGCAACCAGAACCACCACGAAAACCACGCTCACCAGCAACCACGCAACCACGCCAACGAAGCTCACGCTGAATGGCGGCTAACAGCTGGTCGAGAAGTGGATGCAGATCTGGGAGCGCGCGATCATGCGGTCGCTGGCTTCGCACCTGCTGCACCGTCCGGAGTTGCGTCAGCAGTTGCGCGACGAGCAGGCCGATGAGATCGAGCATTCGTACGGGCGACTGCTCGAGGACTTCCACCGACCCCGGTCGATCTATAGCCAGATGCGCGACATCATCAACCAGCGGCAGACCGCTGTTCAGCTGTCTACGTACCTTGACGATCCGCTCTGGGACGACTTCGAGGATCTGCTGGGCGAGGTTATCGGACATTGCAAACCGATTTATTTCTATCTTGACGCGCTGGACGAAGAGTTCAGACATGCCCCGATGTACTGGCTGAAATGTCAGGAGGGGTGTTCTACCAGGTCATGCGGCTGCTCCGCGACCACAAGCTAGGCGGCCGCCTGCACGTCGTCGTTTGCATCCGCGATATCGTCATGTCGTCGGTGTACCGGTCTGAACATGCGCCGCGTTACTACAACGAACCGCACATACGCGTCCTGACATGGGACCGAAGCTCGCTGCTCTACCTGCTCGGGCAAAAGCTGCAGCGGCTGCCGCCGTCACTGCTGATGCGACGCGCCACCAGCGGCGCACCTCCGCGGCCGCCGAAATGCAGTTCTCCTTGCGTAACATCCGTGCTCACCTTTGAACGGCCAACCCTGCCTTCTGCTATGAACGACGGCGCATTACGAGATGTTCACCGCTCGATAAGGATCTAAAGACCGGTCCCGACACCCCGCTGCGGAACACACGGGTGATCCTCTCGGCCAGGAGCCTGGCGACGTTCGTCGTGCGTGGCCGCTGCCACTGTCACTACTCGGTGAATTCCTGGCAGCCATTGCACAGCCCTTTCTGGCACTATCGATATATGGCCACCCTCATCGAACGCCTCGCACAAGCTGCCTACGAAGCGCACCGCGCCGCGCTTCCCACCTCGCTCCCGCCGTGGGAAGACATCACCAAACAGGAGCAGCAAGCTTGGAAGGCCGCCGCGTCCGCCGTCGCCGGGCAAACCGGCGGCACCATCGCTGAGGCGCCTAACGGCCAGCCCCTGGTCATCCAGGTCGGAGACCAGCGTCATACCTTCGGTAACGACTTCACCGCCGGCCGTGAAGGCACCCTCGTTATCGACGATGAGTTCACCTCTGGTCAGCACGCCCGTTTCCAGGCTGTTCGTGGCCTATGGTACGTCGAAGACCTCGGCTCCACCAACGGCACCTTGCTCAACGGGCACCGGATCTTTTCAGCCCAGTTGCTGAAGAAACGCTACAAGATCAAAATCGGCCACACGGTCATAACCGTGGTGTCGGCATGAACCGTTCACAGCATGCCAGAGCGCCTTCGCCCTTGCCCACCCGGTGCCCGGTCAAGGCCCGCGAGTGGTCGTCCAGGAAGGCGATAGGAAGGACTTCCGCCTGCCGATACGGGCTACGAAAGCGTCTCCGACCCAGATCTCATTCGGCCGATCAGCTTCGAACCGGCCGAACGCCTCCGCCGGCTCGCCGCCCGCAGCCCGGCCGGCCAGCCCGGTCCGGGTGAACATCCGCTGCAGGGTCCGCTCGCCCGGAGCCCGGCCCAGCTGGGCCGGCAAGATCCGGCGGACCTGGGCGGCGGTCCGCCCGGGATTCTCCTTCTTCAGCGCCGAGGCCAGCTCCATCACCTCCGCCGGCAGCCGCGGCGCCGACTGGCGGGGCGAAGGCACCAGCGCGTCGAACCCGCCGCGGCGCAACAGGGATCCACCGGTCCAGCGTCCAGCGCGTAAACCGCATCGTCCGGCCGGACGGCCCAACGTGCTCCCGCTCGGCCAGGGCCCGGACCATCCGCCTGCGCTACCGCGAGGACAGCGCAGGATCGGCGGCCTCCCGAATGAGCATGTAACGGAACAAGTCGATCTCCCGGGCCCGCCGCAGCCGGGCCTGCTGATCATCTTCTGCTTTCGGCATGCGGTGTGTGGGGCTGTACGGTTCGCCGTGATCTCACGTCGGGCTGCCGCTGAGCGGAGGGGGCTCGGTTGCGTGAGAGCACCGTCACGGAATCGAACGAACCCGGGCCGGTCCGCGGGCCAGTTTCACAGGGTCAAGTAAAATCAGGGTAGTGCTGGCGGATAGGCGGTCCGCAATAAACACTCCAGCGCTGCGGTTGGCGGCATGTGACTCTTCTATCTCGGCCGACCCGGCACTCCCTGCGGGCATGCTGCGCAGGAGCGTCGTGATCATCAGGCTTCCACGACGTAGACAGCTGTCGATTAGGGATCTGCCATCGAACGTCTTCGCGGACGAACTGACGGACTCTTCGACAGCGCGGACAAGCGCCGGGCTATCGTACCCGGCAGCGAAGGTGGCACTGCGGAAATTGCGGAGCAGCCTCTCCGCCTGCTTCTTGTAGAACCGTGCTGTTCCCGGGCCGGTCCCGACCCCCTGATCGAACAGGAAAAGGCTCTGACCGCTGATCATCTCGAGGGCGGGGTCGAAGTCCGGTGATCGCCGGATCTGGCTGCGCAACTGTCGCAGGCTCCCTGACTCGGCGTACATGATCGCCGCGGCACTCTCATCGGTGGCGTAGGTCAGGTATCCGTCCTCGTAACACCAGGCGTTGATCTGCTCACTCGGCCCGAGCAGGAGCTCGGTAGCCCCGAACCGTGGCGGAATCAGGTGGACGATGCACTGGAACGCGGTCCGAAGCGCGTCGGCGGCCCAGTCGTGAAGTTTACCGGCGCCCTCGGCCAGCGCTGGGTCGGCACCGGACGGCGAGAGCATGGCCCAGTCCTGTACCGCCTGGTCTAGCGCCCGGCTCGCACCCGACAGCGCCAGCGCGCGGGCCACCTCCTCGAAAATCGAGGGCTGCGCCGCGACGAGGAAGCCAAAACTGCCGACGTGCACATAAAAGCGGCGGCTCACGGGTATAACCAGCGCACACGTCTCGGTGGAGTTGACGGCGCTCGTCATCACGGCTCTTCTCTCAGAAGATGTCTGGGCAGGGGGCGTTGATGCCGACTATGCCGACACGCACTCAATGAGACTTGATCTATCCCGGAAACGCGTTCCTGTCAAGCCCTGGCAGCTCCCAAAGCCAGCCCAGGACGTTGCGTTCCCGTACCCGCTCGATCAGGTCGGGCGTCACGCCCGCAGGCAGGAAACGATCCAGCTTCACGGGTACGTCGTCCTCGTTATGCTGCACGACGTCGGCCGAGGCCAAGCCGACGGCTACCGCAGTGCCCAGGGCCCGGCTCCAGTACACGCCGACCAGTTCTCCGCTGGGGCTCCTCTCCATCGGCATCTCAGGATTCCGGGCCAGGAGGGGGATTGCGGAACTGAGCAGTCGTGACACCGCCGAGTAGATGGTCTGCACTCCGCCGTGAGGTGAGGTCACATCGAGCAACTGGTCCTGGAACCGCCAGGCCTCCATACTTGCGCCCAGGCTCGCCATCGGCGTGATCGGAGAAAGCCGCCGCTCGGCCGCTTGCTCGAGCAATTCCGTGAGCTTGCCGATCACCGCAGCCGCTTCGTACTTCTCCTTCATGTACGCCCAGTCGACGCCGTGCTCTTTCTGCGCCTTCGCTTGAAGGTCCAACCGATCTCCGCCTTGCCATCCCGTCACCAGGACGCATCGCGTTCCGCCACCGTCGATCTCACGGATCATCTCCAGGGCCTTGATGCCGTCTGCGTTCACGTCATCATCGGGATCCAGGCCGACATCCAAGATTGCGACATCGAATCTGGCCGCCCGCAGCGCATCTCTCACGCTCTCCAAGTTCGTGCAGACGACGATTTCCGAAGCGCCTGCTCGTCGTGCGGCTCTGGAGAGCGTGAAAACCCAGGATTCGATGTCCTCCACAATCAAAGCTCGCGTAGGTGCCTTCACGTTGACTTGGCCCCCTCGGGCATTAGAGCACTTATCTCTGAGTCGATCTGGAAACGGATATTCACGGTAGTACCAGACCCAGGCTGGGACTTGACCTCGATCAGCCCCTGGGCGCGGCGGACCCAGCCTCGCACCCATAGCATGCCGAACCCCAGCCCGCTGCCTCTATGACCCGGCGGCCGCGGTTCGAACAGGCCTTTCAGCTGAACCTCATTCATCCCGACTCCGTTGTCCCGGACCGTAATCACGATAAAGGACTCCCGAGGCGAACGCTGATCCAGCCCCGTGGACACCCGCAGCTGCGCAGGCTTCGACCCTGGCTGGTTACCCATCGCCGTGATGGCATTGAGCAGCAGGTTCTCGACCACCAGGTCCAGGGCTGTGCACGGGAGGTTAGGCAACCCTGGGGCCAGGTCCTTGACCAGATCGATATGCTTCGGGATCCGGACGCCCCCGAGGCCGGCTTCGACCTGCGCGTTCACGTCGACACTTTCCCGTGGCGTGCCGATCCGCTTGCGCAGCTCGTTGGGGATTTCGAGTGCGTGGTCCGCGTTGTCCTCGATCAGCTCGAGCCTGTGCTTGAGATCGGCCTTGTCCATCGAAGTGGTTGATTCTAGGTCTTCCCGGAGGTCGCGCACGACCGCCCGTATCGAGCCGATGTGGTTGTTGATCCGGTGGACAGCGTTGAGAACCTGATCCGCGGCCAGGACCATCAGCTGATCCTGCAGCTCGTTGTCGAGGTCGGCCCGGATCTTCGTCATCGCGATGGCATTGACAACCCGCCGGGAGAAACGCTCGGCCAAAACCTGCCCGACGTTACTGAATGCATTCTCTCGGGAACTCTCCAGGTTGAGCACCCCGATAGGGAACTGCTGGGTGCCCCCCAGGATGATCGGAATGGCCATTTCGCAGCGCATCCCTTCCAGGATGGGACGGTAATCGCTGTGCTCGACGGCCCGCTGTAGCAGGACGGTATTACTCGTGCTGAATGCCTCTCCACAGATGCTTGACTCAACACCCACCCTAATGCCGATGTCTGCGGCGTTCGTGCTGTACGCGATGACCAGCGCGTTCCTGTCTTGCGGGTCCGCGAGGAGAATGTCCGCGGCGTCTGGCTTCAGGAAAGTCAGCGACTTCAGGGCGATCAGGATCTGGTCGAGGACCTTGCGCATGATCTGATCGTTGTCGGCTCCGGCTTCGGCTAGGAGCAGCCGGTCAGTGGCGGTCCACAAATTTTCCTCGTCGAAGAGTGCGGCGTGGGTGATCGCCACGGAGATCTGCCTGGCCACGGCGTTGACGAATTCGAGATGCGATTCGTCGAACCCGCTATCCGGAGCGGCCTCGACATTGACCACGCCAATCGTCTGTCCCTCGAGGGTGAGATCGGCAGCCAGGATACTGAACCGCGGGGCCTGACGCGTCAGATCCATTTCCTTGCGCGGAAAATATTTCTCTCGCAGTAGGGGATCAGTCTGGACGTCGTTCACCATGACCGACCTGCGCTGAGACAGCACGAGCCCGGAAATCGAGTTGTCGATCGGGATGAAGCGGCCGATCTCTCTCTCGTCCGATGACATCTCAATACGGAGTCCGTCTGCATACTCGAACATTATATCTACATACAAGGAACTGAGTATCCGCTGGGTTTCGGCCACGATGAACTGGAGCGTTCCGGCGAGGGTATTGGTATGGTCGAGGATCAGCTGGTCGGTCGCGTGCATCAGCTGCAGCTGACGCTCCCGGAGCTGAGCATCGGTGCCGCCTACGGCCGGGTTCTCCTTGTGGCTCTCGCTCATTCTCCATCCCCCTGAGTAGCGCCAGACACGGATAGAGGCGAGGTCCGGAGGGCCGTCACCAGGTCGCGCGCCACCGACACGTAGCGGGCCGCATCCGAAGTTGACGGTGGCCGACTGGAACGAACCGTATAGTCACGCAACCGCCGAAGTTCCAAGATCACCGGGTACAGTATCGGCCATTTGTCAAGGGCCTCCAGACTGCGCGCCACTTGCGGCCAGCCGTGCGGCTGGTCTGGGGCTATTCGGTCGGCCGCGACGTTGAGCTGGTATTCAAGCAGCCCCCAGGCGTTTATGACGGCCTGCCCGGGGGCCACCCTAGCCAGCTCCTCGATCGCGTTGAAATCGGTATCTTCGCGCTTGGCGCCAACCGCGTCATTCGGAGGACCCACACCCTTCGTGGCCACTGCGATCACCTTCTCATAATCCACGAGAGAGGCGAACGTCGCCTTTGCGCCGTGGAATTCGAGACTCTGGATCCGACGAAAAACGCCGACGAGCTCCGGTCGCAGCAGAACTACTGCGGCTAGGACAGCGATCGGCCAGGCGACAGAGTTCACGATCGACGCGTCGAACTCAAGGCCAGTCACGAGCAGAGAGTACACCGTAACGGGAATGTCGGTCTAACGGTTCAACTGGTCGCGGCACGCCGGGCGTGCGCTTGATACGGAAGGGTCAGTTATGACAGAAGACCTTCACTTCGGCATGCCGCGCCGTTCCAGCTTATGGCATCGCATTGAGCTGGATTACCGCAGGTCGGAACGGCGGAGACGATGCGGGACTACTCGGGTGTGCCGTCCATGATGCGGGCCAGATCCGGTTGGCCGTTCTCGTGATGCATGACGGACCAGCTCGCGAGGATGTCCAGCGCGTCCAGCGCGGCTGAGCCCGGCTGCGCGGTGTACGCGAGGATGATCTGCCCAGGGTCGGCCAGCGCGTACACCACGGCGGGCATCACCAGATCGCTAGGTCTTTTCGCTAGGTCTTTGGGTTCCCCTCATGGCCAGGGCCCCGGCATAGTCGCGTCATGTCCGTCTCGTTTCGTGCTGGGCTGAGTCCGAGAGTGCTGAGGGTCCGGGTAGCGTCCGGGCGTGGTGCCTGCAGGCGGCTGCAACGCTGGTGTGCCCGGTGATTTTCAAGATGTTGATAGCGAGGTTGCGTAGGGTGGCCATGATCTGAGGTCCGCTGCCCGTGCGGATCTGCGAGGCGTCTTCGCCGTAGCCGACGTCGCGGATCACGTGTGGCTGCCCAGCCTGATCGGCGATGGCCTTCCTCGATGGTAGATCTCAAAGTCAAAGTCAGGTACTGCGCATGAGCCAACTCCGACGATGCAGATCCCTTCGCGCCAGCTTTGCCTCCCAGCACCCAGAACTGTGCGCGCTCGCGGATGCCTCACATCGGCGCTTGAATGTCACACCGACATCCAGCGAGACGGCGATCTCCGTCACCTCCAACTGCAGCGGCCAGCGCCCCGAACGCGACCTCGCCTCATCGAGTTCGTTTCGAGGATCACTCAGGAAATCCGCCAAACGCAAAGAAGCAGTGAACTCGCCGGATGCCGGCACACCTATCTTCTCAACGGACAGCCTGCAATAATTGCGGATGACTAGCGGCCAGAGGGAAGAGCGCCACTGCATCGACCAAGCCATCACCGTCTAATTCGCGAAGTATCTACTGATGCGGATCGCCGGTGAGCGGTGGGTGCCGGCAGATGCAGACTTTCTTCGGGACCGTGTGAGGCTAAAGGTGCGCCGTGACGGGACTCGAGTCGTTCCACCAGGAGATCATCCTTGAGCACTACCGCAGGCCGCTGCACGCGGGCCTGCGGGAGCCGTTCGACGCCCAGGTTCACCACGTCAACCCTGACGGTGAGGACGAGGTGACGGTGCGGGTGACGCTGAACGATGCCGGCAGCGAGCCAGTGCTTGCCGACGTGTCATATCGGGCGCTCGGATGCTCGATTAGCGTGGCCAGCGTCTCCGTTATGGCTGACATCATCATCGGCAAGACCGTGCGCGAGGCAACGGACATCAGCGAGGCGTTCCTGAACCTGATGCTGTCACGGGGCAACACCGAGCCGGACGAGGACATGCTCGGCGATGCGGTCGCATTCGCGAGCCTCTCGAAATATCCGTCCCGGATCAAGTGCGTACTGCTGGGCTGGATGGCCTGGAAGGACGCAACGACACGGGCGCTCAGCCAACAGGACGAGACGCCCGCGGCTAATCGGGCACCCGGGGTCAGGGAGCACCAGCCGTGACGGGGCGGCGGAACCTGCAAGGAAGCTCGATAAGCGCTGTGCGCATCGAGCAGCCGGCGCACCCTAGTTCCGCCTGGTGAATTTCACTGGTCAGAGGTTGTGTGTGAGGTCTTCACGTTTGAGACTGACCTGCGCAAACGAGGGGTGGCTGGCGGGCCGGCCACGGGTTAAGCGGGTTTTGCCCACGGCTTGTGGAGGACGTGGCTACGGTTCGGGCGGGTGTTAGGACTGGGTGCTGTCGGCCTAGACGATCTTGAGGGTGAGGTCCTGGAGTTCGCTGAGTAGGGCGCGGAGTTTTTCGCGTTGTCGAACAGCGGTTTCGGGCTCGGCTTTGCGACGGTCGAGTCGGTCGACGTGAGCGCCGGGTACTACGACGGGTTTCTACGCCTCGGTTTCGGGCTGGGCTTTGCGACGGATACGGTATAGAGGGCCTCATGACCTGGCGTTTTGCGAGCCCCTGCGCCAACCATACTGCGCTTGCCGCTCCGATACCCCTGATCCAAGATGGCAGGGCGCTGGCCAGCAGGTTTTCGCGCGCCGACCATGACCGAAATAGCTGTTCGGCGTCATGGCTGTACCTGGGTCACGTGACGATCCAGAAACCCTGGCGCTCCTTGTGGGAGGCCTGCTGCGCCCGCGCGTTCATCGGGCAGCCCTTATCTGGCGTAGTTTCAAACTCCTCGAACCGTAGGATGCCGGTGGGCAGGCAGCGCGGCACAACCGCGTCCACGATCACTGGCTGGAGTTCCTCCATGAGGTCAACAGCCAGGCACGGCCGATCAAGCGAGGCCGGTGGAGAAAGCCCACTGCGGAAGCGTTGACTCGGCGCTCTACTCCAGCTCGATTTCCTGGTCCGCCGCATGTCCGGGAGAGTGACCTGCTCTGGTGAGCTCTGGCGGACCCAACGCGGCGTTGCGTTCGGTCGCCATCCGGTAAGCGTGCTCAACGGCCCGCAGCCGGGCGGCGACGCGGGTCTCGCGGGCGGCGATGGCCTGGCGGTTGCGGCGGCCGTAGGAGCCCTCGGGCAGGCTGCGGCCGGACCGCTCGACTTCGCGGAGGTGGGCTTCTCGTTCGTCGGCGTGGGCGGCGATGGCGAACAGGGCGATGTTGGCGGTGGTGGCGTCCAGGACGAGGGTGACTGTCTGGGTCTCGGGGTCCCGGCGGGCCAGGGCCAGGACCCGGGGGCCGTCGGTCTCGGGCCAGGCCTGCTGAGGATGGACGCGGCCGTGCCGGACCCGGTCGTGGAACTGGGCGAGTTGCACGTCGGCGCGGTCGATCTGGTCGCAGGCGGCGGCGAAGTTCTCCCCGATCGGGCCGAGCTCGGTACCCCGGTTGTTGCAGTACCGCAGGAGCCGGGCGGCTTTCGGCTGATCCGGGAAGTTGCCGGAGCGGGCGTGTTTGCGCAGTTCGTTCTTGAGGTGCGTGTGGACGGCTCCGGTTTCGATGAAGCGGACCAGGCCGTGGGCGTAGACGGGTTCTTGGGGCCGGGCGGCTAGCCAGATCGCGAGCCGCCGGGCGGTGATGTGGTCGACGATGGTGCCGCGGCTGTCGGCTTCGGCGATGCCGTCGTCGATGAGGCGCTCGTACATGGGCAGGTCGGGGAGCGGGCCGTCCTCGGGCAGCTGGTAGCCGGGTCCTGCCGGAGGCCCTACGCCGTTATCAGTTCTGTACATGGGTCATGCGGTGTTCCGGCGTGCGGGAGTCCGGCCAGCATTGCCGGTCGTGGTGGTGCGTCCGTTGTTCAATCGGCTGCCTCGCGCTCTGGCTGCCGGCTGGCGTGTTCCTGCTGGCGGTCGATGTCGCTGGGCGGCTCGGAGACCCGGGCGATGACGTCGGGTGCAGTCAGGCCGAGTTCTTGGGCCCAGGCCTGCATGTGGGGCCAGAGCCGGTGTCCTTCGTTGAGGTCAGTTTCGGCGGTGGTGTCGGCCAGGATCATTGCGGTGATGGCGGTGTTGCGGTCCAGGGTCTGGCCGGGGAGCCACGACACCTCCCACTCGTGCTGGCGGCCGGGTGCTTGCCGGGCGGTGTGGGGGGTGTGATCGCTGGTCATAGTTGTGTCGTTGATGGTCAGAGCCATGATTGCTACTTCGGGGTCGCGGTTAGGGTTCGGCTTCCAGGTCGGGCTCGGGGTCGCGGTGGCGGTCTTGGCCGGTGTGCAGGGCGTCCCAGAGGTTGGTCCCGGCGGCCGGGAAGTGCTCCTTGACCCAGTCGCTGGCGGCGAGGACGACCGCGTATTCAGGGGGCCTCGTGCTGCCGGACGCGCGGCGGGAGTCGTTGTCTTCGGGCTGCTTCATGCCCTCACCTGACCTGCCTGGCTGGTGGCACGCCCATCACTGGGCAGCCTGCCGATCTGCTGCGGGCTGGGGCTGGCGGGCGGGTCGCTTGCAGTGTCGCGGGTGGATGTCGGGGGCGGTGCCGGTGCCGGTGGCGGGGCGCCAGTGGCTGCGGGGGCGGTAGCCGGGGGTGTCGAGCTGGTCGTCGTCGAGGGCGGCGGGGGCGCACCAGTTGCTGACGCGGGCGCGGCGGCGGGCGGCGGTGGCGGCGGCGCGTTCGGCGCGGGTGCGTTCGGGGGCGCGCTTGTCCCACCAGGCGTCGTACAGGTCGGCGATCAGGTCGCGCAGGTGGGGGCTGATGGTGGGGGTGTCGCCGCGGGCGAGGACGAGGATAGTCATCTCGCGGACGCCGAGGGCGCGGGCGATGCGGGCTGAGCCATGGCCCATGACGTGCAGGGCGCGCAGGCGCAGCCGGGTTCCGCCAGCGTCGATGCGGGCCTGCGGCCCGGTCGCGCTGGTCATGGGGATGACGACGGCGGTGCTGCTGGTGGCGTGGCGGGCGGGGGCGAGGTCATCGAAGCTCGCGGAAGCGGGCCGGGCGCGGGTGCTCATGTCAGGTCATCTCCTCGGCTTGGCGGTCACCGGGATTGGCATGGTTGGGGCCGGTTCGGCGGGCGGAGTCCAGGGTGCGGGTGACCTCCTTGTCGCCGAGGCCGGCTTGGCGGGCGGCGATGGCCAGCGGAGTGAGGTCGGCGGCCGGGTCGGCGTCGAGGGCGCGGTTGGCGGCCCAGAACAGGCCGGCGTTGCGGTTGCCCTCGGGCTGGCTGGCCACCCACTGGGCCAGGTGAGTCACGTCGAAGCCGGGAACGGGGCGCGGTTGGATGTGCTGCTGGCGGCCGGGTTCCAGCAGCCGGGTGACCGCGTCCCAGTCCAGGGCGCCGCGGCCGCCGGGTCTGGCGATGACGTAGTAAGGCTTGCCATCGATCTGGGAGGGCGGGGCCAGGATGTACCCGCCGTGGGAGCGGAAGTCCAGGTGGTGGCTGGGCAGGCGGCCGTTGCGCTGGCCGGAGCCGGTGAAGTAGGCGTGCATTCCGCCGGCCGGGGTCCGGACGTAGGCGGCGGCGCCGTCGACCAGGCCGGCGCGGCGGAGCTCACCGAAGCCGGGGTAGCCGTTTCCGGCGGGGCCGCGCTGATCGACGTCCAGGACGTCGGGGCCGGGGGCGATGGCCAGGTTCCAGCCGGAGCCGCGGCCGAACCAGCCGGTGATCTGCTGCTCGTCGGTGGTGGCGTCGCGATAGCCGTGCCGGGTGGCGGGGATCTTCTGGCCGGGCAGGCAGGGGAACACCGGCCAGCCGTGGCGGGCGTAGGCCAGAGCCCGGTTCAAGATGGCGTCGGTCATGACGCGCTCCAGGGCTGGCCGGGGGCCGGGACGCGACGGGGGTGGCCGCAGGTGGAGGTCTCGGTGATCAGCTGGGCGGCGAGGGCGGGCAGGACGCGGGCCTGGTATTCGGCTTGGGCGGACAGCAGCCTGGCGGTGCGTTCGGGCTGGAGGTACAGGACCGACCAGAGGCCGGACAGGATGTCCAGGCCGTACAGGCATAGGTCGTGGGAGGGCCAGCAGGGGGCGATCGTGGCGGCCAGGTGGCCGTAGCCGGGGCGGTAGACCTGCTCGACCCAGGAGTGGAGGCGGGCGATGGGTTCGTGGCGTTCGGCGGCGGGGAGCTTCCACCATGCCGGGGCCGGGTCGGGGTGGTAGCCGCCGAGGCCGGGGGCGAGCTGGGCGGCCAGGTCGGTGACCTGCCGGTCCAGCGCCTCGAACCGGGCCAGGACGGTGGCGTCGTCTTCGAGGGTGTGGCCGAGGCCGGTGATGAGGTCGGTGAGCTCGGTGAGCCGCTCGCTGAGGGTGGTGAAGTGGCCGGTCTCACGATTATCGAGCTGGGTGAGCCGCTCGTCGTGGGCCGCGAGTTCCTGGAGCGCGGCGGTGATCGGGTCGTTGCTGGTCACGGTCATCAGGTCCAGGGGAAGGAGGTGCCGTCGTCGGGGAGCCACTCGGCGGGCACGTGGTCAGGGATGTCTGGTTCGGGGTACTCGATGGCGGGGTGCCGGGCAGCCTGGGTGGCGGCGGGGCCGTGGCCGAGGCGGCGGGCGCGGCGGTAGGCGGGGTTCTTCCAGGCCTGCGGCAACCGGGCGATGACCGGGGCGCAGTTGCTACGGATGACCAGCGCGAACGCGGCGGGCAGCTGGCGGATCATGTCCGGGGCGGCGACGTCGTGGCGGGTGGCGTGGTCCTGGCCGCGCACCTTCCACGGCGCCTGCCCGCACAGCGTGCTGGCCATCTCCAGCGTGCCGGTGGCGGTGATGCCGGGCAGGAACATCTTCACCGAGCAGGTGTCCAGGACGATCTGCCGGCCGTGATCACCCCAGCGTTCGGCGAGCTGGGCTTCGCCGTGAGCTACCGCGATGACTTGGATGCCCTTGCCGCCGGAGTCAGCCAGCCACGAGGGCAGGGGAACCGGGCAAATTTGTGTGACCTCGTCCAATCCCATCAGGAGCGATGGATCCAGCCGGCGAGAATCTGAGGCCTGGCCGAGCTGCGCGGCGATGTAGTGGATCTCTGAGGCCATGGCGGCGAAGAGCGGGGCGACGGGGGCTTGCTCGGAGAGGGCTTCGGCGATCAGGTAGACGGTGCCGCGGTCTTCGAGGAAGGCGGGGATGTCGAAACCGGTGCCGGGGGCGGGCAGGACGCTGGCGGCCAAGGCGGGGTCGGCCATGAAAGCCAGGGATCTTGACATCACCATTCGGACTGTTGCTGTGGTCTTCTGGGCCTCGGACCGCAGCTCGGCCAGGGTGAGGGCCCATTGGCGGGCACCGGCGGCGATCAGGATCCGCTCGGGGACGTCGGGGTTGGCGCCGGTGACCCAGGCGGCGACGGTGCGCAGGTCGTACTGGGCCAGGGCGGCGGCGTGGAAGTAGCCGCGCAGGTAATCGGAGGCCTTGGCGGACCAGAAGGTGCCGTCTTCGACGCCCTTGTGCGAGACGGCGAACGCGAACGCGTCGGCGCGGCGGATGGCGGTAGCCGGGTCCTGGCAGCCGTCGACCGGGGACCAGCGGAAGGTGGAGGGGACGCCGCCGATGTTCTGGGGGTTGAACACGTGCACCGGGCCGAGGCCGTCGCGGACCGCGGCGGTCAGGGCGTAGATGTCGGGCTTGGTGCTGGTGGCGATGACCGGGCCGGGGTAGCGCAGGATGACGTCGGCCAGGAACGCGGTCTTGAGCATCCGTGGCGGCGACATGACCAGCAGGTGTTCTTCCAGAGGGACGCGCAGGGCGTGCCGGTAGTGGGCGCGGCCGGCGAAGACTGAGTGCTGGCGGGGTTCGGCGATCCGGTACCACAACGGGAGGGAGGGGCGGATATGGCGGGAGCGGCGCAGGGCGGCCAGGCGGCCCCAGCGCAGCCACAGGCCGAAGACGTGGGCGAAGCCTTTGCCGGGGTGCAGCCGCAGGTGCAGCCGGATCCGCAGATGCCGGGCCCGGTTGCCGGACAGGTAGCGGGCGGGCAGGAACGCCCAGGTGAACATCGCGGCCAGGACGATGAGGACGGCCAGGGCGATGGCGTACTTGAGCATCATCGGGGGTCTCCGTTCCGGGCGGCGAGAACGGCTTTACGCTGTGCGGTCCGGGCGGCGCCGGGGTGCAGGTCGGCCTGGGGTGCCAGGTGAGCGCTGATCGGGGCGATGCGATGAAGGGGGATCGAGGCGAGAGGGCCGTGGCGTTCGGTCACCAAGGAAAGGAAGCGGGACGTCTTGGTCTCGCCCCGGACCCTGGCCGCCTGCGGTGCGGGGGCCGGGGTGCGGCGGGCGGGGGCGACGGGGCATTCGGCCAGGACCCAGGCGCGGAACCCGGCCAGGGTGGAGGCTGGAGCCAGGGCCAGGCGCAGCAGCCACAAGATCAGGCCGCCGAGCAGGGCCAGCGGAGTGGCCTGGTCGACGGCTGGCACGGTGCCGAGGTGCTGGTGGCGGGCCAGGGCACTGGCGCGGACGACGGTGATCAGGGTGTCGCTGGCCAAGGCGTAGGCGATGGGGGGCATGGACCAGATGGCCAGGTTCCGCCAGCCGGGGGCGGCCGCGATGGCATTCATGAACACGCTCGCGCCGACCGAGGCCAGGTTCAGGGCCCGGGGCCGCAGGGCGCGGCGGCCGTGCAGGGCCAGCGCGATGCCCAGGCAGGCGAAGACCAGGGCAGCGGCGTCGGGGATGGCGGCTTCCAGAGCCGCGACGACGGCCAGGTGGCGGGTCGCGTCGACCATCCGGTACTGGGCGGTGAAGCTGACCGCGGCGGCGGCCGCGGCCAGGACGCACAGGCCGCCGGCGGCGTTGCGCAGCCACAGGCCCGAACGGTCACCGGCGGGGAACGTACGCCCGGACCGAGGGGTGACCGGGTTAGAGCCGCGGGCGTGGACGAGAGAGCTCGGGGCGGGACCGGGCAGGGGGACGGCGGGCGCCAGGACACCGACGCCGGCGGGCAGGCGCGCGGGTGATGCGGCGCCGGGCGCGGCGAGCAGGATTGCCGGGGCCGGCAGCGGGGTGAGAGCGGGATGCACGGGCATTCCTTCCGGGCGGGCGATGTCCGCGGGGTTCGGATATCGCTGGTGCCTCGAAGGATGCGTCGCAGGGTCAGGACGCGGTTACTACGCGCCAGGACTACGGGTGGACGTGCCGGGACGTCCCCGCTAGGGTGAAGCCGTCCTTTCACGTCCTGCGGGTCCGGTGACATGCGGAACGAACGGTTGCGAGCGCTTCTGCTCGAGCGCGGGGAGACCCTCGACAAACTCGCTGACGCCATCGAGGTCCACGCCAAGACCGTCGAGCGGTGGATCACCACCGGCCGGATCCC
>Ga0302326_10016991_pt1 | contig 15200 bp, 11 predicted proteins | sample Palsa_T0_3_FD_202264 | JGI IMG/M metagenome (GOLD analysis project Ga0302326, IMG submission 202264) | Peat permafrost microbial communities from Stordalen Mire near Abisko, Sweden - Palsa_T0_3 | ecosystem: Environmental > Terrestrial > Soil > Palsa > Peat permafrost | place: Sweden: Abisko...
CGGATGCTCCAGGACGTAGCCGAGCAGGTGCAGCGCGATCAGCGAGTACACCCAGGGCGGCTGGATCCCGCCCCAGCAGCCGTCGGCCTCCTGCCGGGCGATGATCCAGTCCGCGCAGCGCCGCATTGCGGCGGTCCTGGCCGCGCGCATCGGGCCCTTGCTCACGGCGCGGCGCTGGTAGACGTGCAGCACGCGGTCCAGCCCGCCGAAGAAGGCTGGCCAGCCGGTCGTTGCCGGGCTGGTCGTTGCCGCGCTGGTACCGGCCGGGCTGGTCACGGCCGGGCTGGCGGCTGGCCGCAGCTCGGGCAGGCCGAAGGGCAGCGGGCGGACCGGCCGCAGCGAGCAGACGATGGTCAGCGGGACGATCGTCTGCCGGGCCCAGCACGCCCAGTCCTGCACGTTCAGCGGGAACCAGCCCGGCAGGTAGATCATTTCCGGGGGCATCACCGGCAGGTCGTCCCAGGACCACTCGCCGAACAGCGCCAGCCAGATCCTGGTGAACACACGTGTCGCCGGAATCCCGCCGGCCGCGCGGATCCAGCCCGCCGCGCGGGCCATGTGGGCAGCGTCCGGCGAGTCGCCGGCCAGCCGCAGCGCGACGTACGCCTCGACGGTCGTGGACAGGTCGGCGTCGCCCTCGAAGAAGTTGGCCCAGGTGCCGTCGGCCCGCTGCCGGGACCTGATCCACCGGGCCGCGGCGGCCGTCTCGTCCTGCGTCCTGATGCCGAGGAACTCGCGGAGCAGCAGGTCCTCCGCGTCCATGGTGACGTTGGTCTCCAGCTCGCCCTGCCACCAGCCGCCGGGGTGCTGCAGGCGGAGCAGGTGACGGGCCGCCCGGTCCAGCGTCGCGCGCGCCACCTCACCAACGTCGCCCGCGACGGTCGCGGCCTCGGCAGGCGCGACGCCGTCGGGCGCGACGTCGTCGGGCGCGGCCCCGGCGGGCGCGGCCTCCGCCGCCTCGGCCGCCTCGGCCACGGGCGGTGTCACCTCGGCCGCCTCAGCCGTCACCTCCGCCGCAGGCGGTGGCACCGTCGCCGCAGACCGCGCGGCCTTCCGCGCAGCCGGCGCGGCCTTCCGCGCAGCCGGCGCGGCCTTCCGCGCAGCCGGCGCGGCCTCCGCCTGCTCCGCGGCCCTGGTGTCCGTTCTGATGTCCGTCATGGTCAGCTCTGCCGACCCGTGATGAACTCGGCGATTCCCGCGAACTCCGCCCGGACGTCGTCGGGCATGTCCGTCTCGGCCAGGCACTTGCCGGCCGAGGCAAGCTGCACGTCGGCCTCGGCCTCCGTCCATGCCTTGCCGCCCGCCGCCTCGACCAGGTCCGCCGCGCGCAGCAGGTCGTCCTCGCCGAGCGGCCCGGCCGAGGCCAGCAGCGCGCGGAGCTCGTCGCCCGGCTCGCTGCCGCTGGTCAGCGCCGCCACCACCGGCAGCGACTTCTTCCTGGCCCGCAGATCGGAGCGGACTGGCTTGCCGGTCACCTCGGGCGCCCCCCAGATGCCGAGCAGGTCGTCGGTGAGCTGGAACGCGAGCCCGGCATGCGCGCCGAACCCGGCCAGGCCCATCGCCAGTTCGGCGGGAGCGCCCACGTAGATCGCGCCGATGCTGCACGCGCAGGCCATCAGCGCCGCCGTCTTGTCGCCCGCCATCTCCAGGCACTCCTGCAGCGTGACGTCGTCGCGCCGCTCGAACGCCAGGTCCGCGCCCTGGCCGGCGATGAGCCGCTGCACGGAGGCGGACAGGCACCGCGAGGCCCACATGCCCTGCGGCGCCGGGCCCTCCAGCAGCAGGTCCTGGGCGAGCACCAGCAGGGCGTCGCCGGCCAGGATGGCCGCTCCGACGCCGAACACCGTCCACGCGGTCGGCCGGTGCCTGCGCTCGGTGTCGCCGTCCATGATGTCGTCGTGCACGAGGGAGAAATTGTGCACGAGCTCGACCGCTGCCGCGGCCGTCACCCCGCGCTCGGCCGCGGCTCCGGCGGCCCTGGCGGACAGCAGGGCCAGGGCCGGCCGTAGCGCCTTCCCCATCCCGCCCGGCCGGCCAGTGCCGGTGGTATGGCCGCCCCCTAGATGGCTGCCGGCCAGATGGCCGCCAGCGTCCGCCAGGCCGAGATGGTAGGCGGCGACAGCCTGGACGTCCGGGCTGAGCCGGCCGACCGCCGCGGCGATCGCGGGACCGACCAGGTCGCGTGCCGTCTCCACGCCGGCCGGGATGGTCGCGGTCATGACGGCGCTCCCGCCCCGGCCCGCGCCGGCGCGCCCGCCGGGCGTCCCAGGCCCCTGCCAGGCGGCCTGGCGAGGTCGCGTCTCAGTTCCCTTGCCGCGGTCAGCCCACTTCGCACGGCGCCCTCCATGGTGTCCGGCCAGCCCGTATCGGTCCACGCTCCCGCCAGCACGAGCCCCGGCAGGCCGGTCGCCGCGGCCGGCCTTAGCTGGCCGCAGCCCGGTGCCTGGCGGAATGTCGCCTGGCGTTCCCTGGTAACGAAGAAATCGGTAATCCGTGCCTCCCTTGTCGTCGGCAGCAGCTCGGCCAGCGCCGGCACGAACTGTTCCCGCAAGCGCGCGGCCGTAACGTCGATGTAGCCGTCAGCGGCCGACAGCGAGACCGCCAGGTACTGGCCGGCCGTCAGGCCGGCTGCCTCGGTCTTGTCGAAGATCCACTGCACCGGTGAGCCGACCGCCGCGGCGAACGGCAGCCTGGTGACCGCCCGGTCGTAGATGACATGCACGTTCACGATCGGCGACGAGCCGAGCCCGGTCCAGCTGGCACCGCCTGCGGCGGCCGGGAGCAGGCGGGCCGCGGGCCCGGGCGGCACGGCGATCACCACGCCGTCGGCGGCCAGCGACGACTCCGCGCGGTCGGCGCCGGCGGCGGCGCGGACGCTCAGCCCGCCGGCCGGGTCCGGCGTCACGGCGACGGCGGAGGTGCCCAGCCGCACCCTGGCCCCGAGCCGGTCGAGCAGCGCGGCGGAGGCTGCGCCGTGCAGCTCGCCGAGCGGGATGGCCGGCACGCCGATGTCGGCGGCATCCCTGGCGCCCAGCAGCGCCATCCGGACGACGGTCCCGGCCAGGGCCAGGCTGGCGTCGTCGCCCGCAATGTTCAGCGCCGAGACGATGAACAGGTCCCACAGCCGCCGCCGGGCGCGCTCGCCCTGGCCGCGGGCGGCAAGCCAGTCGCCAAGCCGCTCGCCGTCCATGCCCGGCCTGGCCGGATCGAGGAAGCGCATGGCCAGCGCAGCCCGCGCGACCCGGACCCGCTCGGCCGGCGAGAGCAGCGAGTACCCGGCCAGCGCTCGGCCCATGTGCAGCGGGCCGGGCAGCGAGGTCCTGCGGAGCCTGGCGGTCCCGCCAGGGGACAGCACGGTGATGTCGAAGCGATCCTGGATCGTCGCTGACCCCGTCATGCCGAGCCGCGCGAGCAGTCCGCGGTACGCGCTGCAGCAGCGCAGGAAGACGTGCTGGCCGTTGTCGATGGTGAGCCCGTCCCGGCTGAACGAGCAGGTCGCCCCGCCGAGCCGCGGCCTGGCCTCCAGCAGCGTGACGTCGATGCCGGATTCCCGCAGCGCGATGGCCGCGGTGATCCCGGCGAGACCGCCGCCGATGACCACCACCCGGGCCTGCCCGGCGCCGTTCGCCCCGTTCATGGCCATACCGCCGACCGGGGAGGCGGCGGCGCGGGGGGCAGGCCCGCCAGCGACCTGGCCGCCACGATCGCCTTCTCGGCCGCGGACAGCGACAGCCTGCGCCGCAGCGCCGCCGACGGCTCCGCGGAGATATGCCCGAGCAGCCGGAAGTAGATGCCGGCCATCGCCCCGGCGGACGCCGCGCTGCGCCGGTCGAGCAGCGGCATCAGCCGCAGCCCGGTCGCGTACCAGTCGCGGGCGCGGTCGGCCTCGAACCTGACGACGTCCTCGAGCCCGCGGCCGGCCGGCAGCTCGGTGCCGCCATCCGGGGTCAGCGTGACCCCGAAGCGGGCGAGATCCTCGGCTGGCAGGTACACCCGGCCGGCGGCGAAGTCCTCCCTGATGTCGCGCAGGATGTTGGTCAGCTGCAGCGCCACCCCCAGCGCGTCGGCCAGCGGCGCCGCCACCGCGGCGTCCTGGCAGCCGAACACCCCGAGCGACAGCCGCCCGATCGACCCGGCCACGCACCGGCAGTAGTGCTCTAGCTGGCCGAAGGTGCCATAGGTCGTGCCGCGCACGTCCGCCTCGCAGCCGTCGATCAGCTCGCCGAAGGCGGCAAGCGGGATCTCGAACCTGCGGGCCGCATCCGCCAGCGCGACGAGCACCGGGTCGGCCTCGCCAGCCCCAGCCTGGCCAGCCCCAGCCTGGCCGTTCCCGGCCTGGCCGTTCCCGGCCTGGCCGATCCCGGCCTGGCCGGCCAGCGATGTGACCTGCGCCCGCGCCGCCGTGAGCGCCTCGAGCTTGTCCGCCGCGGGCAGCGAGCCGTCGCCGATGTCGTCGATCCGGCGCGCGAACGCGTAGACGGCGGACAGGGCCCGGCGCTTAGCCGCGGGAAGCAGCCGTATCCCGTAGGAGAAGTTCCTCGCCTGCGTCCTGGTGACCTGCTCGCAGTGCTGGTACGCGGCGCGGACCTCAGTGGCCGCGGGAACCCTGGTCTCCATCGTCGCCGTCACCGGCCCGTCACATAACAGCGCACCAGCTCCGCCGCCGTCCGGGAAGCGCGCGGGCTGGCGACGGCGCGGAGCACGTCATGATCGGCGGCCGCGATCGCGGCCAGTGCGGCGCGGCCGCCTGCTACGTACCCCGCCACAGCGGCCCTGGCGAAGCCGCGAAGCGTGCCGACCAGCGGGGCGCCGGCGTCGAGCAGCGCCCCTGCCCGCCCGGTCTCGAAGGCGATCAGGGCGCGCAGCGCGGCGGATGACCGGGCCGCGGCGAGCTCCGACTCCGCGCAGCCGTACCTGGCCATGTCCTCGCCCGGCAGGTAGACGCGGCCAGCCCGGAAGTCCTCGCCGACGTCCTGCCAGTGCTCGGCAAGCTGCAGCGCGGTGCAGACCTGATCGGAGAGCTCCGCGCGGGCCGGGGTGAACGCGCCGAAGACGTGCAGCACGATCCGGCCCACCGGGTTGGCGGACAGGCGGCAGTAGCCTCGCAGCTCATCGAAGGTGCGATAGCGGGTGACGAGCTGGTCCTGGCGGTTGGCCTGAATCAGGTCGAGAAAGGGCTGCGCCGGGATCGCGCAGTCAGCGACCACGGGGCGGAGCGCGCGGATGACAGCGAGCCCGGGCGCCGGACCCTGGCCTGCGTAGAGCTTGCCGAGGTCGGCTTCCAGATCATCGAGCAGCCGCGCCCGGTCACCGGCCGGCGCCAGGTCCCCGATGTCGTCGACCGTCCTGGCGAAGCCGTAGACGGCCATCAGGTACTGCCGGTGCCTCGCGGGCAGCAGCCGCAGCGCCACGGGGAAGTTCTCCCCCGCCGACCGCGTGGTCATCGCCGCAGCGATGTCGGGCCCTGCGCCAGAGAACGCGCTGGCAGACGATCCGGCGGGAGCCATAGCGGCGGTGCCGGGAGCGGCCCCGCCAGCTTCCGCGGCGCCAGGAACAGCAGCGCCGGAAGCAGCCGCAGCGGGAGCGCTTACGCCGGGAGCAGCCGCGTCAGCTCCGCCGGGAGCCGCCGCGGCCGAGGCGGCTACGGCAGGCGCGGCTGTGGCCGAAGCGGCCGCAGCGGGCATGACGATGGGGCCGGCGGCCCCCCGGAGGAATCCGTCGCCCATTCGCGTCCCGTCGCGAGTCACGATCCCTATTTCTGCACAGTTCTCATAGAATTGCAAAAATGACAGTGGCGTCATATGACGTCGGCGTCGCCTTTCCCCAGGAACCACGGCCAGGTCACCGCGGTAAGCGGATCCTATTATGCCGGCCAGCCGAGCGCGATCGCATTGTTCGCACTGGGCGTGGCAAATTCCCGCAGCCCGCGGGATTAATGCCTGACGTAAATGTCATATTGCGCTCGGTAATCGGGATGGGCCGCTGCGACGTTCGCCAGCTCGAAAGACGGTCACGCCTTCCGGCTGAAGCGCGGTCACGCTGGCTGCACGGAACAGGCCGCGCGGAAGGGCCGCGCCGCGCGGGGGAACCATGCTGCCACGGCGCATCGGCACGCGACCGCCACGGCGCATCGGCACGCGACCACCGCGCCGCCGCCGCCGGGCCGGATAACTGGTCGCGCACGTCATGCCGGGTGGGGTACGAATGCCAGCATGGACACCTATCCGATCCGGCCCGTCACTGAGGACGAATTTGCCGCGTTCTACGCGGTCGGCGCGCACGCGTTCAACTCAAGCTGGCCTGCCGAGGCGGCTGAGCACGAGCGGGTGACGTTCGAGTTCGACCGCAGCCTGGCCGCGTTTGACGGCACCCGCCCGGTCGGCACCGCCTGCGCCTACAGCTTCCAGATGACCGTGCCGGGGGCGACTGTTCCGGTGGCCGGCGTCTCCGCCGTGAGCGTGCTGCCCACCTACCGGCGCCAGGGGATCCTGTCCAGCCTGATGCGCCGGCAGCTCGCCGACATCGGGGCAGGCCAGGAGGCGATCGCCGCACTGTTCGCCTCCGAGCCCGGAATCTACGGCAGGTTCGGGTACGGCATCGCGTCGATGCACGCCCGGTTCACCATCCGGCGCGGCGAGGGCCGGATGCCGTCACCAGCCGGCCGGGGCAGCGCCGTCCGGCTGCGCACGGCCGACCCGGACCAGGCCGAGCTCGCCAAGGTCTACGAGCAGGCCGCGGCCGGCCGGCCGGGCATGCCGTTCAGGGATGATCGCTGGTGGTACGCGGCCCTGCTCGACCCCGCTTACTGGCGCGAGGGCTCCACCCCGCTGCGGTGCGTGATCGCCGAGGACGACGCAGGGTCGCGCGGCTACGCGCTGTTCTCGGTGAATCCGGACTGGGGCGACGACGCCGTTCCGGCCGGCACGCTGCACCTTCGGGAGCTGATTGCGCTCGATCCCGCGGCCACCGCGGCCCTCTGGGGCGACATCCTGAACAGGGACCTGGTCGCCGAGGTCAGGGCGCGGATCCGCCCGGTCGACGACCCGCTGCTCTACCTGCTTCCTGACATCAGGCGGGCCCGGATGCAGCTTGTCGACGGGCTCTGGATCCGGCTGGTCAACGTGCCTGCGGCGCTCGCCCAGCGGCGCTACGCCCGCGGGATCGACGTCGTCATCGAGGTGGCCGACGAGCTCGTGACCAATAACGCCGGCCGGTGGCGGCTGCAAGCGGATGCCGGCGGCACAGCCAGCTGCCAGCGAACCAGCGCGGCGGCCGATGTCGCGGCGCCGGCGCGGGCGCTCGGCGCCGCCTACCTGGGAGGCACCCGGCTGGGCGCGCTGGCCGGCGCCGGGCTGGTCACCGAGATCCGGCCGGGAGCCCTGGCTGAGCTGTCCGCGGCCATGTCCTGGGATCCGGCGCCCTGGAGCCCGATGATCTTCTGACCGGCCGAAGCGCCATTGCCGTGCGAGACTTGACCAGGAGGCTGTCATGCCGGCGATGAAGATCACGGTTGATGCGGCGATGCGGGCCAGGGATGTATCCCGGCCGCGGCCGGAGGACACGGTCAGGGCCGAATCGGCCGACGCGGCCCGCGGCCGGGCCAGCCCGGCGCCCGCTCCGGCGCTGGCGGGCTCGGCAGGCGCGCCGGGCTCCAGCCGGGACGAAGGCTCCGGCTCTGCCGCCGCCAGCCCGCCGGCTGCCAGCAAGCCAGCGGCGGGCCCGCGGCACCGCGCACGCCGGCGACCACGCCGATAACTGTTGCCTGCAGGGATCAGAACTGCAGGGAGCGGCCGCGCTCAGAACTGCAGGGACTTGTATCCGAGATACTCCTCCAGGCCGTACGCGCCGAGTTCCCGGCCGTATCCCGACTGGCCGAAGCCGCCGAACGGGGCGGCCACGTTCCACGCGCCGCCGTTGACCTCGACCTGGCCGGCCCGCAGCCGCCTGGCGATGGTCACCGCGTGCTCCTGGTCGGCCGACCAGACGGCGGCGGCGAGGCCGTAGGGGGTACCGTTCGCGATCTCCACCGCCTCATCCTCCGACCGGTATCCGATGACAGAGAGCACCGGCCCGAAGATCTCCTCCTGCGCTATCGCCATGTCCGGCGTGACGTCGGCGAAGACAGTCGGCTGCACGTAGTAACCAGTGTCCAGCCCGGGCGGGGGCTGGGCACCGCCTGCCGCCACCCGCGCACCCTCGGACACCCCGAGCTCGATATACCCGCGCACCCTGTCCCGCTGGGCAGCGGAGACCAGCGGGCCGAGCCGGATGCCCTCGGCCAGCGGGTCGCCGGTGGTGTAGCGCCCGGCGTTCTTGGCCGCCAGGCCGACCGCCTCGTCGTAGCTATCGTGGTGGACCAGCATCCGGGTAAGCGCGTTACAGCTCTGGCCCGAGTTGATAAATGCCTTGGCGACGCCCACCTTGACGGCGGTGGCCAGGTCGGCGTCGGGAAGTATCACATTGGCCGATTTGCCGCCCAGTTCGAGCGTGACCCGCTTGACGGTCGCTGCGGCGAGCTGGGCGACTCTGCGGCCAGCCCGCGCTGAGCCGGTGAAGGACACGATGTCGATACCCGGATGACTCGCGATAGCCTCACCTATCACCGAGCCGGTGCCGCTGAGCAGGTTAAAGACACCAGCGGGCAGGCCGGCCTCAGCGAAGATGGCCGCGAGTTCATAGGCGGCGAGCGGCGCTACCTCACTTGGCTTCAGCACGATCGTGCAGCCGGCGGCGAATGCGGCGGCGACCTTGTTCACTATCTGGTAAAGGGGGTAATTCCATGGCGTGATCGCGCCAGCGACGCCTACCGGCTCGCGGACGACGAGCGAATTGCCGACCCGCTCACCGCTGAAGTCATAAGAGGCGAGCAACTCGGTGTAGCTGGCAAGGACCGCCAGCGGCGAGCCGACCTGAACGTCACGGGCGAACCTCAGCGGTGCGCCCATGTCGGCGGCGATGGCCGCCGCCACCGCGTCAGTCCGGTCCGCCAGCAGTTCGCGCGCTGCCTCGAGATAGCCAGCGCGGTCGGCCACGGGAGTGGCCGACCAGCGGGGCAACGCGGCGCGGGCGGCGCCCACCGCGGCGTCGACGTCGGCAGGGTGACCGGCAGGGACATTGTCGATCACTTCCTCGGTGGCAGGGTTGATCACGTCGATGCCGGAGTCGCTGGCGGACGGGATCCAGGCACCACCGATGTAGTTGCTGCGCATGCATCCATCCTGGCTCACCACGGTCGTCCTGCCAAAGCCACGGGGATTCCCGGCGGTAACGGAACGTGAGAGAAACCGCGGATCAGGACGCCGGACCTGCCCGCGCGGCCGGTCCGGCCGGTGACCGGCCCGCCGCGCGTGCCGTGCAATCCCATGAGCTGCCAAGGCTGACCATGCCATTTAGCAGGCAAAACCTTAGTAACCCCAGGACGTAGTTTCATTTCGTGATACAACGCTCTCGGTGAGTGACGACAACAATCAGTCACTTTCCGTTACAGAGCCCAGCACGCACCCGAAGGTACCCGGATGACTCGCCAATCCCCGTACGCGTGGCCCCCCCAGCCGTCCCGCGACCCTCAGCACGCCGCCGCGCTCAGCGGCAGCGCGATGCTGGGCGGCCGGGCCCGCCGCGCCATGAAGCTCGCGCTGATCGCCAGCGCCTGGGTGACCGGCATCTTCGTCGTTATCGCCGCCGTCACCATGGTGGCGCTAACGACCGCGCCGACCGCGAAACCCAGCGGCGCAGTGGCGTCGCGCGGCGGCCCTGACGGCGGGCGGGGCGCGGGCGGGGCGACGGCGGCCGGCCGGGACTCCAGGATCGCCCGCTCCCGCCCGGCGGACGACCGCCAGGCTGGACACGGCGCAGCCGCGGACACCGGCCCGGCCCATGCCGCGCCGGGCACAACGGGCGCACCGGCCCCGGCAAAGACCGTCACGGTGTACGTCGGCGTCCGCACCGCCAGGACCAGCCCGTTCTCGATCGGCGGCGACGGCTCCTGGAAGCTTGCCTGGTCCTATAGCTGCGCCGGATTAAACCCGGGCGGCATTTTCAGCATCGGCCAGGATGGCCAGGGCAGCCTGGACGGCACGAGCGTCGCCAGGTCGGGTACTGCCGGGCGGGGAGCGCGCCGGATCCGCCATGACGCGGGCACCCACTACCTCATGATCAAATCACTGTGCCGCTGGCGGATCAAGGTCACCAGCCGCCTCTAGCCGCCGCGACCAGCGCGCTCAGGCTCCGGAGCTCACTGGCGGGTCGGGTCCCCAGCTAGCAGCCTCCGCTGACTGAATGACGCGGCGATGACGCACATCCTCGATCCCGTGCCGGACAGCCAGACGGATCGTCCAGTAGAGAATGAGCAGGCCCACCACCGGGGACACCACGACCAGCATTACCCCTGGCAGGGCCCCGGCAGGGATCATTGGCCCTCCTAGCGGAGGCTCAGCTCAGCGGCGATACCGACCAGTGTCCGTGATCTGGACGCTGGTCCGCAACCAGCACCCGTGCGGGGACAGCGGGTCAGTCGAAGATCGGGTCCCTGGTGCGGCTGCGCTTGAGCTCGAAGAAGCCGTCCGTCCCCGCGATCAGCAGCAAGCCGTCCCAGAGCCGCGCAGCGGCCTCGCCGCGCGGGATCGGGGACACGACGGGACCGAAGATCGCGAGGTCGCCCACGGAGATCACGGGCGTGCCCACTTCGTAGCCGACCCGGTCAATGCCGTCGGCGTGCGACGCCCGCACGGCCTCGTCGTACTCGGTCGAGTCCATCGCGTCGGCCAGCTCAGCGGGCAGCCCGGCCTCGGCCAGCGCGGCCTCGATGGTGGCCCGGCTCTTCTCCGCCTTCTCGTTATGGAAGCGGGTGCCGAGCGCGGTGTACAGCGGCCCGAGCACATCAGGGCCGAACTTCTGCTCGGCCGCGATGCAGACCCGGACCGGTCCCCAGGCCAGCGCCAGCCTCTCCTTGTAGAGATCCGGCATGTCCTCGTTCTTCTCGTTGAGCACCGCCAGGCTCATCACGTGCCAGCGCGGCGCCACCGGCCGCAGCTTCACCACTTCGTGCATCCACCGGGAGGTGATCCACGCCCACGGGCACAGCGGATCGAACCAGAAGTCGACCGGGGTGGGCTGCTGCTCGGTCATGCGTTCTCCTCCAAAGGGACTGCCTGCGGATCGGGCCGTCACCCGGAGCGCCGCGACCGTGCGCGGCAGGACCAGGCGGCTCGGCGCCAGTGAAAATGACAACCGGGCACCGGGCGCCGGCATTCCGTACGGCGACATGGGATTATGCCGGGATGGCGAGCCCAGGGAAGGGGCCAGCACCGTGGCTAGCAATCTCACGCGCAATGAGGCGCGCGACCGCGCTCAGTTGCTCACGATCGAGTCCTACCGGATCGACCTTGACCTGACCGGCGGCTCAGCGACCTTCCGATCGGAAGCGACAGTCACCTTCACCGCAGCGAGGCCGGGCACCGCGTCCTTCATTGACCTCACCGCGCCGGAGGTCCGCGAGATCACGCTGAACGGGACGCGGATCGACCCGGCAAAGTTCAGCGGAGACCGCGTCACCCTGGACGGCCTGGCCAGCGCCAACGAGCTGCGGATCGTCGCGGAATGCGCGTACTCGCGGACCGGCGAGGGCCTGCACCGGTTCACCGACCCGGCGGACAAGAGCGTCTACCTGTATTCCGACCTGGAGACCTTCGACGCGCACCGGGTCTACGCCTGCTTCGATCAGCCCGACCTGAAGGCCCGCTTCGAGTTCAGCGTGACATGCCCGGACACCTGGCTGGTGATCTCCAACATGGCGCCCGACGTGACGGCCGCGCCGGCCGGGCCCGGCGCGACGCGGTGGCACTTCCCGCCGACCCCGCCGATGTCCACATACATCACCGCGATCGCCGCCGGGCCCTACCATGTGGTCCGCGCCGACCACGACGGCATCCCGCTCGGCATCTACTGCCGCCAGTCGCTAGCCGCCTACCTCGACCCGGGTGAGATCTTCGAGGTGACCGGGCAGGGCTTCGACTTCTTCCACGAGTCCTTCGGCGTGCGGTACCCGTTCGGCAAGTACGACCAGCTCTTCGTGCCCGAGTTCAAGGCCGGCGCGATGGAGAACGCGGGCTGCGTGACCTTCCTGGACGACTACGTGTTCCGCTCGCGGGTGACCGACTCCGCCAGGGAGAGCCGCGCCGGCACCATCCTGCACGAGATGGCGCACATGTGGTTCGGCGACCTCGTCACCATGCGCTGGTGGGACGACCTGTGGCTGAACGAGTCCTTCGCCACCTGGGCGGGCACCATCGCGCAAGCGGAGGCGACCCGCTGGCCGCAGGCCTGGACCACGTTCGCCCAGGCAGAGAAGGCGTGGGCGTACCGGCAGGACCAGCTTCCTTCGACGCACCCGATCGCGGCCGACGCCCCGGACATCGCGGCGGTAGAGGTCAACTTCGACGGGATCACCTACGCCAAGGGCGCGGCGGTGCTCAAGCAGCTGGTCGCCTACGTCGGCCGGGACAACTTCCTGGCCGGGGTGCGGGCCTATTTCGGCAGGCACGCCTGGGGAAACGCGTCACTCGGGGATCTGCTCGCCGCGCTTGAGGAGGCGTCCGGCAGGGACCTGTCGTCCTGGTCGAAGCAGTGGCTGGAGACGGCCGGGGTGAACACGCTGCGACCTGACTACGACTGCGACGGCGAGGGCCGGTTCACCACGTTCGCCGTCATCCAGGAGGCGCCGGCCAGCCATCCCGTGCTCCGGCCGCACCGGATCGCGATCGGGCTGTACGACCGCGCGGGGGCGGTGCTGGTCAGGCGACGGCGGCTGGAAACCGACATCGCCGGCCAGCGCACCGAGATCAGCGAGCTGGCCGGGGAACGCCGGCCTGACCTGGTCCTCGTCAACGACGACGATCTTACGTACGCGAAGATCCGGCTGGACGCGCGCTCGCTGGGCACGCTGGTCGGCGGGATCGGCGATTTCGCGGATTTGCTGCCCGCCGCGCTGTGCTGGGCGGCCGCGTGGGACATGTGCAGGGACGCGGAGCTGCCGGCCCGTGACTACCTGAGCCTGGTGCTGTCCGGGGCCGACGCCGTGGCCGACATCTCCGTGCTGCAGACCGTGCTGGCGCGGGCTGCCACGGCCGTCCGCCGGTACGCCGACCCGCGCTGGCGGGACGGCGGCCTTGAGCGGCTCGCCGCTGCCCTGGGCGAGCGCCTGCGGGGAGCCGAGCCAGGCTCGGACCGGCAGCTCGCCTACGCCGAGGCGCTGACCGGCGTGGCCACGACACTGGCTGACCTGTCGCTGCTCGCGGGCCTGCTGGCCGGGTCCGTCACGATCGAGGGACTCGCTATCGACACGGAGTTCCGCTGGCTGCTGCTGCGCCGGCTGGTCAGCCGCGGCGCCGCCGGGCAGGCCGAGATCGACGCCGAGCTCGACTCCGATCGCACCGACGCCGGGGAGCGGTACGCGGCGGCCTGCCGTGCCGCGATCCCTGACCCGGCGGCCAAGGCGGACGCGTGGGCGCAGATCACCAGCGGTGAACTGCCGAACGCGATGTTCCGGGCGATGCTGGACGGATTCGCCGACCCCGACAGCGACCACGCTGAGCTGCTCGAGCCCTACGCCCGGCTGTTCTTCGACGCGGCCAGCCGGGCGTGGCAGGACTGGGGCTCGGACATGGCGATCTGGTTCGCCGAGCGCGGCTACCCCAGGAACGTGATCACGCCCGAGGCGATCGCCGCGGCCGGCGACTACATCAGCCGCGCTGATCTCCCGGCCCCGCTGCGCCGCCTGCTGACCGAGGGCCGCGACGACGTCGCCCGCGCATTGCGCTGCCAGCAGCGCGATGCCGCGGCGGGCTGACCCGGTCCGCCGCACTGCTCACTGGTCCGCCGCGCTGGCAGCCTCGGTGGATCCGGTCCGCCGCACCGCTCACTGGTCCGCCGCGTCGACGGCCTCGGTGACCCCGCGGACCAGCGGGAGCACCGGCAGGCTCTCCAGCGACACTGCCCGGCCGTCGGCGTCGCAGAGCGGGATCCGCCAGTTCGGGTACTCGCCGCTGGTGCCTGGCAGGTTCTGCGCCCGGCGGTCGCCGACCGCGTCGGCCAGCGAGACGCTGATCAGCTCGGCGGGCGTCTTCGCCAGGTAGGCCTCCAGCGCAACGGTGAACTCGGCCGGGCCGGGATGGGCGCCGGGCTGGATCAGGCCCTGGGCCGCCAGGGCGTCCCGCCAGCGGCTGAGCATCAGCTCCGAATTTCTGCGTTCAACTTCTTCCGGCAGTTTCAGCAGGCCGAGCCGCGCGCGGACGGTGACCTGCTCGCCGGTCAGGAACGCGGTGACCGGCGGCAGGTCGTGAGTGCCCACCGTGGCCATGCAATGGCGGCGCCAGTGCTCAGGACGTAGCGGCGTCCCGTCCGGCTCGCGGGCGAACCAGAGCATGCTCGTGCCGAGCACGCCGCGCTCGGCGAGGTAGGCGCGGATCCACGGGTCGATCGTGCCGAGGTCCTCGCCGATCGCCAGCGCGCCGGCCCTGGCCGCCTCGCTGACCAGCGCGCCCACCGTCGCCCGGTGGTCGTACCGCACGTACGCGCCGCGGTCGGGGGTCATGCCCTCGGGGATCCACCACAGCCGCATGAGGCCCATCACGTGGTCGACCCGCAGCCCGCCCGCGTGCCGCAGCGCCGCGGCGAACATGCCGGCCAGCGGGCGGTAGCCGGCCGCGGCCAGCCGCTGCGGGTGCCAGGGCGGCTGCCCCCAGTCCTGCCCGAGCTGGTTGAACCCGTCCGGCGGCGCCCCGACGCTCATGCCGCGGACGATCTTGTCCTGGTGGGTCCATGCGTCCGCGCCGCCCGGGTGCGAACCGACCGCCAGGTCGGCGATGACGCCGATGCGCATGCCCGCCCCCAGTGCGGCCCGCTGCGCCGAGGCCAGCTGCTCGTCGGCGAGCCACTGCAGCCATGCGTGGAAGTCGGCAGCGGCGGCCGGCCGCCCGGCCGCCGTCATGCCTCTCGCCGAGCGCGGATCCCTTGCCTCCGGCGGCCAGTCCCGCCAGTCCGGCCCGTAGGTTTCCGCCAGCGCGCACCAGGCGGCCCAGTGCTCCAGGTCACTGCCCTCCCGCTCGCGGAACCGGCGGAAGCTGGCGAGCCGCTGGTCGCCGAGCGGCACCCGGTAGATGATCTCCAGGGCGGCCCGCTTGGCCGTCCAGACGGCGTCCCGG
>Ga0302326_10016992_pt1 | contig 15199 bp, 14 predicted proteins | sample Palsa_T0_3_FD_202264 | JGI IMG/M metagenome (GOLD analysis project Ga0302326, IMG submission 202264) | Peat permafrost microbial communities from Stordalen Mire near Abisko, Sweden - Palsa_T0_3 | ecosystem: Environmental > Terrestrial > Soil > Palsa > Peat permafrost | place: Sweden: Abisko...
TCGGTATTTGATTGCAACTAGCTGGAATTACGCGTGATTCCGTTTGCGCCCGGATGATCCGTAGTGGGTAGCCCAAATCGTTAGTTCTGATCTGCCGGGATAAGCCGGGAACCAAATGTTGGGGGCGGACCACTGGCGGCGCGGCGTCCGCGGTGCCAAATCCCATTTGTTTCCGCAATCCGACGCGCTATGTTCGCGCCGCAATCGGGCGCTCGGTCGGCGGTACCGAAATCCCGGCGCCGGCCCCCCCAAGGTTGATCGATGCCCCAGAAGGTACGTATTGCGCTCGACGCCATGGGAGGTGATCACGGCGCGCCGGTTGCCGTCGCCGGCGCCGCGATCTCGCTCGATCGCCATCCCGATACCGAGTTCATCCTGGTCGGCGACCGCACCGTCATCGAGCCGTTGCTGGGCGTGCATCCTGCCTTGAGCGCGGCTTCGCGGATCGTCCACACCGATATCTCGGTCAAAATGAACGAGAAGCCGAGCCAGGCGCTGCGCCACGGCAGGTGGAAATCGTCGATGTGGATGGCCATCGACGCGGTGAAAAAGGGCGAGGCCGATGCGGTGGTTTCCGCCGGCAATACCGGCGCGCTGATGGCGATGGCGAGATTTCATCTCAAGACCATGGCGGGCGTCGCACGTCCCGCCATCGCGGCGCTGTGGCCGACGCTGCGTGGGGAATCGATCGTGCTCGATGTCGGGGCGACGATCGGGGGAGACGCCCAGCATCTCGTCGATCTCGCCACCATGGGCGGCGCGATGGCGCGGGTGCTGTTCGACCTCGAACGGCCCACCGTCGGTCTCCTCAACATTGGCGTGGAGGAGGTCAAGGGGCTTGAAGAGGTGCGCGAAGCCGGCCGCATCCTGCGCGAGGCGGACCGGAACGATCTCGACTATGTCGGCTTTGTCGAAGGCGACGACATCGGCAAGGGAACCGTCGATGTCGTGGTCACCGAGGGCTTTTCCGGCAATATCGCCTTGAAAACTGCCGAAGGAACCGCCAAACAGCTTGGCGAATATTTACGCAATGCCATGAGCCGGACCCTGTTCGCCAAACTCGGCTACCTGCTCGCCCGCAATGCGTTTGCGGCATTGAAGGACAAGATGGATCCACGCAAGGTCAATGGCGGGGTGTTCCTCGGCCTCAACGGCATCGTCATCAAAAGTCATGGCGGCACCGATGCCGAAGGCTTCGCCGCCGCGGTCGATCTCGGCTACGACATGGCCCGCTACGAGCTGCAGGCGAAGATCTCCCAGACGCTGGAAAAACAGAAGGCGGGCCTGGGCGGGAACCCCGTAGCCGAAAGTATCCCATCGTGACGGTAACGCGTTCGGTCGTGCTCGGCTGCGGGAGCTACCTGCCGAGCCACATCCTCACCAATTTCGACATCGCCCAAAAAGTCGACACCACCGACCAATGGATCGCCCAGCGCACCGGGATCCGCGAGCGCCGGATCGCGGCGGCCGGAGAGGTGACCTCCGATCTCGCCATCAACGCCGCCCGCGCGGCGCTCGCAGCCGGCGACATCGACCCGCAATCGATCGACCTGATCGTGCTCGCGACCTCGACGCCCGACAACACTTTTCCCGCCAGCGCGGTGTCCGTGCAAGCCGGCCTCGGCATCACGGGAGGCGCCGCGTTCGACTTGCAGGCCGTGTGTTCCGGCTTCGTGTTCGGACTCGCGGCCGCGGACGGGCTGCTGCGGACCGGCGCCTTCAAGCGGGCGCTGGTGATCGGCGCGGAGACCTTTTCGCGCCTGCTCGATTGGACCGACCGCACCACCTGCGTGCTGTTCGGAGATGGCGCCGGGGCGGTGGTGCTGGAGGCGACCCCGCAAGCCGGAAGCCGAGAGGATCGCGGCATCCTGACGTCGCATCTGCGCTCCGACGGCCGCCACAAGGACAAGCTTTACGTGGATGGCGGGCCGTCTTCCACCGGAACGGTCGGGCACCTGCGCATGGAAGGCCGTGAGGTGTTCCGCCATGCCATCGCGATGATCACCGACGTGGTGGAGGATGCCTTCGCAGCGACCGGCTATTGCGCCGCCGACATCGATTGGTTCGTGCCGCACCAGGCCAATAAGCGGATCATCGACGGTTCGGCGCATAAACTCGGCATTTCGGTAGAGAAGATCGTCACCACTGTGGATAAGCACGGCAACACCTCGGCGGCCTCGATCCCGCTGGCGCTGTCGGTGGCGGTCAGCGACGGACGGATCAAGCGCGGCGACCTGATCCTGCTCGAAGCCATGGGCGGCGGGTTCACCTGGGGCGCCATCTTGCTGCGGTGGTGATCTTCACCGTCATTTTTTCGTGTAGGGCGTGAGCCTGATTGACCCGAGGCGTTCAAGTCCATATCCTTGAACAATAAACAAGATATCGATTGGCGTCGGGGCTGGAGGATGGCCGAAAAGACTGTAACGCGTGCCGACCTCTGCGAGGCGGTCTATCAGCAGGTCGGGCTGTCGCGCACCGAATCCGCTGCGCTGGTTGAGCTTGTCCTCAAGGAAATCACCGATTGCCTCGAACGCGGCGAAACGGTGAAGCTCTCCTCGTTCGGCTCTTTCGTGGTGCGCAAGAAGGGCCAGCGCATCGGCCGCAACCCGAAGACGGGTACGGAAGTGCCAATTTCGCCGCGACGGGTTATGGTGTTCAAGCCCTCGGCGATTCTCAAGCAACGCATCAACGGCGGGTCGGACGGGCACGGCGGGTAATCGCGCCGACCCCTCAGAGAGGCGGCTTTGAACAAGGCGCCTGACGCGTTTCGTACGATCAGCGAGGTCGCGGACGATCTCGACCTGCCGCAGCACGTGCTGCGGTTCTGGGAGAGCCGTTTTCCGCAGATTCGCCCCATGAAGCGTGGCGGCGGCCGGCGCTATTACCGCCCGGACGACATCGACCTGCTGCGCGGCATCCGGCACCTGCTCTACGGCGAGGGCTACACCATTCGCGGCGTGCAGCGCATCCTGCGCGAGCAGGGATTGCGCACCGTGCAATCGGTCGGGCAGGGTCGCGTGGTGCCTCTGCCCGAGCCGTTGCATGACGATGCCGCCGCAGGTGAGGATGGCGCAGCAGGGGAGGGCCTTCTCAAATTCCTGCCGCCGCGGTTTTCGGGCGCGGTAGCGGCCGGTGAACCGGTCGTGGACGAGGTGGAATCTCCCGACGAAGGCGACCCCGACTCGCCGCGGTTTTCCGGCGCCGCCCTGGAGGGGGGCGTCGCGGAATCCGACCCGGATCTGCCTTCACCGGTGAAAACGGCGCCGGAGACGGCCGTGCCGGCGATCACCGGTCTGGCGCCGGAGGAACTCGATCTTCTCAAAGCGGCGCTGCGCCGGCTCGAAGAATGTCGGCGCCTGCTCGATGGGGCCGGCGGCAACGGCGGCTGAAGCGCCCCTGTAGCCGGGATTGAGCGAACAGCGAAATCCGGGTCGGCCGTCCCGGATGTCCGCTTCGCTTCCAACCAGGCTACGGGGCCTACGGGTCCGATCCGACGCCGCTGATTTCGCACATCATCTTGCCCGAATGCGGGGTTATTCTCGATTTGGGGTTTCCTCAACGGGGAGGGGCGGGACCATGAACAAGATCATCATCATTGCCGTCGTGACGACGGGCATCGTAATGGCGGGTGTAGGCTTGGCGCCGGTGGCCGCCGCGGCGCAGGAACGCGCGGGCGACGCCGCGCTCGGCGCGATCTCCGGCGCCATCGTCGGCGGGCCGGTGGGCTTGGTTGCGGGCGGTGTCATCGGCTTCACGGCCGGTCCGGCCATCGCGCGCAGCTGGGGACTGCACCACCACTATCACTCCCGCCGCGTCGCCTATCGTCAAAGCAACACCAACCGGTGATGTGGTTTTTGCTCCCTCCCCCGCCTGCGGGGGAGGGAGTTGTCGCCTACTGCGGCAGGACTTCGATGAAGCCCATGCGGCCCGGGATGTTGCCGGCGAAGTAGATACGGTTCGGATTGGTCGGATCGATATCGATGCGCCGCGCGTCGGTTTCCGCCTCGGGCAGCGGGAATTCGACCCACTCCTGCGTCTTGGGATCGAACCGGACGATCATGTCGGCCTGCTGCCCGCTCATCCAGACGTAGTTGTTCTTCTTGTCCACCACCACCGAATAGGACCCGATGACGCTGGTGGGAGGCGAATAGATGGTCATCTGCCGGGTCTTGTGATCGATCTTCAAGAGCTTGCCGGCCTTCCACAGGCCGACCCAGAGATCCCCGTTGGCGTCGGCACCCAAGCGGCGCGGGTAGGCGTGGCCTGCATAGGGGATCTTGTATTCGTCGATCTTGCCGGTGGCGGGGTCGATTCTCGCCATCAGGTCGGCCTCGTCCTCGGCCCACCACACCGATCCGTCGCCCGCAACCGCCAGGCCGTAGGCACCGGGGTTCTTTTGGGTCTTGGTGGAGGGGGACGGGAAAATCTTGAACTCGCCGGTCGCCGGGTCGAGTTCTCGTGCCTCGCCTCCGCCCCCTGTTCCCCAGATCGTGCCGTTTGGATGGATCGCCATGCTGTTGCCGCCGGCATTTCCTTTGCCTTTGGGCCAAGCATAGGAGACGAACTTCGCAGAGTTTGTGTCATAGCTGAGCCAGCGCGCATTCGGTCCATCCGGCAGCCACATCACGCCCTTGGAGTCGATCTGCGGATTGCCCAGGCTTTGGCGGTCCGGCGCCGCGGGGCCGGGCGGAGTATCGATCTCGGCGAACTCAAGCGTCTTGGCATCGAGGCGGCCCAGCTTGCCGGCGCGCTCCGCCACCCAGGGATTGCCCTTGGGATCCACCGCGACATCATGCGGCTCGGCATGATGGTTGACGAGCTCGTATTGCACCGCGCGGTAGTTCACGGCCTTGCCGGTCAGCGTCGCTTTCGGCAGGCGGCTGTTGGCATCGTAGGGCTGCACCAGCGGGAATTTCTCCGACAGGTAGTTCACGACCGTGGTCGCTTCCGCTGGGGTCAGGTCGGGAATCTTAGCGACCGACATGCGCGTACGCATCCTGGCGACGGTATGATCCCAGTCGTCCTGATCGGAGCGCTTGACGAGGACGCGCTGCAAGTCGTGGCACGAAGTGCATCGCTCGGCGACGAGGTCGTGTCCGGCGCCGGTGGGCAGGCCGGATTCGTCCGTGGGTGTCTGGTCGACTTGCGCCTCGGGTACCCGTTGCGGCCACGCCGGCGGCAGCGCCCGGCCCCGCTTTGCGGTGAGCAGCAGGCCGACCTTGGCGTCCTCGCCGCCGGCCGCCACGGTCACGTCGGAGAACCATTCGCTCTGATTGTCGCCGGCGACGCCCTGCACCCTGTACTTGCCCGGGGGCAGGTCCTTCGCCTCGAAGCGGCCCTGGTCCCGGCTGATCACCATGAAGGTCAACCGCTTCTGGTCGTTCTTCAATTTCACGAAGGCGCCGGCGATCGGCTTTCCCGATGCGTCGCTGACAACGCCCTGCACATTGCCGCCGTCCGCCGCCCAAACAGATTGAGCGATGATCAGCAGGGCGCCGGCGGCGATTCCCGTAGCCAGATTTCGGTCGAGGCTTCTCAGCGACATTTGGGTTCCTCCGTAAGGATGACTGTGGCGGGGCGGGCATTCATTCTGGTGTGAACTTGGCGAGCGAGGCCGGACGAGGCCCGACGCGAGCGGGGCCCGCGGTGCGAGGCCCGCGGTGCGAGGCCGCGACCAGCCTATAACAGGTCGTGGAGCCCATCAATGCCTCGCCGGCTTCGGACCCGCTCCTGTGGCCGGGGCCATCACATGACGACTTCCACTATGCCCATCATGCCTTTGTCCTCATGGTCGACGGCGTGACAGTGATAGACGAAACGCCCCACGATCTCCGGATCGGTGAAGGGGATGACCACCTTCAATACGCCCGGCCCATCATCGGTCGCCGGCGAGATCGGGAACGTATCGCGCAGGCTGTCTTCATCCTGCCGCATCCCATTGATTTCGGTCACCAGGAACGCGGTCTGGTGGATATGGAAGCTGTGATATTGCTGATCGGTATTGACGATGGTCCATTCCTCGGTATCGCCCAGTTTCACCGTCTGGTCGACGCGGTTATCGTCCATGACCCGGCCATCGATCATGAAGACGCTGCGGTCCTCGGTCCTCGAATATTCCAGACGCCGGCGGCGCGCGATCGGGCTGGCCCGCACCGCGTCGATCCATCGCGGGCGGTCGTTGCGAAAAAGCAAGACCTCGGCTTCGGCGTCCGCTGACGCCCGCGATCCGGTGGATACGATGGTCGCAATTTGCTGTGCCGGAAACGGCTCTCGCCAAGCCATGTTCTTGAACAGCTTCGTTCCCATGGCGTATTCGCCGGCCGGCGGACCGACCACGATCGCATCGATCCGCTGACCGGGGCCGATCAGGAACTCGCTCGACTTGCGCGGCCGCGACAACGGATGACCGTCCGTCGCCACCACATAGAGCGCCATCCCCTCGATTTGAAACGGGAAGAACAGCGAGGCCCCGATGTTTGCGATCCGCCAGAATTGCATCTCGCCCGGCCGGATTTCGACCACCGGGTTGAGTTGGCCGTTGATCGAGATGACTTCGCGGCCACCGCCGGGCTGCAGGTGCTTGATCAGGAAGAACCGTTCCGGCAGGCCCTTCAAGATCGGAAACTGCGTTTCGGAGCCCTCCACCACGAGGCCGCCGGACATGCCGCCGAGAATCTGCTTGTTGACGAAGCCGTGATCATGCGGGTGATACCAGAACAAGCCCGGCCCCTGCCGGCCCGCGCGGGGAACGACGACCTCGTATTCGAACTCTCGACCCGGACGCACCTGGATGAAGACATTGTCGCTTCTGGCGCGCGGCGACACGCTCATGCCGTGAAAATGCAGGTTCGAGGGACTATCGGTCAACTCGTTCCTGAGCCTGATCCGCATGACATCGCCCAGGCGCACCCTGAGCAGCGGCGGCAGGTAGGAGCCGTTGTAGAGATATCCGGGGATTTCATATTCGCCGACGTGCAACGGGCTTTGAGCGGCGGTGAGCATTGCGTCGAGAATGCCGTTCTTGCTGCGAATTTCCGGCGGTTGAACCAACGGCTCCCGCGCCGCGTTCGCCCGGTCGGAGCGCAGCAGCGCGACGCCCGGACCCAACAGCCCGGCGCCCAGCAGCCCGGCACCCAGGCGCCGCACCGATGCGGCTGCGAGGCCCGCATGCCCGACGGCCCTCAGGAAAGAGCGTCGGTCTCGGCGTCCCGGTCCTGAAGTGGGGTCCATTTGTCCTGTTCCGTCGAAAGCGCTATCGTCCTGCATCGATGAATTGTGCTCCGTTGCCTGGGCTTTTTCACATGAACTTTTTCGCGACCGATGGACACATGAAACGCCGACGCTGGCGATACTCACGAGGTGGTGATATGGGCATCGAAAGAAGAGTCGCCGCGGTGGCCGTCCTGGCCGCGCTCGGCCTGATCGTGGTTGCGCCGGTCGGACCGGCGACTGCACAGGCGCCCGATCTCGCCGCCCTGAAACGAGACTATCGGCGTCCGCCGCCGGTCGCCATTGAAAATCAGGCGCTGGCCGACCTCGGCCGTCAATTGTTCTTCGATCCGCGCATCTCCGCGTCGGGCAAGACGGCCTGCGCCAGCTGCCACGCGCCCGAGCTCGGCTGGGTGGTGACGGACGCACACCCGCTCAACGATTCGGGCAAGCCGAGCGGGCGCAAGGCGCAACCGCTGATCGGATTGGGTCACGCCGGAAATGCGCCGGTCGGATGGGACGGGCGCAACCCCACGCTGGAAGCGCAGGCCAAAAACTCGATCGCCACCGGCTCTATGTCGATGCGCGAGACCGCAACGCCGGTGAAGGTCGAGGCGATCGAGGGACGCGTCCGGTCGGCCCCCGATTACGTCGCGAAATTCAATGCGGCTTTGCCCGGCAAGCCGATCGACGTCGATACTATCGCCCAGGCGATAGCCGCCTTCGAGCGCACCATCGAGCCGGGGCTCGCGCCGTTCGATCGCTGGGTCGCGGGCGATGAAGCTGCGATCCCGGCTTCCGCCAAGCGCGGCTTCGCGCTGTTCACCGGCAAGGCGGGTTGTTCGGCCTGCCACTCCGGCTGGAGGTTCACCGACGATCATTTCCACGACATCGGGACGACGACCACCGATCTCGGACGCGGGCGGGAGGTCAAGGACGAGTCCCTGAATTATGCTTTCAAGACCCCGACGCTGCGCTCGGTTGCGCTCCGCGCGCCGTACATGCACAACGCCTCCGTCGCGACGCTGGCCGACGTGGTGAAACTTTATGAAAAGGGCGGCATCGAACGGCCGAGCCGCTCGCCCATGCTGTTTCCAACCGGATTGACCGACCAGGACCGGCTCGATCTCGTCGCCTTCATGGAAACGCTGACGGGGAATGACGCCAGCCAGGGAAAAGCGCGGTAGTGGCGCACGCGCTGCGGGGAGGGAAAGTATTAACCACCGGCGAAATTGGGCATCGGCGTAAATTCATCGAACAGCGCTGCGTGATATGCCGGGGTCACCGCTTCAACGCATGATCCCGAAAGGCTGCAGGCTCTTCGGACAAGATCATGCGCAAACGAGACCGCCCGATGAAATCGTCCATCATCCGCACCGGATTCGATACGCTCTATTTCAGCGGGGTCCACGCCCTGCTGCGCCGGTTCTTCGAAGGGGTCGGCGCGATCCTGATGCTCCATCACGTGCGCCCGCCCCGCCGCAGCGAATTTCAGCCGAACAAGGGGCTCGAGGTGTCGCCGGAATTCCTGTCGCACACGATCGAATGGCTGCGCAGGGAGGCGATCGACATCGTCTCCCTCGACGAGATGCACCGCCGTCTCGCCGAACGCGACTTCGGCCGCCGCTTCGTCTGCATCACCTTCGATGACGGATATCGCGACAATAAGGTGTGGGCCTATCCGATCCTCAAAGCCCGGCAGGCGCCGTTCGCGATCTACATTCCGACCAGCTTTCCCGACCGCCGCGCCAAATTGTGGTGGCTCGCCCTGGAGACCGTCATCGCCGACAACGACAGCGTCGTCGTGACGATCGACGGCCGCGAGCAGCGCCATGACTGCGCCAGCGCCGCGCAGAAGCGCGAGGTCTACGAGACCATCTATTGGTGGCTGCGCGGATTGGCAGAGGAAGCCGACATCCATGCCTTCGTCGAAGCCCTGGCGGCGCGCTATGGGGTCGACATGGCGCCGGTCGGCGACGCGCTCTGCATGACCTGGGACGAGATCAGGGAGCTCGCGGCGGATCCGCTGGTGACCATGGGCGCCCATACCGTCAATCACGCCATGCTCGGCAAGGCGAATGAGGCGACGGCGCGCGCCGAGCTCGAGGCCAGCCGCGACGTCATCGCGGCGGCGCTCGGAAAGCCGGTCTTCCATTTCGCCTATCCCTATGGCGGGCCCGACCTCGTCGGCAAGCGCGAGTTCCGCATCGCCGCCGAGCTCGGTTACAAGACCGCGGTGACGACGCGTCCCGGCGTGCTGTTTCCCGAGCATGCCGCGCACATGACGGCGCTGCCGCGGCTCTCCCTCAATGGCGAATACCAGGAAGCGCGATACCTCGAGGTACTGATGTCGGGCACCGCGACCGCGCTCTTCAACCGTTTCCGCCGGGTCAGCGCGGCGTAGCCGACGGCAGGTCGTTGCGGTTATAAAACATCGGCAGTTTTTCGGGATCGTGCGCAAGGCATCCAATCCCCGGAGATTCGAATGCCTGCGGGCGAAGTGGTCCTCCTGGTCGTGGACAATGGCCTCTGCCGCATCGCCGCGCGCAGGCTCGCCGCCAGGTTTCCCGGCCTCGAGATCATCGTCGAGCAGCAGGTTCCGCGCCTGTCCCTGGTGCGCGGCCGGCTCAAGCGGTTCGGCCTCGCCCACACGGCCGGACAGCTGGCGTTCATCGTGTTCTCCCGGATTCTCCGTCGGGCCGCGGCTGGGCGCATCGCGGAGATCATCGCGGCGGAGGGATTGGACCCGCGATGGCCGAACGGGACTGAATTGATCGAGGTCACGTCGGTCAATGCGCCGGAAGCGATCGCGCGCCTGCGCCAGCTGCAGCCGAAGGTCGTGCTCGTGGTCGGCACCCGGATCATCAGCCGCACGGTGCTGGCGTCGGTCGCCGCGCCCTTCATCAATTATCACGACGGGATCACACCGAAATACCGTGGCATCCATGGCGGCTACTGGGCCAATGCGCAGGGCGACCTCGCTAATTTCGGCGTCACGGTACATCTGGTCGACCCCGGCATCGACACCGGCGCGGTGCTCTACCAGGCGCGGCCCAAGCCGTCCGCCCGGGACAATTACGCGACGTTCTCCTACCTGCAGATCGCCGCCGCCCTGCCGCTGCTCGAACGCGCCGCGGAGGACGCCCTCAGGGGGACGCTGACCCCGCAGACGGTCGACCTGCCGTCGCTGCTGTGGTCGCACCCGACGCTGTGGGGCTACCTCGCGACCGGCCTGCGGCGCGGCGCCTGGTGAGCCGGCACGAGCCTCGCCCCATAGCCCGAACGAACGGGGCCGGTTGCCCATGGGCCGCGTTGCATGCTATTGCATCCATATTGGAGCCGGAATGGAGCCATGCCAGTAAATCTATCGATCAAGAATGCGCCCGACGATGTCGTGGCGAGGCTGCGGCGGCGGGCCGAACAGCATCATCGGTCGCTGCAGGGTGAACTGCTGGCGATTATCGAAGCTGCGGTTCGGGAGGATCAACCGGCCACCGCCGCCGACATTCTGGCCGAAGTTCGCCGCCTCGGCTTGCAGACACCCGGCGAGGCCGCTGCCCTGATCCGCGCCGACCGTGACCACCGTTAAAGTCGTCGACACATCCGCCTTGGCCGCCCTCCTGTTCGGCGAACCGGACGCCGAGGACGTGGCGGCCCGGCTCGACGGTGCGCGGTTTGCAGCGCCCGGCCTGCTCGGTTTCGAGTTGGCAAATGTCTGCGCCACCAAGTGCAGGCGCCACCCCGGTCAGCGCGGCGCGCTTCTCGCCGCCTTCCGATTACGCGAGCGGCTCGCAATCCAGGAGATCGCGGTCGACTACGCCGCGGCACTCGAGATTGCGCTGGCGACCGGCCTTACCGCCTATGATGCGAGTTACCTCTGGCTGGCGCGCCAGCTCGGCGCTGAACTCGTCACCCTCGATAAGAAACTCCGGGCGGCAGCGCGCATCCGCTGACAGCGAGCCTCATCCCGTAGTCCGCATGAAGCGAAGCGCAATGCGGGTCGGCCTCAAGGCCTCACGTCAGCCCGGCCGCCGCCCCCGGATTGCGCCGAAAGCGCAATCCGGGCTACAGCCATGCCTGCGTTATTTGCGCCGCGAAATCGGCTGATAATCGCGCGGCGTCGGGCCGGTGTAGAGCTGGCGCGGACGCCCGATCTTCTGGCTCGGGTCCTCGATCATCTCCTTCCACTGGGCGATCCAGCCGACAGTGCGGGCGACGGCGAACAGCACCGTGAACATGGTGGTCGGGAAGCCCATCGCCTTGAGCGTGATGCCGGAATAGAAATCGATGTTGGGGTAGAGCTTCTTCTCGATGAAATAGTCGTCATGGAGCGCGATGCGCTCGAGCTCGAGGGCGACGTCGAGCAAGGGGTCGTCCTTGATGCCCATTTCGCCGAGCACTTCGTGGCAGGTCTTCTGCATGATCTTGGCGCGGGGGTCGTAGTTCTTGTAGACCCGGTGGCCGAAGCCCATGAGGCGGAAGGAATCGTTCTTGTCCTTGGCGCGCTTGATGTATTCGGGGATGCGGCTGACCGACCCGATTTCCGCGAGCATCTTGAGCGCGGCTTCGTTGGCGCCGCCATGGGCGGGGCCCCACAGGCAGGCGCAGCCGGCGGCGATACAGGCGAACGGGTTCGCGCCGGAGGAACCCGACAGCCGCACCGTCGAGGTCGAGGCGTTCTGCTCATGGTCGGCGTGGAGGATGAAGATGCGGTCCATCGCCCGCGCCAGCACCGGATTGGCGGTGAACTCCTCGCACGGCACCGCGTAGCACATGCGCAGGAAGTTCGAGGCATAGTCGAGCGAGTTCTTGGGATAGATGAACGGCTGGCCGATCGAATATTTGTAGGCCATCGCCGCCAGCGTCGGCAGCTTGGCGACCATGCGGATCGAGGCGATGTCGCGCTGCGCCGGATCGGAAATGTCGGTGGAGTCGTGGTAGAACGCCGACAGCGCGCCGACAGAGCCGACCATCACCGCCATCGGATGGGCGTCGCGCCGGAAGCCCTGGAAGAACCGACTCATCTGCTCGTGCACCATCGTGTGACGGGTCACGGTGTAGTCGAATTCCGCCTTCTGAGCGGCGGTCGGCAACTCGCCGTACAGCAGGAGATAGCAGGTCTCCAGGAAGTCGCCGTGCTCGGCCAATTGCTGGATCGGGTAGCCGCGATAGAGCAAGATCCCCTCATCGCCATCGATATAGGTGATCTTGGATTCACAACTCGCGGTCGAGGTGAAGCCCGGATCGTAAGTGAAAATCCCGGCCGCATTGTAGAGCTTGGAGATATCGAGCACCTCCGGACCGATGGTGCCCTCGTAAAGCGGGAATTTGTAGTTCTTGTCGCCGAGCGTCAGGGTGCCGCTCTTGGTGTTTGCACCGGTCAATGCATCCATGCTCGTACCCTCACTATGATTGTGCTGCAGTGCGCTGCCGAACTCGCTGCCTGGAGGTGGGCGATCGTTTGCTCCGCTGGGCGCGCGCGCATTGCCAGCTATTATTTGCTAGCGCAGTTGTGTGTGCGCTGCAAGATACGCGCTGCCTCTTATTAAGCCGCTGCCTATGCGCCATGCAAGGGTGCACGCGAAACATGCAATCGGCGTGGAAACCGGTGTGGCTCAGGCGGCGTTGCGCGCCAGGTCGGCCAGGCGGGCGAGGCTTTCCTGCTTGCCGAGAACCTGCAACACGTCGAAAATGCCAGGCGAGGTCGGCCGTCCCGTCAGCGCCGCGCGCAGCGGTTGGGCGACCGCGCCGAGCTTGATCTCTTTGCGCTCGGCAAAGGTGCGAACCGTGTTCTCGGTCGCCGCGGCCGTCCAGGGATCCACGTGTGACAGGTCGGTCATCAGCTCGGCGAGGATGGCGCAGGCCTCCGGGTTGAGCAGGGCCTTGGCCTTGTCGTCGAGCGCGATCGGGCGATCGGCATAGAGAAACCGCGCGCTGTCAATGAGTTCGACGAGGTTTTTCGCGCGCTCTTTCAGCCCGGGCATGGCCGCTTGCAGCTGCGCCTTGAGTTCAGGCGTGAATTTTGCCGCGAGCGCGGCGCCGTTGGCGAGATGCGGTAACAGGCGCTCGATGGTGTCGACGAGTTCGGCGTCGCTCGATTGGCGGATGTAGTGCCCGTTGAGGCTTTCGAGCTTGGCAAAATCGAACCGCGCCGGCGAACGCCCGATCTGGGGCAGGTCGAACGTATCGACCATCTCCTCCGCGGTGAAGATTTCCTGATCGCCGTGGCTCCAGCCGAGCCGCACCAGGTAGTTGCGCATCGCCGCCGGCAGGTAGCCCATGGCACGGTAGGCGTCGACGCCGAGCGCGCCGTGGCGCTTGGAGAGCTTCGAGCCGTCCGGCCCGTGGATCAGCGGGATGTGCGCCATGACCGGCACCTTCCAGCCGAGCGCCTGGTAGATCTGGGATTGCCGCGCCGCGTTGGTGAGGTGGTCGTCGCCGCGGATGACGTGGGTGATGCCCATGTCATGGTCGTCGACGACGACGGCGAGCATGTAGGTCGGCGTGCCGTCCGAGCGCAGCAACACGAGGTCGTCGAGATTCTCGTTCTGCCAGACCACGCGGCCCTGGACCTGGTCCTCGATCACTGTCTCGCCGGCCAGCGGCGCCCGCAACCGGATCACCGGCTTTACGCCGGGCGGCGCGTCCGCAGGGTCGCGGTCGCGCCAGCGCCCGTCATAGAGCTTGGAGCGGCCCTCGCTGCGGGCCTTCTCGCGCATCTCGTCGAGTTCCTGCTGGGACGCATAGCAGCGATAGGCCTGGCCCGCGGCCAGCAATTGTGCCGCCACCTCGCGATGGCGGTCGGCGCGGGAAAACTGGTAGATGACGCCGCCGTCCCAGTCGATCCCGAGCCAGCTGAGCCCGTCGAGGATGGCGTCGATCGCCGCCTTGGTGGAGCGTTCGCGATCGGTGTCCTCGATCCGCAGCAGCATCCTACCGCCGCGGCCGCGCGCATAGAGCCAATTGAACAGCGCGGTGCGCCCGCCGCCGATGTGCAGAAATCCGGTCGGCGACGGCGCAAAACGGGTGACGACTTGCTCGGGCATGAATGGGAATGACACCTCGCAGCATGCAATGCGGCCCCTGTAACATAGGTCGGGCGAAACATGTCACGGCAAAAATCGTCTCGACCGCGCGTGTCCCCATTGAAAATTGGACCGCCGGGAAGCGTTCGTGTAAGGGGCAGGCGAGCGGCCGAGCCGAGTTCGCAGCCCGCATGGGAGCGATGCGGACATGCGGGGAGGGGAGTCCCGGATTTCGCCAGAACGCGTCGAAGGCGCGCGTAAACGCGCTTGAGGCTCAATCCGGGTTACACCGGTCAGAAGCGGAACTCTGGGTTGAAGGATATCCAACAGCAATGACCGCAGCCGAAACCACCATGGAAGCGGGTCGCGACTTCATCCGCGACATCGTCGAGGCGGACCTCGCGAACGGGCGCTATCGCAAGATCGTCACCCGGTTTCCGCCGGAGCCGAACGGCTATCTCCATATCGGCCACGCCAAGTCCATATGCCTCAATTTCGGCATCGCCCAGGAGTTCGGCGGCCACTGCAATCTGCGCTTCGACGACACCAATCCGACCAGGGAATCGCAGGAGTTCATCGACGCCATCAAGTACGACGTCCACTGGCTCGGCTTCGACTGGGGCGAGAATCTCTACCACGCCTCCGACTATTTCGAGCAGCTATACGCCTGGGCCGAACACCTGATCCGTGCCGGCAAGGCCTATGTGGACGACCAGTCCCAGGACGACATGCGCGCCAGCCGCGGCACCCTGACCGAGCCCGGCCGCAACAGCCCGTTCCGCGACCGTTCCGTCGCGGAGAACCTCGACCTGTTCGGCCGCATGCGCGCCGGCGAGTTCCCCAACGGCGCGCGGGTGCTGCGCGCGAAGATCGACATGGCGTCCGGCAACATCAATTTGCGCGACCCCGTGCTCTACCGCATCCTCCATGCGAGCCACCCCCGCACCGGCACGGCGTGGTCGATC
>Ga0302326_10016994_pt1 | contig 15198 bp, 13 predicted proteins | sample Palsa_T0_3_FD_202264 | JGI IMG/M metagenome (GOLD analysis project Ga0302326, IMG submission 202264) | Peat permafrost microbial communities from Stordalen Mire near Abisko, Sweden - Palsa_T0_3 | ecosystem: Environmental > Terrestrial > Soil > Palsa > Peat permafrost | place: Sweden: Abisko...
CTACGGCTTCGGACACGGGAAGATCTACCAGCAGATTGTCGAATCGCTGCGGGACGAGGCGCCTTTTCCAGTGACCTGCGCGGATACCAGGGCCACGATACAGCTGCTGAATGCGTTCTACGTCGCGGATGAGGCGCAGACGTGGGTCGACGTAGCTTCTGCCGGCGACAGCAGCCGCCTGGGCCGGGTCAGCGAGGAGTTGGCGAACCTCTACCGAACGCCGGTCAGCTAACGGTCCGCGCCTAGAGCGCAGGGTCTGCGGCTTGCAGTACCCGTGCCTACGACTCAATCCAGGTGTGAGACGCAAACATGAAGACTGTCGGAATCATTCCTGCACGGATGGCTGCCTCGCGCTTTCCCGGAAAGCCGCTGTATCCGATTCATGGCCGACCGATGCTGGAACACGTCTACCTGCGGGCGCGCAAGTACTCCGGCTGGAACCAGCTGGTGCTGGCGACTTGCGACGATGAGATCGCACGCTTTGCCGCGGACAAGGGCATCCCGGTCGTCATGACAGGGTCGCACCATACGCGGGCGTTGGATCGGGTGGCCGAGGCGGTCGAGCGCATGGAAGAGCGGGTGGCCGATGAAGACCTTGTCGTGTGCGTGCAAGGGGACGAGCCCATGCTGCGCGCGGACATGATTGATGCGGTGGTTGCGCCTCTGGTGAAGATGCCGTCGATTCCCTGCACGGTACTGGCGATCCACATCACCGACAAGTCGCAGTGGCTCAATCCCGATATCGTCAAGGTCATCCACAACGACGCCGGCGAGGTGCTCTACACGTCGCGCGTACCGATTCCGCATTGCAAGCACGAGTTCTCCGCTGAACTGATGGCGCGCCGGATCGGCGGCATATTTGCCTTTCGCTGGAAGTATCTGAAGGCTTTCACCGAGCATCCGGAGACGCGGCTTGAGCAACTCGAAGCCTGCGACAGCAACCGGATTCTTGACATGCCGTTTCGACAGTTCATCGCGCCGTACCGGAGCGTGGAGGCGTTTTCAGTGGACAGTCCGGCCGACATCGAACTGGTTGAGCGGCACATGGAAATCGAGAGCTAACAGGTAGCGACCGACGAACCAAGGCCGGGGCAAGCAATGAATCGCAACATCGCCTATCAGACCGAACAGCTGGCGCGCTACTTCAGCCGCAATCGCGTGACGTGGCCGCAATTCTATGAATCGGAGCGCGTGATAATCGATGGCCTGAGCCTCGATGCTCACCGATCGGTTCTCGACATCGGCTGCGGGTGCGGCGGGCTGGGGCTGGCGCTCAATGAGCGGCACGGCGTGGTCAATTATACGGGTGTGGAGATTAACCCGTCGGCAGCCGAGGCCGCCCGCCGGATGAATCCCCGGGCGGAAATTCTTTGTGGGGACATCCTGCAGCTGAGCCGGGTCGAACTTGGGGGAAGACAGTTCGACGTGGTGTTTTCGCTCAGCTGCGTGGACTGGAACGTGCAGTTCGCCGACATGCTCGCGGCCGCGTGGAGTCACGTGGTCAGCGGCGGATACCTGGTGGCAACCTTCAGGCTCAGCGACAGGTGCGGCTGCATTGATATGACGCAATCATATCAGTACATCAATTTTGACGGAGCCCGCGAGGGCGAGCGCGCGGCCTACGTGGTCCTCAATGCCAAGGATCTGATGCAGGCAATCATCGGGTTCGACCCGGCTGAGATCAATGCCTATGGTTATTGGGGAGAGCCGTCGAAAACCGCGGTTACGCCCTATGAGCGACTGTGCTTCTGCGCATTCTCGATTCGCAAGAGAAACGAGCATAGCGATGCGCTGCGTCTGCAGCTGAAGCTGCCAGCGGAAATTCAGGATGTCATGGAAGTGGCGTGACGGCGATCGTCGTATGGGACCAGGCGGAGAGCCCGCCTGCCGGCGGAGGCGCGGTGCTGTGTTGGCGGAGTTACGCCCACGGCGGATCGGTGTCGTCGGTACCGCGGTATCTGGAGGGCCACGCAGATCGCATCCGGAGCAAATACCTCGCATTCATCCACGATCTCGGGGAGAGCCTAGTCGCTGGCCGGAGAGTGATCGATCATCTGAACTTTGGCGACGGCTTCAGCTTCTGGTGGATGACGACGATTGCGGAGAAGAGTCCGCTCAAATCACCACGTATCTACGACTGTCTGCGGATGTTTGCGCTGGAGGAGATGCTCGCGGAGAAGCATCCGTCCGACCTGACACTGGTCAGTTCCGATCGATCGCTGGCCGAGGCTATGCAGGCGATGTGCCGGAATCTGAATACCCGCTTCAAATGGGAGCATCAGGGTGCGAGGCAGAAATGGTCGTTGCGACGCGTCTACGTCGCATTGCCCTATGCGCTGAAGGCTGTGTTGAGCCTCAGGCACGTGATGGTGCGCTGGCCGCTGCGCAAGTCGATAGGGCCGAGGTGGTTTGCGGGCCGGGCGGCGATATTCTTCTGCTCCTATTTTATCCATCTGGATCCGACACTGTGCACGCGCGGGCAGTTCCATTCCAGGCAGTGGGAGAGTCTGCCGCGACTGCTGCATGACAGCGGCCGTCGTACCAACTGGCTGCAAATCTTCCTGTTCAGCGCAGCGGTGCCCGACGTCGGCACGGGGCTCTCGTGGGTACGCCGATTCAATGCGGATGCACCCAGCCAGGGATGTCACGCCTTCGTTGACGGTTACCTTACGGTCAGACTGCTGCTCAGGGCGTTGACAAGCTGGGTCAGGCTATGCTCCGCCAGTCGGCGGCTGCGACACATCCCGTCGGCCTTTCGACCGCAGGGGTCCGCTGTCTGGCTGTGGCCGCTGCTGCGCGACGACTGGCGGCGGTCGCTGACCGGTCAGATAGGCATCGGCAATTGCCTGGCAGTGGAGCAATTCGATGCCGCGCTCGATGGCGTGCCGCACCAGGAGATCGGGCTTTATCTGTGCGAAAACCAGGCTTGGGAGAAGGCGTTGCTGCGCGCGTGGCGCAAACATGGACACGGCCGCATCATCGGCGTCCAGCACGCTACGGCGCCATTCTGGCACCTGTACTATTTCGACGATCCGCGGTCTCTGACCGCCAGAGGCGAGTGCGCACTGCCGCTACCCGACCAGCTTGCGGTGAACGGCGCGGTAGCTTGGACCGCTTTCATCGAAGCCGGTTATCCCGAGGGCAGGCTGGTCCAAGTCGAGGCGCTGCGTTACCTGAATCTCGCGGCTCTCGCGACGAAAGCCGCTCCTCCCGCGGGCGCGCCGCTTGCGTTGAAGGTGCTCGTTCTGGGCGACCTGATTCCGACGTCGATGCACCACCTGCTGCGAATGCTCGTGGACGCAATGATGCTGTTGCCGCGCCAATGCCAAATCACTTTCAAGCCGCATCCGGGTTATGCGGTCGATCTCGCGAACTATCGCTCGTTGGCAGCGGGCGAGACCGCCGAACCGCTGGCGCAGATACTGCCGGAGTACGACGTGGCGGTTTCCGCAAACAGCACTTCCGCCGCGGTTGACGCCTATGTGGCTGGTCTGCCCGTAATTGTCAGTCTGGACGGCGATGACTTGAACCTTAGCCCGCTCCGCGGCCAAGCGGGCGCATGCTTCGTCAGTTCGCCGGAGGACCTGGCCGCAGCGCTGCAGGCGATCGGCAGCATGGAGGCGGCGCCAGACGCTGATCGCAAGGGATTCTTTTGGCTGGACGCCGAGATGCCGCGATGGCAGCGGCTGCTGGCCATGGCCACAGGCTGAATGGCTCCCGATCCAGCAGAGCGCGTGAAAGGAGCCGAGTTCAGGGCGGAGAGCGTGCGCTCGCGCTACGTGGTCACGCTCAGCGCCCAGGTGTTCCGACTGATGCTGTCGCTGATCTCGGCAACCATCGTTCCAAGAGCACTCGGCCCCGCGGTCTATGGGAACTACAGCTTTCTGCTCTCGACCTCGACCACCTTGCGCGGGGTTGTGGACACGGGCACACAGCAGGCGTTCTTTACCTTCTCTTCCCAGGAGGGCGCGAGCGGTTCGCTTACGCGGCTGTACGCGTTGGCCCTCTGCATCCAGTTCTCGATCGTTGTGGCGATCATCGCGTTGGCCGGCGCGACGGGAAGGACGGACTGGCTCTGGCACGCGCAGCGACTGGATCAAATCGTGCTGGTGACGGCGCTGGATTGGCTGATGTTCCTGGCCCTGTCGCTGCAGCAGCTTGGGGATAGCAAGGGACTCACTGCGTATCAACAGCTGGTTGGCGCCGCGGTCGCCCTACTGACGGTGATCGGACTGCTGGTATTGCGACTGACCGGCACGCTTGGCTTCTACAGCTTTGTCTGGCTGAACCTCGCAGGCGCGGGGCTGAATTGCATGGTTCTGATCTACCGGCTTCTAGTGGTGAATCGGGCCCTGTTCTGGAGTGGCGCGATCACTGTACGCAACTATGCAACGCGCTGGTGGCGATTCACCAGGCCGCTCATTCTGCTTCAGTTCTATTTGCCCGTGGTCGCATATCTCGGCCTGTTCCTGATCCAGAAATGGTATGGCTCGGCAGAGCAGGGCTACTACGCCCTGGCGCTCCAATGGTGCGGCTTCGCTATGGTATTCACCAACTCCGCGGTATGGATATTCTGGCGGGAAATCGCCCATCACTCGGCGTTGCAGGATTTGCGTGTTGCAGCCGGCATCTACGAGCGCTTCAGTAAGTTATTTTTCCTGCTGGCGGTGGTGTTGGCATGCTGGTTGTCCGCCAGCAGCGGGCTGTTGGTGAACCTTGTCGCCGGAGAGCGATTCCATCCGGCGGCAGCTGTGCTCGCGATCATGGCGTTCTATCCGGTCTCTCAGACCCTCGGCCAGATGTCCATGGTGTCGCTGAAGGCAATGGAGCGCACCGGCAGCTATGCCCGCTGGAGCATTGCGCTTTCGGTGCCGGATGTGCTGCTTACCTACGTACTCCTGGCGCCGCCGAGCGCGCTGGCGCCGGGCCTACACCTGGGTGCCGCGGGTCTGGCGTTCAAGACCGCAGTGTACGGACTCGTCAGCGTGCAGGTGTTTGACTGGCTCAACTGCCATTTTCTGGGTATCCGGTACCGAGCGATGCTGGGTCGCCGGCTGGTTGCGCTGACGACGGTTGGTGCGATCGCCGCGGTGTTGCTCGGCGCGGGAGGTCCGCTATTGCGCAACAGCGGGTTTGGAGGCGTGACTGCATTGGCGCTATCGTCCGGCGCCTATGCTGTGGCCATTGCGGCGGGCGTCTGGTGGTGCCCCGGCCTGGCCGGGCTCAGCCGAGCGCAATTGTTGCAGGCCATGTCCTCGCTGCGCGGAGGCTGACGCCAAGTGCACTCGCCCTGGACACATTGAGGGCCGAACGACCCGCATTCCTTTCCCAGCGTCGAGGGTGCAAGAGGCGGGCCGGTCATTAGCCTCTTGAGTAGAGGACAATTACAGGAATCGTCATGACACGAAGAATTTATATTGCGGGCTGTGGTGGCATGCTCGGGGAGGCATTTCAAAAGACGCTTAGCACGGATTCAATCCTTAAGTGTACGGACATCGAGGTCAATGAGCGATGGCTGACATTTTTGGATTTCAGAGATTTTGAGGCGTACCGCAAAGATGTAATGGAGTTCAAACCGGACTATCTCTTTCATTTGGGCGCCTACACGGATCTGGAGTACTGTGAGGTTCACCCAGACGATACCTACCGCACCAATACCATTGCGGTCGAGAATGCCGTATTCATTGCGAATGAGCTGCGTATTCCGCTTTTGTATATCAGCACGGCCGGGATTTTTGATGGCAAAAAGGACGTCTACGATGATTGGGATCAGCCCAATCCGCTGGGTCATTATGCGAGATCCAAGTATGCCGGGGAGCTATTCGTAAAGGAAAACGTCGAGCGGCATCTTGTTTGTCGGGCCGGGTGGATGATGGGCGGCGGACCAAAAAAGGACAAGAAGTTTGTCCAAAAAATCATGAAACAACTTAAGGAAGGCAAAAAGACGCTTTATGTGGTCAACGACAAACTGGGGACTCCCACCTATACACACGATTTTGCGAACAACGTGGACCTACTGTTGCGGAAGGAATACTGGGGACTGTACAACATGGTGTGCGAGGGGGTCACCAGTCGGTTAGAGGTCGCCCGGGAAATTATCAGAATGTTGGGATTGGAGCGCGATATAGAAATTACGGAGGTTACCTCCGAGTACTTCAAAGCGGAGTACTTTGCCGAACGTCCGCCGTCGGAGCGACTGATCAACAGGCGACTGAATCTGCGCAATCTAAACGCAATGCGGCATTGGAAGGTGGGATTACGTGAATATCTGGAGGGTTACTACGGGGATTATCTTGGGACACGTTAAGAGCATATGGGCTACTTGAATGAATCCGCCTCTGATCACCATTGCAGTGTGTAGCTTCAACGGAGAGCGGTACCTTGAAAAGACACTCAACAGCGTCCTCGCGCAGGATTATTCTAATTTTGAAGTTGTCGTAGTCGATGACGGCTCCAGCGATGACACAGTATCAATCATAAAGCGATTCGCTGATCGGCATAGCTGCATCCGCCCCTTTTTCAGAAGCCATCATGGATTACCGGCATCGAGGAATTTTTTATTTACCCAGGCGAGAGGTGAATGGATAGCAATTATCGATCAGGATGATCTGTGCTACCCAACTCGACTGTCTCGGGAACTGGAACTCGCCCAAAGGTACCCGACAGCGGGCCTTGTCTTCAGTAATGTCAATCAGGTCAATGAGTCCGACGACGTAATAAGTGACTATTTGTCAATTTTCGCGCTGCCGGAACATCTTATACGAAGAGAGCACGCGGGGAATCTCTTGCTCAGGTTGGGCTGCTTTAGCGCTTCCGCGTCATGCTTCATAAAGCGTGACACAGTGTTGGCCGTCGGCGCCTTTGATGAATTATTTCCTTACTCCTGCGACTATGACTATTTCATCCGCGCCGGTTTTGAGGTTGATTTTGCCTATACGAAGGATACGTTGGCAGCTTGGAGGCGTCACGCTGAACAAGCCACCGCGACTTATGGCAGGAAGGGCAGTGAAGTTCGCTCATTGTATTGGCGTAATTGTCGGGGCAGGAATGCATCGATCTCGACCAAGACGGTGCTGCTGGGAAAGATATTTAGGTCATTTGTCGGCGACATTGTGCGAAAAACCCGCCGGTCATTCCGATCCCCCTAATTCATGGGGAGCCCCATATCGCAGCGTTTATGAATAAAACCGTCGATTTCAACAGCCTGTTGATTGGGGCAAATCTGCTGGTCATGGGCCTGCTTTGCTATGCGCTGGCGCACGCTGAACCCAACCGTTACGTCAATCAGGCATCGATCCTGCTCGGCATAGTGCTGTGCGCGCAGACCCATATTGCGCTCTGGCTCGAAAGGCGACAGCGCGATCCGTTTGTCATCCTCCTCGCCTTCACGATGATATTCTATTACTCGCTCCGCATCTTCACGCTGACTGTCTACGATTACTCTGACGTATTTGACCGGTTTCCTTATGACGCTACCGATTCCAATTTCGCGCTGATCGTCATATTGAGCGCCAATGTGGCCCTCTATTTCGGCCTCTACCTCGTCAAGATAAAACGCAGTCAGGCGGTCGATCCCAAAGACTGGGAGGCGGCATCGTCGACCAGAATTGCGCTGTTGCTGGTGGCGGCAATCTTTTTCGCGTATTTCAGCAGCGCGGCCGCGATCGACCCGGACTCCACGTCGTCGCGGCTGATTAGCATTTCCGGAATGTTTCTGGCGCCAAACATAATAGTCCTGATGTCGATGTCCTATTTCTTCCTGTTCAGAAGGACGCTCAGTCGGGCGTTCGCTGTGACGATTGCGACGCTGATCGCGCTGGAAATGATCGTACACACACTGAGCGGCAGCCGTAGCGCGATAGCGGGCATCGTGCAAGACGGCATTCTGGTCGGGCTTGCGATGGCGGGTTCCATCAGAGTTCGAAGGAAATCCCTGCTCGTGGCCGTTGCATTGCTGCCGCTGTTAGTCGGACTGCTCGTGGGATCCTTCGTGATCAGCACCTACAATCGAGCTGTCAAGGTAGTGGGCGCGCCGTTCGATGTGCGGAAGGCGTTTGAATCGGCGATGGTATCGGCCGGCGATCTGTCGGTTGCATCGAGCCTCGATCTGATACTTCCGCCCGTGTTAAGCAGGGCCGGATTCTTCGACTATGCCGCTGAGGTCATCGCTCATCGCGAACAGTATCGTTCGGCAATCAATTTATCGTCGTATGGCAAGAGCATCGTGGACAATATTCTTACCCCTGGATTTGACGTTTACGATCAGCCAAAGATCAGCAATGCGTTGCATTTCATCTACGGGGAGATGGGGCAGCCATCGAAAGAGCGCAGCTCGGACGACTATCAATCGGATCAACTCGGCATCTATGGGGAGTTCTACACCCTATTCGGATTCGCCTGCCTGCCAGTTCTTGCTGCGGGCGCGTATCTGCTGAAGCGGATCTATGCGAGGTTGAGGAGCGCCAACCCTTTTAGTCTGATGATGAAGAGAATCGTCGTATTGTTCGTGTTCGAGCAAATGGTCGATAGCTATGGGGTCGACTGGACGATGGTGGAAACGATATCGCTGGTGACGGCAATATTCATCTACACGTACCTCTTTGCGATCAGGCGCAGCAGGGCGTCCGGAGTTGTTGCGCGGACGCCGCCGGACGGCGACGACCCTTGGACAAGCCTTCCGAGGCCGCTGTGATCGTGCGGGATCGCAACTGGAAGTGCGTGGCGCGCTGCCCGATTGTTGGCTGATTATCACTTGAATCGGCGAGCTTGTGAGCGCTGATTCACCGAGTATCCTGACGACCGGCGGCACCGGACTGGTCGGGCGCGCGATCGTGCGCCGGCTTCTGGCGGCCGGGCAGTCGGTGAGGGTGATCTCTCGTGGCGATGAATATCCGGCGCTGCCTGGGGTGTCAATCTGGCGCGGTGATGTGACCTCCGCCGGGGATGTAGCGTCAGCGATGCGCGGATGCCATGCCGTGTTCCACTGCGCCGCCGAGAAGCACGACCGCGCCAGGATGACGGCGGTCAATATTGCGGCAACCAGACTTTTGCTGGACCTCGCCTGCGACTTGAAGGTGGGGTTCTTCTGCCACCTGAGTAGTGTCGCAGTCATCGGCAGGACGGGCACCAGGATCGTGGATGAGGCAGCCGCTTGCAATCCGGTGAGTTTATACGCCGAGACCAAACTCGCCGCCGAGGAAATCGTCAGGCGAGGCCTGCCTGACGGCAGCGTAGTGATTCTTCGTCCGACCAATATTTTTGGTCCGGAGACGTTGGGGCCGTGGTTGCAGAACTCCCTGCGCTCCAAAATGCGCGCATTTCTGAATGGCCGCGAACGCGCACATCTGATCTATGTCGAGGATGTGGCTGCCACTGCGGTGCATTGGTTTCAGACCTGCAGTGGCAGGCGTGTGGAGACATTCATCGTGTCGAGCGACGAGGAGCCGGGTAATACGAATCATGAGGTGCGACTAGCCCTGGCATCGATGGTCGAGACTGCAACGCGTCCATGCAGATTCTCAGCGCCGCTGTGGGTGTCAAGGTATGCGCGAGCGATCAGGCATGGGCACGGCAATCTTGGGAAGGTGATCTATAGCTCCGGCCGGCTGCATCAGACCGGCTATCGGCCGCCATTCGGCTTGCGAAATGGCCTGAACGATGCTGTGCGGCTGTGGCGCGCTGGACAGATACCGGCTGAGGCGATTTCCCGGCAGCCGCCACCATTATCATGAGCGTACAAAGCAGGTTTCTGTTCAATTTCGCTGCCTCCTACTCCAGCGGCGGATACAAGCGCCTGTACGAGTATGCCAAGTGGTTCAACGGGAATGGCGGGGCGTGGTTCGTAATCCATCCGCGCTGCGCCCAGCTGGTGGCGGAATTTCCTCACAATCAGTTCTACATCGCAAGGCAGCCTCGGATTCAGAGGCTGTACAACGATTGCGCGTATCTCAAGAAAATAGTACAGGAGATCGGCCAGCCAGAGCTGTACTATGCGTACGGTATCCCGCTCTATTACCGCGTTGGAAGGGTAAACTGGTTTCATCTGAGCAACGTCCTGCCGCTCCTGGCCGACGCAATTCCCCTAAGTCTGATCGCACGGCTGAAATTCGCCTATCTCGGAAGAAGAATGAGATCTGGATTCGCACGAGCGGAGGTGGTATCGGCCGAATCCGCGTCCTCACTGAAGTTGCTTGGAGAAGTCCGTCCCGAAAAGCTGTTCCTATCGGTGAACGGCAGCGATGATGAACTCGCCAGCTTGAGCGTCGCGAACGTTGCGGCGAAGGAGTCCATCGCAACCGTCGTAGGGACGGCCAGCTACAAGGCACTGCAAGACTCCTTCCGCCTGTTCGAAATGCTGAGAGAGTCGGACAGCCGGCTCACGCTGATGATCTTCGGCAACCCCAAATGGATTCCAAGGGAATTGACTCGTAAGCATAACGTGGTGGTACGGGGCATGGAGGCGCGATCGACCGTGATCGAGTGCCTGCGAAAGACCAGGATTTACATCTCCACGACGCTCACAGAAAATTCGTACAATGCGGCGGCGGAGGGGATCTTCCTCGCCGACGAATCCTACATTTCGGATATCGGGCCGCATAGGGAACTGCTTCTCGGCATGCCGTTCGAGGAAGTGTCGGTGCCCGGTGTGCGCACTGCCTTGTTGCATGTGCATCGAGACCGGCTATCGGGGGCAAACCTCCAGAGTTGGGAGACGGTGATCGTCGGCATGATCTCCCGATTTCACGAGGCGCTACGAGCTTCGGCGCCTTGAGCCAATGGCTCTTCGCTGTTGCTTCGACCAGTGCCGCAGCAAACCGCAGGGCGGCAAATGGCGTGAGAAGGCTGGCTGAGATATGAGAGTTCTGATACTGGGCGCCTCCGGTATGCTGGGAAATACGGCGCTTCGGCTGTTCGCCGGCAGTCGAAATTGCGAGACATGGGGAACGGCGCGCGCGACCACCGTGCTGCAATATTTGCCGCGCGCACTGCAGGAACGCGTGGTGTGCGGCGTGGACATCGAGGATATCGACGGCCTAGCGCGCGTGCTCCTGCAGGTTCGACCGGAAGTGGTTGTCAACTGCGTTGGCCTGGTCAAGCAGCATGCCTTGGCCGACGATCCTGCAGCCGCCATTCAAATCAACGCACTGCTACCGCACCGGCTCGCGAAACTATGCCAACTGGCAAACGCGAGACTGATCCACATAAGCACGGACTGTGTCTTTGCCGGCACCCGGGGCAAGTATCGAGAGTCCGATAGCCCCGATGCGCAGGATCTGTACGGCCGCAGCAAGCTTCTTGGCGAGGTCGACTACCCGAATGCGGTCACGCTGCGCACGTCGATCATCGGGCACGAGTTGGCGAGCGTGCAAGGGCTGGTCGGCTGGTTTCTGGCACAAAGCGGGCCGATCAGGGGCTTCACGCGAGCAATCTTTTCGGGCCTGCCCGCCGTGGAACTGAGCCGCGTCATTCGTGATTACGTGCTGCCGCGGGTTGAGCTACGCGGTCTTTACCACGTGTCGGCTGCGCCAATCTCAAAATACGAGCTATTGTGCCTAGTCGCTCAGGTGTACGGGAAGGCCATAGAGATCGCGCCCGATGACGAACCGGTCATCGATCGCTCGCTCGATTCAACCCGTTTTCGGGGGCTCGTAGGCTACGATCCTCCGGAATGGCCCGATCTGGTCCGAAACATGCGTGAATTCGGTTAGTGAGGCATCGACAGACATGACGTCATCCACCCTTGCACCCGCGTCCATGCTCAAAGACAAGATCGTCCTCATCACCGGCGGTACTGGTTCGTTTGGCCATGCGGTTCTTGAGCGCTTTCTCGCGATGAACTGTGCGGAGATCCGCATCTTCAGTCGGGATGAAAAGAAGCAGGAGGACATGCGCATCCGCTATCGCAACGAAAGACTGAAGTTCTACATCGGTGACGTTCGCGAATATGACAGCGTGCACGACGCTGTCCGTGGTGTGGACTTCGTATTCCACGCCGCCGCTCTCAAACAGGTGCCGTCGTGCGAGTTCTATCCGATGGAAGCCGTCAGGACCAACGTCGTTGGGGCCGAGAATGTCATGCGCGCCGCGATTGCGAACGAAGTGAAGCGCTGCGTGGTACTCAGCACCGACAAGGCGGTCTATCCCATCAATGCGATGGGCATGTCGAAGGCCATGATGGAAAAGGTCATGGTGGCCCGATCGCGACTGTGCGATACCGCCAAGACGATCCTGTGCGCCACTCGCTATGGCAATGTGATGGGATCGCGCGGTTCGGTGATCCCCCTGTTTCTGCAACAACTGCGTGAAGGCAAGCCGCTCACCGTCACTGATCCCGGTATGACGCGCTTCCTTATGTCGCTCGAGGAGTCGGTCGATCTGGTGCTGCACGCCTTTCAGAACGGGCTGCCCGGCGATATTCTGGTTCAGAAGGCGCCAGCGTCCACGGTGGGGGATCTCGCCAAGGCGCTGTGCCAGTTGCTCCAGCGCGACAACGAGATAAGAATCATAGGTACACGCCACGGCGAAAAACTGTATGAGTCGCTGGTGTCGCGCGAGGAAATGGCGCGGGCCGCAGACCTGGGGCGTTACTACCGGATTCCGGCGGACTCGCGCAATCTCAATTACGACATGTATTTCATCGAAGGGCAGACCTCGATCTCTCAGTTCGACGACTACACGTCGCACAACACCCGCCGGCTCGATGTCGAGCAGGTTAAGCGCGTGTTGCTTGAGCTTGCCATCGTTCGCGAGGCTATCGATGCTTAAAGTGATGACGATAGTCGGCACGCGGCCCGAGCTGATCAAGCTCTGCCGGGTGATAGACGAGCTCGACCGAAATCTGACGCACATCCTCGTGCACTCGGGTCAGAACTTCGATTACGAGCTGAATCAGATTTTTTTCGAGCAACTCGCAATTCGACGGCCGGATGAGTTTCTGAACGCGGCGGGCGGGTCGGCAATGGAGACTATCGCCAAGGTGCTCACCAGCGGTGATCAGGCGCTGCAGAAGCACAGGCCCGACGCCGTTCTGATCCTTGGTGATACCAATAGCTGTCTCATTGCAATCGCGGCGAAACGCCGCAAGATTCCGGTGTTCCACATGGAGGCCGGCAATCGTTGCTTCGATCAGCGCGTCCCGGAGGAGATAAACCGCAAGATCGTCGATCATGTGAGCGACGTGAATCTGCCCTACACCGAACACGCGCGCCGCTATCTGCTGGCCGAAGGGCTGGCGCCGGAAACCGTGATAAAGACCGGTTCACCGATGAAGGAAGTCATCGGCTACCACCGCCAGGGCATCGATGCGTCCAAGGCTCTCACTCAGTTCGGACTGAAACCACGCGGTTACATCGTGGTCAGCGCCCATCGCGAGGAAAACGTCGATGTACCCAGGCGTCTCGCGCAGCTGGTCAACTCCGTGAACGCGCTGGCGGTGAGCCATGACATGCCGATCGTATTCTCGGTTCATCCGCGGACGCGAAAACGGCTGGAGAATGCCCCGGAGCTGGTGATGGATCGGCGAGTGCAGGCGATGGCGCCGCTGGGATTTCTTGACTATGTGAAGCTGCAGATGGAATCGTTCTGTGTGGTGTCGGACAGTGGATCGATAACCGAGGAGTCCGCAATGCTCGGCTTTCCGGCGGTTACGATTCGGCAGGCGCACGAAAGACCTGAGGGTATGGATGAAGGCACGCTGATCATGTGCGACCTGAGCGCAGACAGGGTACGGGAGGCTGTGCGCGTGGTCACGGAGCAGGTTTTCCGTGATGGTGCGAAGTTTCGTACGCCTGCGGATTATGAGCCGGACAATGTCTCCGCCAAGGTGCTGCGCATCATCGTCAGCTACGTGGACTATGTGCGGCGCACGGTATGGTTTGACCAGGAGGTTTCACCCTGAGCGTCACGGTAGCGCGCTGATGCGAATGCTCATTGTCTCCCAATACTTCTGGCCGGAGACCTTTCGCATCAACGAGGTGGCGCGCGATCTGGTAAGCCGCGGCCATGACGTCACGGTACTGTGCGGGACGCCGAATTATCCCGCCGGCCGGGTGTTTGAGGGCTATGGTTGGTTCCGCCGCACCCGTGAGGCTTGGTGCGGCGTGCAGATCGTGCGCGTGCCGGTCGTGCCTCGTGGACAGGGTTCGCGATGGCGGCTGGCGGCCAACTACCTCTCCTACGCGATGATGGCCTCGTTGCTCGGACCGATCCGTTGCCGCGGCAGAACCGACGTAGTACTGGTATTCCAGATGTCGCCGGTGATCCAGGGTATTGCGGCAGTCGTCATGAAGCTGGTGCGAGGGGCACCGATGCTGTTCTGGGTGCAGGACCTGTGGCCCGAGAGCCTGATTGCTGTTGGGGCGATTCGCCGCCGCTGGATGCTTTGGCCTATCGATGCCCTGGTGCGCGCCCTGTACCGTGCTTCGGCATTGGTGCTGATTCAATCCCGCGCGTTCCGCGGCCACGTCGAATCACACGGAGTGCGACCGGATCGCATCCGTTATTTCCCGAATCTGGCCGAGTCGACCTATGTCCCGCTGCCGGTCGAGGCTGCCCACCCGGCGCTGGCGCGGGTGCCGGCCGGGTTCCGAGTGATGTTCGCGGGCAACATCGGAGCGGCGCAGGATCTGCCAACCGTGCTCGCTGCCGCGGAATTGTCACGCGTGCGCCGGGACGTGCATTGGGTGATTGTCGGCGACGGCAGCATGCGGACATGGGTGCAGTCGGAAATCGAACGCCGCGAGCTGTCGGCCACGGTTCATATGCTGGGGAGATTTCCCGTCGAGGACATGCCGCGGATGTTTGCAGGGGTCGATGCTCTCTTGGTGACTCTTCGGCGAGATCCGGTACTCTCGCTCACCATTCCGGCAAAAGTGCAATCGTATCTTGCGTGCGCCAAACCGATCGTTGGTGCTCTCGACGGTGAAGGTGCAGCGGTGATCGCTGAGGCCGGCGCCGGGGTCTGTTCGCCGGCCGAAGATCCGCAGGCGCTCGCCGCCCAGGTGCTTGGACTTTGCGATCTCGACGTCAGCAGTCGCCTGGAGATGGGACGGCGCGGGCGCGACTATTTTCTTGCCAACTTCGCCAGCGATATGCTGCTCGGGCGACTTGAACGATGGTGCTCCGAACTTGCATCAGACAGTGCAAAGCGGACCCAATGACGCCAGAGCCCGTTGCACCCTTGGCGCGCGTGTTGGTGAC
>Ga0302326_10016995_pt1 | contig 15198 bp, 14 predicted proteins | sample Palsa_T0_3_FD_202264 | JGI IMG/M metagenome (GOLD analysis project Ga0302326, IMG submission 202264) | Peat permafrost microbial communities from Stordalen Mire near Abisko, Sweden - Palsa_T0_3 | ecosystem: Environmental > Terrestrial > Soil > Palsa > Peat permafrost | place: Sweden: Abisko...
CATGTTCCGACCGACCTGTGGATCGGCGGCAAGTGGCGCAAGGCCTCCGACAATGCCCGCTTCGACATCATCGACCCGGCAACCGAGAACGTCATCACATCGGTCGCAAGCGCGAGCGTCGAGGACGCCAAGGCGGCCGTCGATGCCGCCCAGGGCGCGTTCGAAGGCTGGGCGGGCCGCAAGCCGCGCGAGCGCGCCGAAATCCTGCGCAAGGCCTTCGAAGTCATCATGGCGCAGTCCGAACGGCTCGCTAAGCTGATCACGCTGGAGAACGGCAAGGCGCTGAGCGATTCCCGCGGCGAGGTCGCCTATGCGGCCGAGTTCTTCCGCTGGTATGCCGAGGAAGCGGTGCGGAACCTCGGCGACGTGTCGCGCGCGCCATCATCCGGCGCCCGCATCTTCGTGCAGCACAAGCCGGCCGGCATCGCCGTGCTGGTGACGCCGTGGAATTTTCCCGCCGCGATGGCGACCCGCAAGATCGGCCCTGCGCTCGCCGCCGGCTGCCCGGTGGTGCTCAAGCCGGCCTCGGAGACGCCGCTCACCATGCTCGCACTGATGCCGCTGCTCGAGGAAGCGGGCGTGCCGGCCGGCGTCGTCAACGTGATCCCGTCGCGGCGCTCCGGCGCCGTGGTCTCGGCCATGCTGCACGATCCGCGGGTACGCGTCGTCTCCTTTACCGGCTCGACCGAGGTCGGCCGCAAACTCCTGCACGAGGCGGCCGACAACGTGGTAAAGCCGGCGATGGAACTCGGCGGCAACGCGCCTTTCATCGTGTTCGATGATGCCGATATCGATGCGGCAATAGAAGGTGCCATGATTGCCAAGATGCGCAACATGGGCGAGGCCTGCACCGCCGCGAACCGGTTCTACGTGCACGAGACCGTCCACGAGGCCTTCGCCCACAAGCTCACCGAGAAAATGGCCGCGCTCAAGATGGGCAACGGCCTGCAGGACGGTGTCGCGCTGGGGCCGCTCGTCAATGCGGAGGGCCGCGACAAGGTCAAGCAACTGGTGGCGGACGCGGTGAAGAAGGGCGCCAAGGTGCTCACCGGCGGAACCGCGCCCGACGGCAAGGGCTATTTCTATCCGGCCACAGTGCTCATCGCCGTGCCCGACTCGGCCGAAATGCTGCGCGAGGAAATCTTCGGGCCGGTGGCGGCGATCCAGACCTTCAAGTCCGAGGACGAGGTGATCAAGCGCGCCAACGACACCGAATATGGCCTTGTTGCCTATCTCTACACCAAGGATCTCAGCCGCGGCATGCGGGTGTCGGAAAAGCTCGATTTCGGCATGATCGGGCTCAACCGCGGCCTCGTCTCCGATCCCGCCGCGCCGTTCGGCGGCACCAAGCAGAGCGGCATCGGACGCGAAGGCGCCCACGAGGGCATGATGGAATTCATGGAGACCCAATACGTGTCGGTGACGTGGTGAGAGAACTTGGTGCGAGTGTGAGAGCGCCGACATGGACATCCTGATGCCGCAGCTCGGCGAGACCGTGGCCGAGGGCAAGATCACGACCTGGTTCAAGTCGATCGGCGACACGGTCAAGCCCGGCGACAATCTGTTCGAGATCGAGACCGACAAGGTGTCGATGGAGGTGCCGGCGACCTCCGCCGGCGTCCTCACGGAAATCCGGGTCGGCGCCGGCGAAGTGGCCCCGGTGGGCGCCGTCGTCGCCATCGTCGCGGGTGCCGCGGGCGAGCCGGCCGCCAAGGCGCAGGTGGCCGCAAAGGCATCCCCTGCCACGAAGGCGCCGGCTGCGGCCCCGCCGCCGAAAGCAGTCATCGCGGCCGTCGCCGCAGCCCCCGCGGCGCCTGTCGTGGCGCGGGTGCTCGATCCGTTTGCCGCGGTGCGCACGCCCGAGCGCAATTACGGCCCGGCGAAGCTCGCCAGTGGCGCCGTCGTCACGCCGCTGGCGCGCCGGCTGGCCGGCCAGGCCGGGATCGACCTCGGTCGCATCCCAGCGTCCGGCCCGCACGGCCGCATCGTCGCCCGCGACGTCCAATCCGCCATCGCCGCCGCACCCGGCGCGATCGCATTGCGTGCGCCGTCGCCCGATCGCATCAAGGCCCTCTACGCCGAGGGCAGTTACGAGGAGATCCCGCTCGATTCGATGCGGCGGACCATCGCGGCGCGGCTGGTCGAAGCCAAGCAGACCATTCCGCATTTCTACCTGGCCGCGGATGTGGTCATCGAGCGGCTCGAGGCGTTGCGCCGGGAAGCCAATGAGGCGGCGCCTGCCGACGCGAGCGGCCAGCCCGCGTTCAAGCTCTCGCTCAACGATTTCATCATCAAGGCGCTGGCGCTGGCGCTGCAGCGCGTGCCGGCGGCCAATGCGGTGTGGGCTGAGGACCGCATCCTGCGGTTCAAATCCTCCGACATCGGCGTTGCGGTGGCGATCGATGGCGGCCTGGTCACGCCGGTGATCCGCGAGGTGGAGAAAAAGTCCCTGCTCGACATTTCCGCCGCGATCAAGGACCTCGCTGCCCGCGCCCGCGCCCGCAAGCTCAAGCCGGCGGAGATCCAGGGCGGCTCCAGTGCGGTATCCAATCTCGGCATGTACGGCGTGCGCGAATTCGCGGCCATCATCAATCCGCCGCATGCCACCATTCTCGCCGCCGGCGCCAGCACCCGGCGGCCGGTGGAGACCGCGGACGGCGGCTTTACCTTCATTAGCCAGATGACGGTGACGCTGTCATGCGATCACCGCGTCGTCGACGGCGCCGTCGGCGCCGAGCTGCTTGCGGCGTTCGGCCATTTCATCGAGCATCCGGTCGGGCTGATGATCTAGGTGTTGTCATCGCCCGGCTTGACCGGGCGATCCAGTAGCCACCGACCGGGTAAAGATCGATATAATTCAGGAGAATGTCATGACGAGCAGCAAGTCCGGTCTCATTCTGGTCGGGCCGCCCAAGCCGGTCTTCATCGAGCGCCTCGCGCCGGTGTTCGACATCCACAAGTACAACGACGCCAAGGACCGCGACGCCTTTTTCGCCGGGATCGCCGACGGTGTGCGTGCCATCGCGGTCACCTACTCCTCGGAAAAGGTCAACGCCGAATTCATGTCGCGGCTGCCCAAGCTCGAGATCGTGTCGAGCTTCGGGGTCGGCTACGACCATGTCGACGCCAAATGGGCCGGCGCCCACGGCATCATCGTGACCAATACGCCCGACGTGCTCAACGAGGAAGTCGCCGATACCGCGCTCGGGCTCTTGCTCAACACGGTGCGGGAATTCCCCCAGGCCGAGCGTTACCTGCGCGCCGGCAAATGGGAGCAGAAGGCCTATCCGCTCAGCCCGGCGACGCTACGCGACCGCACCGTCGGAATGGTCGGCATGGGGCGGATCGGCCGGGCCATCGCCAAGCGCCTTGACGCCTTCGGCGTGCCGGTGGTCTATCATTCGCGGCGGCTCCAGGCGGGAGCCGCCTACCGGCATTATCCCGACCTCGTCGCCATGGCCCGCGACGTCGACGTGCTGCTGGTGATCGTGCCCGGCGGCGCGGAAACCCGTAACATGATTAACGCGGCGGTGCTTGAGGCACTGGGGCCGGACGGCATCCTCATCAACATCGCCCGCGGCTCGGTGGTCGACGAGCCGGCCCTGATCGCGGCGCTGCGCGACAAGAAGATCCGCTCGGCCGGCCTCGACGTATTCGTCAACGAGCCGAAGGTGCCGAAAGAGCTGATGGAAATGGACAATGTGGTGCTGTTCCCCCATCTCGGCTCCGCCTCGGTCTACACCCGCACCCAGATGGACCACCTCGTGGTCGACAATCTCCTGTCCTGGGCCGCCGGGAAGGGTCCGCTGACGCCGGTGCCGGAGACCCCGCCGAAATAGCCCGGCCGCGGCAAGGTCCTCGGCGGCGAGCCGAGGGGGGTTGGCGGCGGCGATGGCACTGGTATTATTCTACGATGCGATACGATCTTGCGCTCGCCCCCGCCTTTGCCCTTCTTGCCGCCCTCGTCGCAACCGGCGCCGAGGCCCAGCAGCCGTCGCCGGCCACCAGCGAGGCGTTCAAGGCCGTGCTCGGCAAATGGGAGATTTCCAACGCCGACCGCGACCGCACCTGTACGATCACCTTCCGCGCCGATCCCACCGGGACTGCATTCAAGCTTGAGATGGACAAGGCCTGCCCGGGCCAGATGCCGGAGGTGAAGGACGTCGTCGCCTGGAACATCGGCGGGCTCGATCTGGTGCGGCTGCTCGACGGCAAAGGCAAGCCGGTGATGGAATTCACCGAGGTCGAGAGCGGGACCTACGAGGCGCAGCGCCCCGGCGAGGGTGTCTACTTCATGCAGAGCGCGGCTGTCGCCGCGAGCCCGGTCGGGCTCGCCGCCGACCAGATGGCGGGCGACTGGTCGTTGTTGCGCGGCTCCGGCAAGTCGATCTGCACGATCACGCTGACCAATACTGCGGCCGGTCCCGATAATTTCGCGCTCAAGCTGAAGCCCGGCTGCGATGTCTTCGTGACCAGGTTCGGGCCGGCCAGCTGGTACATGGATCGCGGCGAGCTGGTGCTCAAATCCTCTAAGGGGCAGTTCTGGCGCTTCGAGGAGAGCGACCCGGTCAACTGGACCCGCGTCCCCGAAGGGCGCGAGGCGATCACGCTGGTGCGCCAGTAGCATGGACGGCGGCCGGCACGGCCGCCCGGCCCATTCCGCCGCCACATCCCTCGCCGTTGCAGTAACGGCGGCCACTTCTGGATGGCGCGCCGTCCTGAACGGACCTCGGGAGGTCGCGATGCGGGCGCAGACGCTGTTTCTTCTGGTGACGTTCCTTCTGACGACCGCCTCGGGCCTCACGGCGCGAGCGCAGGAGCGATTTTGCCCGGACGGAAATGCGAGAATCTTGCGTGTCGAGATGTATCCGTTCGTTCCGAACGCCGACGAGATAGCCCTGAAGATCAAGGAACTATTCGAAGCGGGCTGTCCCGGGCTCGATCTTCAAATCCGGATGAACGCAAACTACTACTCCACCGGTGACGGCGGAATACTTGCCGCCGACGCCGATGTGTATGAGGTCGATTCGGTGTTCTTCGATGATTTCCTCAAGCGCAGGAGCCCGAAATTGCCATCGCAGTCGGTTCTTGAAACGGCCGGCGCCGTGGTTCCCTTTGCCAAGGACATCGCGACCTCCGGCGGAGCGCAATTCGGGATTCCGCATTGGATATGCACCGAATTTCTCATCTACAAGAAAGCGCTTTCGCAGATTGGAGCCATCAAGGGGCCCGCCGACGCGGCGCGCGTTTTCGCGGAACTGGGAAAGGGTCCGCTCATGGATCTGATAGGCCCGACCACATTGGGCGAGCTCTATCTCTCCGTTTTGGTCGCCCGTTACGGCTCTGCGGGAGGGGCGCTGAAGCATCTCGATCCCGATCATCTCGACGACTATGCAGTCGCGGTCCTGCGCAATTTCATTAGCATGGAGCCGCCTGGCTTCGGGCGAGATCGAGACTATCATCGGCGCGACGGCTTCTACGCACGCCAGTTCGCGAGGGGCGGCGGAAGCGCATTCGTCGGATATTCGGAGGACACGTATTATACCCTCAACGAGACGGCGCAATCCTGCCTGAAAGGGCAATGTTTGGGCGAGGATGATCTCGACGTGGCGCTGTGGCCATTTGCCGACGAAGGAGCAAAGCCTGTAGCATGGGTGGACATGTATATGATGGACTCGCGGCTGACTGACGCCAAGCTGCGTGATGCGGAGGCATACATTAAATTCATGATGAGCGTTTCTACCTACGAGACTCTGATTTTGCCTTCCGACGGCGCGCCGGACGGCGTCCCCAAATATCTCCTCCCGGCACGCGATGATGTGTATTCGGATGGAAAGATGGCCTCGGCCCCGCTTTATCCCAAATTCCGAAGCCTGATAGGCTCGGCAATCCCGGTGACCGAAGAGGGTTTGAACGATAAGCTTCATAAGACCGCCGAAGCCCTCGAGAAAGTTCTCCCGGCCGGCCACTGATGCTCCTGAACAGCACGAAGCAATCAAGCATGTGCGCCACTCCCGTGGGCCGCTATCGTCGTAGCGGCCGCGTGAATTCCACCAACGCATTTCTCGCCACCGCAGTGGTGGCGGTAGGCTTGGGCACCGGCGCGATGGCCCAGGATTCCGCCGAACGCATGGCCGAGGCGGCGAGCGGTTTTGCGGTGGCGCCACCGCAAGGCTATGTCGCGCAACCCGATACGCCAGCGTCGTCATCGGAACTCGCGATCAGCGTGACCAAGCCGGGCGAGCCGGACACCCATTGCCGGATTTCATTCGAGGCCATTCCCGGCTTTTCCCAGTTCACCCAGGACGAACTCAACCGCCAGGCCGACCAGCCGAATTTCGACCTGTTCTATCGCGACAGCGTCAGCGGCTTCTATGCCGTCACGACGGTCGCGCATTTCGACCGCACGGGCGTCCGCGGCGCCGTCATCCGGGCGACATCCCGGGCGAAGCCGGCGACGCCGGGCTGGCGCGCTGACCTCGCCGCGCTGATCTTCATGTCGTACACGCCCAAGGGCCTGACCAAGGTGACCTGCACCGCCGTCGCCTCGGTGTTCGAGGCCCGCCGCGGCGACTTCGAGGCGGTCGCGAATTCGGTCACGCTGCCGCGGTGAGGGGCCATATCATTGGTCTCGTTACCACCGGGAGGCGGCGCCCTGTTACTGCTCCAGCCGGTCGATGAACCAGCGCAGGATGCGCGTCCACACCTCGTCCTTGCCGACCGCATCCTCGACGCCGTGCTCGATATTGGGATTGTCGTTGACCTCCATCACCACGATCCCGTCCGGGGTCTGCTTGAGGTCGACGCCGTAGAGGCCGTCGCCGATCGGCTGCGCCGCCCGCACCGCGAGGTCCATCACCTCACGCGGCGCCTGGTCGAGATCGAAGGTGCGGTGGCCGCCTTCGCGCGACGAGCCGTCGGCATGGTGCTTGAAGATCTGCCAGTGGCCGCGGGCCATGCGGTATTGGCACACGAACAGCGGCGCGCCGGCGAGCACGCCGACCCGCCAGTCGAAATCGGTCGGCATGAATTTCTGCGCCAGAAGCAGGTCGGTCTCCTCGAACAGTTCGTCGGCGATGCGCTTGAACTCGTCGATCGTGTTCACCTTGTGGATGCCGCGGGAGAACGAGCCATCGGGGATCTTAACCACCAGCGGGAGGCCGAGCTGGTCCATCGCGCGCGGCAGGTCGGCGGCGTCGGCCAGCATCACCGTCGGCGGCGTCGGCACCTGGTTGGAGCCCAAGAGCTCCATCAGGAACACCTTGTTCATGCAGCGGATCATCGAGATCGGGTCGTCGATTACCGGCATGCCCTCCTGCCAGGCGCGGCGGGCGAAACGGTAGGTATGGTTGTCGATGGTGGTGGTCTCGCGGATGAAGAGCCCGTCATATTCGGCGAGCTCCGCCAATTGCCGGCGGGTGATCGGCTCGACGTCGACGGAAAGCTTCTCGGCGATGCGGGCGAAGTATTTGATGGTCGCGGCGGAGGACGGCGGCAGCTTCTCGTTGGGATCGTAGAGCACGGCGAGATCGTATTTCGACACCGTGCGCGCCTTCGGGTCGCGCCATTCGCGGGCGGTGTGGCGGTGCAGCGCCTCGCGCAGGAACGTCGCCTCGCCATTGGCGAGCCGTGTCAGCGTGCGCATGCGGATGCGGTCGATCGAGTACCAGGGGTCACCGGTGTCGATGCTGACCTCCAGCGCCGGGCAGCGGAACCAGTCGAACAGCAGGTGGCCGAACGCTTCGAAGCGTGGATCGCGGGTCAGGCCGAAGCAGACCAGCAGCTTGAATTCGCCTTCGGGCTGGAAGTCGGCGCGCCGGGCGCAACGATTGAGCAGGTCCTCGAGCTCGGGCAAGGCGTGCTCGTAGAGCTTGGCCTCGCGCAGCTCCAGCATGGTCTCCACCGTCGGCACCACCCGGTGCCCCCGCGCCTCCGCCAGCAGCGAGGCGTAGTAGCCCTTGGACTGGTAGGCGTAGGAGCGCGACAGGTTGACGAGCTTGGGCCGGCCGGCCTCGAACAGGCGCGGGCGGGCGAGATACTCGCTGGTCGTGATTACCTTGTGCGGGGTCTCCGCATTGGGGAAGTCCTTGGGCTGGTCGACGATGATGACCCAGCCGGTCATGGCGAAATCCCTTTCCGGGTCACCGCACCGCGGGCTTTATCGCGGCGCCAGCCGCTTCTCGAACCGCAGCGCATGGCCCTTGTCCTCGTAATATTCATGGTGACGGTCGAACTGCTCGAACCCGGCCTTGCGGTAGCACACGATGGCGCCGTGATTCTTCTCATGGACCTCGAGCCGCACAAACCGGCATTTGCGCGACCGGGCCGCCTTTTCCACTGCCGTGACCAGCGCCGAGCCGATGCCGCGGCCGGTGAAGCGCGGGGCGACGGCGAGGGAGTAGAGGCGGCCGATCGCGCTGTTGGCGCGGAACAGCACGATGGCCGCGCCGGCGAACCGGCCGCCATCCTCGGCGACCAGCACCGCGGCGGTCGGTACCGCCAACAGCCGCCTGAGGCTTCGTCGCGACATGCGGTTGGTGTCGAACACCTGGTTTTCCAGGTCCCACAGCGCGTCGAGGTCCGACGGCTTGCTGCGGCGGACTGAAAGACCGGCTGAGGACTTCGCGGTCGTGGCGTTCGGCATTGCGCTCGAATATCCGCCCGGAGCCGGTGGCGGCGCAAGGGCGGTCGAGCATCGCCGCGACGTATCGCCGTTGAACGCTTCAAAGGCCATGTAGGTTGCCTTTGATTTGACCCCTCATCCTGAGCCCGTCGCGGCCGTCATGGACACCGGCAATATGTGACATTATAACATTTCAAATGTCCCACCATCACGCCGCAGATCATGCCCATCCGTCGCCGGCGATACCGGTTTCGCTGCTGCGCATGTCGGCGTTGCAACGGTTGACCGCGGCGCTCGCCGTTTCCGCTCTGCTGTGGGCGGCGGTGTGGTGGGCATTGACGTGAGCGCGTCATGAGCACGCAGCTGCACTTCCGCGACCTGACGTTCGGCTACGACCGCCATCCCGCCATCCACCATCTCGACGGCACCATCCAGGGCGGCGCACTGATTGCCGTGGTCGGCCCCAACGGGGCGGGGAAGTCGACCCTGTTGAAGGGGATCGTCGGCATCCTGGCGCCGCTGGCTGGCACGATCGATCGCTGCGGCCTGGCCACCCGCGACATCGCCTATCTGCCGCAGATCGCCGAGATCGACCGCTCGTTCCCGATCCATGTCTACGATCTCGTCGCCATGGGCCTGTGGCGGCACACCGGCGCATTCGGCGCCATCGGCAGGGCGGAACGCGACCGCATCCATGGGGCGATCGCCGCGGTCGCGCTCACCGGCTTCGAGCGCCGCACCATCGCCACGCTGTCCGGCGGGCAGATGCAGCGCGTGCTGTTCGCCCGGCTGCTGCTCCAGGACTCCCGACTGATCGTTCTCGACGAGCCCTTCAACGCCATCGACGCCAGGGCCGTCGCCGACCTCCTTACGATCGTGCACCGCTGGCACGACGAAGGCCGCACGGTTCTCGCTGCCTTGCACGATCTCGATCTCGTGCGCGCCCATTTTCCGCAGGCGCTGCTGCTGGCCCGCGAGGCGGTCGCGTGGGGCGACACCGGCCGCGTCATGACGCCGGAAAATCTCAGCACCGCCCGGCGCATGTGCGAGGCCTTCGACGATCAGGCGGACGAGTGCCGCGTCGAAGCCGCCTGACCCCAATTCTCGCGTAGCGCCGGTGCCCATGCCCTACGATTTCCTGGTCGCACCGTTCGCCGAATTCGAGTTCATGCGCCGCGCCCTGGTCGGCGTACTGGCGCTCGCGCTCGGCGCCGCGCCGGTCGGCGTCGTCCTGATGCTGCGGCGGATGAGTCTCATGGGCGACGCCATGTCCCACGCCATCCTGCCCGGCGCGGCCATCGGGTTTCTCGTCGCCGGCCTCAATCTGTTCGCGATGACGACCGGCGGCCTCGTCGCCGGCCTCGTGGTGGCGCTGCTCGCCGGCGGCGTCGCCCGCGCCACCGATCTCAAGGAAGACGCCTCGCTGGCGGCGTTCTTCCTGGTCTCGCTCGCGCTGGGGGTGCTCATCGTCTCCCTGCGCGGCACCAATGTCGACCTGCTGCACTTCCTGTTCGGAAATGTGCTGGCGCTGGACGATGCGACGCTGATGGTGATCGCCGGGATCGCCACTGTTTCGCTGGTGGCGCTCGCTTTGATCTGGCGGCCGCTGGTGCTCGAATGCGTCGACCCAGGCTTCCTGCGTTCGGTGAGCCGAGCCGGCGGCCCCACCCATATCGCGTTCCTGGCGCTGGTGGCGCTCAACCTGGTCGGCGGGTTCCAGGCGCTCGGAACCCTGCTTGCGGTCGGCCTGATGATGCTGCCGGCGGTGACGAGCCGGTTCTGGGCCCGCGACATCACCGCGATGGTCGCGGTCGCGGTCGCGGTGGGCGCCGCGTCCGGCTGGTGCGGGCTGCTGCTGTCGTACCACGCCGGGGTCGCCGCCGGGCCCGCGGTCATCCTGGTGGCCGGGCTGTTCTACATCGCCTCGATCCTGTTCGGCAGGCATGGCGGCTTGCTGCGGCGGATGTTTCTGCGCCCGCATCTCGAGGCCTGACATGCCGCGCGGATTCGAGCGGGTTCATTCGATCGCGGGCCGGCTCGGGATGCCATTGCTCGCCCTCGCACTCCTGCTGGCGCTGACCACCGCGCGGGCGGCGGCGCAGGAGAACGGGCAGGACAGGATCAAAGTGGTCGCGAGCTTCTCCATCCTCGGCGACCTCGTGAAGAATGTCGGCGGCGACCGGATCGCGGTCGCGACCCTGGTCGGCCCCGGCGGCGACGTCCACGTCTATTCGCCGTCTCCCGCCGACGCCCGGACGCTCGCCGCGGCGCGGCTGATCGTCCTCAACGGTCTCGGCTTCGAGGGCTTCATCGACCGCCTGGTGCAGGCCTCCGGCACCAAGGCCGTCATCGCCATCGCGAGTGCCGGGGTGACGCCGCGGCGAACCGGCGAGGGCGGCGCCGTCGATCCCCATGCCTGGCAGGCCGTCGCCAATGCCGAGATCTATGTGAGGAACATCCGCGACGCCCTCATCAAGGTCGATCCACCCGGCCGCGCATACTACGAGGCGGACGCCACGGCCTATCTCGCACGCCTCGATCGCCTCGACCGCGACGTCCGCGCCGCTATCGCAACGATCCCGCCGGCGCGGCGCAAGGTCATCACCACCCACGATGCCTTCGCCTATTTCGGCGCCGCCTATGGCATCACCTTCATCGCGCCGCTCGGCGTTTCGACCGAGTCCGAGGCGTCGGCGCGGGACATCGCGCGCATCATCAGGCAAGTGAGGCAGGACATGGTGCCGGCGCTGTTCCTCGAGAACGTGAGCGATCCCCGCCTGCTCCAGCGCATCAGCGCCGAGACCGGCACCCGCATCGGCGGCACGCTCTATGCGGACCAGCTCAGCGGCCCCGACGGCCCGGCGCCGACCTATATCGACATGATCCGCCACAACGTGAGCGAGATCGTCGCCGCGCTGAGGTGAGCCGCGAAAGCCGGCCGCGGCCTTGGCGGGTCGCGTAAGCGTCCGGACGTTCCCGTCGGGAGGTCATAGTCAAGCCGGACCGGCCGCGCTAAATTGCCCCCATGACCGTCCACCAGCACGCGCACCATCACGATGACCACGGCTCCGAGCTCGACGAGATGCAGCTCCGGGTCCGCGCCCTCGAATCGATCCTGACCGAGAAGGGCTATGTCGATTCCAAGGCGCTCGATTTCATCATCGACGCCTATGAGACCAGGATCGGGCCGCACATCGGCGCCCGCATCATCGCCAAGGCGTGGGCCGATCCCGATTTCAAGCGCCGCCTCATCGCCGACGCCACCGACGCGGTCGGGTCGCTCGGCCTTGTCGCCGGGCGCGCGACCCATCTGATCGCGGTCGAGAACACGCCGCAGCGGCACAACATGGTGGTCTGCACGCTGTGCTCCTGCTACCCCTGGGAAGTGCTGGGGCTGCCGCCGGTGTGGTACAAATCGGCGGCCTATCGGTCCCGCGCGGTGATCGATCCGCGCGGCGTGCTCGCCGATTTCGGGGTGACGCTGCCGGCGGAGACCGAGATCCGGGTGTGGGATTCGACCGCGGAAACCCGCTTCATCGTCGTGCCGATGCGGCCTCACGGCACCGACGGCTGGAGCGAGGAGAAGCTCGAGCGCCTCGTCACCCGCAACGCCATGATCGGGACCGGCCTCGCGCTCGCGCCGGCCGAAATCGCGAACGAGGCCGCGACATGAACGGCGTCCACGACATGGGCGGCATGCACGGCTTCGGCGCGGTCGAGCCGGAGGCGAACGAGCCGGTGTTCCACGCGCCGTGGGAAGGCCGCGTGCTCGCGATGAACCGCGCCATGGGCTATCTCGGCCTGTGGAACATCGACATCGGCCGCTTCTCCCGGGAGCAACTCGCCCCGGAAGTCTATCTCGGCAGCAGCTACTACAGGAAATGGACGCTCGGCCTGGAAGACCTGACGGTGCAGTACGGTCTGGTCGGCGAGGATGAACTCGCCGCCGGCCGCGTCCTGCATCCGGCGGTTCCGGTCAAGCGCATGCTCACGCAAGCTGATGCGTCCAAGGTCCTGGCGCGCGGCTCGTACGAGCGGCCCGCGCCGGCGCCCGCGCTTTTCAAGGCGGGCGACCGCGTGCGCGCAAGGAACATTCACCCGCCCGGCCACACGCGGCTGCCGCGTTACGTCCGCGGCCATGCCGGCGTCATCGAATGCGTACGCGGCTGCCACGTGTTTCCCGATGCGGTCGTCGCCGGCCGCGGCGAGGAGCCGCACTGGCTCTACACCGTCGTATTCGACGGCCGCGAATTGTGGGGCGAGGGCAGCGATCCCACGGTGAAGGTCTCGGTCGAGGCATGGGAGCCTTACCTGGACCGGGCTTGAGAGACCTCATGCCACTTTGGCAGCGGCCGGCATCGCCGGCACAGCGGACGGACCCATGACGGAGATTGAGTTGGAAAACGCCGGCTCGCAATCGACCGCGACGAGGCCGCGCGGGCGCGCCGCCTCCGCCATGTTCCCGGCCGTCGTCTATATCGTCGCTTTCGTCACCGGCGCGATCGTGATGAGCTTCGAAATGCTGGGCTCGCGCTATCTCAATCCGTATTTCGGCAGCGGCATCTATACCTGGGCGGCGCTGATCTCGACGGTGCTGACGGCGCTGACCGCCGGCTATTTCCTCGGCGGTTTCATCGCCGACCGCACGGTGTCGGCAACAGTCCTCGGGGCGATCGTCGCCGTGGCGTCGCTGTACCTGTCGGTGTTGCCGGGTTTTGCCGAGGCAATACTGGGGTTCGTTTCCGACAACATCGACGATGTCCGGCTCGGCAGCCTCTATTCCGCGCTCGCGATCATGTTTGTGCCGGTAACGCTGCTCGGCGTCTATTCGCCGTTTGCGATCCGACTGGTGCTGCGCACCGCGCAGCAGTCCGGAACGGTCTCGGGCGCCGTGTACGGGGTTTCCACCGCGGGCTCGATCGTGGGCACGCTCGGCACGACGTTCTTCCTCATCCCGCTGATCGGGACGCGCGCCATCACGCTGCTGCTGGGCGCGGCCGGCGTCGGTTGCGGGCTATGCCTGATGGCGCTCGATCGCGCTTGCTCGCCGCGAAAAGCGGCCAAGTCCGTGACAGGGCTGATCGCGCTTGCCGTGCTGGTGCTCGCCGGTCACCGCGCCTGGTCGGAGGGTCTGTTCGACGAAAGCGTGCGGGCGCGAATGCTCCAGCACTCCGACGGGCGCGTCGCCCACCTCGAAACCGAGTTCAACAACGTATTCATCAGCAAGCGCGGACCGCTGCTTGCGCTCACCACCAGGGTCAGGAACGAACTGTATTTCCACTCCATCGTCGATCTCCAAGACCCCGACGATATGCCGGTCCCCTACACCCAATTGATGTCGGCGGCGCTGCTGTATCCGGAAGCGGTCCATCGCATCCTGATGGTCGGGCTGGGCGCCGGTTCGATATCGACCTATCTCGGGCGTGCCATGCCGGATATCCAGATCGACGTCGTCGAGCTCGATCCCGGGGTCATGGCGGCGGGCAGAAAATATTTCGGCCTGCAGGAAACCGGCAAAGTCCATTTCATCGAGGGCGACGGCCGCGTCTACCTCAACCGGCACAAGGACCTCTACGACCTCGTCCTGCTGGACGCGTTTCGCGACCTCGGCGTCCCGTTCCACCTGCTGACGCGGGAGTTCTACACTCTCGTCAAGGAGCGGCTTGCGCCGGGAGGAGCCATGGCATCAAACGTCGACGCCAACACGAAGCTCTACCTCTCGACTTTGGCCACCTTGCGCGCCGTGTTTCCGACCGTCGATGCTTATTCCGACGGGAACGAGACTTACGACACCCAGTCGATCGTCGTCGCTGCGCCCGCGGCGAGGCTGAGCACAGACGCCTTGATGCAGCGCGCCGCCGCCCTGCAGGAGCAGCATCATTTCCGGTATCCGCTGTCCGATCTCGTCGCTAAGCGGGTCACCGACCAGGATGCGCACGGCGCAGACGTGCTCACCGACGACTTCGCCCCGGTCAATCTTTACGAGACGCTGCCGCTGCGGCCGCAGAAGCACCGATAGGTCGAATGCATGCTGGTGCGAGGAACAGCAGGCATGAGCGCCATCGAACCCGGCGCGGCGCGTCGCGCCGCCGAAGCCGTCCCGGGCATTCCCTGCGATGCCGAGGGACCGGTGTTCCGCGAGCCGTGGGAGGCGCAGACCTTCGCCATGGCGGTCGCGCTCCATGAGCGCGGCGTCTTCACCTGGGGCGAATGGGCGCAGCTGCTGGGCGAGGAGATCAAGTCCGCCCAGCGTGCCGGCGACCCCGATACCGGCGCGACCTATTACCGGCACTGGCTCGCGGCGCTGGAACGCATGGTCGCCGCCAAGGGCGTCGTCGACCGCGCGATGCTCGCGCGCTATCACGACGCCTGGGTCCGCGCCGCCGACCGCACCCCGCACGGCGCGCCGATCGAGCTGCGGCCGGAGGATTTCGGCGCGGCCGATGTGGGTGGTCAGGGCACGTGTCGATGAGATGACGTGCTCCCTCCCCTTGAAAGTCAGGGAGGGATCGCCGGCCGCAGGCACAGCGCGTGTGGAGAGTCAGCGCCCCCTCCCCAACCCTCCCCCGCACGCG
>Ga0302326_10016996_pt1 | contig 15198 bp, 13 predicted proteins | sample Palsa_T0_3_FD_202264 | JGI IMG/M metagenome (GOLD analysis project Ga0302326, IMG submission 202264) | Peat permafrost microbial communities from Stordalen Mire near Abisko, Sweden - Palsa_T0_3 | ecosystem: Environmental > Terrestrial > Soil > Palsa > Peat permafrost | place: Sweden: Abisko...
TCCGAACTCTCATAGTCGCCGCTGTGAAGCACGAAGCCGCGCCCGGTTTCGACCGGTCCGCCGAACAGGATCGGAAAATTCGGCGTTCTGGCGCCGATCTTCAGCTCCAGCTTCGTCATCAGGTCGTGGAAGGTGAGGCCGCCGACGGGCTTGTTGATGATGATTCCCATGGCGCCCTCTCCGGAATGGGCACACATATAGATGACGCTTTTCTCGAAGCGGGGATCGCTCATGCCGGGCAGCGCGATCAGCAGCTTGCCTTCGAGAAAGCTCTCGCCGCCGATTTCGCGCGAAGCCTGTGAACTTGCCATGGGGCGAGCTTAGCACGCCCGGCGCAGCCCGCCACTGCGGCCGTTTTTGTCGGGGAACGGAGTGGGAGCAACGCCGCCGCGCCCGCTTTCAGGTAAAGCTGGCCGTTGGCGCGAGGCTGGGCTAAAAGCGGCGCGGACCAACAAACAGGAGACCGGATATGACGATCAGTGTAGGCGACAAAGTGCCGTCGGCGGTGTTGATGCAAATGAAAAGCGGTACGCCGCAACCCGTGAAAACGGAAGATTTTTTCAGCGGCAAGAAAGTCGTCGTTTTCGCGCTTCCGGGTGCGTTTACGCCGACCTGCTCGGCGAAGCACCTTCCGGGCTATGTCCAGCATGCCGAAGAATTGAAAAGCAAGGGCGTCGATGCGATCGCCTGCGTGTCCGTCAACGACGCATTCGTGATGGGCGCCTGGGGCGACAGTCAGGGCGCCGGCGACAAGGTGGCCATGCTGGGCGATGGCAATGGCGATTTCACGCGGGCGCTTGGGCTGGAGATGGACGCGACGCGTTTCGGCATGGGCAAGCGCAGCCAACGTTTCTCGATGCTGGTCGAGAACGGCGTGGTGAAGGCGCTCAATGTGGAAGAGCCGGGCGCGTTTTCGGTGTCCAGCGCGGAACACATTCTGACGCAGCTCTGACGCGTGGCGAGAACGGCGCAGTGCTGTTGCGGCGCCTTGCGCGCGGAAGCGGACTCCGAGCCCGAGATCGTCGCGCTCTGTCATTGTCTGGAATGCCAACGTCGGACGGGCGCGCCGTTCGGCGTGGCCGCTTTTTTCGATCGCAACGCGGTGCGCGTGTCGGGCGTGAGCAAAGTATTTGCACGCAGGAGCGATGCAGGGCGGAAGCTGGAATTTCATTTCTGTCCCGAATGCGGCTCCACGGTGTGGTGGGAGCCGGAATTTTATCCCGACAGGATCGCGATCGCGGTGGGCGCCTTCGCAGACGCGAATTTCCCGCCGCCCATGCGCGCGGTGTTCGCGCGGTCCCGCCACACATGGGTTCTTATGCCGGCTGGAACGCCATCCCACGTCGCAGGCCGCGACAGCGTTCTTATGGATTGAGCGACTTGCGCCGCGGGTTTGGAATGGCCGCGCGGGCGAGCGCGTCGGCACGCTCGTTTTGGGCGTGTCCCGAATGACCCTCGACCCATTTCCATGTCACATCGTGGCGCGCAGCGGCCGCGTCGAGCGCGCGCCACAGGTCTTCATTCTTGACCGGCTTTTTGTCGGATGTCCGCCAGCCATTTGCCTTCCAGCGCGTCATCCAGCGCGTGATCCCGTCCATCACATAACGGGAATCCGTGTGAAGCGTGACGGAGGACGGCTGTTTGAGGGCTTCGAGGGCGCGGATCGCCGCCGTCAATTCCATGCGATTGTTGGTGGTCGCCGGTTCACCGCCCGAGATTTCCTTTTCATGGCGGCCGGCGATGAGAACGGCGCCCCAACCGCCCGGCCCCGGATTTCCCGAGCAGGCGCCGTCGGTGAAGATTTCCACGCGCGCTGTCATCAATGGCCGTACTCCGCGGCGGTCTTGACTTTTTCGTGGAACCGCAGACGTCTCGCGAATTCGCGCGGATCTTTCGGGCGCACCAGAACGGTCGGATCGCGATGGAGCCAGTCGACAAGCCGCGTGAGAAGGAAGCGCAAGGCCGCTCCGCGCGCAAGCAAGGGCAGCGCTTCGATTTCATCCTGCCTGAGAGGTCGGGACCGGCAATAGGCGCCAATCAGGCTCTGGCCTTTGGTGCGATTGAATGCGCCGTCGGTCTCGAAACACCAGGCATTCAACATGATGGCGAGATCGTAGGCATAGGCGTCGTTGCAGGCGAAATAGAAATCGATAAGCCCGGATATGCGGTTGTGCATGAACAGGACATTGTCGGGAAACAAATCGGCGTGGATGACGCCGCCCGGCAGACCCGCCGGCCATTCGGCTTCTAGTGCGGCGACGTTCGACGCGATCAAGTGGCCCAACTCCGGTTGGACATCGTCCGCGTGAGGTAGCGTTGCTTCGACGAGCCGTCGCCAGCCGGCGAGAGACAGGGCGTTTTCGCGCCTCTGTGTAAAGTCCGCGCCAGCTTCGTGCAAAGCTGCAAGCGCCGCACCGGCCTCGCCGCAATGGTTTACTTCCGGCCGTCTCAGCGACAATCCGTCGAGATAGGTCAGGAGGGCCGCAGGCCTGCCGTTCAATATCGTCGACTGTGCGCCGCCGATACTGCGCACGGGCAGGGGACAGGCGACACCACGCGCCGACAGATGATCGAGAAGGTCGAGGAAGAACGGCAGATCGGCCGCGCGCACACGCTTTTCGTAGAGCGTGAGAATATATGTGCCGCGGTCCGTCTGTAGCAGGTAGTTCGAATTCTCGACACCCTCCGCAATCCCCTTGAACCCGCGGGGATTGCCGATGTCGTAGCCGGCCAGCAGCGTTTCAAGATCCTCGAATGCGACGTCGGTATAGACGGCCATGCCTATCTCGGGGCGTGCACGGCAAAACCGTATGCGAGCCCTGTTTCAAGCTGCGGCTCCAGGGCCGGCGACGCAGCTTCTTCCCGGCTTCCCATGCGCCTTCCGCTTGGCTACATTCCGGCGCCGTTTCGACGCCTTGCCGAGAAGTCGACTCCGGCACCAAAAATGTCAAGTCAGGCGGAGGTATCGGAGTGGCAGCGCCCTCTATCGCACAAAAGGCGCCCTTTGGCGTGGACGTGGAAGCAGGAAAATCCTATTGGTGGTGTGCCTGCGGACTGTCCGTGCGCCAACCTTTTTGCGACGGTTCCCACAAGGGCGGACCTTTCGCGCCGGTGGAATTCAAGCCGGAAGAAAGCAAGACCGTGTGGTTTTGCGGATGCAAGAATTCGCACACCCAGCCGCTTTGCGATGGCTCGCACAATTCTCTTTGATTGGTCCCTATGATTTTCAGATTCTCACCCGTGATTTTCGCCGGCGCGATGGCAGCAATTCTCGCCGGATGTTCGAGCGACAAGGGCGACAATTGCCCCACCATGACCGCCATTACGGACGCGGCCTCGCAGACCGTCTTTCGACCCGGCACCGCCCCAGACCCATCCAACGTACTTTATTCCGTCGACATCGTGGACGTGAAGGGCAAATGCGACATCGACAAGAAGAAGCGCTCCTGCGACGCGAGTCTGGAGATCAGGTTTCATGCTTCGCGCGCACCGAACGGCAGCGAAGCGCATCATACCGTGGGGTATGTCGTGGCGGTGACGGAAGGCGAACGCATTCTCACAGAACAACATTACTCTATCGACTTCGCTTTCGCGCCGGGTCAGTCGACGACCACCTTCAGCGATCTGGTGAACTCGACCCACATCCAGCCTGAAAAAGACAAGTACCCTTTCGACTATCAAATCCTTGTCGGGCTGCAGCTCACCAAGGAACAGATAGAATTCAACCGGATGCAGGGGCACTACGGTTCATGATTCCGCTTTTGGCGGAGTTGTCGGCGATCGCGGAGCGCGCGTTCGCGGCGGAAGGATTTCCGGCGGGGCTGGGCTCGGTGCAGGTTTCGGACCGGCCCGATCTTTCGCAGTTCCAGTGTAACGGCGCGCTTGCAGCCGCCAAGCTCCGCAAGGAGAACCCGCGCGCAGTGGCTGCCCGGATTGCGGCGCGACTTGGCGCCGATCCTTTGCTGAGCAAGGTCGAAATCGCAGGACCGGGATTCATCAATCTCGATGTGAGCGACGACGCGTTGGCAGAGCGCGCTCGCGCGATGGCGGTGGATGCGCGTCTCGGCGCACCCACGACCGGCCATGGCAAAACGATGGTGATCGATTTTGGCGGACCCAACGTCGCCAAGCCGATGCATGTCGGACATCTGCGCACTGCGATCATCGGCGACAGCCTGCAGCGCCTTTTCCGCGCCAATGGCTGGCATGTCATAAGCGACGTGCATCTGGGCGATTGGGGCCTGCCGATGGGCCAGCTCATTGCGGAAATCGGGCATCGCGGGCTGGCGCCCATTTATTTCGACGCCGTCTATACCGGTCCGTATCCGGACGAATCCCCCGTCACAATGCAGGATCTGGAGGAGCTCTATCCGGCCGCGTCGGCCGCATGCAAAGCCGATCCTGCGCGACTCGAAGAAGCACGCGCGGCCACGGTAGAATTGCAGGCGGGCAGGCCGGGCTATCGCGCCCTGTGGCGGCATTTTTTTGCGGTGTCGGAGCGTGGTCTCACGCGCGAATATGCCAGCCTGGGCGTCAAGTTCGATCTGTGGAAAGGCGAAGCCGATGTCGATCCGCTCATCGCGCCCATGATCGACGACCTGAAGGCACGTGGTCTCGCGGTCATGAGCGAGGGCGCGCTTGTCATTCCCGTGGCCGAACCCGGCGACAAGAAGGAAATGCCGCCGCTCATCCTGCTCAAGACGGACGGCGCGGTGCTCTACGGTACCACCGATCTCGCCACGATCGTCGACCGCGTTCGCAATTACGATCCCGCCCTCATTCTCTATGTGGTGGATCAGCGCCAGCACGGGCATTTCGAGCAGGTCTTTCGCGCCGCGCGCAAGGCCGGACTGAACGGCCGTGCGGAGCTCGAACATGCGGGCTTCGGCACCGTCAACGGGCCTGACGGCAAGCCGTTCAAGACGCGCACGGGCGGCGTAATGAAACTTTATGATCTCATTGCGATGGCGACGGAGGAGGCGACGAAGCGTCTGGAAGAGCAGGGCCTCGCAACAGACTATTCGGCCACCGAGCGCGACGATCTGGCGCGAACGGTAGGGCTGGCGGCGCTGCGTTTCGCGGATCTGATGAATTTCCGCATGTCGGATTACGTATTCAATCTCGCGCGTTTCACACGATTCGAAGGCAAGACCGGCCCCTATCTCCAATATGCGGCTGTGCGCATTCAGTCGATCCTGCGGAAATCGGAAGGAGAAGGCTATGCGCAGGCCGCGCCCGCCATCCACTCGCCCGAGGAGCGCAGACTGATATTGCTGTTGCTGGCGCTCCCCGACGCCTTGACGAACGCCGAAACGAAGCGGGCGCCGAATGTGCTGTGCGATTATGTGTTCACGCTGGCCCAGGAATTCAGCCGGTTCTACACCGCGCATCACATTCTTTCGGAGCCGGACCCGGAATTGCGCGGCGCGCGCCTTGGCCTCTGCGCACTTACACTGCGCGCGCTGCGCGACGTGCTGGGCATTCTCGGTATCGAAGTGCCGGAACGGATGTAGCCGCCGCGACGTCTATTTTTGCCGGCCCCTTTCAAAACCCGCCGCACTTCCTATCATGGTCCCGATCGGACATCGGCAGCGCCGTGCGCGTTGCAAGAAATGGAGACCAGCGTGGGAGAGCATCGCATTCCGGAAGAGATCGCCTGGGCGCTGGTCGATCCGAAAGCCTATGCCACCGACAGGATCCATGAGAGCTACGCGTGGTTGCGCGCGAACAACCCTTTGGGCGTGGCCGAGGTGGAGGGTTACGACCCGTTCTGGGTGGCAACCAAGCATGCCGATATTCTGGAGATCAGCCGCCAGAACGCGTTGTTTCACAGCGGTGACCGCCAGACGACGCTGACCAGCCAGGCAGCCGACAAGCGCACGCGCGAAATGACGGGCGGCAGCCCCCATCTCGTACGCAGCCTCGTGCAGATGGATGCGCCCGATCACCCGAAGTATCGCACGCTCACGCAATCGTGGTTCCTGCCGCAGAATCTCAAATCGCTGGAAGCGCGCATCCGCCCGATCGCGCGCAAAGCCGTGGACCGGATGCTGGAGAAGCACGACGCCTGCGAATTCGTGGCGGACCTGGCCCTCGGTTATCCGCTGCACGTGATCATGGAAATACTCGGTGTGCCGGAGGAAGACGAACCGCGCATGCTCATGCTGACGCAGGAATTGTTCGGCAGCACCGATCCGGATCTCGGCCGTAAACCCGATCTGAGCGACGCCGTTCAGATGACGGAACAGATTCAGGCCGTGCTGATGGATTTCTACAATTACTTCGGCAAGATCACGGCGGCCCGTCGTGTCGAACCGCGCGACGATCTGGCGAGCGTCATCGCCAATGGAAAAATCGACGGCGCACCGATCTCGGAATTCGAGGCGTTGAGCTACTACGTCATCGTCGCCACGGCCGGGCATGACACGACCTCGTCGACCACCGCAGGCGCGATGTGGGCGCTTTGCGACAGCCCGGCCGAATTCGCCAAGGTGAAACGGGACCCCGCACTCATTGCAGGACTCGTGGACGAGGCCGTGCGCTGGACGACGCCTGTCAAGCATTTCATGCGGTCGGCGACGGAGGATACGGAATTGCGCGGGCGCCGGATCGCCAAAGACGACTGGATCATGCTGTGTTACGCCTCGGGCAATCGCGATGAGGAGGTGTTCGAGGATCCGTTCACGTTCCGCGCCGACCGCAATCCCAATCGCCACCTGTCGTTCGGCTATGGCGCGCATCTGTGCCTGGGCCAGCATCTGGCCAAGATGGAAATGCGCATCCTGTTCGAGGAATTGTTGCCGCGGCTGGCATCGGTCGAGTTGGCCGGTGCTCCCAGACTCTCGGAGGCGGTCTTCGTCAACGGGCCGAAGAAGCTCCCGATCCGCTTCAGGGTGAATTGATATAGGGCGTCAGGCGAGCGGCCCGTGCCGCTCGGCGCTGAGGCCGATGATGCGCCGCGTTTCCGTCCATAGCGGAACGGCCGGCAGATCGGCGTAGGAGACCCATTGGACTTCCGTGGCATCGGAATCGGCCGCTGCCGTTCCGGAGACGACCCGCGTGCCATAGTCGATGAGCACGTAGTGGGCGTCCTCCGCCCCGGGCGGACGAATGGCGTCCACCACGTCTATGAGACCGAGGATTTCGACGTCCAGCCCGGTTTCCTCCTGCACCTCGCGTCGTACCGCAGCCTGCAATTCCTCGCCGAACTCGACTTTGCCGCCGGGGAGGCTCCACTGGCCCTTTCGCGGCGGGTTGGCCCGGCGGATGAGCAATACCTGCCCCTGGTCGTTCCAGACGACCGCACCCACCCCGACGATAATGCGCGCGCTGGACGGTTGGGTGGTCATGGCGTCATGCTCTCTCGGACAGGGGATTCGCCGCGTCAAAATAGCTTGAATTCGACCAATCGGCCGCTATTGCTTGGTGCGGCCGCAAAATCGTCATCCGTGCCTCAACTTTGCCATATGCCGCGTCTAGCGGGGCGGACCAAAGAGGGAGAATCCAGATGCCGCGCTTCGGTGTGTTGCTCGCGATGTTCATGGCTCTGGCAGCCATGCCGGCCTGGGCGGTCGATAGCACTTTGAGCCCCGCGGCGAATGAGGCTTATATCAAGGCGAATGGGAACAAGCCCGGCGTTGTCACGCGCCCGAGCGGGCTGCAATACAACATCCTGCAGAACGGCTTCGGCAAGCAGCCGGGCGGGTTCGATACGGTCACGGTCTATTACAAGGGCAGCCTTATCAACGGCTCCGTCTTCGACCAGACTGAGCCCGGACTTCCCGCCCAGTTCGTCGTCAATCAGCTGATCCCCGGCTGGACCGAGGCGCTCGAAATCATGCGCGAGGGCGATCATTGGCATCTGGTGATTCCGGCGGAGCTGGCCTATGGCTCGCGCGGTCAGGGTGGCGTAATTCCGCCCGATCAGACGCTCGTCTTCGACCTCGAACTGGTCAAAGTGACACCCGCGCCGCCCAAGAATCCGGACGAGGACAAGAGCAAGGAATAGTGCCGGTTAGTCGTTCGTCGCCAACGCCGGATTCTCGTGTTCCGGCCGTATAACCTGATATCATGCCAATGGACAGTGCCGGTTTCATGACACAGCGCGTCGTCTCCGGGCGACAGTTGGGCGGGAGTTAAGGTCCGGATGTTTGCGAAGTTGCGCCGCGGCGTATCCGGCGTATCCGGCGGAACAGTGCGGATTGCGCTCGCGCTGTTGCTGGTCGTCGGCGCCAGCGTGCTGTTCTGGGCAAGCCGGGACTATGCCGTCATCGCGCCGGATTGGGACGGCCAGGTCCGCGGCATTTCCTATCAGCCGAGCCATCTCTTCACCGAAAAAGACCATGAGTGGACGTCGCCCGAGCAGATCGATCGCGACATGGCGCAGATTTCCCAGCTCACGGCGCATGTGCGCACCTACACCGTTTCCAACGGGCTCGATCGCGTGCCGGAGATCGCCCGCCGCTACGGCCTGACCGTATCGCTCGGCATCTGGATCGGTTCCGATCTCGACGAGAACGAGAAGGAAGTCGACAAGGGCATCAGGGTCGCGCTCGCCAACCGGCGCGTGATCGACCGCGTCATCGTCGGCAATGAATCGATCATGCGCGGGGATGTGAGCGCCGATCAGCTCAACGAATATATCAAGCGGGTGCGTGCCGCGCTTCCCAACCGGATCAAGGTGACGACGGCCGAAACCTGGTCGACCTGGCTGCTCAATCCCGAGATCGGCCAATATGTCGATATCGTCACCGTCCATCTTATTCCCTATTGGGAAGGCATACCGGTCGGCAGGGCGTTGCATTCTCTGCAGCGTTTCTATGACGACGTGCAGGAAGAATTCCCCGACAAGGTCATCGTGATCGGCGAGACGGGCTGGCCGTCGGAAGGCCGCACGCACAAGATGGCCGAAGCATCGGCAGCCAATCAGGCGTGGTTCATCCGCAATTTCGTGAAGCTCGCGCTCGACAAGGGCTATGACTATTACCTCATCGAAGCCTATGACCAGCCGTGGAAGGGCGGCATCGAGGGCTCCGTCGGCGCCTATTGGGGGCTGTTCGACGCCAATGGCACACCCAAATTCGCGTTCTCCGGCATGCTGCGCTCGTTTCCCGCCTGGCGCAGCTATGCCTCTGGCGCGGCGATCCTGTCGCTCGTATTGGGCCTGCTCATTCTCGGTTTCATGCCGCGCGTCCGGCAATCGGGCTATATCGTGATGGGCGCGCTGGTCGGATTGATCTCGACCGGACTGCTCGTTCTCCTCGACGCCAGCACGCTGGAATATATCCAGCCCAGCGATCTCGCCATGACGTCCGCGATGGTGCCGCTCGTCTTTCTTGCCGCGGCGGTCATCCTGACGGAAGGGATCGAACTCGCGGCGAGTCTCTGGCGGGTCGAGCGTCGCACGCTGCGCGCGGCCATCCCGGAAAAGGCGCCACGCGTTTCCGTACATGTGCCCTGCTACAACGAACCGCCGGCGATGGTGATCGAAACGCTCAACGCGCTGGCCAAGCTCGACTACGACAATTTCGAAGTGATCGTGCTCGACAACAACACGCCGGATGCCGAAACCTGGCGGCCGGTGGAAGCCCATTGCGCAACGCTGGGACCGCATTTCCGTTTCTATCATGTCGATGGCTTTCAGGGCTTCAAGGCCGGCGCGCTCAACGAGGCGCTGCGATTGAGCGACGGCGACGCGACCTATGTCGCCGTCATCGACAGCGACTATCAGGTCGAACCGTTCTGGCTGCGCCGGGCATTGCCGTTCTTCGCCTCGGCCGAGATCGCTCTGGTGCAATGTCCGCAGGACTACCGCGACGTCCACGGCAATGTGTTCAAGGCGATGTGCTACGAGGAATATCGCGGCTTCTTCCACATCGGCATGGTGGAGAGGAACGAACACGACGCGATCATCCAGCACGGCACCATGACCATCGTGCGCCGCGACGCGCTGGAGCAGGTGGGCGGCTGGAGCCAATGGTGCATCACGGAAGATACCGAACTCGGGCTCAAGCTGTTCGAGGCGGGTTACAGCGCGGCCTATATTCCGCAAAGCATGGGCCGCGGCCTCACACCCGATACGCTGAGCGCCTTCATGGGCCAGCGCTATCGCTGGGTCTATGGCGCGATGCAGATCATGAAGCGCCATTCCGGCCCGATCTTTCTCGGGCGCACCAAACTGAGCTGGGCGCAGCGCTATCAATTCCTGTGCGGCTGGCTGCCCTGGATCTCCGACGGGTTCGGCCTCGTCATCACCCTGTTCGCGCTGGTGTGGACGGCGCTGATGACCATCGCGCCCAAATATTTCGACGTGCCGATGGCGGCGCTTTCCGCGGCGGCATTGGCATTGTTCGTGGCTAAGACGTTCAAGACCCTGCTGCTGCATCCCCAGAAAGTAGGCTCCGGCGTGTTCGGCGCGATCGCCGCGTCCACCGCCGGTCTCTCCCTCACGCATACGGTGGGTAAGGCGGTCGTGGCCGGGCTGTTCACATCGCGCAAGCCGTTTCTCCGCACGCCGAAATGCCAGGACCCCGCGGACATCAGGCAGGTGTTGCGCCTCGTGTGGCAGGAAATGACGCTCTTGGCGCTCTGCTGCGTAGCCATCGTCGCGATGATCTTCAGCCGCGTCTTCGACGATCCCGCCGCCACGCTGTGGATGACGATGCTCGCGATCCAGAGCCTGCCTTACGTTGCGACGTTCGTGACGGCGGCTCTGAGCGCATTGTCATACAAGCAGGAGCGCGCCGTTTCGGCGACTTACACGCCGGCGCCGCCGCCGCTGGAGCTGCGCAAGGCGGCGTGATGGACTGGAAGACGATTCAAGCCGGACCGCAGGAATTTGTCTTTCAATGTAAGGCGCGCAGTGGTGGGCAAGTCATTTCAGGAAGGACCGGCTGTTGCTGGGCTTTCCTACAGATGCAGTCTCACAGCTGTCGCCCACTACGCTCACTGATCCAGTTGCGTAATAATTGCCCGACGAGTTGAAGTAGTCAAATGTAGCATTCGATCTCAATTTATTGGCACCGACGTGGCCGTCAATTGTGATGAAGTCGGTCCCATTATCGGTGTAGCCGGCGAGATGAAAAACGCCATTATAGACCGCGTAGGTGCCAGCCGTATCCGGGAAATCGGTAGCAAGCCATGTGCCGCTGTATGTATAGCCTGTGTCTTGTTGGGTTTCCGTGAGCCCGATGCAGTGCTGGAAGCTGCCGCCCGGATAGGTAAACGTCGCCAAGTAATAACCATTATAGTTGAATGGGGCGGCGGCGGTGGCGAAAGCTGATGCAGCAGTCGCAAGCAGAACGACGACCAGGGATTTCATCAGGACGACTCCGGGCGCGAGGATTGACTACGCAGGATTGGACATCAATGGCCGCCCGGTCAAGGCCCAATGCGGTGGCGAAAGGGTACAGGGGCCGCACTCCTGCGCTTATTCCACACATGTGCGAAGTGCGCGCCTACACGTTGCCAGGCGGCTCAGCCCCTGAAAAATGCAAAATGCGTCACTACCCCATCGCGACGTATCTGTGCCTTTAATACGAAATTGTGCTAGCATCCGCATCGATGTCCTCGGGGGGACAGATCATGCAAATGGGAACGCGTGGCTGCGTAGCAGTTCTGTCTTTCGTACTCTCTGCGCCGTTTTCCGTGGCGCAGGCGGCGGTGACGATCTCAGCCAAAGCGACCGCGAATATGTCTTGCGCAAGCGGTGTGTGCGCGCCGACGGCGACCGACGCCGTGCTCAATGCCGGCGATCTCGAGACTTTGCTGGCGTCGGGAAACCTCACTGTCACCACCACGGGAAATGGCGTTCAGGCGAAAGACATCCGTGTGGACGCGGCACTTGCCTGGGCGAACGGCGCGGCGCTCACATTCGATGCCTGGCGCGCCATCGCGATCGACCGGCAGGTTTCCATCGACGGCGCGGGCGGATTGTCCATCGTCACGAACGACGGCGGGACGAATGGCGAGTTGTCCTTCGGCACCAGGGGCCACGTCACCTTGGGCTTCAACAATGGCGCGCCGGGCACGCTTTCCATCGATGGTGCCAACTACACGCTGGTGTTCACGGTCTTGGGGCTTATCGCATCGGTCGCCGAAGATCCCTCGGGCCATTTCGCCCTGGCCGCCGATTACAACGCGTCGGGCGACGGGACCTACAAGGCCGCGGTCGTCCAGACATCGCTCGCGGGCACATTCGAAGGTCTCGGCAACGTGATCTCCGGCCTCAGGATCAGAAACAAGACCAATGAGGGTGACGGCAATTTCGGACTGTTCCTGCAGATCGGAAGCGGGGGCACAGTCGCGGATCTCGGTCTCAAAGATATCGACATATTGGCCGCGCCCATCTCGGGCACCGGTGGGCTCACGCCGGACAATGAAGGACTCGTCCGCGCCGATTGGGTTTCGGGAAAGATCACAGCTGAGTCGAAGGGCATCGAACCGGGCAGCTTCGTCGGCGGGCTGGTCGGATACAATGGCGGCACGATTGTCGATTCCCATGCGGACGTGACCTTGACCGATCATACGCTGGGCGCAGCTTTGGGCGGCCTCGCGGCATCGGAGGGCGGCACCATCAGCCGGTCCTATGCCACGGGTTCGATCGAAGGCGGGATCGTCGCGTCCGCCGGCGGCCTGGTCGGCGTGGTGAGCCAGTCGGGCGGCGCGACGGGCGCCATCCTCGATTGCTACGCGACGGGCGCCGTTTCCGGCGGCGGCTCCAGCTCGGTCGGCGGGCTCGTGGGGACTTACGTCGATGGCAAGATTGCCGCGTCCTATTCGACGGGCGCGGTGAAAGCCGGACATGACAGCTCCGTTGGCGGCTTTTTGGGCTTCGACCAATCCGACACGCACGCGCTTAAGAACGACTATTGGGACACGGACACGAGCGGGATCACCGATCTGAGCCGGGGTGCGGGCAACATCCCCAACGATCCCGGCATCACTGGGCTGACGACAGCGCAGTTTCAATCGGGCCTGCCCGAGGGTTTCGATCCCACCGTGTGGGCGGAAAATCCGCAGATCAATGACGGCTTGCCCTATCTGCGCGCAAACGTGCCGTAACCACACTTCTCGGTGGCTGGTTCGCGGGCCCCGGCTGTCCGGTTTAATTCTGCATGATGTTCGTCGAACGCATGTTCTGTCAGGATTTGGCGGCGATCGGCTGGAGGGAAGTCGCAAAATGTTTCACCTGCCCGCGAGGGGGAGGCGAAACAATCACGTCTCAACTCAAACAACTGGAAATCGCGGTTCGCTTTAACGCTTCAAATTAAACCGGACAGCCGTGGCTCGCGGGCCGGCCATGGTGCGTTTTGATGGTTCCATTCATTCCGAAGTCGTTTTGATTCAAGACTCTGCGCGCAACGGCACAACACTTGCGAGCAGCGCAGGCTGTTACGCGCCGGTCGTGATCCGGACCCGCAAATTGAAAGCAAAGTGAAATGCGACCTCATGCTTTTTTCGGCAGATACATGCTGGCCGCCGTTGCCGCACTCGCCACGCTCGCGTCGATCGGCACGGCGCATGCCGGCGTCACCACCCTTTACGAATTCGAGGGCGAAAGTGACGGCGCGATGCCCGAAGCCGGCCTGATCCAGGACAGAGCGGGCAACCTCTACGGCACAACATTTCTGGGCGGCTATAATAATTGTGGGACCGTTTTCAAACTCGCGCCCGATGGTACCGAAACGGTACTCCACTCTTTTTCCAATATGAACGGTGACGGCGGCCGGCCCATGGCTGGCCTTGTCCAGGACAGAGCGGGCAATCTCTACGGCACGACGTATTTCGGTCCCAAAAATAACCCGTACGACGACGGTTACGGTATCGTCTTCAAGATCGCGCCGGACGGCACCGAAACGGTGCTGCATACTTTCACGGGAAGTGACGGCGGCCAACCTGCGGCCGACCTGATTCTGGACAAGGCGGGCAACCTCTACGGCACGACCTCTGGCGGGTATCCCGCCGACGGAACGGTTTTCAAGCTCGCGCCCGACGGCACCGAAACGGTGCTGCGCACGTTCTCGGGCGTAGACTACGGCCTGTATCCCGATGGGGCGCTGATCCTGGACAGAGCGGGCAATCTCTATGGCACCACCAGCGGAGGCGGCAGCCAAAACTGTCCCATAGGCTGCGGGGTCGTGTTCAAACTCGCGCCCGACGGCACGGAAACGGTCCTGTATTCTTTTGCCGGCAAATCCGATGGTGGAAAGCCCGAAGCCGGCCTGATCCAGGACGAAGCGGGCAATTTCTACGGCACCACATTATTGGGCGGTATGCTCGGCTGCAAATGGGGAAACAGCGACAACGGTTGCGGAACCGTTTTCAAGCTGGCGCCGGACGGCACCGAAACCGTACTATACAGATTCACCGGTAAAAACGGAACCGGGGCAAATCCGAGTGCGGGTCTGATTCGGGACAAGGCCGGCAATCTTTATGGGACCACACTGAGAGGTGGTGACCCCATGGCCACCGATCTCGGCGGTGGAATTGTTTTCAAGCTCGCTCCCGACGGCACCGAGACGGTGCTTTATTCCGTTGGCGGAGGCCTTGCTGCCGGCCTGCTGAAAGGCTCTGGACAGCTCTATGGCACGGCTCTGGGCGGCAACGAAGCATGGAACTGCTATAAAAACCACGGTTGCGGCACGGTGTTCAAGGTCACGAAGTGAATGGGTAGACCGGGGCCAGTTTCCGGCAACAGCGCCGGAATGGGGCTGCTTAGTAGAGGAGTTCTCAGGTGGTTCGAATTCTCGACGCGTGGGTCAAACGCATTATCGGTTGCTCACTGGCTTTTGTCCTTTTTGTCTTGCCCCACAATGCTTTCGCGAAAGGTTTCGTCGTACTTCATTCCTTCCAGGGCCAATCTGGCCAGGACGGCGGCATTCCCTTTGGCGGTCTGGCTACGGATGCGGCAGGCAATTTCTATGGCACGACATATGGAGGCGGAAGGTTCGGAACAGGCATAGTTTTCAAAATTACGCCGCATGGCGCCGAAACCGTGATGCATTCATTCATCCGCGAGCACAAAGGCTGGAATCCCGAAGCCGGACTGACCTTGGACAGCGCGGGGAATTTTTACGGCACGACGTATTCGGGCGGGAACGAAAAGTCCTGTTCCCCAGGCTGCGGGGCTTTGTTCACAGTAACTCCTCATGGGAAGGAAACGCTGCTTTACGTTTTCTGCCCGCATGGCCCGAAAAC
>Ga0302326_10016997_pt1 | contig 15198 bp, 14 predicted proteins | sample Palsa_T0_3_FD_202264 | JGI IMG/M metagenome (GOLD analysis project Ga0302326, IMG submission 202264) | Peat permafrost microbial communities from Stordalen Mire near Abisko, Sweden - Palsa_T0_3 | ecosystem: Environmental > Terrestrial > Soil > Palsa > Peat permafrost | place: Sweden: Abisko...
CTCGATCCACTTTTTTGAACAACGACCGATCCGTCCTCGGCCGCGCAAGAACAAACGGCCGGCACACATCGTGCGTGCCGGCCGTTAGAGCCTGCGAATCCTTTCGCAACATCCCTGAGACGTTTAATGATCGAGCAATTTCCCTACGCCGGCGGGTCCTCCCGCAGCGGCTCGACCTGGTGTTGTGCGATAAGCTCCTCGAGAAACACTGCCAGGCCTTCCTCACGATTGCTGCCGATCACGCGTTTGGCGGCAGCTTTCACTTCCGGCTTGGCATTGCCCATGGCCACGCCCAGCCCCGCGTTGCGGAGCATCGGAATGTCGTTCACGTCGTCGCCGATGGCGATGATCTGCTCCGGCTCAATCTGGTGCCGGCGAGCGACGTGCATCACGCCTTCCCATTTGTTGACGGCCGGGTCGAAAATCTCCAGCACCTCGATGCCCGCCGGCGGCACCGACAGGTTCTGCGAGAATATTCGATCGCCGAAGCGGGTGATCAACTGTTCGCGCACGAGGCCGAGTTGTTCGGTTGTCGCAACGATTCCGACTCGGATCGTGTGCTCGTGCGTATAGCTTCCCAAACGCGGCACGCGATGCACGACGGCGTTGGTCAATTCCATCCACAAGGCGGTCGGCTCATTCGGCGGCAAATCTTCGCTCACGAGGTAATCCACTCCAGCCGTTCCCGCGTCCTGCAGGGCCAGCACCGCATGGCCGCCCGACTCTAAAAATCCGCAAACTTCCGCGGCCAATTTCGGCTCCATCATCGTCCGGTGCAGCGTCACGCGGTGATGGGCATCGATCACCATCGCTCCGCCGGCAAACACGGCCGATGCGTAATGCTCAACCGCGTCCAGCACCATCTGGCTCTCCGTCCAGTTGCGCCCGGTGGCGAAGCAGACCAGCAACCCCGCCTGCAACGCGCTGTGCACCGCCGCTTTGGCCCGCGGGGTCACATGCCCGCCAGGCGACAGCAGCGTGCCGTCCAAATCGATTGCGATCATTCGATATTGCGACATGCACGCGGTACTCAGCAACAACGTCCCGGAAAATATCAACGATCCGGCCGATTGCAAGAAAAAATCCTTCTCACGACACAATTAGTTGAGGATTGTGGATAAGTCTGCCCAACTGGTGGCATAGGGCAAGCCCGTCGGTAGTAGGGCGAAAACCAGAATGACGAAGCCAGAAACCAGAATCAAACCAGAATGACGAATGACCGAATGAGGCGTCGCCCGTGAACCGTTACTGGTCAATTGGCGGATACGGTGCGTTGCATTTGTTTCGTCATTCGAACATTCGTCATTCGAGTTTGATTCTGGTTTCTGGCTTCGTCATTCTGGTTTTCGGCGCTCCCTCCTGCTCGGATGACTTCTTCCGGACGATCAGCATCGACGTGGAGCAGGCCTCGGCGATGCGCTCGGAGCGCCAGCCGAAGAGGTGCGACGCGAGGCCCCATTCTTCTGACACGCCGATTACGATCAGATCGAAGTCATGCGATGCATCCAGGACGGCATCGACCGGATACTGGCTTTCCACCACGCGCACATGCACCGGAGCCGGCTGCGACGGATCGTTGAAAACGCGGTCGATGGCAGTGGAAGCGTGGAGCGAATCGCCCACCACGCGCTTCGGCGCCACGACGTGCAGCGCGGTGATTTCCGCCTTGGCCTCGCGGGCCAGCCGCCCGCCAAGCTCGAGTGCGAAACGGTCGTGCTTGCTTCCGAGGTAGGGAATCAGCACGCGCTGCGCGCCAAGAAACCCGCGATCGACGAAGACGGCGGCGTCTGTCGGCGTTTCGCGCAAAATCCTGTGAACGGTTCCGCCCAGAATCGTCTTCCCAAAAACGGGGCGGTGGAACCCGATCAATACAAGGTCGACCCCCGTGTCACGTGATACCCGGGCGATGTCGTGCGGCACGTCGCTGGAGACGAACGAGATCGGCTCGACGTTCACGTGATTTTTGTTGGCGTGTTCGAGCAGAGGGCGAAGCGGATCGAGCGACGGCTCTGCCAGGCCGCTGCGAAATTCCGGGCGGTCATCGGCCCGGCGAAGATGCAGGGCGACGATGCGTCCTTCCTCCGAGGAGCTTCCAACCAGCATTTCCGCGATCCGCAGGAGCGGCCCCCCGCTGCGGGGATCGGCAACGGGGATGAGGACCGAAAAGCTGCGCCGCTCCGAAACCTTGCGCGGCGGCAGCAGCCTTTTGGCGGGGTAGACCCAATGCAGCAACGGCGTGGTCATGAACGTCGTCAGTAATGCCATTAACACCATGATCGCAAAGACAGCGTCGGTGATGACGTGAAGCTGGAGACCCACTGTGAGAATCACCAGTTCCATCAAGCCGCGTGTGTTCATCAGAACGCCCATGGCAGCCGCCTCGCGCCAGTCGCTGCCGAAGAGCTTGGCGGGAATCGCCGTTCCCAAGAGCTTCCCCAGACAGGCGGCAGTGATGATCAGGGCGGCATACATCCACAACTGCGGGTCGTTGAGCAGGCCGATCTGCGTGCGGAGGCCGGCATAGGCGAAGAAGACGGGCAGAAGGAAGACAACGGTGAAATCCTCCAATTTCTCGGTGACATGCCGAACGAACTGCGTTCCCTTGGGCATCACACAACCGATCAGAAACGCCCCGAACATGGCGTGGATGCCGATCGCTTCGGTAGCCCAGGCGGAGGCGAGCACCAGCAGGAAGATCACCGCGACCACATTTTGCGACAGTCGCCCCTGACGCTCGTATATCTGCTCGAGCCGGCGCAGAAACGGGCGAATGACGACAAAAACGATCGCGGCATATCCGACAGCCAAGACCAGCGTGCGAATCGCCGCCGTGGCACCGCTGCCTGCCGCATGGGCCACGGCGACCACAAACGCCAGCATCACCCAGGCCGCCACGTCGTTGACCGCCGCGCAGGCGATGGCCATCGCGCCCAGATGGTTCTTCTGGAGATTTCGCTCGGTCAGGATGCGGGCCAGCACCGGGAATGCGGTAACGCTCATGGCAGCGCCAAGAAACAGCGCAGCTGCAAAACGCCTGGTGCCCGCTTCATCATCGAAAAGTCTTGTGTGGTAGAGGGTTAACGTGAGGGCAACGCCCAGTACAAATGGGACGGCGATGCTGCACAGCGCCGTGACCACCGTCGATTTGCCCCGGTTTCGCACCAGGTTGGGGTCGAGTTCCAGTCCGATCAGAAACAGAAAGAATATGATCCCGATCTGGCTCAGGATGTTGAGCAGAATCACGCTGTCGGCGGGGAAAAGCAGGCGCTGAAATCCGGGAAAGAGCCAGCCGAGCAGGCTCGGGCCGAGCATAATTCCCGCGACCATCTCTCCGACGACCTGCGGCTGGCGCATCCGCGAGAAGAGCATCCCCATCACCCGGCTCAGCCCGAGAATCAACCCGACCTGCACCAGCAGCAGAAGCACCTGATTTTCGGGATCATGCACGGGAGCAAGCGTCGAGCGGGAGGTTGCGGGCGTCGATGCAATAAAGCTGGCGCCCGCATAGCCGCGGGCAACGCCAGCAATGCAGGTGGCGATCAGGACCATCGCGAGAATGGGAAGGCGTCGCACATTGCGCATCTCAGAAGGCACACATTAGCAGGCGCAGAGGTGCGAGCCTAGCCTCGCGCGCCCGGGGGCGGGGGCGCTCACCACGTTTCAAAGAATTTTTCAGAAGCAAACTCATCGTCGTCGGAACCTGTCCGGCTATAATCTGCCATGGGGAGTGGTGATGTCTTATCGGTTGATTGAAAAGCAGGTCATTTACCGTGGACAAAAGGTCCAGTTGGAACTGCATCGCCTTGAGAACGAGGAGACCGCGAAGCGTCACACCCGCGAGGTGTGCGTGCATCCGGGAGCCGTGGCGATACTCGGGCTGCTCGACGATCAAAAAGTGGTGCTGATCCGGACCTATCGCTACGCAATTGGGCAATATCTCTACGAGCTGCCCGCAGGAACATTGGAGAAAGGGGAAGATCCGATGAACTGCGCGGGGCGCGAGTTGCTTGAAGAAACTGGCTATCTGGCTGGCCGATTGAAGCTGTTGATGACATTCTTTACGTCGCCGGGAATCCTCGGCGAAAAGATGTACGTTTTCACGGCGTATGATTTGCAGCATTCTGAGGCAGCACTGGAAGAAGGCGAAGACATCGCCGTTCATCCGGTGACGCTCGATGAAGCGCTGGAGATGATTCGCGACGGGCAGATTCAAGACGCTAAGACGGTGGCAGGCTTGCTGTATTACGTCACTTTTGGAAGGAACGCACACTGACAGGGAAAAGGCTGGTCGTTTTCCAATGGCATGGGAAGACCGTCGATCCTATCGCGATCCGATCCGTCCAAGCGGAAGGTATTGGGCGGTGCTGAACGGCACGCTGCCGCTGATACCGGTGCGCGGAGTGCGGGTTCAGCTTCACTCCACGTTTCTATTCGCCGCCGCGCTGATTCTGGGAGTGGGGCCGGGAAGGCAGTCTCACTGGCAGTCCCGGGTGGAGTGCGTCGCGGCGCTTTTTGTCGCAGCCATGTGCCACGAACTCGCCCATCTCAGGGGCCGGCGCTGGGCTGGCGAGGCGGGGAGCGACCAGATCATCCTCACGCCCATCGGCGGAATGCCCGCCATCGCATCACGGTGGAGGCTGCCTTCCATCGTTGGTTTGCTCGCGGGGCCGGCGGCGAGTCTTCTGCTTTGCGCAATCTGTCTCGCGGGCCTGCACGTCGCGCATCATTCCGGCTTGAACCCGGCCGGCATCGCCGCAAACACCTTCACACACTGGAGCGACCCGGCGTTTCATCTCACCTGGCTCTACTCAGTGAGCCTTCTGTTGTTGGTAATCAACATCCTGCCGATCTTTCCTCTCGATTGCGGGCAGGTGCTGTACGTTCTGCTGGCACGGCGGCGGGGATATGAAACCTCCGTTCGCATCATGTGCGCCTCCTCCATCGTCGGCGCGATCATTCTGGCGGTGGTGGGGGTGGTGATGCAGAACTGGCTCGTCGTCCTCGCTGGAATCACGTGCCTCTTCTTCTCCGTTGGCCTCTTCGTTCGCTGGACGCGGGAAGTGTCGGGCTCAGTCGAACTGTCGGAGGGGCTGGACGATCCATACATGAGCGGCCTGCTCGTTGCCGAGCCCAGACCCGCCCGGCCGCGACGGCGGCTGAGCCGGCAGGCCGTGCGCCGCCTGCGCCGGATGGCACGTCAGGAAGAGCTCGATCAACTGCACGTCGATAGAATCCTGGCCAAGGTTTCCAGGCTCGGCCTCAAAAGCCTGACGTGGGGCGAGCGCCGAGCGTTGCGCCGCGCCACCGGCCGCCAGCGGCTGGGGGACTCCGAAGAGACTGTGTAATTTCAGCTCACATCGCCTCGAGCAACTCCTCGGGCACCAACGTGAGCGGATGATCCCGCGTGAGTTCCATCACTTTCTGCTCGCCGACGAGTTCGATGGCCCGGCTCAACCCGTTGAGCCGAACCGGCAGCGTCTCGATGTTGTGGGTGTCCGAGCCGAGCATGAAATAGCGATCTTCCAGGAGATATTGCTCGGCCAGCTCGCGTGTCGCCGCGCGGGGGGGATCGCCGAGGCATTGAAGGTTTCCCTGCAGCAGCAATCCCATCTCCGCGAAGAGATCGGCCAACTCCGGGTGCAGCTGAATCGCCCGCACGCGCTCCGGATGTGCCACCACGACCGTCAACCCCAACGATTGCAGCCAGCGGACCGACGGCTCAAAAAACGGCGGCAGCCGATCGGCCCAGAAGTCCACCAGCACGTGTTTGCGTGCCATCGCATATGTCACAACCGCTTCCGGCGCCGTTTTTACGAAGTCCGGCCGCAGACTCAGCTCGCCGCCGGGAATCAACCGCAGAGGCACCCCGGCGGTGTCCAGCGCCTGCTGCAGGCTTGCGACGTGTGGCACGATGTTGCCGATGGTATTGTCGGGAAACGTCGGCCAAATATGCGGAGTGCAGAAGCTGTGCGTGTAACCCGCCTCCACCAGCTTCCGCGCGCAGGCGATCGACTCCTCGACCGTTGCGCATCCGTCGTCGATGCCGGGCAGCAGATGCGAGTGAACGTCACATCGGCCGATGCTTTTCGCGTCCATGCTCCCCGAACCTTTCACTCTGCTTTCTCATCGCCACGGTGCAATCCCCATGCAGATAATCCTCGTACACGTCAACCTGAGCCGTCATCGTCCGGGCAAATCCCTCCACGGCGGCAGTCGATCGCCAGAACAAATATAGTTTCCCCGCCAGCGCCGGCGAGGAAAGAAAATTAAACACCACTTCCGCTCCGCTGGCCATGAACGCATGGCCGAGCGTGGCGTAAAACTCCCGGTCCGTGAGCGTGTTCAGCGAGCCGCTGAAGACAATTGTTTCCGCGCCCACGCACAGCCGCAGCGGATCCGAGACAAAATCCCCGCGCAGGATTCTCGCCTGTTCGTAACGACACTCCTCGGCCGCACGCGCCAGCGTGTCGACGGCCTCGAGCCCGATGTATTCAGATGGCCGCACGCCGCGGTCGAGCAGAAACTTCAACAGATCCGCACGTCCGCATCCCGCGTCGAGCACCACACGACCCTCCAGCCGCGCGGCCCGCTCGATTGCCGCGAATCGCGCCCGCTGAGTCTTGGGGCTCGCCCACAGCAGCGAGCGAAATCCGCCGCCGTATTGAGCCGCGGCGTCGAAATACGGCGCCAGATACGGTTCGATGTCGCCGGCCACAAGCCCGCTCCTTCCCGCCGAGCGCGATTGTAGGGGGTATGGCAGCATTCTCAAAGCAGCGCCACGGCCTTGCGGCCTTGGCCCGTCCGTTAGCCCCCGGCTTTGCCGGGGTAATCCCCGGCGAAGCCGGGGGCTAACGGAATTGCCAAAGAACGCGGCCGCACCCTCCATTTTCGTTTCTCCATGGTTCACGCACCGGTTGGAAACCCGAGATTGCGAAGAACTCCATCCCCGACGCGGGACGCGGGTGCTGGTACCAGCTGCGTTGTTTGCGTTCGCGTCGCCCGCTAACATCCCGGCATGCGCTGGCTTCTCCACGGACAATTATCTCCTTCGGTTGCCGAGGCGTTGGGTCGCCACGAGCAAATCGCGACCGTCGCCGAGGCGGACCTCTCGGCCGATCGAGTGTTCGAAGCTGCCCGCAAGCAGCAGCTCGAAGTGATGACCGCCGACGCGGCCCTTGCCGAGTCGCTGTTTACCGGTGACGCCGCGGGATTTCAGCGGCTTGTCGTCCATCTCAACGTCGACCCCGGCGAAGTGGAACAAGACGATGCGGTGGACCGCCTCTTCGCCCGCTACAAGCGTCTGGTGCCCGGCCGGCTCTACACCGTCACCGCAACGAGAGTCAAAGTCCGCCAGCTCCCGACGGCGCGGAAGCTTGCAAAGTCATAGCGCGGGAAGAATCTGTCACGTTCCAATCACCCGCACGACAAACGACTCAGTTTTCCTCAAACGCCCTCGAAATCGGAGCTTTCCCCATGCCCCTTCTCGTCACCGGATCGATCGGCCTTGACACCGTTGAAACCCCCGCCGGCAGGCGCGAGGAGATCATCGGCGGGTCGGCCGTCTATTTCTCGTATGCCGCCAGCTTCTTCACGCCGGTTCGGCTCGTGGGAGTGGTGGGGGAGGATTGCCCGAAGAGTCTGTTCTCCATCTTTGAAGGGCGCGACGTCGACACCAGCGGGCTGGAAGTGCGCAAGGGAAGCAAGACGTTTCGCTGGCACGGCTCCTACGTGAAGGATCTCAACGAGGCAGTGACCGTCGAGGTCGACCTCAACGTGCTGGCGGAGCGCGCTCCGAAGATCCCCGAGAAATTTCTCGACAGCCAGTACGTTTTTCTGGCCAACACGCACCCGGTATTGCAGCAGCAGATGCTCGGCCATCTCAAGAACCCAAAGCTGATCGTCGCCGACACGATGAACCTCTGGATTCAGACTGAGCGGAACGAGGTGCTCAAGCTCCTGACCCGCGTGCATGGGCTGGTCCTCAATGACGGGGAGGCCCGTCTGCTGACCGGGGAGAAAAATCTCGTCGCCGCCGCCCGCCACGTGCGCCGGCTGGGGCCGAAGTTCGTCGTCATTAAAAAGGGAGAACACGGCGCACTGCTCAGCACCGACCGCGGCGAGTTTGTGATTCCCGCGTTTCCCACCGATTGCGTGGTCGATCCCACCGGAGCCGGCGACAGCTTTGCCGGCGGAATGATGGGCTACCTTTCGACGCAGGGCACCTTCTCCGCCGCCACGATCAAGCGTGCCCTCGCCTTTGGAACCGTTGTCGCCAGCTTCACGATCTCAGACTTCTCGCTCGACGGCCTGATGCGCGCGACGCGCGACGCCATCGACGACCGCTGGCACGAGTTGAAGCAGGCGATGAGTTTTTAACCTGCGGCAGGTTTGTCGAGAAGCCGTTTCACATCCCGTTTAGTAGCCGCCGGGCATGCCCGGCGCGTCGCGCCGGCGACATTGTCGATCGCCCCCCCGCGAGCAAGCTCGGCGGCTACAGGTAGAACCGGGATCGCCGGAAACTCAATTCGGTTGCGTCGTCGGTGCGGTAGTGGGCGCGGCAGTGGGCGCGGTAGTGGTCGGCAGCGTCGCTGGCAACTTCAGGGCATCGAGCAGGGCGGCGGCCATCGACTTCACGACCGGATCCGGATCGGTCTCCGCCAGCGGCTCGCAGAGTCGCTGTTGGACCTCGGCCGGCTGTTGCCGGGCGGCGGCAAGTCCGAGCAGACGGGTTTGCCAGGCTGCGCTGCGGAGCAATTCGTCGATTGTTTGCGCTCGGCCGGGAACCCCGGGCAGCGTGGCCGCCAGATAGCCGGCCAATGCAGCGACCTCCGGCGTGGCGTCGGAGCGGGCCTTGGTGATGTAATGGATATACAGGTCTGAGGAGTCGCGAACGGTCTGGTCGGTCTCCTTGTCCATTCCCGAAACGAACGATCCCATCAGATCCAGATCCCGCATGCGGTCGTTGGGAGCGCCATTGACAAAATCATCGTGCAAATCGCGCTGCGCCACCGCCGTCTGCAGCTCGCTGGGTTCGCGCACGAAAGTCCGGGAAAACACGACGTATTGTCCTCCGGGGCCCGGAGCGATGCCCTGCGGGTAACGACTGGGGTTGGTCATGAGATTGCCCGAGACAATCATCGATCCATTGGCGCGCTGTCGAATCAGCTCGCCGAGCGCTCCCTGATCGATGCGGATGATCTGACTGGTTGATCCGTGCGACCGCAGAACGATCGGCCCGGTGATCTGGTCGTAAGCGACCGCCTGGAATTGCTGCTGAGCGATTCCCGAGACCGTAGCGTCGACCCAAAGCGGGGGCTCAATTGGTCCGCCGAATCCGATCACCAGGTCATGATCCGTCACGTTGGTCAGCGTCACCCGCGCCATCAGCGGGTCACCGAAATGAACGATCGTCTGCAGCGACTCAGCTGTGACCGTGTAGAACAGGCGCGGCTGATCTGACAGGGAGAGCCACGAGGAGGGAAATTTCTTCAATTCGGCGCGAATTGCCTCGGCCGTTGCGGGGTCGTTAGCCGGAAGGGTTGTCGGCGAGGGCGCCGGGGCTTGCGCCGCGGGGGCCTGGGCATCGGCCGGAGCCGTTGCGGGGTTCGTTGCCGGAGGGGGCGCTTCCTCGGAGAGCAGCGCCTCGCGAATCACCGCTGACGCCAATCCGGTGGGATACTTCTCCAATAGGTTGCGCAGCTTATCGCGGGTATGTTTCGGGTCCTTGTTCCGATCCAGACGGATCACGGCCACGGCCGCGAACGGATCGCGGTCGGCAACCCCCGCGAGAAGCGCGCGGGCCTCGGTCTCTTTGCCGGTCTCCGCCAGGTACCATCCCTCCAGGCGCTGCAGCGTCACGTTATCCGCCGGGAGCGACTGTTGCAGCGCGTGAAGAAATGGCTCTGCAGTCTGCGGGCGGTTTTCATAAAACAGGGCGAACCAGACCATGTCCTCCAGCGTCACCGCGAATCCCTCGTTCAGCGAGGGATCGTGGGCGGCTCTGAGCTTCTGCAGCGCGGCCGCCGGATCGTAGTTGGTTTCCGTTTCCGGTTGCGTCGCCGGCGCCGCTCCGGTTTCGCTGGCAATCTTTTCATTGACCAAAGTCCATCGCCGCAACAGTGTGTCCCGCGTCATGTCCGCTGATTCGATCATTCCCGTCTGATCGCCCGTGCTGCGTTGCAGCGTGAGCTGCATAAACCAGAATGCAACGTTGTCCCGGTCGACATTCAGCACCTTGGAGATCCAGTCCTGGGTAGCGCGCATTTGTCCGGCCTGAAACAACTCGGAGATCAGATCGAGAAAAAATTGAGGGTCGTTTTGCAGTCCCATGCGCTGAGTCAGTCCGAACTCGGTGATGAACCATTCGGAGGACTCCTCCGGCATTCCCTGGGCCGCCAACTCGCGGGCGATGGCATCAATGACAATTGGTTGAATCGGATTGCTCCGCAGCAACCCGAGCAATCCTTCGAGGCGCTCGAGCGGCGTCCCCTGGCGGGCCACAAGTTTATATTGCCACTGCAACAGTGCCGGCAGCGGATAAAGCTTCAGTCCTTCGGAGACCATCGCAATCGCTTCATCATTCGAGCGGTTCAGCAGCAGCGGAACGCAGAGCGACGCGAGGTGCGCCCGCAGTTCCACGGGAAGACTGGTCTTGCCGAGCAATCCCTGGAGATATTTGAGCTTATCGTCGGCTGTCTGCATCTTCGCGTTGTACAGCTCAATGACGCGCGCCGCGGCGATGCGGTCTTCCGGAGCGAGGCGGCGATACGCACTCCACGCAGCCAGTTCCCCATCGACGTCTTTCAATTGCTGCTCGGCGCCGGCCAGCAAACGGGGGTACCGCGGATCGCGCGGGTCGGCCTTCATCGCCGCCCGCATCATCGCCGCCGTCTCTTCCAGCAGCGGAGTGTTTGTCAGCGGGCTCATCCCGAGCCAGTTCTGGGCCATCTCCGAGACGTGGGCCGCGAAGTTTTCCCGTGCCGCCACCGTGTCAGCGTCGTCCTGCGCCCGTGCCGTCCGAACCACGGCTCCAATCAGGAGCGTGAGGGTCAGAAGAGCACAGGTAGTGCGTCGAAAGACTGGCAATTGCATCTGATAGATTCCTTCTCCCGGGGGGAGTTGACACCCTAAAGCTACCGCGCCGCCATGCCCAGGGCGATTGCGCTCACGCACGCCAATACGCAGGCGATGCCGAAGCACAGCCGCAGCGCGTCATCCAGCGTGCGGCGCGGGTAGATTCTTCCTACAACGAAATAGAGCAGTATCGTCTGCGCCAGCGCCGCAGCCGCCAGGGCCGCGCTGCGGGCGGCCCAGATTGCCGCCTGGGGCCTGCCGGTCTGCATGTCTGATGCAAGATCGGGCGCCGACTCCCACGCCCACAATGCCGCAATGATCAAGACGATCGCCATCACCGCGGCAGATCCGATTCTGATCGCTACACGCATCATCCCTGTTCCGCGCCGGGCGCATCCGATTTCCACAACTCGCAGAGCAGGGGGCGTTGTTCCATCAACTGCCGCGCGTCCACGAGAAGCCGGGCACGATCGCTCAGCCAGCGTGCCCAATCGTCGCGTCCGAGCCTCATCGCGGCAAGGGCCAGCAGCGCCTGCGCCCGCGCGGCCGCCTCCGTGGGCATCAGCTCGGCCAGTTGCACTTTGTTCATCAGGTTCTCAAACATCGACTTCCACGCACCGATGCGCGCGCTGTAATCGAGTTGCAGCAGCATCAAATGCAGCACTTCGCCGAGGGAAAGCCGCTCGCGATAGAGGCTTGCGATGGCGTCGTATGCACCACGAACATCCCCCATCTCCAGCAGCGCGTCAGTCAGGATAAGCCGGGCCGGGTTTGACAGCCCCTTCACCGCGCCGGCCCGATGCCCAAGAAGCTCCCGGCAGAGCAGCGCGGTTTCCCTCCATCGCCGCTGCGCGTGCCGCAGCAATGCCAGATGATGCAAGGGGCGAAGCTTCGCGGAGCTGAATGGGGAAAACGAACGAATCGCTTCGTCGATCTGTTGCTCAGCTTCTTCGAATCGTCCAGCCGCGATGAGGCCCGGCGAAATTGCCGCCAGTTGAGCTCGCCGAACGCTGCTCAGTCCCAGCGCGACCCATCCGCCGATGACGCCAAAAAGCATCGCAAGCCGTAGCGACTCGGGCCCGACCAGAAAGCAGCCCACCACCGCCAGCGGGAGCAGCGCCTTGAGCGCCAACCCCAGCGTCAGGTCCCGACGAGTGCGATGAATAGCCGCTTCGGCAGTTAACATGGTGTTCAGTCCGAGTTCCATCATAGCGGTCCAGGGTTCAGGGCGTCAGGGCTCAGGGAGGGTTCAGGGTGTCAGGGTTCAGGGTTCAGGAAAGGATCAAGAATTCACCGGGGAAGGGGAACTCGGGACGCTTTGAACTTCATTCTTTTCTCTTCACTCTTTCCCTCCTGAACCCTGAACCCTGACACCCTGAACCCTCCCTGAACCCTGAACCCTTTCATATGCTCGCCGGCATCTCCGCCGGCACGTACCGGTCTGTGAGCTTGCCCAGTTCCGGATATCTACGCAGCAGCTCCGCCGGGGGCGCGAGCAGCGTTGCATTGTTAACCGCCTGGCGCGCCTCAACCTCATGACCCAGCAGGTCATGCGCCCGCGCAACCAGCGCCCAGGCATCGGCCACGCGATGCCCGAGTTGCTCGCGCAGATTCGATAGCTTTTTCTCAAAAATCTCCAGGGCTTCCACCGGGTGCCCGGTCTTCACATCACGATAAATCTCCACCAGAGCCAGCCCGCCGGAATCGGCCGCTCCCGGGGCCCGTCGCAGCTCGGAAATGGCCCGGTCGGCGTCAAAGAGCCGATCCTGCCGCAGCATCGCCATCGCACGACCTACGCGCAGCCCAAAGGCGCTGCCTGGGTCGACCAACTCATGATCCAGAAGGTGTTCCTGAACCACAATCGCCTCGTCGAACCGGTCGTATCGAGCCAAAACGACCGACAAATAGACCAATGCTTGTGCCCGGAAGTGGTGGGTATTGCTCGGCTGTGACAACATCTGCCGCAGCAATACCGCAGCCTCCGGCCAGCGGCGAAGCTGAATCATTTCCGCGACCCGATCGAGCCGCTGATGCTGCGTCCGCACCGCCCGCACGTTGGCCAATGAAATTGCCATCAACGCCAGCATCACGCCCGTCATGGTGACGGCACACATCGCGTTGAGGTCCTCATCCATCTGCGGTGATTGTCCCGAAAGTAAATGATCCATCGCCGCCAGCAGAATCCCAACGCCGATCGCATACCACACCCACGGCACGCGCGGTTGCGGCTCGCTGATCTCCAGCAACTGCGTTACATCCAGTTGATCCATCGGCGAAGGAGTCATATTGCAGGGATTCTACGGGTACCGGCGGTAAATGGGAAATTTGCCGCGTGGTTTGTAGCGTTCGGGGGCACGCCAAAACGTGGGCGCCGCTTGTCCGGCCGATGCTCAGGCGATAGATTAACGACAGGTGTCAGAGCCTTAAAAGCTGCGGTGCGTGTGCCCGAAAAATCGCATGCGAGCCAAGGCAGCTCGTTCCGTTCTGCCCGGCGGGGTATCGGGTCTTCGATGTCAAACTCGAGAGCTGATCTCGACCTGGCCCTCGCTCACCGCCATTTCTCCGCCGACTGTTTCAACCGCACCTGGGACCTGATGGAGAATCCGAGTCGGACGCCCGACGAAGAGGAGGAGATGCTCCTCTGTGCTTCGGCGTCGCTCTGGCACTGGCTGCAACGGGCCGATCGGACCGAGCGAAATTTTTCCATCGGTCATTGGCAGATCTCGCGCGTTCTCTCCCTGCTCGGCCACGGCCAGAGTGCCCTTCGCCATGGCAAGCTGTCGCTGCGATTCGCCGCCGGATCGCCGCCGTTCTTCGTGGCCTGCGCCCACGAGGCGATCGCGCGGGCGGCATTGATCGTCGGCGACCGCACGTTGGGGCGCGATCATCTGAATCAAGCAAAGTTCCATGCTGCTACCATCACGGACACGGAAGAGCGTGCGTCTGTCGAACGTGACATTCAGGCGCTGGAAGCCGGCGGCAAGTAGAGACTGCGGGTATCAGCCATGCGCAGCCACCGCCTGCGGCGCGGTGATCAGGACGTCGCGCACGCCTGGGGAGTAATGGGCCACGACCGGCTGGGCCAGCGGGGGCGCAAGATCGCCGGGTAATGTCGCGCCATGTATCTGGACGCGCGCATTCGCGAGCTGCCAAGGCGCGTGGGAGATGCGAAACCGATAGAGCCGGTTTCCGCGGACGGTGAACGCGGTGTAGCGCTCAACGAGAAATGCGTCCAGCGTGCCCGGCTCGGCGGCGCGCGGCTCTAAAGGCACATCGACTGCGGCAGCGAAGCTCAATGTATTCGGCCCGGCGCGCACGCAGCCGTCGAATCGGCCGGCAGCGCGGCGGTAGTCGAGTTGGCCGAGCCGATAGGGCAATCCGTAGAGCATGGGACCGAGCAGGCAGGCCAGACGATTGGGAATCCATTCGGCGAGGAAGCAGATCCCCGGTTCATCGCCAAGGCGAACGTACGTGCGGACGTTGAGAAAATGATGTTCGGCCAGCGGGCGGCTCAGCGCGGCGGCCCAGCGTCCGCCGATGCGGGGACGAAGCCGGCGCTGCGTGAAGGCAACGAGACTGATAAACGCCCTGTCGTGGTCAAGATCGATCTCGAGAGATGCCGGCACGAACGGCCGCAGCACCGCGGGCTCGACGCGATAGTGGACGAACATCGCCTCAGTCCAGTCGGCCACGAACGCCGCGCGAAAGGCAGGCGGATCGGGGAAGCTTTTGCCGCCGAGCGGGCAGGTGGGCATCACGCACTTCCTTTTCATTATATCTGTCATTTCTGTGACAACAGAAATACGCCGGTAAAAAAAAATGCGGGCTAGTTCAGAAGCCGGCGGAGTTTGTCGCCGAGCTTGATGAATTTGAGCAGCGCCGAGCGCGGCAGTCCGCGGATCTGCTCGTACCAGGCGGTGGTGGTCAGGAAGAAATCGAGCAGCTCGGCCAGTTTGCCACGGGCGTGGGCCTCCGCGGCGCCGGCGCGCGAGGCCTCGGCGACGCAATCCCGCAACAGGAGGATGGTGGGATCGATTTCCCGACGCTTGCGCTCTTCCAGCACCTGTTGAAACAAGTCCCAGACATCTTTAATCGACTCAAAATGGTCCCGGCGGTCGCCCATCA
>Ga0302326_10016998_pt1 | contig 15198 bp, 14 predicted proteins | sample Palsa_T0_3_FD_202264 | JGI IMG/M metagenome (GOLD analysis project Ga0302326, IMG submission 202264) | Peat permafrost microbial communities from Stordalen Mire near Abisko, Sweden - Palsa_T0_3 | ecosystem: Environmental > Terrestrial > Soil > Palsa > Peat permafrost | place: Sweden: Abisko...
CGATGCACGTTGCGATGGAGGATCATCGTTCGTCTGCTTTTCCCGAGCTCACATTTTCGCTATTGGGCTCGCTCAAGAAAGTGTTCAAGACGCAAAGCGGCACACCGATCATCTTTCCTTCCTCGGGAACGGGTTGCTGGGAGGCGGCGCTCACCAATTGTTTGAATCCTGGCGATAAGGTGCTGGCCTCGCGCTTCGGTCAATTTACCCACTTATGGGTCGACATGGCGCAGCGCCTGGGTTTCGACGTTGAGATCCTGGACTGCGAGTGGGGTGAGGGCGCACCTGTTGAGCGTTACCTCGCCTCCCTTGAGGCCGACAAGGCGCGCGCGATCAAAGCGGTGCTCGTCTGCCACAACGAAACTGCGACCGGCGTGACGAGCGACGTGGTTGCACTTCGCAAGGCGATCGATGCGGCCAAGCATCCGGCGCTGCTGTTCGTCGACGCCGTAAGTTCTCTCGGCTGCATCGACTTTCGGATGGACGACTGGGGAGTGGATGTGTGCATATCCGGGTCGCAGAAGGGATTCATGTTGCCCGCGGGACTTGGCATAACCTGCGTCAGCGAAAAGGCCCTTGATGCGAGCAAGACGGCGCGCCAAGTGCGCTGTTATTTTGACTACGCGGACATGCTGAAGGCCAACGCCAGCGGTTACTTCCCGTATACCCCGGCCCTGTCGCTGCTGTGCGGCTTACGCGAGTCCCTCAAAATGCTGCTCGACGAGGAGGGCCTTGATGCGGTGTTCGCGCGCCACCGCCGATTGGCGAGCGGAGTGCGCTCGGCCATCCAGGAGGGCTGGCGGCTGAAGCTGTGTGCCACGGCGCCCAAATGGTATTCCGATACGGTTTCCGCGGTTCTCGTCCCCGCAGGCATTGATGCCGCCCGGGTAATTGACGTTGCGTATCGGCGCTATAACCTCGCCCTCGGCGCCGGCCTCGCACGAGTGGCGGGTAAGCTGTTTCGCATAGGTCATTTGGGCGATCTCAACGAAGTCATGCTGCTCGGGGCCCTCGGCGGTACGGAACTGGCGATGCTTGATGTTGGCGTAAAGATTGAGCCGGGCAGCGGTGTCGCGGCGGCGGAGGGCGCCTGGCGGGCGGTGCAATGACGCTGCGCGTGGTCTTCCTGGACCGCGCGTCCGTGAGCGCGCGCGTGCGCCGGCCAGCCGGCGCCACCGATTACGTGGAGTACGAGAAGACCGCGGTCGACGAGATTGTGCCGCGCCTGAGCGGGGCAACCGTTGCGGTGGTCAACAAGGTTCCGATGCGGGCGGATGTCTTAGCGCAACTTCCCGAGCTCAAAATGATCGCAGTTGCGGCGACGGGCTACGACGTGGTCGATATCGCCGCATGCCGCGCCCGCGGGATTGCCGTCGCCAACATCCGCAATTACGCCATACACACTGTCCCGGAGCACGTGTTTGCGCTGGTGCTGGCGTTGCGCCGCAATCTGCTTGCCTACCGCGAGGACGTCGACGCCGGCGCGTGGCAGCGCTCGGACCAGTTTTGCCTGTTCACGCACCCCATTCACGATCTGCATGGAGCGACCCTCGGCATTTGCGGCGAGGGGGCGATCGGCCAGGGGACTGCGGCGATCGCACGCGCTTTTGGCATGCGGGTGCTGTTCGCCGATCATGAGCCGCCCAAAGCGAGCAATGTGGAATTCACGCCGTTCGAAGAAGTGCTGCGCGAATCGGATGTCATCTCTTTGCACTGCCCGCTAACACCCGCGTCGCGCAACTTCATCGGTCTCAATGAATTTCGCAAAATGCGCCGCCACGCGATTCTCATCAATACCGCGCGCGGCGGACTCGTCAACGAGATCGATCTTATTCGCGCTCTTGATGAAAATCTCATCGGTGGTGCCGGTTTCGACGTGCTGACCGCCGAGCCGCCGCCCGCAGATCACCCGCTATTGCGCGTACGCCGCTCGAATTTCATCCTGACGCCCCACATTGCGTGGGCCTCCACCAACGCCATGCAGACTCTCGCCGACCAGCTGGTCGACAACATCGACGCCTGGTCCGCCGGAACGCCCCAGAATCTCGTCACCTGAAAGCCCGAGAACCATGCGTCGTGCCGCCAGGCGAGGAACAATGCGAGCACCCGTGCGTCAACTAAACTTAACGGCGCACGTTTCACACACAAGGAGGCAAGCTATGCGCGTTTTCAATTGTCGATGCACGCCCGCGTTGCTCGCGGCGCCAGCCCTGATCGCGGTACTAGCGTGCTCGTCCGCTTGGGCGGAAGAGTCCGACGGCGCACAGTCCGCGGTCTGGAAACAGCAGAAATTTAACTTTATTTATCAAGGGTTTACGACAAAGTATTCATGTGATGGCTTGCGCGACAAAATGCGCGATATCTTGCTGCAGTTGGGCGCGCGCCGTGATCTCAAGTTGGGCTATTGGGGCTGCTCTGGCCGCAGTGGTGTTCCGGATCCGTTCCCGGGAGTGAGCGTGACGATGAGCGTGCCGGTCCCCGTCGGGGACGCGAAGGCGCCTGCCGGAGAGCCATCGGTGCCAGCCCACTGGAAGCCAGTGGTCCTGAAACTCGACAATGACCCGCTGTCGGAAGCGGGCGAGTGCGAGCTCGTCGAACAGGTGAAGCAGACGGTCCTGCAATACTTCACGGTGCGCAACGCGCAATTCATCACGAATTGTGTCCCGCATCAGCTTTCCCCGGGCGGAACGCAGCTGAGCGCCGAAGTGCTCGTCGCCGATCCCAAGACAGCTGTGGCCGCATCGAAATAGACGCAGCACTGCGCGCGACGGCGCAATATCGCTGTCGTGTTTTGGCGAGGCTCGCCTTCTTTAGAAGGCGTCCTCAATCTCCCCCGGCGCAGATGCGGCTGCGGCTTGCAGGTTGACGTCTATAACGGCCCCATCTTTCTTGTAGACGACTCCGTCTTTCATCACAAACGCGACACGCTTCATGATGCTGATGTCATCGAGCGGATCGCCGGGCACGGCAACGACATCGGCGAGCTTGCCCGCGGATACGCTTCCGAGCTCATTATCATGCTTAAGCAGCTGCGCGGCATGCATGGTTGCAGCCTGCAGGACGAACATCGGCGGCATGCCCGCTTGCACCATCAGTTCGAATTCATGCGCGTTCTGGCCGTGCGGATACACCGCCGCATCGGTGCCGAAAGCGATCTTGACGCCCATCTTGTACGCGCGTCCGGCGGTTGCGAGTACTTTTGGTCCGATGGCGAGGGCTTTGGCGACGATTTGCGGCGGGTAATAACCGGGAACTTTGGCCTGCGTGGCGACAAACTCCCCGGCAATGATCGTTGGCACGTACCATGTGCCGTGTTCCTTCATGAGCTTCATGTCCTCCTCGTTCATGAACGTGCCGTGCTCGATGGAATCGACCCCGCCGACGACGGCGCGGCGAATGGCTTCTGCGCCATGAGCGTGCGCCGCAACCGTGAATCCGTAATCATGCGCTGTGACGACGACGGCGCGGATCTCATCGATGCTCAGCTGTGGGTTATCGCCGTTCGTGTTCTCATCGAGCACGCCTCCTGAGGGCATGATCTTGATGAGGTCGTCGCCGTTCTTGTAGTGCAGGCGTACGGCCTTAACGGCGTCGTCGGCGTCATTGATTATGCCCAGTTCCACGCCGGGGTCACCGGCAAGATCAGTGCGATAGCCATTTGTCGGGTCCGCATGCCCGCCTGTCGACCCCATGGCAATTCCGGCGGTGTAGATACGTGGGCCCGGGATGACGCCCGCGTTGATTGCATTGCGCAGTGCCACGGATTCGTTGGCGCGATCGCCGAGGTTGCGTACGGTGGTGAATCCAGCGAGCAGCGTACGGCGCGCGTATACGGTCGAGCGCACCGCATAGTCGGCGAGATTCCAATGAAACTGGTCGACGTAGCGCGTCGGACTCGTCTGCTGCGTCAAATGTGTGTGCGCGTCGATGAGTCCGGGCAGGCAGGTCTGGGTGGCAAGATCGATTTCGTTGCTGCCGGCCGGCGCGTTGTGCCCGGCTATGACCGTGTCGATACGCTTGCCCTTGATGAGAATGGTCGTCTCACCGAGAAGTTTCCCGGCTTCGGTATCAATGAGATGTCCGCAGTGCAGGGCCGTGGCAGGCGCGGAATCCGCACCGCTCCCGGCGGCGGCGGCAATGCCCGGTACAAGAAAAGACGCGAAGCACGAAGCGAAAATGCGCATACCGATATTCTCCTGTAGCCCGCGCGGATATTATCCGATGTTGATCGACGGCAGCTTCGCAGCGCACCCCGGTGGTCCGTCGTTACCCGACCGGCAGTACCGCCTTGTGCTGGCTTATGGCGCTGCCATCATCGCTTCGCAGTTCCCGAAACACGATCGCCGAGACGATCGTCAGACTCCCGAGGACGAGGAACGCACCGTGTATGCCGTGAATCATCTGCGCCGGGTCGGAGTGGAATCGGTCGGGAATGAAGATTGCGGTGACGAGTGACGCCGATGCGACGCCAAAGCTGATCGACATCTGCTGCATCGTGCTGGCAATCGTGCTGGCGCTTGCGGTCTGCCCTTCACTGACGTCCGCATAGACGAGGGTATTCATGCTCGTGTATTGCAGGGATGTGAAAAATCCGAAGCTGAAAGCCTGGGCCACGATCAGCCAGATTGGCGTGCCGGGCCCTATCGTCGCGAACAGCAGGATGAGAAGACCCAGCATGACGGTATTGCTGATCAAGACGCCGCGGTAGCCGAAGCGCGCCAGCACGGCCGGCATCGTCATCTTCAGGCTCATCGCGGCTATGGCCTGCGGCATCATGAGAAGTCCGGATTGTATCGGCGTCAATCCGAGGCCCACCTGATAAAGGAGCGGAAAGAGAAATGGTATTCCGCCGATCCCCAGGCGCGTGAAGAAGCTGCCGCTGACTGCCGCGCGGAACGTGCGGATGCGAAACAGCGCCAGACGCAGCAGCGGATACGCGCTGCGCGTCGCGTGCAGGCCGTAGCCTGCGAGGAGGGCTGCGCTTATGACGAGGAGGCTCAGGATCTCGCGTGCGCTCAGGGTGTGTTCGCCGAACACCTCGAGGACATACGACAGCAGTGCGATTCCGGAGCTGAAAAGAATGAGCCCCACGATATCGAGCGCCGGAGTATCCGTTTCGCGATAGTCAGGCAGGTGCCGGTAGACAAGATACAGGCCAGCGAGGCCGATCGGGACGTTGACGAAGAAAATGACGCTCCAGTGGAAATACCCCGTGATCAGTCCACCGGCGATGGGTCCCAACATCGGGCCAATGAGCCCGGGGATCGCGACGAAGCTCATGGCGCGCACGAGTTCGGACTTGGCGAAAGTGCGTACCATCGTGAGCCGGCCCACTGGCAGCATCATCGCTCCGCCGCAACCTTGCAGGATTCGAAAGGCCACCAGCAGGTGGATGTCGCGCGAGAGGCCGCACAGCACCGAGCCCGCCGTGAAAATGCCGATCGCCGAGCTGAACACCAGGCGGGTGCCGAAACGATTCGCCATCCAGCCACTGACCGGAATGAAAACTGCAAGACTGAGCGTATAGCTTGCGAGCACCGCCTTCATGCTAAGCGGCGCGACGTCCAAGGCGTGCGCGATGCTCGGTACCGCGGTATTCAGAATCGTCGTGTCGAGTGATTCCATGAAAAATGCCACCGCGACCAGCCATGGCAGCAGCTGCTTGCGAGTGTCATTCGATGAGAGCGGAGGCGACGCGGGCATTATGCAAACAACAGTAAAGATTCATGAAGCAAACGTAACCTGACGGCCGCTGACGCCGCGGTCAAGATCCGCTCGACAGATAAACATGAGATTCGTCCATGCGTTGCAGCGTTGCGTCCGTAATCGTCCCGGTCGTGCTCTTGGTCGGCCTTGCGGCTCCGTCTTTGGCCGCCAATCCTGGCAGACATCCAGCGTATCTGCATGCGCTGAGCGACCTGCGCGACGCACGCGCACATCTTGAGCGCTTGGGTTCGGAGCGCGTCGATCACAAGGAGGAGCGCGCGATCGCAAAGATCGACACGGCCATCAACGAGATCAAGCACGCTGCCATCGACGACGGCAAGGACATCAACGATCACGTGTTCGTGGATGCGCAGCTTGCACGCGCTGGGCGCTTCCACAAGGCACTCGAGCTTCTCGACAAGGCGAAAGAGGACGTGTCGCGCGAGGAGGATCAAGCGGACACGCGTGGCCTGCAGCTGCGTGTCATCCACCACATCGATGAGGCGCGCAAAGAGGTCAGGCGGGTAATTGAGACGGCGCTGAACCATGCCTGAAGACGGCTTAAGCCTTGCAATGGGCGGCTCGAACCACGCTTTGCATTCGGCTCGGATGTGTCGCGCGCGCGCTTTCGGCATGCGACATCTCATGAGACAATCGATGGAGCTGTCATCTGCTGCAAGCGCAGCCGCCTGCAGCCGGCCTGGAGCTGAGATAAAAACCACGCCGGCCCACTTCCGGAGGCTACGGTCATGAACCCCAGAACCATCTACGGCGCCGCGCTAGTTGCTATAGCGTTCATCACGAGCGCTGTCGCGAATGCCGCGCCTGCGCCTTGCGATAAGAATCTCTCGGTTGAACTCACACCGGATGTACCCAATCCCCGCGACCTCGCCTTTTTGAGCTCGCTCTTGACGATCCCGGGCTATCAGCTCATTTGGCGCCAGCAGGTGGGCAATGTGATTGAGCTCGAGCTCACCGGACCGGGCCCGGACGATCAGTGCCGGGCAGTAATCGCGGCAATGCGCAAGGACTCGCGCGTGCAATCGATTCAAGTCCATAAGTGACGCGCGCCGCGAGCCCTGAACTGCGCGGCGCTCGCGCTCGATCCCAATTTGGCCGATGCGTGCCGCAATGAGCGCGCCGGAGGCGAGGTTTTTTGTCTCGCAGAGGCTGCGTCTGCACTACGCGGATTGGGGTAACCCAGCCGCGCCGCCGCTCATTCTTCTGCACGGCGGGCGCGATCACTGCCGCAGCTGGGATTGGACGGCACAAGCATTGCGCAACGACTGGCATGTCATCGCTCCGGATCTGCGCGGACACGGTGACAGCGCCTGGTCGAGCGATGGCAACTACCCGATGGCCGCCTACGTATTTGATCTCGCGCAGCTCATCCGGGTGCAGGAACTTGCACCCCTCAGCATTGTCGGGCATTCCCTCGGTGGCAATATTGCGCTGCGTTTTGCCGGTCTTTATCCCGAGGCGCTGAAGAGTCTGGTCGTCATCGAGGGACTTGGGCTCTCGCCCAAGCTCGGCGCGGAGCGCGACGCGCAGGACTTCAAGGAGCGTATGCGCGCCTGGATCGATTTGAAGAGGTCCCTTGCCGCGCGTCGTCAGCGGCGCTATCTCTCGATCGATGCTGCGGCGGAACGCATGCGGGCGGCGAACACGCGACTCTCCGCCGCGCAGGCTCACCAGCTGACGCTGCACGGCATGAATGAGAACGCAGATGGCAGTTACAGCTGGAAGTACGACAATGACGTTCGCATGGAGCCGCCGCCGGACTTCACTACCGCCCAGCTGCATGAGCTCTGGGGATGCGTGACTTGCCGCACACTCCTCGCATATGGCAAGCAAAGCTGGGCGTCCAATCCGGCGCTTGATGGCCGCGCGCAGTTTTTTCAAAACTGCGAGGTGCAGCTGTTCGAGCACGCGGGGCATTGGATCCACCACGATTGCCTGGATGAGTTTCTGCAGGCGCTGAAAAGATTCCTGCGCTGAGCGCGCTTCGCGCGCGCAGACTCCGGTGTGCGCGCGGCGATAAGCTGAGGGATCCATCGACATCCCGTCGCTTAGGCTTCGATCAATCCTTCCCGAATAGCCGTCAGAGTGAGTTCTGACTGATTGCTGACACGCAGTTTCTGTTTGATGTTGTAAAGGTGCGTGCCGACGGTCGATGCGGAGAGCTTGAGGTCTTCCGCTATGCGCTGCACGCTCGCGCCGCGGGCGAGTCTGATGAACACCTCAAACTCACGTTCCGATAGGCGCTCGACGACGGATTTTGCAGCGCCGTCTATCTCATCGAGCGCGAGCTTCTGCGCAAGACTCGGATCGATGTAGCGCTGCCCGGATGCAACCGCGCTCACCGCGTCGATGAGCGTTTCGGGCGCGCTGCGCTTGGATAGGAAGCCGAGCGCACCTTCGCGCAGTGCGCGCCGCGCATGCATAGGGTCATCCTGCGCCGAGAGCGTCAGCACGCGCGCCTGCGGATGGTGAGCGCGGATACGCCGCAGCGCTTCAAGTCCGCCCATTCCGGGCATCGCCAGATCCATCACGACCACATCCGGATTGAGCTCAAGGTAGCGCTGGCAGGCGCTTTCGCCCGATTCAGCTTCGGCGATGACCGTAATCTCCGGCTGCGATTGCAACAGCAACCGAAAGCCCATGCGTACCACCGCATGATCATCGACGAGCAGGACGCGGATCATGCATTCCCCGTCAGCGGGATCTGTGCGTTCAGGCGCACGCCGTGAGGATCGCAGCGCTCGATGCTGAACACGCCCCCCAGATGCGCAACGCGCTCCGTCAGGCCGCGCAGTCCGAAATGTCCGGGCCCGCAGTCCTGCGCCGGCATGCCGATGCCATCGTCGGCAACCGTCACGACGATGCGCTCGGCATCGGAATGCACACTGATGTCCACCCGCGAGGCTTGCGCATGGCGCAGTGCGTTGATGAGGCCTTCCTGCACGACGCGGTAGATCGCAAGCGTCACACTCGGACCCAGTGCGGCCGAGAGCTCCTGGTGTACTGATAGTTTGACGGCCGGATTGCGGCGCTGCCAATCGCGCACGAGATTCTCCAGCGTGTCGGCGAGCCCCAGGGTGTCGAGCGACAGCGGCATCAGGCGCGGGATCAGGCCGTGCATCGCATCGTACAGGCGCGCGGCCTCATCGGAGATCAGCCGCGCCGTCTCACCGGTTGGCGGATCGCGCAACCCGCCCTGGGTCGCAATCGCCATCGCAAGACTGCGGATCGCGGTGACCGACTGGCCGAACTCATCATGCAGCTCGTGGGCGATCAGGCGCCGCTCCTCCTCCAGACGCTGCTCGACGAGGAGTGCCATTTCGCGCCGCTCGTCGAGCCGCGTTTCGGCTTCATGAGCTTTGCGCTCGACCTGCACCTTCTCCTCCACCGCCTGTGCCATGCGATTGAATGCGGTGCCGATCGCTGCCGCTTCAAAGCCGCTCAGCACCGGCAGGCGAAAGGCAAGATCGCCTTGCTGGATGCGCTCCAAGCCGCGGGTGATGACCGGGAATGCGGCGAGGGCGCGGTGAACAAAAAAGAATGCGACCGCGTTGAAGAGCACAAGCATCGTCGCCCCGAAAGTGAACAGGCGCGTAAGACCGTCCCAGGCATCAAGGACAGCACGCGAGGAGTCGCCTCTGACGCTCAGCTCGACGTTTCCGGGAAGCGTAAACCTGTACTCGGCAGGAGCCGGCGCCATCAGGCGTGAAAACCACATCGGCACCGCGCGGCCGGCCTTGTACGTCGGGGGCGGCGAGCGATACAAGAGCGCGCCCGCGCTGCTGTGCAGCTCGATGTTGTTGGCGCGCACGTGGCCTAACTGCTGCAAGAAGGGCAGGACGAGCTCGGGTCCGCCTTCAATCGAATAAATGAAGGCCAAGCGGCCGAGGAGCTGGGCCGCGACACGGTTGGCCGCCTCAATCTCCTCCCGGATCGACGAGCGTGTGGCCTGAATCTCGGCCGATATCAGCACGATCACAAACGCGGCGGTGAGGCCGGCGACCACGAGATTCAGGCGACTGCGCAGCTTCATCGGTGTCTGCGATGTTAGCAGCGCTGGTGGACTTTGGGCGGTTGCCACGGACTCATGAAAATCATGAGGCGAGTTTCATGATCATCCGGTTTCGGGCTTGGCTGCCGCAGCGCAGGATGGCCCCCGTAGCGGCAGTAATTGGCCGCTGTTAGCTAAACGATCGAAGGATACTTTATGAAATGGGAAACTCCTCAAGCCGTTGATTTCCGGTTCGGCATGGAAATCACGATGTACATTGCCAACCGCTGAGGTCTGCTGGGCGCCAACCCGCATAGGCGGGCCGCGCCCAATTTCCTGCTAGCGGGTGGAATTGCGCGCCGGCGCCTCCCGGAGCGCATTGCCGAGATGAATACGATTGCTGCCACCGCTAGGCCTGCCATCGGCCGCGGTCTGCGGTTGCAATGGGAGCCAGCGCAGAACGCGCACGTGCTCCTCTATCCCGAAGGAATGATCAAGCTCAACGGCAGCGCCGGTGAGATCATGAAGCGTTGCGACGGCGCGCGCACCGTTGCGGATATCCCGGCGGATCTGGAGCGCTCGTTTGCGACCACCGGACTGGGCGATGATGTCGCGGCTTTCATTTCAATGGCGCTCGATAAGAAGTGGCTCGAGATTCGCGCATGAGCACACCCCTGCCAGTCCCAGCGCCCCGGATCGCGCCGCGTCCGGGCCCGCCGCTGTGGCTGCTTTTCGAACTCACCTACCGCTGCCCGCTGCATTGCGTGTTCTGCTACAACCCGACGGACTTTTCGCGGACCGGTCCTGAGCTTAAAACCGACGAATGGTTGCGGGTGTTGCGCGAGGCGCGCGCCCTGGGGGCGGTGCAGCTCGGGCTCTCCGGCGGCGAGCCGCTGGTGCGCGATGACCTGGAAACGATCGTGGCCGCCGCGCATGAGCTCGGTTTCTACACCAATCTCATTACCTCCGGCGTGGGTCTCAATGAGACGCGTCTGCAGGCGTTGAAGGGGGCCGGTCTTGATCACATTCAGCTGTCCTTTCAGGACAGCACCCGGGAGATGAACGATTTCCTGAGCAGCACCCGCACCTTTGAGCTCAAGTCCAAAGTGGCCGCGCTCATCAAGCGCTACGACTATCCGATGGTGCTCAATGTCGTGCTGCACCGGCTCAACATCGACCATGTTGCAGAGATCCTCACCATGGCGCAGAGCATGGGTGCGGATTATGTGGAGCTCGCCAACACGCAATACTATGGCTGGGCCTGGAAGAACCGCCAGCAGCTGCTGCCGAGCCGCGCGCAGCTCGAGCGCGCGGAGGCGACGACGCAGCGCTTTCGCGCGCAGTATGGCGAGCGCATGCGCATTTACTTCGTGGTGCCGGATTATTTCGAACGCCGCCCCAAGGCGTGCATGAACGGCCTGGGCTCCGTGTTCCTCACGATCGCGCCCGATGGCTGCGCGCTGCCCTGCCAGGCCGCGCGCATGCTGCCGGGACTTCAGTTTCCGAATGTGCGTGAGGCGAGCGTCGAGTCCATCTGGTATGACTCCGAAGGCTTCAATCATTTCCGCGGCGATGCCTGGATGAAGGAACCCTGCCGCAGTTGTCCGGAGAAAGCCAAGGACTTCGGCGGCTGTCGCTGCCAGGCGTATATGTTGACCGGCGATGCGGCCAATGCGGACCCGGTGTGTGACCTTTCACCCTTCCATCACCTCGTGACCGAGGCGGTCGCTCGCACCGAGCTGCCGTACGTCGAAGAGAAGCCGCTGGTCTTTCGCGATCACCGCTAGCAGGGCCGCGCGGATCGCCACTCCTCCTCGACACGCGCCCGGATGTCGCTGCGCTGACCTGTGATGCGTCCCTCTGCCCGGGTTCCTGCCCGTTACAGCGTCATGTCGAGAATTACTTTGCCCACGTGTTGGCCGCTGTCAAAGTACTCGTGCGCCTCTTGGACCCGGGCAAACGGCACGACGCGGTCAACGACGACCTTGATCTCCTTGTTCTCGAGGAGCGGCCAGACTCGCTCGCGCAGTTCCTGGGCAATCGCCGCCTTGTCCTCGGCACTGCGCGGGCGCAGCGTCGAGCCGGTAATGAGCAGGCGCTTTTGGGTAATCTTTGCAAGATTCAAGGTGACCTTCGCGCCCTGCTGGAAAGCAATCTGCACGAGCCTGCCGCGCAAGGCGAGGCAGTTGACGTTCTTCTCGGTGTAGCTTCCGCCCACCATATCCAATATCACATCCACGCCGCGGGATTCGGTGATGCGCAGGATCTCCTGCTCGAAATCCTGGGTTTTATAGTTGAAAGCATAGTTCGCGCCATGTTCGATGCAGATGGCGCACTTCTGGTCGCTCCCGGCGGTCGTAAATACCTGCGCGCCCGTGGCGTGCGCAAGCTGAATGGCGGTTGTACCGATGCCGCCGGCACCGCCATGAACGAGAAAGAGTTCGCCGCGTTGCAGGCGTGCAATTTGAAATACGTTTGCCCACACGGTGAAGAACGTCTCGGCAATCCCGCCGGCCGCCTGCATCGACAAGCCACGCGGAATGGGCAGGCAGTTACTCGCGGGAACGATGCAGTATTCGGCGTAGCCGCCCCCGGGAACGAGCGCGCAGACCGGATCGCCGACATTGAGCGGGGCGTTCATGCCGGCCACGGCCACGGTCCCCGCGACCTCCAAACCCAGAATCGGGGAGGCGCCCGGGGGCGGGGGATACTTGCCCTGGCGCTGCAATATGTCGGGTCGATTGACGCCTGCGGCGTGTACCTTGATCAGGACTTCATTAGCGCGCGGCACGGGCGTCGGCATTTCACGGATCGCAAGGACTTCCGGGCCGCCAGGGGCCGTCACGGCGACAAATCGCATGTTCGCGGGCACCGGACTTGCCATCAAAGCCTCCGTGAAATTATCTGGCACTTACCGCTTGAGTTCGCGCTGGCGCTCATGCCGTGCCGGGCAAAGGAGGCGCTTTTCGCGCCAGATGCTTTAATATCATATCGCATCGGCTCGTGTGATTTTGCCAACGGGGTGACGGTCATGGTCAAGTGGATGGGTTTCATTGCAACCGCACTACTGGCGGCGGCGGCGGCGTCGGCCGCGCCGCAGCCCTATGACGAACACGCCGACGCGCATGCCGCCCTGCAACAGGGCCTCGAGGCTGCGCGCGCCTCGGGCAAGGACGTGCTCGTGGTGTTCGGGGCGAACTGGTGCAAGGACTGCCGCGAACTCGACAAAGCTCTGCACGGACGCACGGCAAGCCTCATTGACGCCCGTTTCGTGGTGGTAAAAATCGACGTCGGAAACTTCGATAAGAATCTGGACGTCGCGAAGCGTTACGGCTATCCGATCGGCAAGGGAATTCCGGCAGCGGTCGTGCTCGGCCGCGACGACCAGGTGCTCTACGCGACACGTGCAGGAGAGCTCGCCGACGCGCGCCACATGGGTGACGATGGCATCTATAATTTCTTTTCCAAGGTCGTGAGCGAGCATCATTAAGCAAACCCCGCGTGCCTGCTTTGGCCGCGGGCGACGTCGCAAATCTCGAGGATCGTTGTATGCCGTACGAATATCGTCAGTTTTATATTGATGGCCGCTGGGTAGATCCGGCCGAGTCGCAGGAGCAATTCCAGGTGATCAATCCTGCGACCGAAGAGGTCGCCGGCGTGATCTCGATGGGCGGCGCCGCCGACGTCGATCGGGCGGTCGCCGCTGCGCGCCGCGCCTTTGACGGCTTTTCACGCACCACCGCCGAGGAGCGCCGCACGCTGCTGGAGAAAATCCTCGCCTGCTACAAGGTCCATTACGATGAGATCGCAACGGCCATCAGTGATGAAATGGGCGCGCCCATGAAGCTTGCGCGTGAATCGCAGGCGGCCGTAGGGGTCGGGCACCTGACGGCGATGATCGAAGTGCTGAAGACCTTCAAGTTTGAAGACAAGCATGGCGCCGCGCGTCTCATGCTGGAGCCGGTTGGCGTGTGCGCGCTCATCACGCCCTGGAACTGGCCGATCAATCAGATTGCAGCGAAGGTGGTGCCGGCGCTTGCGGCCGGCTGCACCATGGTGCTCAAACCCTCCGAGTTCTCCCCGTTCAGCGCGATTCTCTGGGCGAAGGTGCTGCATGAGGCGGGTGTGCCGGCCGGGGTATTTAATCTCGTGAACGGCGCGGGGCCGACGGTGGGCGCTGCCTTGTCTGCACATCCGGATGTGGACATGGTGTCTTTTACCGGCTCGACACGCGCGGGCACCGAGGTCGCGCGCGGCGCGGCAGCGACGGTAAAGCGGGTTCACCAGGAGCTCGGCGGCAAATCGCCGAACCTGCTACTCGATGATGTCGATCTCGAGCGCGCCGTGAAAGCGAGCGTCCTGCACGTGTTTCAGAACACCGGACAGTCGTGCAACGCGCCGACGCGCATGCTCGTTCCGGCAGCGAAACTCGCGGCCGTGGAAGCCATCGCAAAGAAGATCGCCGAATCCGTGGTGGTCGGGGATCCCAAGGCGGAAGGCACGACGGTGGGACCGGTGGTGTCAAAGATCCAGTTCGATCGCGTCGAGGGCTACATTGCCAAGGGCATTGCCGAGGGCGCAAAGGTTGTCATCGGCGGCTCGGGACGGCCGAGCGGGATCTCGAAGGGATATTTCGTGCGACCCACGATTTTCTCGAACGTCACGAACGACATGGTGATTGCGCGCGAAGAGATCTTTGGGCCGGTGCTGTGCATCCTGCCGTATGACAGCGAGGAGGAGGCCATCAGGATCGCGAACGACACGCCCTATGGGCTTGCCGCATATGTGTGGTCAAAGGATCCGGCGCACGCACGCCAGGTCGGACGTCGCATCCGTGCCGGCCAGGTGATTCTGAACGGCGCGCGCGGCGACATGAACACGCCCTTTGGCGGCTTCAAGCGCTCCGGTAACGGACGCGAGTGGGGCGAGCACGGCTTGCGCGATTTCCTCGAAGTGAAGGCGATGGTCGAGGCGGACGCGGCGTAAAAAGCCGCGCAGCCGCGCTTAGCGTTTGACGAGCGGCCGGTAGGTGTTGCGGTTGGAACGCAGCAGCAGGTGATCGAGCGAGACAGTGCCGGCCCCGGCGATGGCAAGCCACAGGAACAGAGCGAGATATTCGAACTCGTCAAATCCGAGCAGCGTCCCCAGGGAATCGACCTGATCCCATTTCGCCGCCTTGATGGCGACGATCATCGTGACGCCAAGCGCCCCGGCCGAGATGCGCGTGATGAGGCCCAGGAGCAGGAAGATCCCGCCGAAGAATTCGATCCCCGCAACGAGCGGTGTGAGGACATGGGGAAAAGGGATGCCCCAGCTTACGAAGTTTTCCGTGACTTTCGGCAATGAGGTGAGCTTGCCCCAGCCGCTCCACATGAACACCCAGCCGACCGTGATCCGTGCGAACAGCGGCGCCAACCACTGCAAGTGTTGCGCGGTACGCTGTGGCCATCCAATGAGCCAGTCGAGGAGAAGTCTCATGG
>Ga0302326_10017000_pt1 | contig 15196 bp, 14 predicted proteins | sample Palsa_T0_3_FD_202264 | JGI IMG/M metagenome (GOLD analysis project Ga0302326, IMG submission 202264) | Peat permafrost microbial communities from Stordalen Mire near Abisko, Sweden - Palsa_T0_3 | ecosystem: Environmental > Terrestrial > Soil > Palsa > Peat permafrost | place: Sweden: Abisko...
ATGGTGGCGTCCCACGGCGGGATAACTTCCGGCGTGTGCACGCCGTCCATGAACCAGAACGTCGCGTCCTCGTACTCCTTGCGGTCCTCGCTGAACACCGTGGAGTACGCGTACAGGTCCTGCCATCCCTCCGCTCCAGGAGGAGTCGGCATCTCGAACGGGCTGGGAAACCGGTCAGCCATCGTGTTCCTCCTGAAGCTCGCTCCCGTCGGCCGCCATGGACGCCGGGTGATGATCGTGATTTAAGCGGTGGCTGGCCTAACCATGTGCCGCGTGGCCGCCGCTGGTTACCGGGTGCAGCATGGTCTGGACCATGCTGGTAATCGGGTCTGCGATGCCGGTCCCGCCCTGCTCCCGGGGCCGGCGGCTCCATACTGTCTCCGGGCGGCTCTGCAGCAGCAGGACCTCCGGCGCGCCGCCGGGCGAACCGGCCAGCGCCCATTCCACGTCCTGCGGGCAGCGGTAGTGCTTCTCCGCGCGTCGGGCCAGCTTGGCCACGGCCGCGATCTCCTCATCGGTCAGGCAGGGCACGGACTGCCGGTCCGCGTCCACCGGAACGGCGGTGACCGCATTGCTGTCAACCAGCCGGTACTCCAGGGTCTTCGCAGAGATCGTCCGCTTGGTGATGGTACCCATCACCTTGTCGACGAGGAAGTTGTCCGGGGTGACCTCGCCGCTGACCACGGCCTCGCCGAAGCCCCAGGACGCGTCGATGGCGATCTGCGACCGGTCGCCGTTGGTCGGGTTGAGAGTAAACGCGACTCCGGCCGCCCGCGGCGTGACCATCTGCTGCACGCCGACGCTCATCGCGGCGCTGGCCCCGCCGTAGCCGCGCTCCAGCCGGTAGGCGATGCCGCGGTCGGTGAACAGACTCGCCCAGCAGCGCAGCACGTGCCGGACCACCTCGTCGCCGCCGCGGACCCACAGATAGGTGTCGTGCTCGCCGGCAAAGCTGGCGTCAGGTGAGTCCTCGCAGGTCGCCGACGAGCGCACCGCGACAGGAACCTGGTCCCCGCACCGGCCGCATAGCTGGGCGTAGGCGTCCTGAATCGCCCCGGCCAGGTCCGCGGGCGGCTCGAGCGAACCGATCAGCGTCCGGGCCAGCTGGCCGGTGGCCGCGACCGAGGCCGGATCCCTCGGGTCGACGGCCGCGACCAGGGCATCGAGCTTGCTGCTGAGCCCGCCGTCGGCCAGCGCCTCGCGGTAGCAGTCAGCGGCCACCGCGAAGCCGGGGGGTACCGGCAAGCCGGCCCGGAAGAGCGTACCGAGGGAGCTGTTCTTGCCGCCGAGGACGGCCGCGTCCGCAGGCTGGTAGTTCTCGAACCAGACGATCTGTGCCACGCGACCCCCAGGCTGCGATGCCGGTTTCGGGATTTGTCCAGACCGTACGCGTGCCGGCCTGCGATACCAATGACCTTGTCCCGCATAGCGGAACGGAGTTACCGTGGGGCATGCGGAATGAGCCATGACGGCCCCCGGCGCCGCGGCTCCAGCCGGTGTCTCCGCCGCGGCGAAAGCCCAACCGGACCGGGCCCAACCGGACCGTGCCCAGCTGGCGTCGGTGCGCAACGCGGCCCGCCTGCTCCGCGCGTTCTCCCGGGCCGGCCAGGAGCTCGGCATCACCGAACTGTCCCGCCAGCTCGGCCTGGGCAAGAGCACCGTGCACCGGCTGGTGACCACACTCGCGGCCGAACGCCTCCTCGAGCGGGGCAGCACGCCGGGCCGGTACCGGCTCGGACTGGTCCTGTATGAGCTGGGCGCCAACGTCACCGAACACGTCGACCTGCACCAGGCGGCACTACCCGTGCTCACCACGCTCCGACACGAAACCGGCGAGATGGTGCACGTGGCCGTGCTCGACGGCCTGGAGGTGGTGTACGTCGAGCGGCTGGAGAGCCACAACCTGCTGCCGATCTTCCGTCAGGTCGGGCACCGGCTGCCGGCCCACTGGACGAGCTCGGGGAAGATCCTGCTCGCCGCGCTGCCGCCGGACGAGCTGACCCGGCGGCTCACCGACTGGGAGCCGCGGTCCGTGACGCCGTGGACCATCACCGATAAGAACCGGCTGCTGACCGAGCTGGCCACGGTGGCCAGGCGCGGCTGGGCGCAGAACAACGAGGAAGGCCACCTGGGCATCGTCTCGGTGGGCGCGCCCATCCGCGGCCGGGACGGGAAGGTCATGGCGGCGGTCAGCGTCGTCGGCGACAGCGCCCGGATGCGCACGATGATGCGCCGCGCCACGTCGCTGGTGGTGGAGTCGGCGCGGGTGATATCCCGCCGTCTGGGCTACACCGCCCCGGCCCCGTAGTTCCGTAGCTCAGTGAATGCCGCGGTGACCGCCCGCGTCCAGGTACAGCACGCTCCCGTGCAGCAGATCCGCCTCCGGGTCGAGCAGCAGCTCAACGGCCCAGGCCAGCTCGCCCGCGGTCGGCAGCCGGCCGAGCGAGTTCTGCGCCACGTACTCCTGCCAGACGTCCTCCTCGGCGGCGCCCCGTTCGGCGGCGACCGTCGCCACGATCCGGCGCAGCCGGGGCGTATCGGCCGGACCCGGGCTGAGCGTGTGGGTCGTCACGCCCCGCGGCCCGTACAGCAGGCTGATCTGCCGCATCAGGTTGAACACGCCGGCGTTTACCGCGCCGGGACCGGCCTCGTGCGCGCGTGGCTCCAATCCAAGCGAGCCGGCGAACGTCACGAACCGCGACCCGGGGACGAGCCGGTCGCGTACCGCGTGCAGCAGCCGCAGCAGCCCGCCGAGCTTGATGTTGCTGCCCGCCGCCAGCGCGTCAGGATCGATGCTGTCCGCCGAGCCGCGGACCGGCAGCCCGGCCGCGAACACCGCCATCCGCACCGGACCGGTCAGCGCCGAGCTGATGGCCTCGATCGCGTCGTTGCTGCCGATGTCGGCGGGGCACGCCGTCACCAGGTCGACCGAAGCCGCGAGCTCGTCCAGGTCAGTCTTGCTCCGCGCCACCGCCAGCACCGGCAGGCCGCGCCCGGTGAGCCGACGGACCACAGCCGCCCCGATCGCACCGGTCGCCCCCACAATTACTCCAACCCCGCTCGCCTCCGGGGCGCGCTTGAGGCGCCGCATTCCCTCGTCGCTCGTTCCTCGCTCCGCAGTCCAGGCAGCGCCCGCGCCCCTTTGGCTCGCGGGGGGTTCGTCGGTCACGTGCCCGTGCGCTCCGTGCTCGCCGCACGCCGCGCCGCTACCTCGTCGGCGCGGGCCACGTCGGCCGGCACGCCGCCGATACCCCAGCCCTCCGGCGGGAACTGAGTGATGTAGGTGCGGACCCGCTCGATCGGCGTCTCCAGGATCTCGGCGACCAGAGCGGCGACCCGGCCGTGCAGCTCGCGGATCTTCTCCGGCGGCCGACCTTCCATGATGTCGATCCGGACTAGCGGCATGACTGCTCCTTAGTAGTTACTGACGGCCGCCCGGCCCGGCCCGGCAGCCCGAGCAACTCCCTGGCGGTATGGATGGCCGGTCCGGGACCTTCCCACGGCACCCGGACGGCGGTCATCCCGACCCGGCGAGCCCCGGCTACGTTTCCCGGCATGTCGTCGAGGAACACGATCTGCCCGACTGGCAGGCCAAGCTCGGCCGCGGCGTGCCGGAACGCGCGCGGATCGGGTTTCAGCACGCCGATCAGGCCGGCGTCGATAATGACGTCGAATAGCTTCAGGTGCTCCTGGGCGTCCACCCAGTCTGGTCCATGGAAATCGGTCAGGTCGTTGGTCAGCGCGCCGACCCGCAGCCCGGCCGCCTTGGCCTCGGTCATCAGGTCCACCATGTCGGTGCGCAGCCAGTCCTGCTGGGGTAGCTGGTAGAGCCGGCCGATCATGGCCCGGGTGTCCCACGTCTGTCCCACGGCGGCACCAAGCTCGGCGGCCCGCTGCGCCCAGTACTGCCGTTCGGTCACCTGGCCTGCCAGCATCCCCTGCCACAGCTCGTCCCGGTCGGTCGCGATCCCGCCGATCCGCTCGAGCACCGGCCGGACCGCGGGCTCGACCTCGGCGAGCCGCCCCACCAGGTAGATGCCGGTGGCGTGCAGCACACCGCCGATGTCCAGCAGCAGTCCGCGGAACCGCCCGCCGGGCGCCCCGCCAACTGCCGTGTCCGCGGCTGCCGTATCCGCGGCCGGCGGTTCAGCTGCTGGCGGCATAACCGCGCTCGGCGTAGGGGAACCCGCCCAGCTCAAGCCGGTCCAGGCCCGCGGCCTGCGGCGAGGCGTAGTACGCGCGGATCTCCGTGATCAGCCCGCTGGCCGGGTCGAACCGGTACCACTCGTCGCCGCGCAGCACCACCCCGGTCTTGGTCTTCTCATGCGTCCACTCGATCACCGCCCGGTCGGTATCGGGGTCGCAGATGATCTCGTCCACGCTCCAGTGCGAACCGAGCGTCTGCACCGCCCAGGACCACTTCGCGCCGATCGTCGCGCCGCCTCGGAACGGCCCTTCGTACATGTCGGGCGGGAAGTAGTGCACGGCACCCGGCGCGAAGTAGGCCGCCACGGCGGCCGCGTCGCCGGTGTTGCAGGCGTCGAAGTAGCCGCGGATGGCCTCTTCCATTCGCCGCGCCTTGGCCTCACGCTCACTGGTCAGCACATCTGTCACAGCTCCGAGCCTAGATGCTGGCAGGCCGGCCAGGCAGACATGTGTTCCGCATGCAGAAACGCCCCGCCGAGCGTTTCCCAGGCCTACCCTCAGCGGAACTGTTCCCGGAGGGCGAATTTTTGCACCTTGCCGGACGCGGTGAGCGGGAAGGCGTCCACGAACCGCCAGTGGCGCGGGGTCTTGTGCGCAGCCAGCCGCGTGCGGCAGTAGGACGTGAGCTCGTCCGGGGTCACGGTCTGGTCCGGTACCAACTGGATGAACGCTGCCACCTGCTCGCCCCAGTGGTCGTCGGGCAAGCCGACCACGGCGACGTCGGCGACCGCGGGGTGGGCGTACAGGATCTGCTCGATCTCCCGGGGATAGATGTTCTCGCCGCCGCGGATGATCATCTCCTTGAGCCGGCCCTCGATCCGGTAGTAGCCGCGCTCGTCGACCGAGCCGAGGTCACCGGTGTGCAGCCAGCCTGCGGCGTCGATGGCGTCGCGGGTGGCGGCGGGATCGCCGAAGTACCCCTTCATCACGTGGTAGCCACGGGTTGCGATCTCGCCCACCACGCCTGTCGGCGCCTCCTGGCCGGTGGCCGGATCGGCGATCATCACCTCGACCTGGGGATGGGGGCGTCCCAGGGTCTCGGCCCGGTCGTCTGGGGAGTCGTCCAGCCGCGTCTGGGTGATGCACGGCGAGGCCTCGGTCTGCGCGAAGACGATGGACATCGGCGTGCCCACGGCGGACTCGGCCCGACGGACCAGGGTCGGCGGAACGGTGGAGCCTCCGGCGAAAATGTACCGGACGCTTGACAGGTCGGTCCCGCCGAAGCCGGGGTGGTTCAGCAGCGCCAGCAACATTGTCGGCACGCCGCCGAATATGGTGCTCCGCTCGGACTCGAGCAGGTGCAGCACCAGCCCGGGGTCAAAGCCGGGCACCAGAACCTGGGTGAACAGCTGCTGCACCGGCCCCAGTGTCAGCAGCACGCACCCTGCCGTATGGAACAGCGGCATCGGGTTGACCCAAACCTCACCCGGGCCCGCCTGCAAGATCTCCGCACAGTACCGGGCATTGTTGGTGATGCCCCGGTGGCACAGCACGGCGCCCTTCGGGGCGCCCGTGGTCCCGGACGTGTACTGAATCTGCGCCTCGGCGTCCGGCCTGACCTCGGGCAGCCGCTCGCCCGGCGATCCCGAGCCCGCGAAGCTGTCCCAGTCCGCCAGCGAGATCACCTCGCGCAGGCTGGGCAGGCCGCCACGGACCTGCGCCAGAGTCTGGGTCAGGTCGGCGCCGCGGTAGGACGGCGCCAGCACGACTCCCTGCGCGCGCGACTGGCTGAGAACGTGCGCTAGCTCACCGGCCCGCAGCGCCGGGTTCACTGTCACCAGGGTCAGGCCCGCAAGCGCCGCCCCGAACTCCATCAGCAGCCACTCCGGGCAGTTCGGTGCCCACACCGCCACCCGCTCGCCGGGAGCGAACCGCCCGAGCAAGGCCCGGGCGACACGCTCGGAGTCGGCCAGCAGGTCCGCGTAGTCCCACCGGCGCCGCAGCCGGTAATCTGCCGTCCCCTCCACCAGCGCGACCGTCCCCGCCGCCCGCTCGGCGGCCTCGCGCAGGACCCCGCAGACGGTCGTCTCAAGCACCGGTCCAGGCGAGCCAGCCAGCTGACCTACCGAGGCAGGAGGAATCTGGGTCATGCCCAATCATCGCGTCTCGCGCCCGTCCCCGCCAGTGTCTCGCGCCTCGCCGCCGGGCGCCCGGGTCCGTGCCCCGCGCCGGATTATGCCTGCCGGGCGCGCTGAGCGGCCAGCAAAGGTATCGCCGCGATCTTCTCCTCGGTCAGGTCGTCCCAGCAGATGCCGGCGGCCCGGCGTGGCCCGTGCCGCGGACGGCAGTCGATGATCCGCTCCGGAGTGACGATGAAGTCCAGCGGGATGTCATGATCGGTCAGCGGGATCGCCCCGGCCGGGCGGACCTGGATCTCGTGCACGGTGGTAACCGAAGTGGTGTGCGGTCCGATCAGCCCGGCCGCGGTGGCCAGCGCGAATTCCAGGTCAGCGAACCCGCCGCCCTTGCCGAGCCGGGCGCCGTCCTCCCCGGCCGCGACGCAGCCCATCACCACCAGGTCGACCGGAGCCACGTCGGCCAGCATGACCCGTCGCGCGGATCGGGTCGCGCCGCTGATCGAGGCCGCCTTGCGCGGCGGCTCGCTCAGGTGGTCGGGATCCAGGGCAAAGAACGGCTCCAGCCCGGCCAGCCGCGGGACCGCCATGTACACGGTCTTGCCGTCCTCCAGCGCGCGCTGGCGCACCGGCCACTGCGCCGAGTCCGGGTTGGCCTTCAGGGTCCTGGCCTCCTGCCAGGCGGGCATGGCGCGAAGCCGCTCGGCGGCTGCCTCGGCCCCGGTGAAGTTCGGGATGCGGCCGGCCGCGCCAGGGAACCGCGCCACCTTGGCCGCGCGCATCGCGGACCATACCTCCTGCCGCAAGGCCGCCTTGGCGGCCAGCACCTCGGCCGAACCGCCGGCGCCGCGATCATGACGTGGCGCGGAACGGACCATGCCCCCATCCTGCCCCGCAAGCTCGTGACCGCCTCACCCCGGGCCGCCCGCCGACGTAAGACCGGCCCCGGGCCGCCCGCCGACATGTGACCGGCTCCCTAGCGGGGCTGGCGGGCGGGCAGCGAACCCGGGTCGTACTCGTAAAGCCAGCTGGTCGCCTTCTCGTAGAAGCGGTTGAAGACGTGCGGCATGATCATCTCGCGCATCCGGGTGGCGACGGGGCCCGCGGTCTTGGCGTCCCGGTTGGCGGTCTCGGTCTTGGCCAGCTTGCCTGAGCGGGGGTGCCGCTGCCGGTCGAAGGCGGCCAGGCCCGCCGGGACGCTGTCGGCGGCAGCGAGTTCCCTGGCAAGCACGACCGCGTCCTCCATGGCCATCGATGCACCCTGGCCCGCGCCGACGGGGTGGGCGGCGTCTCCGATCAGAACGGTCGTGCCGTGGTAGCGGCGGCTAACCGGGGCCAGTACGTACCCGGTGTTCGCCGCGCGCACGCCGGTGGCCGCTCGCAGCACGGCCTCCGCCTGCGGCTCGGTGCGGAAGAGTTCCGCCAGGTCCGTCAGGCTCACCGCGGCTGGGTCCGGCGGCGGCTGTGGCGAGGCGATCTGTGCCGTCCACCAGATGGACCCGTCGGGGGCTGGCAGGTAGATGAAGACGCCGCGCTTGGCGAAGATCCAGTTGAAGCCCTGCCGCGATATCTCCGTCCGGATCCGCGTTCCGTCCGAGGTCCCGGAGATGTAGTAGAGCTTGGCATAGACGGGCTGGGGCGCGTGCGGGTCAAGCTCGCGGCGTGTCGCCGACCAGATGCCGTCCGCTCCTACGATCAGGTCAGCGCCGTCGGTCACCGGTTCCCTGCTGCCTGCGAGTCGCTGACCGGTAACGATGCGAGCGCCGGACCGCCAGGCCTCCGCACGCAGCGCGGTGACCAGGTCGGCGCGCATCAGCGTCACGCTGTGCAGGGTGTCCTCCGGGTTCCGGCCCCGGGCCACGTCACCGAGCAGCTTGCCGCGGCCCGACCACATGAGCTGGCGCGCGACCGGGAACCCGGCTTCCTGCACTTGCTCAAGGCAGCCAAGAGCGGCCAGGGCGCGCAGCCCGTTGACCGCCAGGCTGACGTACGACCCGACCGGCCCAGCCGGATCCTCGTAGGCCTCGTACACGGTGACCTCGAAACCGACCCTGGCGAGCGCGATCGCGCTCGCCGATCCCGCTACTCCGCCACCTATCACGACCACTCGCATTCCAAACTCCCCGAATCAAATTTCACTGAATCTAATTTCAGTGAATTTAAGCTCAGTATGATGATGCGTGAGCTTGTCGTCAAGCGGATAACGTCCGGCAGGTCAGAAGGGTGGGGTGCGATGGGTGTGCGGAAGGTCAGGGCGGCCGAGACCGAAGCGGCGCTGAAGGAGGCGGCCCGGCGGCTGTTCGCCGATCGCGGCTACCTGAACACCAAGATCACGGACATCACGGCCGCCGCGGGCCGGGCCACCGGATCCTTCTACGAGCACTTCGCCAGCAAGGAAGACCTGCTGCGCGTCCTGCTCGCCGACATGCACGAGCAGGCAGGGAGCCAGTTCGACTCCGCCGACCACCTGCCGCACGACCTCACGGACCCTGGCCAGCTCCGCGACCATCTGGCCGTGGCCTGGAACGTGATGCGCGCCAACCGCTCGGTCATGAGCGCCTTGTTCGAGTCGGCCATGGCCGCCGGTCCGGGCTCAGGCGCGCTGTGGGAACGGCTGACCGAGGACACCGTGATGTTCCGTGAGCACCTGGAGTACCTGCAGGGGAGGGGACACCCGCTGCCTGGCGATCCCACCCTGATCGCAGCCGCGATGGGCGGGATGCTGTCGATGCTCGCCTACGCCCTGCTGCCCCTAGAGCCGGCAATCCAGGAGCCAGAGCACCCGGCCCCAGAGCACCCGGCCCCAGAGCACCCGGCCCCAGAGCACCCGGCCCCAGAGCACCACGAGCCTGAGCGCGACGAGCCGGAGCGCCTGCAGACTGCCCGCCCTCGTCCCAGCTACTCAGAGCGGGACGTTATCGATAGCGTCACCAGGCTGCTGCTGTATGGTCTCGCCGGCCCACCAGCCAGCTAAGCCAAGCCGCCCACCTCAGCATGCGATCACAGTGGAAACATCTTCCCCACCGCAACCAAGCGGAACCGGCCTCATGCCAACCGGTCGTCCCATCGTCCTGCCGCGCCCGCCGTCCTACTGCGCGCACCGTCCTGCTGCACGAACCCTTCACACCACCAGTACATTCAGCCCCGTACGCCTCAGTCCGATTTGTAGGGGTGTGGCACCGTGCACAACCTAGCTGGCGGGCTGGCTTTCCTTGATCTGGAAGACGAAGTCTCTTACGGCCGGGAAGGCAAGGTCCGGGCGGTCGCGGAAGATGGTGTGGCGCGCACCGGGAAGCTTCACCAGGCGGGTGGTCTTCGCCGGTAGCTGGCTGGCTAGCTCCTCGACTGCGGGCAGCGGGCAGATCGGGTCGTCTTCACCCGTGAGGACCAGCACGGGACACCGGACGGCGGCGGTCACGGTCCAGGGGTCGAAGCCGCTGGCCTGCTGACTGGCGTAGTGCAGGCTGACGTCTATGTTCTTGATCATCCGGGCCAGGGACTGGCGGGATTCCCCGGCCCAGCCGGGCGTGGCGCTGTACAGCGGGTAGCAGACCCGGATGAACTCAGCCTGGTAGTCCCCGGTCTTATCAGCGTAGGTGCGCCGGGCGACGGCGGCTGCCTCGGGGCCGCCGAGGCGGCCGAACGCCTCGATGACGCGCTGCGGGTCGCTGCGGGCCCCGGTGGTGCTGGCCAGGATGACGCCGCCGGGGTGATCGGGGAACAGGCCCGCGTAGGTGAGGGCGACGTTCCCGCCGAAGCTGCTGCCGAGCACCACCGGCTTGTCGAGCCCGAGCGCGTCGCACAGCCGCCGCAGGTCATCGGCCCAGGTCTGCATGTTCCAGAATTCGGCGCTGCTGTGATCGCTGCGGCCGTGGCCCCGCAGGTCGAGGTACACCACCTGGAAGTCCTCGGCCAGCGGCCCCAGGGCGGACTTCACCGTCATGTGATCCAGGCCGGGACCGCCGTGGATCGCCACCACGACCGGGCGCTCTGCGGTCGTGTCTCCCTGCGGGATGACCGACGGCCCGGACACATCGAACCACAAGGACACATCGCCGAGGCTGATACGCATGCGACCTCCATGACATCTGCGGGCCGGGCTCACAGGTCCACGCTAATCCCGGTGGCGAGCCTGCGGGCCGCTGCCGGGCGGTCCGTACGGCGAGGCCCGGGCCGGGCGCTTCGCGCGCCGCCAGGCACGCGAAGCGCCAGCAGGGGAGGCTGATGATCTTGTAACTCCATGGACGGGGCGTTCCCCGGTGGGTGGCGGGGAACGGCCGTGGTCCTGAGAGCAGGGTCAAAGCTGGATAGTCGCTTCGATGGCCACGGTTGCACCAGCCAGACGGTTGCGGACATTCAAGACCCCGGGTGTCGGCTCGCCCTGGCCGGCCGGGACCGAACAGTCCTGTCGTGGGTGGCAGATCAGGTCATCGGCGGTAACGTTTCCGGAACGGTCCGGGCCTAGGGTTGCTCTCGTGGATGGAATGCAGCCAGCAGGCGGCCAGGCAACAGAGAGGCCGGCCGCCGCGTGCGACGCTCCGGCTTGCTGTCACCGAGGACGGCAACAGCCCTGGGCGTCTTGGTGCTCGTGCTGGCGATCGCGCTCTTGACGCTGAAGGGTTTCGATCATCAGCTGACCGGCAGCGGCACCTGGTCAAGCATTGCCATCGTGGTGACGTACGCCGGTGTGGGCCTGGTGGTGGCGCGACGCCAGCCGCACAACCCCATCGGCTGGCTACTGCTCATCTTCATCGCGCTGTACCTGCTCAGCGCTGGTGCCGTGGAGTACGCGGTGCTGGCCTACACCCTGGGCCACCAGCGGTTGCCGCTGGCTCCGGCAGCTGTGGTGCTCGACACGCTGCAGGCACCTTCGCTCGCGGTGTTTGCTCCGGTCATCTTGCTGTTCCCGGATGGCCGGCTGGCCTCGCGCCGCTGGCGACGGGTGCTATGGGTCTACGCGGTACTGACCGCCTACGTGGCGGCGGTCTCCGCCGCCCAGGGGATCGCCGCGGTGGCCGGTCACGACATCCACCTCGGCACCAGCGGCAACCTCACAAGCACGGGTCAGCTAGGCGGCTGGCTGGCCAATCCGCCCACGTGGCTGGCGTTCCCGGTCCTGGCCTCGATCGCGGCCATCGGCCTGTCCTTCGTGGCTCACCAGGTGCTCAGCTGGCGGCGTGCCGGCGGTGAGCGCCGCCAGCAGCTGAAGTGGCTGGCCAGCGGCGCCGCGGTGGCGGTTTTCTCGATCCTGCTCGGGTGCTGCTGGCCACCCAGCTACTTCACGTCCACACGCCAGTGGCCGTGGCCGCATCAACCCTGGCCGCGGCGGCCCTGTTCAACCCGTTGCGGCTGCGGGTGCAGCACGTGGTGGACCGCCGGTTCAACCGCGCCCGCTACGACGCCGACCAGACCGCGGCCGCGTTCGCAGCACGGCTCAAAGACGCCGTAGACCTGGACTCGGTCCGCGATGACCTGGCCACGGTCGTACAGCAGGCCTTGGAGCCCGACCACCTCTCGGTATGGATCAGCCGACGCACCTGAGCCGCGCAGGGTGCCACACCCACATCTATACGTCGCGCTGACCGGCATAGCACGGCGAGGCTCGTGTGCTGACGGTGGCGGTGGAGACATTTGCTCACCAGCGGGAACCGTTCAGGCCAAGCAACGCCCTGGCCCCGGGCAGTGCCCCAGCACTCGACAGCGCCCGGGCGCCAAGGCAGGTGCAGCGACCATGACTAACACGCCTGGAGCTAACGGTCGCCTCGATCGCGCAGGGCGCGGATGTCTTCGGCCATCCGGAACACCACCACGAAGGCCTCAAGGACCAGGCGCCAGAACGCCATGACGATGATGATGAACAGCGGATCGCCGATGACCAACGTCAGGATGCCGAAGCCCGCGCTGACCTTGAACGCGATGATGGTGTACACCAGCGCGGTCAGCACCGCCAGGACCAGGATCAGGGCGTAGAGCACCTTGATGATCTTGGTGGTCACGAACGACGTGAAGCTGAAGTCGAATAGCGCGCCGAAAAAGCCCCTCGACTCAGCGGCCCGCCGCGGCGCACCCTGCGCGAACACGTCCTGCTGGGCGCCCTGCGGAGACACGCCCTGCTGCGGCGCACCCGGCTGGAACGTGCCCTGCTGAGGCGTGCCCTGCTGAGGCGCGCCCTGGCCCGGCGCCCCCTGCTGCGGGCCGGGTTGCCAGATCGGGGTGGTTGCCATCCCCGGTCCCGCTCCTTGACCGCCTGCCCCGGGACCCGGTATCCCGGTGCCGGGCGCACCTGGCCGGGCCGCGCCGGGCGCTCCTGCCCGGGGCCGGGAGGAGCCTGCCCCCGCGCCGAAATTCTGCTCGCCGTAATTCTGTTCGCCGTAGTACTGCTCGCCTGGGACGTAGCCGCCGCGAGTCCAATCATCAGGGCGGCCCTGGCTCGATGATTGATCGGTCATAGTTCTCCCATGGGAGTGCGTCGCCTGCTGGCGGACTTACCTGCCGTCGTCGCAACGGTGAGACGCGCGAGCATTGCCGCCAGATGTCCGGCACTGGTTTACGGAATAGTAGTGGCACGGCGATGCCGAACCTACCCGCTCTCAGCCGCGGGCGCAGTGCCTCGGCGTGAGGAATCCGGCGGCAGGCCGGGCCGGTTGGCTGCGGACGGGTTGCGATGTCGTACTCGCGGTGGAGGATGGGACCGTGCCATTGCAGAACCGGGTGTTGCCTACGGGCGAGATCATCGCGGACCCGGCCCGCGGCCTGATGATGGGCAATCGTGGCTGCCTGCACGGGCAAGACCGTGAGCTGGGGGTTAGCCGCTGGCGTTTGAAGGCGTGGATCTGCTGCGTGCTGGACTGGAAGGACGTCCGCCGCGATCCGATGCCGCCGGGCCGGTGGACGGCGCTGTTCTTTCTCGATGAGGCGACCGCGCTGGCGGCTGGACACCGGCCGTGTGGCTACTGTCGCCGCTCTGACTTCCTCGGTTTCGCCGCGGCATGGCAAACGGCGCAGCGGCTGGCCCGTAGGCCTCGGGCCGGCGAGATGGACGCGGTACTGCACGGGGAGCGGGTCGACCGAACACGGCGTCAGATCACCCGCACCATGGACGCCGGGCAGTTGCCCGACGGAGTTATGATCCGCGCGGGTGGTGACGTGGGTCTGCTCATCGGCGGTCGGCTTCGGGCGTGGTCGCTGACCGGTTACGGCGCCGCGGCCGGAGTGTCCGGCCCGGTCGAGGTGCTGACGCCGCCGGCCATCATCGCTGCGATCGCGGCCGGCTACCAGCCAATGGTCCACCCTACCGCGCTGCCTGAGTCCCCGCCGGCCGGCGGGATGCCCGCGCGCGTGCGCTGCCCGAACACGCCGCCGGTGTAAAGCGTGACGCGGCGGCGCTCACCCGGCGCGCAGCCGCAGGCCCCGGGGCGAGGGCCGGAACCCGGCCGCCTCCAGCGCCTGGGTCAGCGGCGAATCACCGCCGGCCCGCTCGCCGTCGGCGCGTTCCACGGTTAGCCGTCCCAGCGCGCCCGCGCGGACGGCGGCGGCCAGCGCGGCCGCCGCCGGTGCCAGCACCTCGGCCTCATCAGTCCAGGACAGCAGGGTCCGGCCGCCACGCTCGACGTACAGGATCAGCGATCCATCCACCAGCACGGTGAGCGCACCAGCCTTGCGGCCCGGCCGGTGGGAGGCGGGCGTCTCGCCCGGGCGATCAGGCCAGGGCAATGCCGCCCCGTACGGCTGAGCCGGATCGGCGGCCGCGAGGACGAGTGCTGACCCGGGGAGAGGGCCACCCGGAACTCTCCGATCACGGGGAGACCCATCTCCCCGGACGATACCTGGGTCCAGCTCTCCCCGGACCGTACCTGGGTCCAGCGCCCGCATCCGGTCCACCGCGCCGGGGAGCGCGAACTGAGCTCCGCCCAGTCCTTCGACGAAGTAACCGCGACGGCACTGGCCGGCCTCCTCCATCGCGCGCAGCACCGGGTACACCGCCGCGAAACCGCCGGTGATCCGCTCGGCGGCCACCGCGCCCCTGGTCAGCACGCCGTGCCGCTCCAGTAGCGTCAGCGCGAGCGCGTGCGCCCGCATCGTCTGGTCGTCTTGGCCCCGGTCGGCCGCCGCCAGCACCACCCCTCGGCCGGGCAGCACTACCCCCCGGCCGGGCAGCAGCGACCACCGGCCGCTGACGGTGGGCGGACCGGTGCGGGTCGGCATAGCCGGACGCCCGAAGCCGTACCTCCGCCCGGGCCGCGGGCGCGGCACGGGCCGGGCCGGCGCGGCGGCCCGTCGCTGCGGTCCGCCGAGCGCCACCCGGAGCGGGGCAAGCGTGTCGTTGGTGAGCAGCCCGGCCCACACCAGGTCCCAGATCGCGGCCGCGACCTCACTGTCGTCGGGCAGAGCCGGGTTGGGCTGCTCCCCGGCTGGCAGCTCTTGCGCCAGCAGGCCCGCGACCCGGTCGCTGAGCATGCGGAAGAACATCGCGCCGCCTCCGCCGAGCACCTCGAGGACGGCCGAGTGCACCGGCGTCATGCTCAGCTCGCCCGGTTCCGGCAGCAGCAGCGGGGCGCCGTCGGCGGGCGCGAGCACCAGCCAGCCGTCGCCGCCGGGCAGTGCTCCCGCGCCGGACCAGACGATCTCGCCGGCTGAGGTCAGCTCGTCGAGCAGGGCGGGGGAGTAGTCAGGCACGCGCCCCGGCAGGACCAGCGTCTCCAACGCGGACGCGGGCACCGGCGCCCCGGCCAGCCGCTCGAGAACCTCGAGCACCGCTCCCGCGTCGGCCCGCCGCCGTGATCCGGCGGAAACGCCGCCGGCCCCGTGCGTGCCGATCCCGTGCCAGGCGGGCAGGAACCGGGCCAGCACCTCGGGCGGCACCGGCTCCGCCTCCTTGCGCAGCCTCGCCAGGCACCTGCGGCGCAGCAGCCGCA
>Ga0302326_10017001_pt1 | contig 15196 bp, 12 predicted proteins | sample Palsa_T0_3_FD_202264 | JGI IMG/M metagenome (GOLD analysis project Ga0302326, IMG submission 202264) | Peat permafrost microbial communities from Stordalen Mire near Abisko, Sweden - Palsa_T0_3 | ecosystem: Environmental > Terrestrial > Soil > Palsa > Peat permafrost | place: Sweden: Abisko...
GCGCGTGAACAACGAAAACCTCTTTCGCGTTAGCGGCACGAGTGGCTCTTTGAGCATAATCCAGACCGCAGCCACTGATCCAAAGAGGAAGCCCGGAACCGCCATAGGTCTCCAATTCGGAAAGCTGGGACAATGCCCTTGCGAGCCATTCGCTGAAGAGTCTTTGGATGAATTTGTAGCAGCGCGGCAGCTTCCTCGGTGTTCAGCATCCGTTCGAAATGCTCCGCCAGTTGCTCGGATTCTCTTGGCCCCCGGTCAGCCGGAGGAACCGCTTGGATTGGCACATTCTGAAGGTTAGAGTCGAGCATAGAGGATTCTCAGGCGACGGAAGGTTCCTTCGGCCGCTGCACAACGGAAGGCGTACGCCGTCCTCGCAATTGGTCATTCCAATCTTTGAAACCCGACGGCTCGTGAACATGAAAACGCAGGTCACTACGACCTGACATCTCAACAGAGCGCTTGTCGACCTCGGCGAGCTTGCGGCCGTCAGCATCCGCATCCATGGCGGCAGTGATTTCAGAAGCAGCTCGCATACGCGCCGCAGCAGCTCGGATTAGTTCCGGTTGCGCTGGGCTCGGTTTACCTCCAATCGATGCATAGCGGGTGTGATCGTCGGGAAATAATACCGCATGGCTCAACGCATCAATGGCGCTTTCGCAAAAGACTAGGCAATCATCATCGTTCTTGGTGTTGCTGATCCACAACGCTTTGGCGCCACCAGTGGCGAAGCCCGTGAAGTCGCGATTCTTGATCTCGTATCCAGATAGACCATCAGCATCGAAATGCGGGAAGACCGCGTTGCCGCGGGCATCGATTTTAATCCGCCCCATGAAGCGTTCACTTGCGAGTAACTCGTCATCAAGGGCGAAGCCGTTCTTCAGCAGCAATACTAAGCGCTCTTCGCCGTCAATTTGAAATCGCGACACAGTTATCCGGTCATTAGCGAAAAGCTTAATCTGCGCCCCAGTCCCTCATCGCCACCGTCAGTCCGTTCCGTATGATTGAGGCGGCAGCGGGCGCATTTGACAGATCCTGTCCGAATTGCGGGGTGGACGGTGCGACAAGCGCCGGTTTATCTGCTCGTCCTACGGAGTAGTTGGAATACCAGAAAAACGGCCAGCCCCGGTCTCCCAGAAAGGGCTGCGTATTTCCCCGGCTCCTTCAATTCGGCACTCGCGAACTTGTTCCAGGCCTTGCGGCTAAGAATCCGGTCTTGGATGAAGTACCCAAGTGGCTCACCAGCCGTCTTGATCTCATAATTCATTGGTTTGCTGAACTCCGCGGTGTGCTGTCCGGATTCCCCATTCTCAGAGGCAACTTACAGAGGCCCAAAAAGTGGCCGGCCAGTTTGAAAAGCCACCCTGCCCACCTTAGAGGCGGACCAAGTCACCACGATATTTTTACAAGACGGTAAGTTCAACTCCCACTGCTTGGGGCGAAAACCCAAAGGTCGATTTCCACTCCCAACCAACTCCCATTACCCGTTCCTGAGGGTTCCTGAAGGCTCTTTCGAGTGCCACTCGTGCCTTGTTATGAACCATTTAGCCAAAGACCGGCGCGCTCATAACCCAAAGGTCGCAAGTTCAAATCTTGCCCCGCAACCAATCAAATCAATCAGTTGCACGGATTACTCGTAGTGTTTCTTTCTATTCTTGCTAACAAATTGCTAACACCAGCTTGCTTCTTAACGGTCAGGGGTGAGCGGTTCGCCATTTGAAATCCGCGTAAGAACAAGATGCTAAATCAGTTACGGGTATCCGGTTTTCGAATTCCGCCACTGCCGATTGCTAAACGATTGCTAACAGCCCTTTCGGATTTTTCGGCGAGCTGCATCCATCGATTTTTCGTACCTGTCGCTGGCCTCTCTTCCTCGGCCTGGAAACAGATGCCCGTAGGTGTCGAAGGTAACGTGTATACTGAAAGCCCCATTTGATCCCGAACACATATGCGGCCGTCTCCCCGTTGGCGATCAACTGGCTCGCTAAGAAATGGCGGAGATCGTGAAACCTTGTTCCCTTCAGGCCAGTCTGATTGACTATAGGCTGCCAGATGTCCGTTTCAAACCTGTCTGGATCGATGAATCCGTGGCACCTTCCTGGGAATACAAATCCGGAATCGGCGTTGCCAACTGACCCGCGGAGAAGATTCTGACACTCAATTATCGGGTTGTTGGGCTGTACAGACCGGCTGAGCCGCAAGATCTCACGTCGGGTCCACATTGTGATTACGAACTCCTTCTCTCTCAGTTCGAAACGCGCGTGCTTTGACGCGATACGATGGATTCTTTGATAGACAGCGTCACGTCGCATCGTTTGACCTCTTGGCGACGTAAGGGCCATATTTGACTGATTTCGAAGAGCGTAAGCCTTTTGGCGAGAAGACGTACAATTTCTTGCTCGACGGAGGAGAGCTTAGCAAGAAACGCCGGAAAAAACTCGGAAAAAAACTCAGCGGAGAAGAAGTTGTGAACGGTTGTTGACAGCGATGTTCGGCATGTCCTGGTAACCACATGAATCCAGCAAGCCGGCGGGACGGCCCTATCGTGGAAGTTGAATTGCAATGTCTTGCGGGAATGCTGGCAGAGCGAGTTCCAATGTGGAGACGCTCGCGAAACTTTCTCCGCAGATACTGATGGACAAAAAGAAACCAGGAATGGAGTCGGGTGGCTGCCTAGTACTCAGGACAACACACTTCGCTGGCAGGTCGGCATGGACAACGACATACGCGAAAGCCGGAAGAATCTCGATCTCCGTGGTTGTTCCGGTCCACAATGGCGGTGGTCATATCCTGGGCTGTCTTGCAAGCTTGGTACAACAGACAGAACATTTTGCGGAGCTCCTGGTCGTGGACGACGGCTCGACGGACGGCTCCCTAGAGTGCGCAATGGATTTGGGGGCGCGAGTCCTCCATGTTGGATCGCGACGCGGTCCGGCGAATGCCAGGAATCTCGGAGCGCTCGCGGCGACGGGCGATATCCTCCTTTTCATCGACGCGGACGTTTGCATCCACGACGACACGATTTCGAGAATTCAGCAGCGCTTTGAGGAGGATCCCGGGCTCGGCGCTGTGTTCGGTTCCTACGACACCCAGCCCCAGGCTCCCCAACTCGTCTCGCAGTTTCGGAATTTGCTGCATTGTTTTGTGCATCAGACAAGCAACCCGCACGCCTCCACGTTTTGGTCCGGATGCGGCGCCATTCGCCGAGAGATATTTCTTGCCAGCAAGGGATTCGATATCTCCTATTCAGCCCCTTGCATTGAAGACATCGAACTGGGAGTCCGCCTAGTTCGAAGGGGTGTCCGGATAGCGCTTGACTCCGCGATCCAGGTGAAGCATCTGAAACGCTGGACGCTTCGGGACATGGTCGTCAGTGACATCCGGTACCGCGGGATATCGTGGATGCGGCTTATTCTCGAGTCGTGCGAGATGCCGAACGATCTCAACCTCAGGACCAGCAGCCGAGTGAGTGTGGCCTTGATTGCCGTCCTGAGTACTGCGCCTGTGGTTGCGGTGTCTCGGGTACTGTCCGGCTGCCTGGACTGGCAGGCATCGGTGCAGGCTCTGCTGGCACTGGCCGCTCTGGGGTCCATACTACTTTTGAACCTTCCCTTCTACCGATTCCTCGCGGCGCAGCGCGGATTTCGGTTTGCCGTTGCCGGCGTACCTCTCCATTTGTTGTATTTTTTTTGCTGCGGGGCCGCATTTGTTCTGGGGGTAGCATTTCACTGCCGGTCCCGGCTTTCGCTGAGACTGGGGCTGTTCATCAGAGCCCTGCGCGCGGCATACGATGGCGGCGTTGAATTTGCGTTCCGCCGTCGGTGATCACAGCATTCCGAGCGTTAACCGCCGGTAGCGTTGCGCGCGCCAGCGACATGGAGATTCAACTGCAACGACCGTGGGGTTGGGAGCCAGTTAATTCATGATGCCGAAACGCTGGAATACTTGGAAGCTGAACGCATGACGGCTACGCCCGCGACGCTCACAATCCCAATTTCCATAGAGGATACCGATCTCGCGGGAACGCTCGAATCGGCGCTAATGACTTTCCTTCCCCGGTCCCGGCACGGCAGTTCGGGGGCGCTCTCAGATGCCCTGCAATATGGGGTGTTCCCCGGGGGTAAGCGCCTGCGACCGATCCTCACGATTCTCGGGGCGCGAATCTTCGAGCGACAGGCTGGGCCTCCTTGTGAGCGCGTCCTTCGAGCAGCATGTGCCGTCGAGTTTGTCCACGCAAGTTCGCTGATCATCGACGACCTCCCCTGCATGGACGACGCAGATCTTCGAAGGGGAAAGCCCGCATTGCACTGCGCGTACGGCGAGGACCTGGCGCTGCTTACCGCACTCGCCCTGCTTAATCAGGCTTATGCGCTTTTCGCCGAGAATCCCGAATTAATCCACGTGGCCGCGCAATGCATCGGTCTGGATGGAATGATCGGTGGACAGGCAATCGACCTCCGTTCAGATTGCGAGGAGATCTCTTTGGTAGACCGCGACAGTAAGACGTCCGGATTAATGCGGCTGGCGCTCACCGCGGGGGCCATGGCGCAGGGAGCGTCACGCGAGGCGGTAGCACCTCTTGCTAAGGCAGGACAACTGCTTGGCCGGGCTTATCAGATGCTGGATGACCTCATCGACACCGGCACTCCTGCTAAGTTCACCGGAAAGACCGCGGACCAGGACACGCGGCATGGCCGTTCCAGCTATTGCACGCGGTCGGACGCGTTGTCGTGTGTCGCGGAGGCACACAGACTGGTTGAGGAAACACGTCGCTGCCTGCTTGATGCATTTGGCCCGACGAACGGGGTCATAGGGCTCACCGTGTTCATAGACACCTTGTTTGAATCGCTGGAGAAACGACGTGAAGACAGCAGGCTGGTTCTGTGAACGCCTGCGCGAAGCCTTTTACCTCACCGTTAAAATCTGTCTACACCGCAAGCCCTCACGAGTAGACATCCGGCTACACCGTTCGTCAAGTTTCCTTCGATGCGACTTTTCTCCGGCCTGCCTTCAGCTCGGCACTGTACCCATCAAAATCCTGTCGCGTTGGAAAGACCCCGATACTGCTGGCGACGTAGTTCGAGACAAAAGGGAAAACATTGGCGCCGCCAATGCTGAACGGAGGGGATTGGATCGGCCCCCGCGGCCGTCGGTAGGTTCGGTCGGCGAGATTTGCCCGCATATGGCCGAACAGGTCTATGTAGTCGTCGATCATGTCCGTCTGCCGGCTAACCCGCCTTGTGGAAATTTCGAAAGCGTGTCGGGAGATCTTGTCCAGATATGCCGGATCGCTGGCAAGTCGCACCAGGATGACTGATATCAGGCGATCCGCGTGCGAAGGAAGGCAAAAGCCGCTCTGACCGTCGACTAAGATTTGTGGGACATTACTACCCGCGAAAATCGGCACGCAGCCTCTTGCCATAGCCTCCCAAACGTAGTTCGCACCCTCTCCCCACGGAAGGCCTGTCAGCACGACGTCGTGGGATTCGTAGAGCGCGAACCAGCCGATCCGCGTGGGCTCCTCAATTTGCTCTGTCTCGGACCCGCAGACACCGGCCGGCAGCGCCCCAATCACACGGGTAAACTTTGCGCGAATGCCGAGCTCTCTCAGTGTCGTTGCGAGCAGCGCTGGATCGGTCGTGATGGGGTGACCGACGTTGGACGGGCACCCGATCAGAATCTTCAATTCGCCTGCGTTGCGCCGGCGCTCCCGATAGGAATCGGGCAGGTCAACCCTGCCGGGGATAGTCGTAAGGCGTGACGCCAGTTCCGGGAACGCGGTTTCCAGCGGTCTCTGAACGGATGGATGGGTCGCAACTATGGCGTTAAAAAAGGAACCGAGGCGTAGCACGTAATCTAAATAAGGTGCGTCCGCGGCGTGAATGAGGCCTACCGCGAAGACCTCATCCGGAAGCCGAGGAAGGATGCATGAGTGTCTCCAGTCAAAGTTCGGCAGGTATACACAGGGCGCGTGCCGCAGGAGATAGCCCTGCATGGCACCCCAGCGTCCTCCCCATGTGTCGGACCCCGTAACGGAAAGTTCTTCAACCGGTATGTCAGTTGGCCGCGGCAACCGAGGGTCGCTCACATTCACCAGCGGAGTGTTCTCCTCAGTAAGCACGAGTTTGGCCGGGATGTGTTCTTTAAGCAACCCGCGAACCAGATCTTCCGAAAAAGCACTGACGCCATTGCGTCCAAGGAACGGTATGGTGACGAGTGCCGTGAGTTCCCGGGCCGGAACGTGAATGGCACGCAACTTCGCGTGCGATATACGCCTGCGCTGCCGGTGAAATTCTTCCGCTTCCTGCCCGGAAGGGAACGAGCCGATGTGAGGTTCGTGGTGGGTCAGGGGCACGGGGAAAATGCTGACGCCGCCAACCATTGCGGGAGGCGGTGAGAGCATGCCGCGCGGGCGCACGAAGTTCTTAATGGCGTCTGTTTGGAAGATTTCAATATAGGACTTTACCATTGCATCGAGAGTGTAAACTCCCGCGGCAACTGTGTTGTAAGCCGCTTCGGCCATCTTGATCCCGCGCGGGCCGGCGCTCCAGAAATCCAGCAGGCAGCGGGCGAACGCGGCAGGATCTCCGCAAGGCGCGAGATAGCCGTTTACGCCAACCTGGATCACGTCCGAAATGCCGCTGCTCATGCGCGATACGACCGGCACGCAGGCGTGCGCCATCGCCTCGAGGAGCGCGTTCGGCATACCCTCGAACTCCGATGGCAGCAGATAACCGTGGTGTTCTTCGAGAAGCTGTCCCAGTACATCGTGGCCGATGACGCCCGCAAAGCGGATAGCGCCACGGTCCACCAGCGGCTGCGCGGCGGCGCGCAGAAGCTCTTCGTCGGGGCCGGCTCCGGCAATCGTCAACTCGAGGGGAATCCCCAGATCAAGCGCGGCGGCCACGATGCGCGGCAAGTCGAGGATACGCTTCTGGTGTTGCTTCAGGATTCCGTGATAGATGAAGCGAAGTTTCCCAGGCCTGTCGGCTGAGCGCCGCGGCAGGACGGCGGGAACCTTTACACCGATCGGAATCACCGCGGCGCGACTGGCGATCTCCGGGCAAATTTCGAGACACCGGGCCAGCACGGTGTTGCTCACGGCGACCATCCCGTTCATATAGGGCGCGAGCCGCTGTATATGGTCGTAGTGAAGCGGATCGTCGCTGTGGGCAATGCCTACCACCAGAATGTTATCGGGTAGCAAGGGAGTGACACAGGAGTGGTGCCAGTCGCAGTTTGGAAGGTAGATGCAAGGCGCGTTTTCTTCCAGAAAGCGGATCAGTGCTCCCCAGTGTGCGCCCCAGCTCTCCCACCGCCTCACGGGCAGAGTCACGAATGGAATGTCAGGTGGTTTGGGTAGCCTCGATGCCTCCATGGAGACAAGATCGGTGTCTTCCTCGGTGAGCAGAATGAAGGCGCGAATGCCCGCTGCTTTCAGACCGCGCACGAGATTCGCGGAGAAGACGTTAACTCCATTCACGCTCCAGTGAGTCGCGGCCACGATTACCGTCGGAAAGGCGCCCGGCCTCGAATTCTTCGAGAACAGTTCGGCACCCCGCTGCAGGATATTCCACAACATTTCAGACCCGATGCTTTCCCAGCCGGGCGGAGCGCTCAACGCAATTTGAATAGGCTTCCGCTGACCGCTGCGCCACATAGGAATCGGTATATCGATCTTCGACCGTCAATCGCGCGCAATCTCCGAACTGCCGCCGAAGCGATTCGTCGTCGATGAGCGTCTTCAGGTGAGCCGCGAAACTTTCCGGCTGACCCGTCGCGGCCAGAAAACCGCTATAGCCGTGGCGGACCAGTTCCGGAAGTCCCCCCTGAGCTGAAGCCACGATTGCCTTGCCCGCGGCCATTGCCTCCAGACACGAATAGGGGCAGTTCTCCCACAGGCTGGGCAGCATCACGATATCCGCGACACGGATGAACGATCGCAGTTCGTCCAGAGGAAGCTTGCCCACGTAATGAAGGGATCCGTGCGCTTCCAGGCCCGATACTTCGGCGAGAAGCTGCTTCATGTGGCCGAACAGGTCTTCACCCGCAAATATGAAAGCAGCGTCATGTGTGCGCAGAACCGAACGGGCGATGGCTGCAAAAAGGTGGCTGCCTTTGCGATGTTCCATCCGACCGGTGAACAGAACCTTTACCTTGTTCTTAGGAAGCCCGTACTTTGCCGCCACATCTACGATCGGCGCAGTATCGAATAATTCCAGATCGAGTCCGTTAGGAATGACGTGAATCGGTGTTGTTACTCCGAGCTTCGACTTTGCTTCATCGGCGACAAACTGAGAACAGGCGGTCAGCGCAGAAGCTTTCCGGATCGCCCGATCCTCCAGCGCCGAGCATATCGCGATATCCGCTCCCGGAACGCCGTAAAACGGCATGATCAGGCGTGAAGGCGAGTGGAACCGCACAATCGTAGGAATCGGCAGCCTTCCGTTGATGCGCCAGCCTTCTGCTCCGCACTCGGGCATTTCGGCGACGTCGAATTTATGCTGGGCAAGCAGCGGGGCAAGCGCGCCGTACATACTCCAGCCATTTTCCAGGCGCTGCTGCGTCCAGTGCCAACCGCGACGGCCGAAGAACTCGAAGAACCGCATGATCCGGCCGTCGGCTCGAAATCGATGCACGAACACTCCGTCCGGTTCGTTCCGTGAGGTTTGGGTCAGTCGGGCGCCGCGGCTCAGGCCCGCGATGACATGCACTTCATGACCCAGCCGGACGAGGGCCCGCGCATGATACCAGGTGTAAGTTCCAATCCCGCCAAATCCTGTTTCGGCGGGATACTCGAACGACAGAAGGGCAATTTTCACCGCGGTCTCAGCTTGGGAGCTTTCTGCGCAAGCGCGGCTCGCACATGCGCGTGAAAAACGTCTTCTGTGTGGCTGCTGTCGAACTGCCGATGAACTCGAAGGATGGCATCCTGCGACATTCGGCGGCTCAGGTCATGGTCCTGTATCAGGCGCAAAATCGCGCCGGCGAGGGCTTCGGCGTCGCGCTGCGGCACGATCAGGCCTTCGCGTTCGTGATCGACCACCTCAAGGATGGAACCCGCGTCGGTAGTCACGATTGCGCAGCCTGCGGCCATAGCCTCCAGTAATGCCGTGGGAATGCCATCTTTGTCCCCGTTGGGTAACTCGATGGAAGGCGAAACAAATATATCCGCGCCAGCCAGGTATTCCCGGACTTCTGCGCTGTTCCTTCGACCTTCGAGGGAGATGACTGTCTCGAGGCGATGGGCCGCAATCCGCTGCAGTAATGTCTGAAAATATGCCCGCCCCTCGGCGTCGTTGTCCGGCTCGCCGACGATTTGAGCGAAAAACTGAAGCCCGCTATCCCGCAGGAGCCGCGCGGCGTCCACCAGGTAGGTGAGGCCTTTTTTGGGATGAATACGGCAGACGGCTACAAAACGGACAGGCCGGCCGGGACCAATCGGTGGCCGCCGGGCTGCCTTAAACTGTCGAACGTCGATTGCGTTTGGCTTTGTGATGGCCTGAGGAAGAGTCCGGCCGGCTATGGTCTCCAGTTCCTCCTTAATTCGCGCCGATGTAGCAACTGCGACGGCGCAGGTTCGCAGGTGCAAGGGTACGAGTTTGAGCGAGTAGTCATCGAGAACGTGATCCGCATAGCAACTGACTCCGCGTGGAATTCCTAACAGATGAGATGCGACCAATGCGAAGAGCGTACGCTCATAGAAGAAGTAAGAGTGCAGGTATTCGGCCTTCCAGCACTCAGCCGCTCGAGCGAACGAGAACGCCTGCCGAAAATGCCGGTGCGCTCCTATCTGGTCCGGTGTCAGACCCGACGATTCGGCGATGAGCCGGACCAGTTCGGCCACCCGCTCCGGCATTCTTCTTACATAACTCCGCATGTCGCGCGCCGCGATGCCGTCGCTCAGAATCACCCTGCGCCGGAGTCTCCATATCTGCAGTGCGGCTCCGGACGGCTTCTCCTTCGACGCCAGTTCCGAATAGACGAACCTCACATTAAAGCCGCCTCGTGCGAGTTCCGCGACCTCGCGGTAGACAAAAGTCTGGGAGTAGATTGGGAAGCTGAAGCAGGCAGTTGTCATGACCCGGATTCTGGCGGCGCCCGGCCGCCATCCACTCAAAGCGGCCTCCCACCGCAGCCGCGACATATGAACAAGATGAGCAATCGAAAGCACGCCTTCGCGGGCAAGATTCCGGAACGCAACCAATCCCTTCACTGCTTCCTTCGACTGACGTCGGCAGCTACCAGATCCGCTACCAGCGCATAACCCTGGTTAGTCAAATGCCCGTCGGGCTCGAAAAGCACCTTTGTATGAGTAATCTGGAGATGCTGCGAAAATGTTGGTTCAATGTCAATCAGGCCTGCATTTTTTTCACTCGCTACTTGCCGGATAACTTTGTTCACACGGTCAGATTCCGCGAGCGGGTAAGATACGAACACAGCTTCGGCGCCGGTGGCCCGGACCATGTCCGCCATGAGACGTAAGTTCCTTGCCAGGACCGTTTCGATATCGCCGGAAGCGTGTTTAAGCTCATTCACGGCATTGCGAACTGCCTGTCGAACGTCAAAGGAAGCGTTCAGGTTGTCGAGAGACAAGTTCAAAAGCTCCTGATTGTAAACACCGAGACCCGGATCGAGCTGGCTCCTCAAGGCGAATTCGTCGCCGTTAGTTTCATACGCTTCAATCAGGCTCTCAAGCGACTTCGGTGGGTTGTTATCAAGAAAAATTCGAGCACGCATATTCAGGATGGCGGCGCGCGCGCTGCTCCTGCCCGCCAGCGAAAGCGCTTTATCGATGGCGGCCACGGCGGAACCGAAGTCGCGGTTTCGATAGCTTTCCCATGCGATGGCTTTTTCGATCGCCGCGTTTGAGGCATAGCGCGGAGCGAATGTTCGGGCTGCCGCGAGCGCTAGCGCTCCCTCGTCGATGAATTCCGCCGTGTCGATATAGGTTTCGACCATAGGCTCAGGGTCTCCGGCAGCATCCATTTCCGAGCGCATTTGGGCGAGTTCGGCGGTGGCCTGGCCACATTTTCCGATGCGCGCACATAGCCGGCTGAGATTGGACCGGAGGAAAAAACGTGCGGCCGGCTGCGCATTGTTCAGCGCGAGTCGAAGCTTTTCTTCCCGCTCCGTTTGCTTATCCAGATCGAAAGCCGATGCGCTCGATGGAGGCGCGTTGACGGACCGGTGCTGCGCGCTGCGAGCGGCTTCGGCTTCAAGTAGCCGGGCTTCTCCGTCCTCGAGCGGCTCCAGCAGCAGACCCTCCGGAAAGATCCCGCCCTTAATAAACAGGCCTTGTCCGCGCCGTTCCCATTGGTAATGCGCAGGCGGGCCGGCAACTCCGTTTGCCGGGATCAGGTCGAGCTGGTCCCCATGTGTTTCCCAACGAAACTTCACGTCACCGAACGTGACCAGCCCGTCGTCCCTAATTCGAATTACCTGCCCCTGATACAGCCATGCACCTATGGGAGAAGGACCGAAGAGGCGATGCCCTCGCGATATTTGAACACGTAACCAGTCGGAGGCGGGTACAGAGACTTTGGCGGAAGCCACTTTCACCCATTTCGCAAAGTCCCGAAACGCCAGGGCAGTACGCCAAACCATCGGAAAACTGTAAGACACGGACTTTGTAATGCTCCCCGGAGCAGGGTTGGGCCGGGTTAGAAAGTCTCTGGCGCCAACCACGATGTAGACCTTGGCTGGACGGTAATGAAGCAGGTAATCGGGCAGCGTAAGCACGGCGTCGCGCGAGTCATGGTCCGGCCAGCCGGCGTTTACGACTTGCCAGGATTCATCTGTTCTTCGCAGGAGCTTCCCAAGTATCGATGGGTACGAGAATTCCGATGCCGTCGCACCGGTTCCAAATGTGTAAGAGTCACCGATGCAAAGCACTAGATGCTGTGGCCTTGGCCGGTCCGAATACCACATCGCCAAGGCCGCAACCTGCAAGATCAACTCGAAGCCGGCGACGCCGATCAAAGCGCAAATCGCCGGCCTCCGAACGCGGGTGAGCGCGGACCTGATTCTCCGAAATATCGCAGCGATTGAAAGCCGATGCAGGAACGCGAGTGCTTGCTTGTGCCACGCTACCAGGTGAGCGGATTTGTTGGATTTCTTCCGGGCGGCTGGGTCAGGGAGTAGCGGGGATAAGGGCGCTGTAGGTAAAACCGCGGGGGGAACGTCCGGACTCTCCGGTAATACCTTGGCCGTGGCATCGTTGAGGACAACCCTTTTGGTAGAAGAAACCCGAAGCTTTGCCAGTTTGAATTGGCGGCACGCACAAGAGCGGCAGCGGTAAGGGATCAGAAACGGCGAAGCAAGCTTCTCGACAAAGCCGTTCAATTTGGATGGGCGGAAGTCGCTGGAGCCACAAGCGGCGCAGACGTCCAGGCAAAGTTCGAACATAAACTAGACCGAGCATAATTGCAGTTACAAGGCCCTTTCAGGCTTGCGGGAATAAAATGGTCTTCAGATCGAACGCACACTCCCTGTTCAATCGATGCCTCAATGACAGGCGATGAGGCGGCTGCACTGGCGGCGATCCTCTGAAGCCGATTGTTTGCAGTTCGCATTCGACGTGTAGCAATTTGTTCACGCTTCGCCAGCCCAAAACAGCGCGCCGGCTTCAAAGCTGTTAATGCGGAAGACTTGCCTGGACGTATTTCGGCCTTTGGTTAATCGAGTGCTGTTAGGCTGCGGAAAGACGCGCAGGCTGTAAGGGATGGCTAGGGCTTCGTTGAATCAAAGTCGCGGGTGTACGCAGTTGCCAAGTGGCGCTGACGCTAAATCGATTCCGCAAGTATCGGTCATCATTCCGTCTTACCAGAGTGCCGGGCATATTCGGAAATGCCTGAGGTCGCTGGAAGAACAAAAGACACGAGTCGTTTATGAAGTTGTACTCGTGGATTCTTCGTCCGACGGGACCCACAGTATCGTTTCTGTCGAATTTCCCTGGGTGCGAATGACGCACTTCCCGGACAGGAAGACAACCGGCGAGGGGAGGAACCTGGGAATCGCATTGGCCCGTGGCAGATTCATCCTGTTCACCGACACGGATTGCGTTGCGTCTCCCGAGTGGGTAGAACGTATGTACGATGCTTTCGACCGGTATTCCGCGCTTGGGGTAGGCGGGCCCATGGCGAACGGTACTCCATGGAGTCCGACCGGCACGGCGGGTTTTTATTTGGAGTTCTTCCGATTTCAAGGCGCTGGCGGCGAACCGTTTCCAGTCCATTTCCTCGTGGGAGGAAACAGCGGTTTCCGACGCGAAATCTTTCGAGACGCTAGTTACTCCGATGACTCGTTGGGAGAGGATATGCTTTTCAGCTGGCGAGCGTCGCTGAAAGGAACGATCATGTTCGTTCCAAAAGCTGAGATTCTCCATTCAAACCGAACCAGCATCGGGGTCTTTCTCGCTTATCAGCGAAAGATAGGCCGCGCGGCCGTGAAGTATCGTTCCGCGGTTTCTCCGGAGGTCATCCGGATTTTCCGTATGGTCCCAATAGCTTCGCTGTTGCTGCCTTTCGTAATCATCCCCTGGATCGCTGCAGTTACGCTGGTCCGCGCCGGTTTGCGCGATCTCATTTCGTTTCTGCTCTTATTGCCACTCTGTTTCGCAGGAAGTTTCGCTTGGGCGTGGGGCTTTCGCGAGGCGCTGAATCGAGGCGAAAGAGAACCGGCGTAACTCGCCTTATGGACATCTCAGTCATCGTGCCCGTCTACAACTCGGACGCGTTCCTGGGACGGTGCTGCGAGGCGCTGATCAGCCAGGATTATCCTCGCGCTCGTTACGAGGTCCTGGTGGTCGATAACGGCAGCATCGACGACTCTGCTCGAATTGTTCTTGGTTTTGACGGTATTCGGTCGCTACAGGAGCCGGAAAAAGGGTCCTACGCCGCGCGCAACCACGGTCTGAGGCATGCCACAGGAAAGATCATCGCGTTCACCGATGCGGATTGCGCGCCACGTGCGGACTGGCTGTCCCGGATAGCTTCGGCGATGGACCTCGACCGGGTGCAGGTCGCGCTGGGCAACCGGCAATATGCTTTGGGAGAGGGCTTGATGGGGATGCTCGCCTCTTACGAATCCCGGGTGGCAGCCTGCACGTTTGCGGGATCACGGCCGGAAAGATACTACGCCTATACCAACAACATGGCGATTCGAAAGACGGTTTTCGATCGGATCGGCAACTTCGACCTCGTGCAACGTGGTGGCGATAATCTCCTCCTGCAGCGGGCGCTCGCGACTCTGGGCGGCTGCGAGATTGTCCACTATGATTCCGAAATGTCGGTGCGGCACCTTGAAATGGTCGGCGCGTCCGACTATCTGGAGAAGAAAAAGATTTACGGGCGCGTGAGAGCCTGTTTTCGGGATCGTGAAATGCCCGAACCACTGCCTCTGTTGACGCGGCTTGACATGGCAAGAAAGACTCTGAGGGGTCACTCGCCTTCCGACGCTGTGCGATTCTGTTTTGTTCTGGCTGCCGGCATGGTTCTATTTGAGTGGGCCGCCGCCGGCCATCTGATCAGCCGTGCCCGCGGGAGATTCCAGTGAACGTCGTTCTGGCGACGCCGACATGGAGCCTGAACGGTCCCAATGTGTTTTCGGCAAACCTCGCCCGAAGTCTCAACCTACGAGGGTTATCGGCCCATATTCTGCTGACCCGGCCCGACTGGGTCGATTTCAAGGCTCTACCCCGGTCCGGTGACATTCCTGTTCGCGAACTGCCGGGGAGCCGCCGCTTTCTTTCCGCTTCTCGGCGCTGGGAGGCGATGCGTCACTACCTGGAAGCCCGCGCACCCTGCGTTTATTTTCCGAATCACGATTTTAGCCACTCCTGCATTAGTCCGGCGCTTTCGTCCAGAGTCGCCATTTGCGGTATCGTTCATTCCGACGATCCGCAGCATTACGAACATGCCGGGCGTCTCGGCCGATACTGGAACTCGGTGGTTGCGGTCAGCGCGACGATCGGAGACCGGATTGAGCGGCAGTTTCCGTCGCTTGCTCCGCGGCTTTCGGTGATACCCTATGGCGTTCCGCTGCCCAAATCGCCTTGTGTGCGTCCCCCGGTCCGCCGGGCACTGCGGGCCATATATGCAGGGCGCCTCGATGAGCCGCAGAAGCGGGTTCTCGATTTGCCACTCATCATGCGGGCCGCGGCCGAACTGGGTATCCATGTCGAACTGACTGTCGCGGG
>Ga0302326_10017002_pt1 | contig 15196 bp, 15 predicted proteins | sample Palsa_T0_3_FD_202264 | JGI IMG/M metagenome (GOLD analysis project Ga0302326, IMG submission 202264) | Peat permafrost microbial communities from Stordalen Mire near Abisko, Sweden - Palsa_T0_3 | ecosystem: Environmental > Terrestrial > Soil > Palsa > Peat permafrost | place: Sweden: Abisko...
GCAACATCAGCCGCGATTTGAGCTCGAGCAGTGCCGCGATGAGAACGAGAAACTCGGTCGCCAGCTCGAGGTCGAGCTCGCCTCTGCGCTCGAGCTGATCGATGTAGGTGATGACGATCTCGGCGAGCTCGACCTCCAGCAGATCGATTTCCTCGCGCAGGACGAGCGTCAGCAGCAGGTCGAACGGACCCGCGAAGACATCGAGGTCTAGCTCGAGATCGGCGACGCTCACTTACCCGGCAAGGCTACTGCCGGTGCCGGACCGTGGGTGGGTGGGGCCGACCCCCATCACCTCGCGCACGTCGGCGACGGTGTCGGCGGCGATCGCGCGCGCCTTCTCGGCGCCGCCCTCGAGGATCGCCTCGAGCTCGCCCTCGTCGACGCGGAGCTCGGCGTAGCGCTCGCGGACCGGGGTCAGGTAGGCGACCACCGCTTCCGCGACCGCCTGCTTGAAGGCGCCATAGCCGGATCCCTCGAACTCGCGCTCCACGGCTTCAGGGGCGATCCCCCTGACGCTGGCGAGGATGTCGATCAGGTTCGAGATCCCGGCCTTCTCGGGCGAGTGCACGATCTCCTTGCCCGAGTCGGTGACGGCGCTGCGGAACTTCTTCATGATCACGTCCGGTTCGTCGAGCACCAGCACCGTGCCCTGCTCGCTGCCGCCGGTCGTCGACATCTTGCGGTCGGGGTGCTGGAGGTCCATGATCCGAGCGCCGACCTTGGGGATGCGCGCCTCCGGCACGACGAGGGTCTCGCCGAAGCGGACGTTGAAGCGCTCGGCGATGTCGCGCATCAGCTCGACGTGCTGGCGCTGGTCCTCGCCCACCGGCACCTCGTGGGCCCGGTAGGCGAGCACGTCGGCGGCCATCAGCACCGGGTATGTGAACAGCCCCACCGAGACCAGCTCGCGCTGTGCGCCGGCCTTGTCCTTGAACTGGGTCATCCGGGTGAGCTGGCCGTACGAGGCCACGCTCGAGAGCAGCCAGCACAGCTCGGAGTTCTCCTGCACGTCGGACTGGCGAAACAGGATGCAGCGCTCGGAGTCGAGGCCCGCTGCGATGAGCACCGAGGTCGTGTGGTAGACGGAGTCCCGCAGTTCGGCGGGCTCGTACGCCACGGTCGTCGCGTGCAGGTCGACCACGCAGTAGATCGCCTCGCCGCGGTCCTGGCCGGCGACATACTGCACGATCGCGCCGATGTAGTTGCCGAGGTGCTTTCGACCCGTCGGCTGCATGCCGGAGAAGATCCTCATGATGAAGGCGGCAGGCTAGCGGGCGGGGAGCCGCACGGCGCTCGCCGAGCGCTTGGCGCCGGCCGCCGTCGTGCGGTCGCGCGAGAGGAGCCACGCGGCCAACACCCCTCCGACCGCGCCGCATGCGTGGTCCTGCCAGGAGACGCCGTACTGCGGCACGATGCTCGCGAGCAGCGCACCACCCCAGACGACGCCCACGATCCCGCCGACGAGCAGCTCGAGCAGGCTGCGGTTGAACAGGCCGCGCGTGAACAGGTAGGTGGCATATCCGAACACGACGCCGCTGGCGCCGACGATCTCACTGTGTCCGGACGCAATCAGCCATGTCCCGAGCCCGGCGACGACGATCACGATCGCCGTGACAGCGGCCAGGCGCCGGGCCCCCTCGAGCGCGATGATCACCCCCATGAAGACGAACGGGATCGTGTTCGACTCCAGGTGGTGGAAGCCGAAATGCAGAAATGGGGCGGTCAGGATTCCCCACAGGCGACCGAGGTTGTGCGGGTAGATCGCCCCGTCGTTGTCGAGCCCCCCGTTGTCGATCTTGTTGATCACCTCGATGGCCCACATCAACACGACCATCACAGCGAGGAGCTGAAGGCCGCCGAGCTGAAGCGCGCCCCGGCGGCGCTGGACTGGGGTCGTGGCGGACATGGAAAGACAATGGTGGCACACGCACTCGACGGGCCCGAGGGCTCCACTCCAAGCGACGATCCCCCTAGCTCAGAGCGCGCGCCGTCCGCAGCCCGGGGAACCGCGAGAAGCCGCGGTCCGTCGTCACCCACGTCGCCCCGTGCTCGATCGCCAGCGCCGCCAGAAAGGCGTCGGGGACCACGTTTGCTCTGGCCCCGACCGAGCGGCAGAGATCGGCGAAGATCGACCAATGACGGGCGCCCGGGCGCACTGGCACGGCCGCCGGTGCGTCGAGGATGCTCGCGCAGAACTCGATCGCCTCCTCCGGCCGTGTCGGCTGCTTGTACACCCGATGGTTGGTCACGATCCGCAGGAACGAGGTGAGGACCAGTTCGCTCACCCCGAAGGGCTCGGGTCCGCTCAGGCGATCCTCGAGCCAGGCCAGATATTCCTCGTGGCCGGGGCTCTCGCGCCGGCGCGCATACAGGTAGATGTTGACGTCAGCGAGGAGCACGGGAACGAGCGTTGTCGCCGAGCAGCTCGGCGAGGGCATCCTTGTCCTCGAGGTCGACGCCGGGCTGAAGCCCCGAGCCTCCGTCGGTTGGCAGCACCACCCGCCCGCGCGCGCCCGTCTCGCCCCGGGCACTGAGCATCGCTCGGAGCGCGTCGTCGATCACGGTTCCGAGGCTCCGCCGGCCTCGCGCGGCCACGATCTTCGCCTCGGCGAGGAGCTCGTCGTCGATGTTCACTGTTGTACGCACTCACTGCATCATAACATCAGCACTGTGCATCATGATGCGCCGCGAAGCATCTCCGCCGCCACCGCCAGCGCCACCTCGGCGCGCTCCTGCAGTGAGTGCGCGAGCACGAACTCGCCGGGCGTGTGGGCGCCACCCCCGCGCGGTCCGAGCCCGTCGACGGTGAGCGGGATCGCCGCGGCGAAATGGCTCGCGTCGCTGGCACCTCCGCGCGGGACGCCGGCGATCGGGCGTCCGAGCAGCGCGGTGGCGCCGGCTAGCAGCGAGGCGGTGGACTTCTCGGTGTCCATTCCCGGCCATAGGCGCGCCATCGCGGGCTCGAGGGTCGCGCCTCCGACCTCGTCAGGAATCGCGGCCACCACCGCGTCGAAAGCTTCGAGTCGCTCGGCGCGGAGGTCGCACACGAGCTCGCCTTCGGCGGGCACGACATTGAACGACGCGCCGGCGTGGAGCACGGTCGGGACCGCGCTGAGTCGCTCCGGTCCGCGCGGATCGTGGAGTGCGCCGACCGCGCGGGCCGCCTCGGCGAGTGCGAGCAGCGCGTTGCGACCGTGATCGGGGGCGCTGCCAGAATGGGCGGCGAGGCCGGTGGCTCTGACCCGGAGCGTGCCGGCTGCCTTGCGTCGCACGACCACGCCCTCCTCGCCACCGGGTCCACGCTCCCCGGCCTCGAAGCACAGGCACGCGTCGAACCCGGCGAAGCGCTCGATGTGCGTGAACGCCTCCGTGCGCCATTCCTCGTCGGTCACGAGCAGGACGGCGAGCTCGGCGAATGTCTGAGGTCGCGCGGCGAGCGCTCGCGCGACCCCGAGCGCGAGGATCACGCCGCCCTTCATGTCGGCGGTGCCGGGACCGTACAGGCGCTCCCCGTCACGCCGCATCGGGGCGTGATCGTCGTGGCCGATAACGGTGTCGACGTGGCCGAGCAGGAGGAGCCGGCGGCCGCCGCGCCCTTCGATGCGCGCGATCAGGTCGGGCGCGCAACCACCGGTCGAGCACGGAACGCGCTCGCTTGCGGCGTCGTCGGGCAGCAGCTCGCGACACACGGCGATCGCCTCCTCCGCCCCGGCCACGTCGCCAGAGGGTGAGGACACGCCGACGAGCGCCTCGAGCTCGCCCTCGGCGCGCGCAGCGATCGCGGCTGCGTCCGCGCGGATCGTCGAATCGGCCACCCGGGCACTGTAGCTGCGAGGCGCGGTTGCACTAGTGTGCCGTCAGTGAGCGACGACTGGCGAGTGCGCATCGAACTGCCCGAGGCCGGCACGGCGACCGAGCTGGTCGAGCTGCTGGAGAAGTCCGAGCACGATCTCGAGGCCGCCGTCAACGACCGCGTTGCCCTGTCGCGCGATGGTCCCGAGGTCTTCGCCTACACAGGGACGAGGGAGCTGGCCGGCCGCGTCGAGGAGCTGATCCGCTCGCTGGCCTCAGAGCACGGCTGGGACGTGGAGACCGAGCTGAAGCACTGGCACCCGACGGCCGAGGAATGGGAGGACCCGGATAAGCAACTGCCGACAGGCGACGCGCTCGCCGCCGAGCACACCGAGCTGATCGAGCGCGAGCGCGCCGAGGTTGCCGCGCGCGGCTACCCCGAGTTCGAGGTCCGGGTCGAGCTTCCGTCGCATCGTGATGCTGTCGAGTTCGTCCAGAAGCTGCGCGACGAGGGCCTGCCCTATGTCCACCGCTGGAAGTACGTGGTGGTCGGCGCGACGGACGAGGACACTGCCGCAGCGCTCGCCGAGCGGCTGCGCACCGAGGCTCCGCCCGGGAGCACCGTCCAAGCCGAGGGGACCGGGAAGGCGGTGTGGGACGCGAAGCCGTTCAACGCGTTCTCGGTGTTCGGGGGAATGGGCGTCTGAGTCCCGGGACGGTGTACTAATGCGCCCGTGGTCCGTGCAGCCTGCCGGCCGCTTCGACGAGCTGACGCTGGAAAGCGCGGCATTGCGAGAAAACGAGCTCGGCGACCCCTCCGAGCGGCCGCTGTGGGTCTACGTTCCGCCCGGGTACGACGATCAGCCCGACCGCCGGTATCCGTCGGTTTACGCGATCCAGGGCCTGACCGGACAGCTCGACATGTGGCGCAACCGCTCCGCCTTCCGTCCGAATTTTCCCGAGCTCGCGGATGAGCTGTTCGCGCGTGGTGACGCGCCGCCCTGCGTGATTGTGTGGGTGGACTGCTGGACGTCGCTGGGCGGCAGCCAGTTCCTCGACTCGCCGGCCACCGGGCGCTACCACACCTACCTTTGCGGCGAGGTGGTGGCGTTCGTCGACCAGCGTTACCGCACGCTCGACGCCCCCGAGCACCGCGGGATCATGGGCAAGTCGAGCGGCGGCTATGGAGCGATGGTCACGCCGATGCTCCGGCCCGACCTGTTCGGGGGACTCGCCACGCACGCGGGCGACGCTCTCTTCGAAGCCTGCTACCTGCCGGAGTTCCGGGCCGCTGCCCGCGTCCTCCGAGACGAGTACGACGGCTCGTACGAGCGCTTCTGGCAGGACTTCCGCAGCCGCCCCGCGTTCACCAAAGGCGGCGACGCCCTGCTGCTGAATGTGTGGTGCATGGCGGCATGCTATTCCGCCGAAGACGACGGCACCGTACGTCTGCCCTACGACCCGCTGACCAGCCGGCTGGACGACGACGTCTGGGAGCGCTGGCTGCGGTGGGACCCCGTTCGCATGGTCCCGCGTCACGCCGAAGCGCTACGCGGACTACGCGCGATCTACATCGACGCCGGCAAGCGCGACGAGTACTTCCTCGATCTCGGCGCCGAGGCGTTCCGGCGCGAGCTCGAGCAGATCGGCGTCACCGACGTCCGCTTCGAGATCTTCGACGCCGGCCACGGCGGGATCGACTACCGGTACCCGATCGCGCTGAAGTACCTGGCAGAGCGGCTCTCGCCGGCGGGGTGAGCGCCGCGGGCGCGCGCCGTTCAAGCACACAGCTGAGCATCGTAGGAGTCTCGGCGATCGCCGCTAACCGCGAGCGGAGGCCGCGGCCGAGCTGTGCAGATTCGACCGGTAGCCACGGCCGCAGCGAGACGGTCAGATGCGGGGAGCGCGCCGCGCGGTCACGAGGCAGGCGACGGTACCCGAGCGGATCGGCCGCCCGAGTCGCTCGTGAAGGGCGTCGTTCTCGGCGGCCAGAGCGTCGCGCTGTCGGGGCGACAGCCGCGTCCAGAACGACATCGTGCCGAGCAGGGCGTTGAGCTCGTCGGCCGTGTTCTCGAGAAGCATCGGCACCGCAGCGACCTGCGCCTCCTCGAACAGGCACGCGGCATGCCCGCGCGCGAGGTCGTAACTTCCGAGCCACCCCCAGACCTCCGACACGTTGCCGCGCCGCGCCGCGACGCCGAGGAGCGTGCCGTCGAGGTCGCGGTAGGCCGGCCACGCGGCGGCGAGCTCGGGCGCGATCCTCGCCATCGCCGCACGCAGCTCCAGTTGATCGTGCGTGCTGCGCGGCTCCTCTAACCCGAAGTAGGAGACCAGCCCGAGGGTCCCACCGTCGACGAGCGCGTCGGCCGCCTTCCGCCAGCTCAGATCCGGATCGATCCAGTGGATCGCCGATGCCGAGAATACCGCCCGGTAGTGCGCGCGCGGCAGCGACGTATCCTCCAGGGGCGCGTTGACGAACCGAACGTCGCCGGCGTCCTGTAGCTGATCACGCGCCCGTGCGATCAGCCGGTCACCGGGTTCGACCGCGGTCACCCGCAGGCCCCGGGCGAGCAGAGAGCGCGTGAGCTGACCGGTGCCGCAGCCGATCTGGAGCACCGGGTCGCCAGGCCCGATGCCGGCCAGCTCACACGCCTGGTTGATGAGCGCGTCCGGGTAGGTCGGGCGGTGACGGTCATATTCACCGGCGACCTCGTTGAAGACGGTGCCGTAGCTGCGGGCGTCGGCGCCGGTCGACATGGCCGCCAAGGTAGATCACGGCGGAGACGACCCCGTCCCACCGACGTCGAATCCGAGCCCGTTCGTCTAGTCGCGGGCGCCCAGTAGCTAGCTCGCGCCCGCAGCCTCGGCCGCGGCCCGCTCGCCATGGCGCCAGAACCCGAACCGCAGCCCGTCGCACCCCACGCATCCGACGCAGGCCACGCAGCTGGTGCACCCCACGCAACCCGCGCACCAGGCGCAGCCGGCGCACGCGACCGACAACGCCGTCATCGCGCAGCCCGCGACCGCTGCGCTGAGCACGGTCCCGGCGCTGCCCGCGGTCGCCACCGAGGCGAACGTCATCGCGCTGCCGGCCGACGCCACGCTCCACGTGGTGCCGGCACTGCCGGCCGTGACCACGCTCCTTCTCGTCCCCACGGCGACGGCCGTGACGAGGCTGTCGCTCGTTGCCACGGACGCGACTGTGACGCGGCTCGAGCGGGTAAGCAAGCTGAACAGGGGGTCGCAGAGCTCCAGCGAAAGCCGTGGGCGCCTCATGGCACGGATCATCGCCGATCCCGCCTGCCGCTACCACCTATCGACTTCACACAGGACTCGAGTCTGGCCCGGCTAGGGCAGGATCTCGACGTACCCGTGCGTTCCGTGTACGCGGATCCGCTGCCCATCCCGGATCAGTTGTGTGGCACGCTCCACCCCCACGACGGCAGGCAAGCCGTACTCCCGTGCGATCACCGCGCCGTGGGTCATCAACCCTCCGACCTCCGTGACCAGGCCCTTGATCGCGACGAACAGAGGCGTCCAGCTGGGGTCGGTGTAGGCTGTGACCAGGATGTCGCCGGCTTCGAGGTCGGCGTGCGCTATATCTGCGATGACGCAGGCCCGCCCCTCGATGGTCCCGGCGGAAACCGGTAGGCCGACCAGCACATCAGCCGGCAGACCGTCGCGTCGGTACGCCCCGGCGATGACCTCGCCATCCGACGTGAGGACCCGGGGCGGCGTGAGCGCTTGGTATGACCTGAACGCGTCCTTGCGCTCGCGGATGAGGTGCTTCTCCACCTGATTGGTGCGCACGACGTCGTGGAGCTCGTGAAGCGTGAGGTAGAAGATGTCTTCCTTCTCACGAAGCACCTTGGCCCGCACGAGGCGTTCGGCTTCTTCCAGCAACGCTAGCTTGTAGACGAAGTAGCGGCTGACCATGCCGTACTTGGGATACTCCCGGTACCCGGTGAAGGTCCGGACCCGGTCGATCATCCGCTTGGCCGCTTCGGCCTTCTGCTCCCCGTCTGGCAAGACAAGCAAGCGGTCCAGCAGCTCCTGTTCCTTCTTCCAGGCCCGCTGGCGCCCTTGCGCGAGGCGCCGCTTGCCGGCGCCCGGCTCGAAGTTCTTGATGTTGCGGAGGATCATCGGCAGGAGCGTGCTCGGGCGTTCGCTCCAACGCTGCCTGGTGATGTCGATCTCGCCGACGCAGCGCATGCCGTACTTGTCGAGGTAGCCCCTGATGGCGTCTCGCGCCTCCGGCCCGCCCGTGAGCATCGCCAGCTCGTCGAGGAAGCCGTCGCCCTCGACGTTCTGCAGAAACGCCACCACGTTCGGATGCGGGCGGATCACGTCCGCGACGTCCAGGAGCGCCAGCCCCATCTCAGACGTGACGTTGTGGGGGACGGACTGCGTGAGCGTGTCGGCCGGGTTCGTCTCGCCCAGCCAAACCTGCAGCTGCTCGTTGAGCCACCAGGCGGCCTCCATCGCCGCCATGATCACCTGATGGCTTCGCCGATCGAACAAGATCTGCTTCAGCTCCTGGATGTCGGCCAGGATGAAGTCAAGCAGCGCCGATCCAGACTTCGCCCGGATGTCGCGCTTCAAGCCGGCGACGGAGGCCCGGTTGCACTCGATCAGCTCGGCGACGATGGTCGGATGGGTCTTGATCGGGGCGGGCGGGTCGCCGGCCGGCGCCCCGCCGGGACCCTCGTCCGGGAGCGACCGGATGAAGTCGCCACGTTCGAGGATGGTCTGCAGCGCGTCCCCGATCAGCGGATCGGATTTCCCGAGGACCTCGATCAGGCCTGCGCGGCTCGCCGGCGAAGCCAGCTGCCCGGTGACGTCGACGAACAGCCTCCCACCGGCCTCGTGCATCGGACGCAAGGCCGTCAGCTGGAACAGGGAGAGCCCCAGGGGCTTCATTGGGTCGGTCATCATTTGCTGATGACCGACCGAGACGTACACGTGGTCCCCTCGGTCGCCGGCCGCGGGGATCGGGAACAGCGTGGTGATCGGCCGGCTCTGGACGATCCGGAAGCCATCGTCGGCCAGGCACCATTCGATGTCCTGGGGACGGCCGAAGTGCGCTTCGATCCGCCGGCCCAGCTGCGCGAGTCGCACGACCTGCGCATCCGTCAGCGCAGGCTGCTCCTGCCGCCCCGGCTCGAGCGCCAGTTCCTGCGTCCCACCTACCGGCGAGGCGTGGATGGCACGCTCCTTGGTGGCGACCGCCTTGGCTACGACCTCCCCATCGCGCACCTCGTAGACATCTGCGCTGACCAGGCCGGCGACCACGGCCTCGCCGAGGCCGAAGCTCGCCTCCACGTAAGCGACCTTCCGGTTTGACGTGACGGGGTCGGCCGTGAACAGGATGCCGGCCGCCTGCGGGAAGACCATCTGCTGCACGACCACGGCCATCTGGACCTTCCGCTGGTCGAAACCGTTCCGCAGGCGGTACGTCACCGCCCGCTCGGTGAACAGGGAGGCCCAGCACCGGCTCACGTGGTCGAGGATCGCAGCCGACCCCACGACGTTCAGGTACGTGTCCTGCTGGCCCGCGAAGGAGGCCGTCGGCAAGTCCTCCGCCGTCGCGCTGGATCGGACCGCGTAGGCAGCTTGCTCGCCGAGCCGGGCGACCGAGCGGGTGATCGCCGACGCCAGCTTCTCAGGGATGTCGATCCCTTCCAGCGCCCGGCGGATCTCCGCGCTGAGCGCGCGTATCGCCTCCCGGTCATCTGGCTTCAGGCGCGACAGCCGATCGAGGCGGTCGTCGATCGACGGCGCTGCCGCCAGAATCCGCTCGAAGGCGTCCGTCGTCACGCAGAATCCAGCCGGCACACAGATGCCTTCGATCCGCGAAAGCTCCCCCAGGAGCGCGCCCTTGCCGCCGGCGATCGCAACCTGGGTCTGGTCGATCTCCTGGAAATCCAACACATAGCAGCCCATCCGCTCACCTCCCTCGGAGTTGACCCGATCAACTCCTGTTCTTTGGTTCCAGCGTTCGGCGGGCGATTATGCGCCACGATTCGCGGCCTCATGAGAAGCTCGTCTGCGGTATAAATTGGAAGTGGAAGAGGAGGGGGTAACCGTGTCCGCCCTGACAAGCTGTCCCGTCGGGACCGGCTACGGCGCGGCTGGGCTTTCGTCCTTCGGCGCATAGCGATGGTGCAGCGACAGCGGGTTGCCGTCAGGGTCGAGGCAGATCGCCTGCCAGCAGACACCGGAGTCAAACGTGTCGCTGACGAAACGCACGCCCTCTGCCTCAAGCCGCTCCCGCGCGACGGCCACGTCGGCGACCCGCAGAGCGATCGGCATCGCGTTGCGGGAGAAGGTTCCGCCGAAGTCCTCGGTGCGCATGATCGCCAGCGTAAGGTTGCCGGCCCGATACTCGGCGCCGGGCCGGCTCCCGTAACGCTTGACGAACGGCAGGCCGAGCGTCTCGCCGTAAAAGGTGGTCATCGCGTCGAAGTCCTGCGCCGGGATGCAGACGAAGTCCACACCGGTTATGAGTGGGGTCGTATCGGTCATGATCGATGAGACCTTCGCAGGCCCGCCGACTCATCGGTCGACGGCTGGTATCTCGCGGTCGGTCAGCCGGCCGGCGGACGGTACGCGGCGAACGAGAGCACGCGCTGAAGCGTCTCGAAAAGTCTCGTCCCGCCCTCACCCCAGCCGCGCGAGCACGTCCGCCGGCGACACATCACCCGGCCGCGCGCCGCGGCGCACCGCTTCGCGGGCGAGCTCGCAGAGCAGCGCGTTGACGGGAGTCGGCACGCCGTGCAGGCGCCCGAGCAGCACGATCTCACCGTTGAGGTAGTCGGTCTCGATGCTCGCCGCGCCGCGGGTCAGGCTCTGCCAGGTCGACCCGCCGCCGCGTTCGCGGCCGGCGACTGGCGCCAGCCGGAGGACGTCGCGCCGGCGCTCGGCGTCCTCCTCGTCGCTGGCGAAGTCGATCGCCGCGGCCCGCAGGCAGGCGCTGCCCTCGTCGCGAGCCCGCGCGAGCAGCTCTTCGTCGCCGTCCGCATCCGTTCCGCACAGCGCCTCGACAACGTTGCCGAGGTTCGTCAGCAGCTTGACGTACTTCCAGCGCATGATGCGCGGACGCGCGAGCGAGCTGAAGCGTGCCTGCGACAGGGCCGCGGCCAGCTCGTCGCACAGCGAGTCGACGCCGTCCGGGTAGCGACCGATGTCGATCCCGCCGCTGAGCGGCGTCGAATACGCCAGCACCAACCCGGGCTCGAGGTGAGCCGTGGGCGCCATCACGAGGGAGCCGTAGACACGCCGGAACAGCCTGAGAGCGAGTCGCTCGTTCTCGACGCCGTTCTGCAGGCACACGATCGGCACGGCGGCGGGCGCGACCTCGACGAGCGCGCCGAGGGCCCCGGCCGTGTCCTGGGTCTTGGTGGCAAGCAGCACGACATCGTCCTCGCGCCACGCCACGGCGCCTGGCTCGGCGACCGCGGGGATCTCGAGCGTGACGCTCTCGTCGGGCGACTCGAGGCGCAGCCCATGGCGGACGATCGCCTCGTAATGCGCCCCGCGTGCGATCAGGACCGCTTCGCGACCGGACTGATGCAGGCGCGCGCCGACGACGCCACCGATCGCGCCGGCGCCGAACACAATGAACCGCACGCCGGCCTGGACCTACAGCGCCTGCCGGATCACCGGCTTGCGCGCCGCCGCCGCTTCGTCCAGGCGCCTGACCGGCGTTGTGTACGGGGCGCCGCGCGCTATCTCGGGGTCCTCGCGCGCCTCGCGGAGGATCTCGGCGACGATCTCGGCGAAGTGCTCGAGCGTCTCCTTGGTCTCGGTCTCCGTCGGCTCGACCATCAGCGCCTCCTCGACCACGAGCGGGAAGTACACGGTCGGGGGATGGACGCCGAAATCGAGCATCCGTTTGGCCAGATCCAGCGTCCTGATTCCCAGCTCGCGCTTCATCGGTGCGCCCGAGAGGACGAACTCATGCATGCAGATCCGGTCATAGGCGGCCGGCAGGTACTCGGGGACGCCCGCCTCTCGGAGCAAGGCAAGGAGGTAATTGGCGTTCAGAACCGCAACCTCCGAGACCTCGCGCAGTCCCTCGGCCCCGAGCGAGCGGATGTAGGCGTAGGAGCGCACGAACACGCCGTAATTGCCTTGGAAGCCACGCAGCCGGCCGATCGACTTGGGGCGGTCATAGTCGAGATCGAAGCTCGGGCCGTCGCCGTTTGCGCTGCCGCGTCGGACGACCTGGGGGCGGGGCAGGTAGGGCTCGATCCGATCCGAGACGGCGATCGGACCGGCGCCGGGACCACCGCCCCCGTGTGGCTGGGTGAAGGTCTTGTGCAGGTTGAAGTGGACGATGTCGAAGCCCATGTCGCCCGGCCTGCAGATGCCCATGATCGCGTTCAGGTTCGCACCGTCGTAGTACAGCGTCGCGCCGACGCCGTGAACGATCCGGGCGATCTCCTCGATCCCCGTCTCGAACAGGCCGAGCGTGCTCGGGTTGGTCAGCATCAGGCAGGCGACGTCCGTGTCCGCTTTCGAGCGCAGGTCGTCGAGATCGACGTTCCCGCTCGCGTCGGTCCCGACCTTGACGACCTCATAGCCGCCCATGGTCACCGTCGCGGGATTCGTGCCGTGGGCTGTGTCAGGCGTCAGCACCTTCGTACGCCGCTCGCCCCGATCCTCGTGGTACGCACGCGTCAGAAGGACGCCGGCGAGCTCGCCGTGCGAGCCCGCGCTCGGCTGCAGCGACACGTGTGGCAGGCCGGCGATCTCGGCCAGCGCCTGCTGCAGGTTCCACATCAGCTCGAGCGCGCCCTGGGCGCGCCGCGGGTGCTGGAGCGGGTGGAGCTTGGCGTGACCCGACAGCGCCGCGACACGCTCGTGCAGCTTCGGGTTGTGCTTCATCGTGCACGAACCAAGCGGGTAGAAGCCCGTGTCGAGGTCGAAGTTGCGCTTCGAGAGCCGGTTGAAGTGGCGCACGATCTCGGGCTCGGAGACCTCAGGCAGTCGCGGCGGCTCGCTGCGGCGATACTCGGCCGGCAACAGCTCGTCGAGCTCGTAGTCCGGCACGTCGAGCTCGGGAGCGACGAAGGCGCGGCGTCCCGGCTTCGAGCGCTCGAAGATGGTCAAACCTTCGCTGGCGCTCAGGTTTGACTTTGGAGAACGCTCGCTGACGCTCCCGTTCTCCCGGGCGTCGCTCATGCCGGCGCTCCCACGTTCGACGAGCTCTCGGCGGCCACGGCCGCGCCGAGCACTTGGCACAGGCGGTCGATGTCGGCGCGTGTCCGGCGCTCGGTGATCGCGACCAGCAGGCCGTTCTCGTGCTCGGGGTAGTCACCGGCCAGCGCGTAGCCGGGATTCACGCCTTCGGCGAGGCAACGGTCGATCACGCGCGCGGCCGGCGCGTCGATGCTCAGGGCGAGCTCGCGCACCACGGGGCGCTCGTGCAGCAGGGCAACGCCTGGGATCGCCGTCAGCTGCTCACGCGCATACGCGGTCCGCTTGACCATCAGCTCTGTCAGCTCCACGATCCCGCGGCGACCCAGCCAGCTCAGGTAGATCACGCCCGCGAGCGCATTCAGCGCCTGCGAGGTGCAGATGTTCGACGTCGCCTTCTCGCGCCGGATGTGCTGCTCGCGCGTCTGCAGCGTGAGGACGAACCCGCGTTTGCCGTCAACGTCACGCGTCTCGCCGGCGATCCGGCCGGGCATCCGCCGAAGCAGCGCGTTCGTCGCGGCGAAGAAGCCGAACGACGGGCCACCGAAGTCGAGCCGGTTCCCGAGCGTCTGCCCCTCCCCAACGGCGATATCGACACCGCATTCGCCGGGTGATTTCAGGAGCGCGAGCGGGAGCGGGTCGCAGGCACAGATGGTCAGCGCGCCGGCGTCGCGAGCCGCGGCGGCAAGCGCGCTCAGATCCTCGACGGCGCCCAGGAAGTTCGGCTGCTGCACGATCACCGCGCTGACGTCGCCGTCGAGCTCCGGCAGCACGGTCGCGCCGTCGCGCAGCGGCGCCTCCACGATCTCCACGCCCCATGCTCGCGCGAGCGTGTGGAGCGTCTCCCGCGAGTGTGGGTGGACCCCGCGCGAGACGACAAAGCGGCTGCGGCCGTTGGTCAGCTTGGCGACGTATCCGGCGGCCCCGACCGCGCTCGGACCCTCGTACACCGAGGCGTTGGAGACGGGCAACCCGGTGAGCTCCGAGATCGCGGTCTGGTACTCGAACATCGCCTGGAGCCCGCCTTGGGAGATCTCGGGCTGGTAGGGGGTGTAGGGGGTGAGGAACTCGGAGCGCTGGATGATCGAGTCGATCAGCGCGGGGACGTAGTGGTCGTACATTCCCGCGCCGAGGAACGACAGCTCGTCCTCGCTCGAGACATTGCGCGCGGCGAGCGCCCGGAGCTCCTCGTAGACCTCCTGCTCCGAGAGGCCCGGATCGATCTCGAGCGCCCCGATCCGAAGCTGCGCCGGGATGTCGGCGAACAGATCCTCGATCTGGCTGACGCCGATCCGGGCCAGCATCTCGCGGCGGTCCTCGTCGGTCGCGGAGACGTAGCCGCTCATGCCAGCGAGGCCCGGTAGGCGGCCGCGTCGAGCAACGAGCTCGCCTCGCCGGGATCGGACAGCTTCACCTTGACCAGCCAGCCCTCGTCGTAAGGCTCGTCGTTGATCGTCTCCGGGTTGTCCGCGAGCGCGCTGTTGACTTCGACGATCTCGCCGGACAGCGGCGCGACCACGTCGGACACCGCCTTGACCGACTCGACCTCCGTGTACGGCTCGTCCTTGGTGACCGCAGTGCCGACTGTCGGCGGCTCGAAGAACACAACCTCGCCGAGCGCGTCCTGGGCGTACCAGGTGATCCCGAACGTGGCGACGGCATCCTGCACGCGCGCCCAGTCGTGCTCAGGGTGGTAGAGAAGATCGTCGGGATAGCTGGCGTCGGACATGGCGTTTACGGTCCCTTCGTCTGGTAGAGGGGCTTGCGTTCGATGACTGCCGGGCGGGCCGTGCCGCGAACGTCGATCTCGATCCGCCTGCCCGGCGTCGCGTCATCGGCGGGGACGTAGCCCATCCCGATCCCGCGCTCCAGGCACGGCGAGAACGTCCCGCTGGTGACTACGCCGCCGCCGCGGATCGGGTTGCCCTGGCGGGCGATCCCGGGGCCGTCGATCGCGAATGCGACGAGCTTCTCGGCGGTGCCGGCGGCGCGCGCCGTCGCTATTTGCTCAGATCCGACGAAGCCGGTCTGCTCCTTGCAGCACCAGCCGAGGCCCGCTTCGATCGGGTTGCGTCGCTCGTCCATGTCGTTGCCGTAAAGGTGGAAGCAGACCTCGAGCCGGAGCGTGTCCCTGGCGCCGAGGCCACAGGGGGTGGCGCCCGCGGCGAGGACCGCATCCCAGACGGCGGGCGCGTGCTCGGGG
>Ga0302326_10017003_pt1 | contig 15196 bp, 13 predicted proteins | sample Palsa_T0_3_FD_202264 | JGI IMG/M metagenome (GOLD analysis project Ga0302326, IMG submission 202264) | Peat permafrost microbial communities from Stordalen Mire near Abisko, Sweden - Palsa_T0_3 | ecosystem: Environmental > Terrestrial > Soil > Palsa > Peat permafrost | place: Sweden: Abisko...
AGACCAAAGAGCTGCCCTCGGCGGCGTTGGCGGCATCGATGCAAAACAACCCGCGAAATATGCCCTCGCAACTGTGGCCAATTACGATTTCAGGATGTTTGCGATGGACCGGATTAATGATTACCCTAGCGCCTATTGGCACGCCTGAATTCCGCGGAGCGTAAACGACGATTCCCACTCCTTCGTGGCCAATCACCTCGGCTCGATCAGGCCGCGCGCCGGAGAGAATCGCCAGATCCGTGCCGCAGACTGCGGCGGCCAGCATTCTGATGACAATTACGGAATCGCCGAACTCTTCGGAGTTTTGTTTCTTGACCGCGAGACTGCTCTGATTGGCCTGGCGCCGGATGACCGAATGTTCCGGCACTCTAGGCATTCGGAACCTCTATCCTGGATCGGGCGCGAATGAAGTCAAGCGACTCCTCCAGTTGGGACTCGCTAACTTCGTCGATGAAGGTGGCTTCGCCGATTCCGGAGAGGACGGGCATTCTAAGCCGCCCACCGCGATGCTTCCTGGCGTCACGAATACCCCGCATAAGCATGTCCACTGTGGTCCCGTCCCGCAGAATGGGCAGCCCTAAGGCGTGCTGGGTGGCCAGGACTTGCTCGGCATCACCAACATCAAGGATGCCCTGCACCACCGCGATTCCCGTCGATACCGCCATATCCAGAGCCACGGCTTCACCATGCTCCAGATCACTCAACTCGAATTCGAAGATGGGGCTGAACGTGTGCCCGTAATCCGGACGGCGCTCCAGCCATATTTCCGTAAGGTTGGGAGAAAGCTCCATCATCATCGCCCTGATGGACCGGCAAATCAGCTCCCGCCCCTGCTCACACTGAAGTTTTGTATGCATCAGGTAATAAGCGTGCTCTTCGAGCAGCTCGAAGAGCACGCGATCATTCATCAAGGCAATTTTCAGCGATTCGGACAATCCGTTCCGAATCTGCCGCTCGGGCAGCGTCTTGAGAAAGCAGGGATCCACCACCACGGCGTAGGGCGGCGTAAAAGTGCCCAGCCGGTTTTTGTTCTGGCGGAAATTCACTCCGGTCTTGATGCCGATGCCGGCATCGATCTCCGCCAGCAGCGTGGTGGGCAGCTTCATGAAGGGAACACCACGACGCCATATGCTGCAGGCGAAGCTTACAATATCCAGCACCACTCCGCCGCCGGCCGCCACGGTCAGGTCGTTGCGCCTGCGAAGACCAACCCTTTCAAAAGTCGAGATCACGTCCATCACCGAAAACATGTCCTTCTGCTTCTCGGTCAAGTCAAGGACGGCGGTTTCCACCTTGCGCTTCGACCCGGCGAGCAACTTGCGAATTTCGTCTCCATAGAGGTCATTCACATTGGAGTCGATCACGAGGATGATTCGATCGAACGGGTTCAAAAGATATTGAGGAAACTCCTCTTTCTGGAAAACGCTTTGCACTACCTCAATCGGATACTCGAGAGCGCTTTGCCGCGAGACTCGGTACGGAGGCTCCACATTCAAAACCTCCTGGCGATGGATCTTCAGTGATTCGCGTGCTATGTACGCCGCGCCGATAAGGCCCGCATCGTCGGACCGCGGCCCCAAAATAATGCGCTCGGCCCAATAGGATTCCCCACCGGACGTCAGCGGATAAAATCCGGATTCACTCAGATTTTCAAGAACGGCCGAAAGGTAGTTCTCTCGGAGCAGGAAACACACGCCGCCGGTAAGGATCAATTTGTCAATTTCCGGATCAAGCAGAAAATGCCACTTAATCGCCTCGGCAACCGGTAATGTAACCGCCTTGAGCACCTTCTTCGATAGGACATCTCCAATTGCCAGGCCATCGGCAAGCGCGTCAAGGGATATGTCCGCCGACGTACCGGCCTTATTCAGAGCTGACGCGTGAAATTCTTCGGGGAAGAGTTCGCGAACCTTGCCGAGCACACGCTTGATGCCGTTGCCGGAGGCGAAAGCATTTACGTGGTCCACGCCGCCGCAATCGCATTTCAAGGAAATTGCGCGTCCGTCAATTGAGAACGCGATGCGATGATGGCCAATCTCGCCCTGTGTCCCAAGGCTCGCATCAACCGGCACATGCGGCATCGAGCAATTCAGAATTCGCGACGCGATCCCACTGCCAACGGTGATGAGCGCAAGTTGCCGAGCATGGTACAAACCAGCCAGCCGCGAGTGCGCCATCAGAGTCGCGGTTACATCATTCACGATCGTCAGGTCGGCATCATCCAGATGCGCACCGATTGTCTTCTCCAAATCGAAAGCGGTCGAATCATCCCCGAGGATTGGCCCTGACCCGTGAATTTTGCCTGTGTGCGCGTTCATGGCCGCGCCCAGCGATATCGCGATCGCCGGGCGTCGTCCTTCCAGTTCCGGAGCATCCCAAAACGATCTCACGGTCCTCGCAATGTAAGCCCCGATATCGTCCATTATCTCGGCGCCCGATTTGCCCGGCTGTGACCAGCGGTTTATCGACGGTATCCGCTGGACGCCAATCAATCGTCCTTCGCGGGTCACAAGACCGCTCCGAAACGACGTGCCGCCTATGTCAAAGGTGACCACCTCGCTGCCATTTCCGAGGGCAAAGGGGAATTCATTCATAACGACTTTCATTTGGTGTTTTAGCCCCAGTTAGTTTTTGAGCATGATCCGACAAAGCAGCCCGCTCCGGTGGGCCACGGCATAATCAACTTTTCCCCAGCAAACGCCGTTTGGGTTTTGCATGTTCTTATCCCGGCAAGGACAGCCGGGCCACGGGCGGACAGATGCTTCCAAATTCCTCCAAGACTGAAGTCCGAAACCCTGGTTTTCGCTCCTCTGGCGCGTCGAGGAATAAACACGGAAATTCGCTTCTTGGCGCTCCGGTGTCCGAAATTATACACCCATTTGTCCCTGGGCATGACCTTGCCCGTTCCCCAAAAGTAATGTCCGGGAATCCATGCTATTGCCGCGCGGCGGCGCTATGGCCGGCATACCAGTCATACGTTTCGTGCAAAGCCTGCTCCAGCGTGTACTGGCATGTAAAACCCGCGGCCCGCAAACGGCTTACGTCATAGGAGCGAAGAATATAGCCGCTTGGCTTACTGGTGTCCCAAACGATGTGTTCTTTCATGCCCGTGTGAGCGGCAAGAATTTCCACGATGTCTCTGATCCTTTCCGTTCTTCCCGAGGCCAGGTTCACGGGGCCGCTGACTTTATCCATGATCGTATGCAGCGCGCGCGAGACATCCTTAATATAGATAAAGTCGCGCTGGGCTGAACCGTCACCCCAAACAGTGACGGACGTCTTCGCCTGCTTGGCATCGTGAAATTTTTTCACGAGCGACGGGATAACGTGCCCCGTTTCCGTGTTGAAACGATCGTGCGGACCATAAAGGTTGGCGCTGAACGCGAAGGCGTAGGGCATGTCATAACTGCTCTCATACGTCTGCAATTGCGCGAGCATGCCACGCTTGGCCTGAGCATAGCCGTATTCGGAAGGATGCGGCGGCCCTTTCCAAACATCGTCCTCGGTGAGGGGAACGCCGGGGTCAGGCTCGGGATACATCGCCATTGTACCCATGGCGACAACCTTCTTGACTCCGGCCACGTGGCAGGCATCGACAACGTGCGTATTGATCAGGGTATTCTTGAAAAAAGATTCGCCCTGGTTGCGCATGTTGCCCATGATGCCGCGGACAAATCCGGCCATATGGAAAACGCAGTCGGGCTTGTTGCGTTGGAAATAATCCAGCACCACTTGCCGATTCGTCAGATCGCACTCCGACGAGGTAGGAACCAAAATTTTGGCAAATCCCTGCGATTGCAGGTATTCCCTCAAATTTACGCCTGCAAGGCCGGAACCGCCGGTGATCAAAATGGCGTCGTCACGCTGCATCATAAGTCGACAGGCTCCGTTGGCACTCCAGGGGGCAGCGCGTCATTGACGACTTGCGACCTCAGCACACTCTGAGGAGCATCGCATTAGTCGAACTTCTTCAGGTGGGCCAATTCCAATCCCACATTCCACACGAATACTGGAGCATTTACCAGGTAACGCCGCCACAAACGCTTTGGCTCGCGCACGAACCGGTATAACCACTCCCATCCGTTTTCCTGCATCCATGCCGGCGCCTGATCTAAGCGGCCAACATGGAAATCAAACGCCGCTCCGACCCCGAACATCACCACGGGAACCTTTATGCGGTCCCGAAAGTCGTACATAAAACTTTCCTGCCGGGGCGTGCCCAGCCCCACCCACACAATATCCGGCGCAGCCGCGTTGATGGCCTGGGAGATCTTCTCTTTTTCCTTTTCAGGCAAAGGCCAGATGGGCAAAGGATAAGTCCCTGCGATGCGTATTCCATATTTCTTGGCGGAGATCTCGGCGAGTTCGTCCGAGACTTGATTGCCGTAAAAGAAATGCCGATACTTCGGCCCCGTCTCGCGGAAGATTGTGCCCATCACTTCCGGCCCGTACGCCCGGCGCTTCACGTGCTTGAAGCCATGTAGGCGCGCCAGCCACGACATTGGCATGCCGTCGGGATTATTCAGACTGGCCGCATTTATCATCTCCCTAATTTCGGGGGAATTGACTCCCTCGGAAGCGCCATGCATTCCCGTCTGGCAGACAATATGGACGGCGTTATGCTCCTGAACCCAGTGGTCAACGATCCTCAGGACGTCAGGAATCTGCACTGCGTGCATCGTCACGCCCAAAACCCGAAAGCCGGGAATCGTCACTTCCCCTGATTCCGGTATCACTACGACGTTCGGCATTCCATCTCCATGGTCCACTTCCGGATTTCAATCAGCATGAGATAATTTTCCCCGCCACATGGTTTGTTTGCGATCTCTTCGTCCCTGGTCATCCGATGCCGCGCGTCCCACTGGAGCGTCCGGGCGCCGCACAGCTAAGAAGAAAATGATTTCTGCGCTTCTCCGCCAAGGAGACCCAGGACGATTCCGCTATAAGCGCCGAAGGAATTCATCAGATCTTTGGAGATGTCAGGCAGATTGTTCTTTGCCGTCCATATTGCGCCACCGAGCAACGCAGCAGCGATCACCACCGCCCCGCAGAATCGTCCGGCATTGAATCGCGTTGAGGTCGCGCGAACAAGCTCCAAAGTCCTGTGAGTGGCTTCCTTCTCGGCGTTCGTAACGATAGCGGGGTCAACGAGCAATGCAACCCGAATCGCCTCATTGACCTCCGGCACTATCGGTCGACGCGATGTAAAGAAAATTCCCATCCTCTTCCTCCCAGTTGAATCCTCTGCTGATGGAATGCACCCTTTTCAACACTACAGTCTCGAAAACGCGCTCACGCATTCTGGATTAATTCGACGAAAAAACGCCCGATGCGACGAAAAGTCTGCCAGGCACCGTGACCGGATGCAGCGGCAAGAAAATCTCATCTGTATTGCATTTCACCACATCGGTGAATCAAAGGCAAGCTATCCAGCGGGCTCCCGGGTGTACTGTTTTCTAACCTCAGGATGGGCCATAATAAGCGAGGGATGGCGCAGAACGATACCCTGGAGTGAAAAAATCATGAGCAAGTGTCTGCAAACCGCATTTCTGTTCCTGGGGCTGTCCGGCATCACGATCTTCGCGCAGCCGGCCGCCGCGCAGGACTGGTTCAAGACCGGCACGGGGCTGGGCGTTGAAAAAGCCCGCGTGGCGGTGCCCGATTTCGGAGCGCGCGGCGGACAGGCGCAGCCGCTGGAGACGGTGTTTCACACCACGCTGACGAGCGATTTGGAATATTCGGGAATACTGGAACTGGTAAGCCCCAGCTTCTATCCCACGAAGGCACCGACAATTCCTTCCGAGCTAAAGCCGCTGGACTGGAGCGCGCCGCCCGCCAACGCCTACATGGTGGGCTACGGGAATCTGGCGATGGAAGGCGGCGGGCTGGCGGCTTCGGCGTGGCTTAGCGACGTTCGCAATCCCGGCATTCCGCCCGCTCTGGCGAAGGTCTACCGCGGTCAGCCGACGGAAAGCGATGCTCGCCAGCTCGCGCATCAGTTTGCCGACGACATCGTGAAGCTGCTCAGCGGCGGTTCGCCTGGCATTGCCACCACGAAAATCGCCTACGTCAGCAACCACAGCGGCCACAAGGAAATTTGGGTGATGGATTACGACGGGCAGAATGCCCACCAGCTTTCGCACATGGGGACAACTTCGCTGACCCCGCGCTGGTCGCCCGACGCGTCGAAGATTGCGTTCACCGCATACGTGAAGTACCGCGGATTTGAAAACGTTGAGATTTCCATCCTTTCGATGGACACGGGCGGATTGCTGGCGTTCCAGCGTTATCCCGGCACGAACAGCTCGCCAGCGTGGTCTCCTGACGGCGCCAAGCTTGCATTTATGTCAAGCCAATTTGGCGATCCGGCCATCGTGGTGACCGATGCCAGCGGTGGTAACGTTCGCCGGCTGACGCATGACCGCGCGGTGGACACTTCGCCCGCGTGGAATCCCAAGACCGGCCAGCAGATTGTTTTCGTCAGCGACCGCGGCGGATTGCCCGCGCTCTACATGATGAATGCGGACGGATCTGACGAGCAGAAGATTGATACCGCCGACATGGGTTACGTAATTGATCCGACATGGTCGCCCAACGGCCAATTACTGGCGTTTTCCTGGCGCCGACCGGACGGAAATTATGACATCTACGCCATGGACATAGGCAGCAAAGCGCTCGTGCAACTCACTCGCGATGCCGCGCGCAACGAGCGGCCCAGCTGGGCGCCCGACGGGCGGCACATCGTCTTTGAATCCACGCGTACCGGCACGCGCCAGATTTGGTCCATGCTGGCCGACGGCAGCAATCCGCGCCAACTAACGACCACCGGTGAAAATGAATCGCCGAACTGGTCCCCGCGCTGAAATTTCCCCGGATAAGCGTTTGCGCCGTCGGGAACGGCTGCTATAAGCCGCAAAGGGGAATGCGCCTGCCCGCAAAACTCCCCCGCCCCAACATAATTCATTACCGTGTGCGGGCTGGATGACCCACATCCCGTATATTTTCAGACCGCAACTTGCGGCTGGCTGCGGTGTTCGATAAGCATGGGGGAAGATTACCCAGCCACCCTGAGATTTCTGGTTCTGAGCTTGCCGCTATGGCCAGTCGTGTCATCGCGGATCGTTCGCTGAACGTGCTCTGATTTCGGGATCCATGCTTTATAACGATTGACTTTGACGCATGTTGCTCACTGCTGCTGGCAGATTTGGGGGGGGGAAATGAAGCGTTTTCTCGATTCAATCGCATTTGTCTTTTTGCTGATCGTTCTGGGTATTACCGTCAGTTGCGGCGGCTCCGGATCTGGGGGCGGCGCGGGAGGAGGCCCAGGCGGCAACACGGGAGGGGGGACGGGGGGTGGCGCGGCAAACCTTGGCGCTACAGCCGTCGGCGTGTCGGGCGATCCCGACACGTGGCCGTTGGTGCCCGTCCAGGTGCTGGGAAAGCCCATTCTCTTGCAATCGTGGGGTTATCTTGAGCCCAGTCAGGGCACCTATGATTGGACGAATTCCGACGCTTGGATTGCTCAATGCCAAGGGCACAATGTTCCCTGCATTTTCACCTTTGGCGGCGTGCCCAAGTGGGCAGCGGCTGCAGGCGTCAATTGCGGTCAATATACGTGCGCGGGCCCGCCGGCAAACATGCAGGATCTGACGGATTTTGCTTCTGCGGTAGCGGCCCGCTATGCCGGCAAAATTGCAGTCTACGAAATGTGGAATGAGCCGGAAGCGCCCGACCAATTTAACGGAACCGAGCCGCAACTGGTGGCCATGACCAAGGCCATCTACGCCGCCGTCCAGCAGCAGGACCCGTCGGCACATTTTTCCACGCCGGGATGGGAAACCAACAACACCGAGTCCGCACAAATTGCATCCATCAAGAATTATTTTGACAACGGCGGGGGTTTTGAGACCTATCTATCCTTCCATTGGTATCCTCGCGTCTTGGCGGATTGCACGGTGGGGACGATTCTGACGTGCGCCAATACGGCGCTCCCAGCCGATATCGCCGCCATCAAGGCGGTCAGCAATGGCAGACCGCTTCTGCTCACGGAAAGCTCCTGGGGGCCGGATGCGGATGTTCCGAGCGCCGACCAGCCCACCTTCGCTACGGCCTGGGTGGACGCCGTCCAATCCGCCCACATTGTAGGGATTTGGTGGGCCTGGCAGAAGGCGGGGCAGCCGAGCGACAGTTGGGGCACGCTCTGGAACGGCGAGGCTCTTGACGCCGCGGGGCAAGCTTTCGCGGCTGCGGTCAACCCTCAGAACCAGCAGGACGCGGCACGGCAGGGCGGCGAGACCCGAGAAAATCGGTGACGGCACTCAGCAGTCTAATGTGGCAACGCTGAGATTACTTTCCAGGAAGAATGCCGGACACAAGAAAGGCCGTCTGGATGTAACGCCCGGGCGGCCTTTTAATTTGTGGCACGTTTGCGCGACGTCTACTGCGTCACGGTCTTGACCGAATCTCCTACCTTGAAACCGGAGCCGGAAACTGGCGTTCCCACGGCGGAAATGTCGTCGACATCAGTCAGGCGAATGGTACCCACGGGACTGGCCAGGCGGCGAATCACCTGTCCCGTACTTGGATCTTTAATTTCCTTGGTAACGCGCGAAACGGTTAGCTGGTCGCCCACTTTCAGGCCGGCCTTGGCGCCCACATTCAGCACGATCTGACCGCCATCCACGGCGGCAACCAATCCCTCAACACTGATGGTCCGCGCTTGCAGCTTGCTGTTATCGGCGACCAGCCCCTGGCTCAGTTGCGTGACCGCCGCATTCACCGCTTCGCCGATAATCGTCTGCTGAAAATCGCTGGCTCCGAAGTCCACGTTACCGCCGCCGAATCCGTGCCAGCCGCTGCCGCCGCCCGTCATCGAGGTGCTTTCGCGACTGGACTCGCCCTTGCCGTCGGCCACACCCAGGATTTCCGCGGTATCAATGTCCACGAGTCGTGCATCCACCACCACCACGGCCTTGGACTTCGAATGCGAGAATCCGCCGAGACCATGGGTAACCCAGCCGCCTCCCCCGCCGCCCACGTTGGTGTTCTTATTATCGTTTCCGAATTGCGTGATGCTGCCGACGATGATGGCATCCACGCCAAGCAATTTGCCGATTTTCGCGGCCGAATTGGGATTGGCGCGGTCGCTGTTGGAAAAATTCTGCTCGGCCAGGATCTTAGCCATGGCCTGGCGTTCAATCACGGAGTAGGTGCCGTCCTGCACCAGGTGCCTCACCAACAAGTCGGTGATGCCCTTGCCGACGTCCACATTCGTGCCGAAGACCGCCGCGGACGTGGTTTGCACCGTGGCATAATCGAAATCGAATACCGCCACGCGCTTTTTGCGCCCCTGCGGCTGCGCGGGCGCGCCGGATGGCGCCGCCGTTGCGGCGGCCGATGGAGTGGCGCTCTGAGCCTGCGCCTGCCTGCCGCTGATTGGGATGGCCGCCAGAATCAATGCCGCTGCCCATTGAATTTTTTTCATGACTCTTGCTCCCCTGACGTGCGCTCCGGCTTAGGAGAATGCGCGATTCAGCATGCCCTGGCCGTGGATATTACCGACGCGCTGCGGTAAATGTCAACACCTGAGCAGTGCAAGACTTTTTGTGGCTCCAAACCATCTCGGCACATCAAAACCTCGCGACGATAACTTACTCGCAACACACCGTCGGATGTAATTTGTCGTTTTTTTCACCTGAAACGACATTACCGTTGGTGGTACGATATTTGTGCGGTCTCGGCGGCTGCTGTCTGGCCCGGGCCCCAGGAGGATCCACTATATGCAGACAACCCAGTCTCTGCGAAGATTCGCCGCCCTAAGCGCCACATGCGCGCTATTGTTTTTCGCCGCCGCTTGCGCAAAAAAGGCCGTGGCGCCCACGCCGCAGCCGCCTCCCGCTCCGCCGCCGCACGTCTCGCTGCCGACGGTGACGCTGAGTGCCTCATCCACCTTTGTCCACACCGGCGATTCGGTCACTCTTAACTGTACATCTACGGACGCCACCCAAGTGGAGATCTCGCCCGGCGTGGGACAGGTCGCGCCCGAAGGCTCGACAAAGGTAACGCCCCTCGCATCGGCCACCTACGGCATTATGGCCAGCGGGCCGGGTGGCACGGCCAATGCCAGCGTGCGCGTAACGGTCTCGGCCAGTGCGCCGGCGCAAGCGCCGCCACCGCCGGAATCGCTCGAGGAGCTTTTCCGCGCCAATGTATTTGACGCGTTCTTCGACTTCAACCAGGCGGATATTCGCCCGGATGCTCGCGAGGCGCTCTCGAAGACCGCGGAATTCCTCCGCACCCATCCGGAGGTCCACGTCAGCATCGAAGGACATTGCGACGACCGGGGCTCGACGGAGTACAACCTCGGTCTGGGTGACCGTCGCGCGACTGCCGCGAAAAACTTCCTGGTTTCACTGGGAGTTCCCGCGGCCAACATGGAAACCATCAGCTATGGCAAGGAGCGCCCATTCTGCACGCAGGAGGCGGAAGAGTGCTGGCAACAGAACCGCCGCGCCCATTTTGTCATGGCTCAGTAACACTGGTTGATTCGTAGTGCTAATCGGGCGGGGCACGCCGCGCTTGGAGCCGCATGTCCCGCCATTATTTTTACGAGGAGGATTTTCCCTTGCGTATCCGACTGATGATTCCCATGCTTGCCGTACTGCTGATCGGGGCAATTACCGGCGGCTTGCTTTCGCCCACGCCCGCCGGCGGTGAATCCAAGGAAATGATCCAGCTTCAGCAGCAGGTGGCCACGCTGATCCAGAACCAGCAGGATATGCGCAGCGCCATGGACCAGGAGAGTGGCCAGCTCAAAGTGCTTGTGGAGCAGTCCGCTGACTCGGTCAACCGGGTCAGCAACACCGTCGGCCAGTTGGAAAAGACCATGCAGGACGTGCAGGCCAGTTCCGGCTCGCGCATGGATGCGCTCACCACCCAGACGCAGGCCATCTCCGACAACTTACAGGTGGTCCAATCGCGCGTCGGAAAACTTTCCGACCAGGTGACCGACGTCAGGAATCTGCTGCAAAATATTGACGCGAAGATATCCGGCGCCGCGCCCGCCGCCGAAGCGCCGCCCGCGGGCGGCAACGGTTCGCAACAGTTCGGCAATCAACCGCCCGCCTCGGATAATTCGCAGCCGGATAATTCGCAGCCGCCCAGTGACGCCCAGCCGTCTTCGGATGGAGGACAGCCCAGCGGCGCGCCGCCGCCCTCGGCCGAAGTGCTTTATAGCACCGCGCTGCGCGATTTTTCCGGCGGCTCGTACGACATCGCCAAGCAGGAGTTCGTCGACTATCTGAAAAATTTCCCCACGGCCATGCTTGCCGGTAACGCGCGCTTCTATCTGGGCGAGATTGCCTACCAGCAGGGCGATTACCACGCTGCCATCGCGCAATATAACTCCGTGATTCAAAATTTCCCACGCAGCTTCAAAATCGCCGCCGCGCACTTGAAGAAGGGCGAAGCGTACATGGCGCTGAAGCTGAAGCCTCAGGCCGCGCGCGAATTCAAGCTGGTGGTGCAGTCGTATCCCGAGTCGGATGAGGCTCGCCGCGCGCAGGAGCGCCTCAATCAACTCGGCGTACGGTAACACCGGTTTTCTGGCGTACACGCGGGGCGCAGCCGAGTAGTTCCCGCAGGTCAGGCAGCTGGCGTGGGATACCGGGCGTTTCACCTTGACACTCCGCCACGCGGCGGCTATGGTTGATTCCAGCGTGGGACGTATCCACCGTCTCCACCATCGGGTTTGGGATCAACAGTTCTGTGAGTGCGCGGATTTTCTTTTTCAACTGCTTGCAGCAGGCTGCGTGCCGCGCTTCGCGGGGCAGCCTCGCGACTTGCGCTTCCACCGGGACGCCCGGGACTCGATGAAATTCATGGTCAAAGGAAAAAATTCAATGAATCGAACAACTCGCAATGTTCATGGCAGGGCCATTTCGATTTTTGCGGCGATGTTGGCTGTGGCGCTTGGCGGTTCGCTGGCTCTTTCCGCGCCCGCGCGCGCTCAATACCAGCTCGTGCAGGTCAGCACCGATAAGTTCACCAATACCGACAGCGACCACAAGACGGAAGTCGAGCCGCACACATTCTCCTGGGGCTCCACCATCGTCAGCGCCTACCACGTGGCCCGGCGGCCCGGCTCGATCGGTTGGGGCAGCGCCGACATCGGCTTTTCAACTTCCACCAACGGCGGCTCCACCTGGACCTACGGCTATCTACCCGGCATGACCGTCAATTACAAGGGCGGCACCTTCGGCGCCACCGCCGATCCCGCCGTTGCCTATGACACCAAGCACGGCGGCTGGCTGATCGTCGCGCTCCCGCTGGTGGGACTCAACGGCAATGGCAATACGATTGGCGACGTTTCCGTCAGCCGTTCCGCCGACGGTATCCATTGGGGAAATCCCATCCTCATTGACCAGACGGCCCTGGACGACAAAACCTGGATCGTTTGTGACAACACCAGCACCAGCAAATATTATGGCAATTGCTATGTCGAATGGGACCAGGCCTACGGCACTGGCGACGTCCTAATGAGCGTATCCAGCGACGGCGGCGCCACATGGACCGCAGGCCAACCGTCTGCTGACCACGCCGGCGGCCTGGGCGGCGTGCCGCTGGTTCAGCCCAACGGCACGGTGATTGTCCCGTTCGAAGGCGGCGGCATTGACGTGTTCACCTCCACCAACGGAGGCTCCAGCTGGGGCACGAGCGAGCAAATTGCTGACATTGACAGCCACTACGAAGACAACATCCGCAATCCGAATTTGCCGGCGTCGGGAATTGACGGCGCAGGCAATGTGTTCGTCGCCTGGTCGGACTGCCGCTTCCGCTCCGGCTGCGCCGAGAACGACATCGTCTACAGCAGTTCCGCTGATGGAAAAACATGGAGCGCCGTCACGCGCATTCCCATTGATCCGGTCACCAGCACCGTTGACCATTTTCTTCCCGGCTTTGGCGTGAACCCGACCACCTCCGGCAAGTCCGCCGGCCTCACGGTTGTCTATTATTATTTCCCGATTGCCAATTGCAGCAATTCCTGCCAGCTCGACGTGGGATTCTCTTCCTCTTCCAATGGCGGCCAGACCTGGACCTCCGGCGTGCAACTCGCCGGCCCCATGCAGCTAAGCTGGCTGCCCGTTTCCGATAATGGCCCCATGGTTGCCGATTACGTCGGCGTAGCCTACAACAACAATAATCCGTTCAGCGTCTTCGCCGTGGCTCTTGCGCCGCAGGGCAGCACTTTGCGTGAAGCGATGGCGACCACCAAGCAGCCGCTGATTCCCGCGCCCGACGTGCCGCGGTTCAGCGCCGCCGCTGACAAGCCCGTTCCGGGAGCCAAATCCGATCACGTCATGAACTTCTACTATGACGATGAAGGAACGCGTCCCATTCCACAGTCGCGCTGGATCAAACCGCAAGCACGGTAATAGCCGCGAATTTTCCGTCGCTGCATCGGGAGAGGAACCTCGCCGGTTCCTCTCCGAAGCACGCCTCCAATCACCGCAAGCCAAAGTTGGTGTTTCGTGGTTTTTGTAGCACAGGCCCCCGGCCTGTGCTTGTTTTTAGCGGCATCGCGGAATCTGCGTCGCGCTCTGAATCCGCATTGAACGCGCGTGCCGCACCAAAGTTCGGGTATACTCACCTCTTCGAGTGCGGAGGGTGCGGCGATGTCGGTCAATAAAGCGATATTGGTGGGACGGCTGGGGCGCGACCCGGAAACGCGGTTCACCTCCGGCGGCCAGGCGGTGTGCAATTTCTCGATGGCCACCGATGAAACCTACAAGGACCGCAACGGCGAGCGCCAAAAGCGCACCGAATGGCACAAAATCGTGATGTGGGGCAAGCTCGGCGAACTCGCGCAGCAGTACCTGAAGAAAGGCTCGCTGGTTTTCATCGAAGGACGCATCCAGACCCGCCAGTGGGACGACCGCGAAGGCCAGAAACGCACCACCACCGAAATCGTGGGCACCGGAATGCGTTTCCTCGGCGGACGCGGCGATGGCGGCGGCGCTGTCCCCAGCGATCCCGAAGCGCACTCCGCGCCCGGCACCGCCATGGGAATGGAAGAGCCTGCCCCCAGCGTCGAAATCACCGACGAAGATATTCCATTTTAGGGCCTCCAAAAATGCCTCGCGTGGCTCACGAAGGGTTGCGAAGGCCGCTCGGCCCTTACATCCCTTTTATCCAGACGCTTCCTGCGTTCTTCGCCCAAGCGGATTAACCGGCTTCCTGCTCTAGCCGTATCAAGAAGTAGAGATCATTCTGTTGTCGAAGATTCGAAGCATTTTCAGAAGCGGTCTCCGCAGTTTTTCCCAACAGACGCCCACCGACGAGCGCACCGGCACCGGCGACAGCCTTTCCGACAATAGCCGGGAGGCCGGCGAATGCTCCAAGTCCGACCCCGGCACACATCGCCGCCAGACCGCCAGCGATACGCCGCGTTTGGCGCTTGCGCTCGTACCGGATGTCCTTCCTGATTCGTACGAGCTGAGGCTCGATTAAGTCGGCCAGCATGTTTTGGGCCTCTCGCCTCGATAACGCACTCCGTCGAGAAAGAACGGCGGCGGAAATGCGCTCGATTGCCTCTCGATAGGATTGGAACGAGTCACGATCTTCACGCCGTACCCGCAGAATAGTAGGAATCGATACTTCCGCAAGTATTGGAACTGAATGCGACAGATGTCGCATCGCCGACGTTGTCGCCGCCACGCGCTTATCCTTCGTCAGCCAATTCAGGACGAACGTCTCGCCAGCCAGATCGGTCAAAAATCGCGCATTCTGAAGACGCTCAAATGCCAAATAGAGCTTTGTATTATTAGCAATCTGGTTGAAGATATGCCTCACAAATCGAAGTTTTCTGTCACCTCGCAGCTCGGTTCTACCTTCGCGGTCATACCTCAGGGGAGATTTCTCCATGGATGTCCCGTCGAAAGTTAAGACGAGTTCCCCATGCTCTAAGAGCCTTGCGGGACCACTTAGGTATACTGTCTGTCGACCTGTCGGCGATGTCGCTGGGGTTTGGTAGATGACTTTAAATTCCTGCAGCGTCTTCCTTGCGCCATAATCCGTAAAGTCGTGGACAAAGGCAGTGTAGTGCACCCCGCTAAAACTGGACACCTCGATTAGGTAGAATCAGGGCCTCCGGACAGGAGGCAATATGGGCAGAAAACCGAGAGTGGATCGAACTCCC
>Ga0302326_10017005_pt1 | contig 15195 bp, 13 predicted proteins | sample Palsa_T0_3_FD_202264 | JGI IMG/M metagenome (GOLD analysis project Ga0302326, IMG submission 202264) | Peat permafrost microbial communities from Stordalen Mire near Abisko, Sweden - Palsa_T0_3 | ecosystem: Environmental > Terrestrial > Soil > Palsa > Peat permafrost | place: Sweden: Abisko...
ACCTCAACCGCGTTTGCAACAGAACCGTCCCACCGCCTCTAGCCAGTTTTCGAATGGCCAGCGACCGCTAGCAGTAAAGGCTTGGGGGCTCAGCAGCAGCTACAACTCTCACCTCGCAGAGCTCGGCGTCCCTCGACGACGATTATGGGTATGGCTATGATTGCCACGCCCGAATCGACCCACGAAAGATGAAAAACGGCGTTGAGGGCCAATCCGAGCAAGGTGACGGCAGCAAGATAGGCGCACGTGGCTGACTGTACGGCATCGGCGGCCAAAGCAGCATTGTTTGTTACGCGCGCGGCGGTACGTTTCTTCCAGGCCAGAATCGGCATGCCGATCAGAGCTGCGGCGGTGATGCCGATGCCGACCAAACTCGTCTTCGGATGAACACCGCGCACAAGCGCCAGAACTGCGCATAATGCAACCACGGCTGCCAGCAAGAAAAGAAAAACGCCCGTTGATTGCGCTGCACCTCTCTTGTTGAGCGGGAAGGACGGCAGGAATTGAAGAAGAACAATGACGCCCGACAGCAACTCCACAAAGCTGTCAGCACCCGTCGAGGTACGGTCCGATTCCCCACTTCCAAAAACTCTGTGACAGCGGCATGCCCCAGCTCGCTAACGACGAGGTATACACGGTGCCGTCTGGCAAGACAGCCCGCACTGACCGGACTGTTCCAAAATGGTCTTCTTCCGGCGTAATACCAAAGCCACGCTCCATGGCATTCCCCAGGAGGCTGACCGTCAATGAAAGCAATACGGTTAATGCATTTTACGGAGTAGGCCAGAACGTTGATTTTTCCTACCATCTACGATCATCTGCGCGCCGCTGCTCAATGCCTACCAATCGAGGTTCATGCGCTTCTTGAGCGCGTGAAAGGCCGGAGTGTCCTGCATCCCGGCGAAAGCGGGATCGACGTGAATATAGGCCGCCTCGTCCTCCCGCACATCCATCGCCCTTTCCAGCCATTTGACGGCATTGGGCTCGTCGTCCATGAGCGCATAAATCTCGGCAGCCCAAGTCAGCACCAAATGTCCGTCCCGGTAGCCGGGTTCAAGCGCACGCATCAGATGAAGGGCCGCTTCGCGATGGCCATTATGCGCCTCGATCTTTGCCAGAAGTTCCCCGGCGTACGGCTGCCGCTGCGACGACGTCTGAAGGGTCTGCATGGCGGGACCCGGCAGGCCCAACCACCCGTCCAGAAAATTGAGCCGGTTCTGCAAGCCCGCGGACGCAGGTTTCCGGGAAGCGATTTTCCACACCTGCTCGCGCGCTTCGGCGAAGCGGCCCTCGAGCGCCAGGAACCCGGCGACGTTCAGGGCGCCCTGGGAACTCAGTAGATCCAGATCCCGCGCACGCTGTAGATGTTGATCGGCTTCAGCGCGCTTACCCAGAATGAGATTCAAGTTGGCTAAGTTCATCTCCGCGCCCGCGGTCGGGCCGATCGAAATCGCCGCTTCGAGTTCCCGCTCCGCGCGGTTCCAATCCCAGTCGTAGCGCATCGCGAACATGGCCAGTGCCACGTGGGCTTTCGCAAGATTCGGATCGAGTTGGACGGCTTTTTGGCACAGTTCCTCCGACTCTCTGATTTCCGCCGGCCGGAACGGCTCTCCCAGCGCATTGTTCCGGTTCCAGATGGCACCGGACAGGCCCGCGTACGCCAGCGCGTAATCCGGGTCGAGCTCGAGTGCCCTCCGAAAATCGCGCTGCGCCAGAGCATTGGCTTCGAGCGATATCTGGTCGCTTTCGAAACTCGCTTTCAGATACGCCTCATGCGCGGCTTCGGGAGGTACGTGTTTCTTTCGCGGGACAGAGACCGCAATTCCTAGGCTGCCGGCAACCCGGGCTTCGACGTCCGCTTCAATAGAGATGAGATCCGCGGCCCGGCGCTGGTAGCTGTTGGTCCAGAGTTTCGCGCCGCCGGATACGCGTTCCAGAGAAGCCACAATCTTAGTCTGGTCACCGAGGCGTTCGACGCTCGCTTCCAGGAGATAAGAAACGCCGATCTGCTTCCCGATATCGCGCACGTTGCGGGGATCTTTCGTGTACGCGGCGACCACCGATCGCGGCGACACGCGGACGCCCTTTAGCTGTGCGATATTGTTGGCGAATTCTTCTGTAAGTCCGTCCACGAAGTAGTCGCTGGCGGAATCGCCGCTAACGTTGGTAAAGGGCAGTACGGCAATGGACGGCGCCGGCAGCGCCTCCGCTTTTCGGCGAAAGCTAAACCAGCCAGCGGCCGCCGCGCATAGGACCGACGCCGCGGCCATCACCGCGATCCATGCCCATTTTCGGGGCCGCCTTGCACGCACCGGCGCGCCTTCCAGATAGCGCCCCAGGTCCGCATCCATCTCCGCCGCCGATGCATAGCGTTGTTCCGGATTCTTGTTGAGCGCGGCCGATAGAATCGCATCGAGCGGCCCTTCTAATCCGGAAGGTTCGGGGTTAACGCCGCTAATCGTATGCGTGAGAGCGGCGGGCGAATGATCGGCGAGCTCATAGGGAGGGCGGCCCGTCAGCAAACGGTACAACAGCACGCCCGAGGAGTAAATATCGGATGCGAACGTCAGCGGCTTCCCCTGCACCTGCTCCGGGCTTGCGCATTCCGGAGTGAATGCGAAGACGCCGGTTCTGGTAATGGCCATGTCGCCGCTCGCGTCCACCAGGCGCGCCGTGCCGAAATCCAGCAGCTTCGCGTTTCCCGCGGCATCCACGAGGATGTTCGAGGGCTTCAGGTCGCGATGAATCACCTGCTGGCCGTGCACGTAGCTGAGCGCCTCCAATACTTGCCGCATCAGTCCGATTCTGGCGCGTGCATCCAGCCCGTACGTCTCGCAATAACGGTCGATCGTCAAACCGTCGACAAACTCCATCACCAGGTAAGGAAGTCCCGCCTCGGTAACGCCGCCGTCGATCAGCCGCGCGACTTTCGGATGGTCGAGGCTCGCCAGGAATTGCCGTTCGCGGCGAAAACGTTCTTCGATATCGATGGAGGCCAGCGCCAGCGGAACCACCTTCACCGCCGCCGGCATTTTAAACGCACCGTCCGCGCGCTCGGCCAGATAAACCGTGCCCATGCCGCCGCGCCCCAGTAGCCGGATCGCTTGCCAGGGTCCGAACCGCGGGAGTGTTTCAGGCGGGGCGGGGGCGGCGGCGCACACCCGCTCATCGCAGTTCAGTAGCTCGCGGACCCTCTCCAACACCTCGGCATCGATTCCCGAACCGGACGCGCCTTGCGCCGCAAGAAAAGCCTCGCGCGCGATTCCAGATGGGAATTCAAGCGCCGCGTCGAAGATGGCCTCCATGCTACGGAACCGCTCGATCTCCGCCGCAGTCATAGGCGCGACCCTGCCTTACTCCGCAGCCTCAGGGACCGGGGCGCTCCGGTCCAGACGTTCGCGCAGCCATGCCAGGGAAAAGCGCAGGCTTCGCTCCACGGTACGCTTGGAAACCTGCAGGACATCCGCTGTTTCCTCCACCGTGCAGCCGAGGAAGTAATGCAGTTCGACGGCGCGCGTCTTAAGAGGATCGAATTCGGCAAGCTCGCTGAGCGCCCCGGAAAGATCGAGCGAAGCGGCGTGTTCATTGGAGAGCCATGCCAGTTCCGCATCCAAGGGGATGCGCGTCCATTTTCCGCCGCGCTTCTCCGCTTTGGCCTTCCGCGCCGAATCGATCAAGACGCGCCGGGTGATCTGCGCGGCGAAGGCAAAAAAACTGCTCGCGATCGTGGATGGCGAGCCGGCGTAGGCGCAGCAGGTCGACGAAAACTTCGTTGACGACGGCCGTCGGTTGCAGGGTGTGATCGGGCCGCTCGTTGCGGAGAAAAGCCTCGGCAATCGCCCGGAGCTGATCGTAAACCAGCGGGGCAAGCGAGTCGACCGCGCCGGGCTCGCCTTGCTCCCAACGCCCGAGTAAATGCGTGATTTCGCCCGGTCGATCGTTTTGCAACCTTCAGGATACTCATAAACTCAGCGAAACGCAGCTGAACCGCGCGATAAGCCTCTCACCGTAAACGGCGCAAGTCGGCGGAAAACTCCGCCACGGAATTTTGCGGACTCTGAGCGTTGGCAGACTTTTCTTCCACCTCGCGCCCTTGTAACCGGGAGGGGTTTGCAAATGAAGACCTTCACCTGGGTTGTGAACAGACCGTGGGCGATGATTCTGCCCGTTCTAGCGTTCCCGATCGGGCTCGCGCACGGCGGACCGCTGCTGCCGTGTACCGCCGCGGGCTTGGTCGCCCAGGAACAACAGTCCAATTGCGTCATCACGAATCCCGGCGGGTCCGTCGTGATCACGGCGTCTTTCGCGAACGACCCCACGTTTGTGGACACCCCATCAAGCCAGCGCGTCGATCAGTACCGAGTCCCCGCGCGATGGGGAATCCTCCATAAGCGCTAGGGTAAGAACATCCGCAGTCGAAAATGTTCGGGAATCGGGCCTTTCGGCTGGCGGCGCGACGTCAAAAACAGGCTCGTTTGAGCTTAACTTAGCGCTTATGGGGGAATCCTCCCCGGCTAACGTTCGCGATTGGGCTCACGCACGGGAGGCCGCTGCTGCCGTGCACCGGGGCAACCCTGCTTGCTCAGGAGGAACAGTCCAATTGCGTCGTTGCCAACCCCGATACGCCGATTGTAATTACCAGCTCCTTCACGATCAACCCTACGTTTCTGGACACCCCCTCCAGTTTCCGCGTTGATCAATACCAGACCATGCTGACCGCTGTTCTGAATGGAGGGGCAACTATTTTTGGGGAGGTTCTTAATGCGTCTATCAGCGATCCGTCGGTGCAGAGCGCGATAGTGCAGGCCGACGCGGCGCTCTCCATGAATGGGGCCACCTTCGGTAGCCCGTCGCTGACCTCGGCGTCAACGACGCTGCAATCGAGCCTGCTCTCCTACGTGGCAACCAGTCCCATCCTTGACCCATTGACTCTGTATTTTTGTGGAATAACGGACACAACAACCCGCTCGGGCGTTGCGGTCACCTATACGGGACCACCATGGTAACCTTCGTGGCCCAACCCTCGTGATGATCGGCGTCGGTGACAGCGATGAATTCGTTATTTTTTCCCCTCTGCACTGCACCATTTCGCCGACGAGGCCGGGTATTGGACAGATATTCCAACACCGGTCTCGCGCCACGCGGGCGGCCCGGAGTCGGCCGTTTGGCAACCGGTCCGGCCACACGGATCTTTTCGAGCGCTTTGTCCAATTCCTGTCTGACGCGCCGGCGATCGGCAAGCTCACCGAGCAGCATCAGATGCGCGCGCACTTCACCACGTGTCGGGGCGTCCCGCGCGGGTGTCGCCATGTCCTGCCAGATCGCCATGGCGTTGCGGCCACGCGAAAGCCCCAACTCGATGGCGTCACGATGCACGGCGCACGCGCTGGCCGATGTCGGAGACGCCGCCGTTTGCTCGGCGGAAGCCACGCCAAAGTCGGTGGTCACACCGATGGCCAGTTTTGCGTCGACCGGTTCGGCGCCGACCCCGTGGCAACGTCAATAACCGGTGCGGCACCATCGGCATCCGAAGGCCCTCCGACGGAACCCGCCTCGGGCCAACTCCCCGCCAAAGTCGGTGGTCACCGCTATGGCCGGTTTTGCGCCGGGCAGTGGGGAACCGGCTTCGGCGGCCGTTACCGGCAGTAGGTCGCCGATCGGAGATCCACGTCCCCATTGACCTGGTGCTCGAACCGCAACACCGGCCTCTCTTAGATAGGTCGCCGCCGTTTCCCGCCGGACGCCCGTGCTCTTCTGAATGCGGCGCAGCGACCATCCCAGCCGCCCCAGCGCTATGATTTGCTGTTTGATTTGCTCGTTCAAGACGTTGCACATTGACGCAGGGTACTCGCCCTCACGCCTGAGTTAACGTCCTGGTTAGCGGTTTATCGTTGGCCGGTTTTGAAGTGACCCTCTATGGCCGGTTTTGGGTGACCCCCGACGGACTGACGAGGCACAACTTTCCGATTGTGTCGGACTTTCCCGCCATTTTGCGCCATCTTCAGCAGGAGAGAATTCGAACATGCAAGGTCAAGAATCGACAGCGAAACGAACTATTATTAAAATGGCACTTGGCATCGCGCTCTTGGTGGGCGCGCTGGAAATTCTAATTGAGCCGACGACGGTCCGCGCCCAACAGACCGCTCACCCGCAAATTGTGTCGTTTTCCGTCGGGCCGGATCAGACGCTCAACTATCCGTCCAGTTCGACCTCATCGCCCTATCTGCTCAATCTTCCGGACGAACATGTGACGATGATCCCGCCGGCATCGAGTTCTTCCCCGTACCTGATCTTCGGGGCGAGCGCAATTTCAACCGGTTGGGGCGGCACGGATGTGCTCCAGTCCATGGACCTTCAGAATTTTACGTTTGCGACCGGTCTGGGCTACTCTCCACAAGTAATGACCTCGCCAGTCGCGATCAGCCAATGCAACGCCACCTACGACACCGAATTTGACGAGGGCTACGCCGCGGCAGGTTCGGTGATTCAGGACCCTACTCTGCCGCCGGGAAACCTGGTAATGATCTATGAGGCTGAAAACCACTGTCCGGGCGGGGTCAATAATACATTGGCCTCCTACACGTCGGTCGGCTTTACCAGGTCCTTGGACAATGGCAAGACTTGGCCGGCGCCGGAGAACGGTCCGGTGGGCGGCACTAGCCGCTATGCCGTGCTGCAGCCCTCCACTTCAATGTCGGTCGCGGCGGGTGCCAATGTTGGCAACGCGATTCCCAGCGCCTATGTCGACAAGAGCCTCGATGGCAATTACTATGTGTATGCCGTATACGACTATTACGGACCGAGCGCCGACGGGAAGGTACGGGTCGCGCGGGCCCAGCTCGGCCAGACAAATGTCAGCTTTTTGAAGTGGTACAACGGTTCGTTCAGCCAGCCCGGCTTGGGTGGATTGGATAGTGCCCCGGGTTCCGCGTGTCCTGGCAACGGGTATCAAGATGCGCCCCAAATCAGCTATAACGACGATCTCGGTCTGTATCTGCTGACCCTGATATGTAAAGGACCTCAGACGAATGCCTGGTATTATGCGACCGCCACTAGTCTGGACCTTCAGGACTGGACTCCGCTCCAGATCATCGCGAACTCCGAATTCCTGACAAGCACATGCGCGGGGGACGCCGGCTTTATGTTTGACGGTTGGTATCCCTCCTTGATGTCGCCCAACGCGGCTGCCGGGCATACGAAGCTGACGGGCCAGGTCTTTTATCTGCAAGGATGCCTCGTTGGACAAAACTCGACGGCCACTCCGCGGCTTTTCGCGTCCCGGACGTTCACGATCACCACGCAGCCTCAACCCGCGCCGGTGCTGACTTCGGGATCGCTCGCCAATGCGGCCACATATATTTCCGGCGGCCTGGTTCCAGGCTCGTGGGCGGAAGTCAAAGGCACCGGCCTCAGCAACGTCACGCGGGTATGGAACGCCTTTGACTTTCTCGATCTGGGGAATTATCTCCCCACTAGTTTGAGCAACGTGCAGGTGACGGTGAATAGCATGGCTGCCGCGGTATATTACATCTCACCCACACAAATTAATTTTCAGGTGCCGACCGGCGTCACGGGAACGGCATCGGTACAGGTAATCAACAACGGTGCCGCCAGTAATACGCTGACGGCCTCGGCCGCGGCCAGCTCGCCCGGACTTTTTCCAAACCCCCTCAACGGGGTTAACTATCCGGCAGCTGTCTTCGCGCTGAGCGGCGGTTATCCCGGTGATCCGAGCGTCAGTTCCGTTTACCGCAATGCCGCGCCCGGCAATATCATCGCGCTCTTCGCCACGGGCCTGGCCACCGAACCGGGAGGCGTGATTCCCACCGCGCAGGGTATAAGCGGCGTCACCGTTACCATCGGCAGCGTGACGGTTCCCGCGGACTACGCGGGGCAGACTCCCTCTGTGGGCGAATTCCAGATTAATTTCACCGTGCCGGCGCAGTTTGCGACCATGCCGGCGGGAAATTACCCGATCTCCATCGCGCTGAACGGCGTCTCTTCTCCGACGACGATTAATTCGACGCCGCCGGGATTGATCGTGCTCCCGGTCAAGCCTAACTAGCCAAGGGCTGTGGTAGAGTAGGGCACAGGCGTCGTTGTCGCACGTTTCCTGCCCCCCTCATCGAACTGGACGTGCGGATTTCCCGCATCCAGCCTCCGACCATCTTCTTCCGGCGGCGTGGGCCGCAAGCCAGGCAGATGGCTCACCCTTCCTACCATTTGATACAGCCGACACGGTTTGTACAGGAACTGATAGTTCCAGTACTTCCTAGCCGACCGCCAACTGCATTGGTGTTTGCGTCGGAGCCATAACTGCAGCTCGCTCTGCACGGCCCAATCGATCTGATGGAAGATCCGGTTGCTGTTGCCGACCCGAAAATAGGTACACCACCCATTCAGGACTGGATGCAGCTTCCGAATCACCTCTCCGATCGTCGCGCTACTGGGAATCGACCGCACTACTTCGCGTACCCGGTCCCGGATATGTTGGCACGCCTTCTTGCGCGGCCACATGTACAGCATCCGTTTCGGGGGTTTCCGAAATTCGAAACCCAGAAACGCGAAAGGCCTCTTCCACCGGCCTCTTGCAGGATGTCCTGCCGGCAGACCTAATCGTAGAGAAGTGTGAACCTCCTTTCCGGTTGTTGCTTGGCCACTCGGTATAGCGTCCTCTGCAGTTTGCGGGCATTGTCTAATCTCGCGGGCGCTTTGCGCTTCCTGGCCTTCCTCAAGCTCTTCGAAAGGGTCTACGCACCTCTTACCGCAGGCCTGTTGGCGGCATTCCGCGGCGACCGCAACCTGAGTGACGATAACCGCTGCCAACTCGACCGCCTGTACCAGTGCATCTCTGACGATCTCGACGCATTGCTGCGGGCAGTCGGCATCAAAATCGCCGCTTGATCCGCACAACGGGAACAAAAATCTCGTTGGGGCGCCTATAACGGGAACTAACTGAAGAACCAAGGCGACACCATCTGATTCGTCGTGAATGACGTGGTGTTCCGCCGACTTGGCCCTTTTAAGGTGAGGGGGTTATCGCGCGGCTGACGCGCCGGATTCGACTTGTGTGTATCCTAAGGAGTGCAGAAGACTGGGCCGGGCGAAATCACGCGACTGCTCGATCGCTGGCAGCAGGGTGAGCCGGATGCCGTAGATTCGCTGGCGCCCCTGGTGTACGATCAGCTCCGCACCATTGCCGAGGCTTATCTCCGCAACGAGCGACCCGATCACACCTTGCAGCCGACGGCGGTGGTCAACGAAGTTTTTCTGGATCTTTTGCGGCTTCGGCGGCTGGCCCTCAACGATCGCGCGCATTTTTTTTCGTTCGCCGCGCAGCTCACGCGGCGTGTTCTGATCGATTCGGCGCGAAAAACCAAAGCGGAAAAACGCGGAGGGATGTGGACTCGCATTCCGCTCGATGCGGAACTGGCGTGGCTCTCGAATGAAAGCGCGGAATCCCTGGATCTTTCACAAGCGCTCAATGAACTTTCCGAGTTCGACCCGGACAAGACTCGAATTATCGAACTGCATTACTTTCTCGGGTGCACGGTGAACGAAACGGCCGAGGTCTTGCAGGTTTCCACGCGGACCGTGGAACGCAGCCTGCGCTTCGCCCTGGCATGGCTGCGTGATCGTCTGGACCGGTGCAATGAGGAGCCGCGGCCATGATCCAAGAAAGAAATCGAGCGCTTCCGCCGCTTCGCGCGCATCACGATCCATGCGCGATGCGCGGCGCTTGTTAGCCCTACCGCGCCTTCACCGAGATGGTCACGATGTCTGTGTTGCCGCCCATGGTGATCATGACGGGCACCGTGTCGCTGGTGGTCACTCCGGTTGGAATCGTCGTGTTGATCTGATATTCGGAGCCGGTTCCGGGGGCGATTCCTGAAAACGCAACAGTCGCGGGTAGGCCGCCGATGGTAATTGTCGGTGTCAGTACCGTCTCATAGATCACGCTCCCGTCGGCCGGCGCCACGGAGCCGGTGGGAACCGGCGTCCCGCTGGCACTGCCATTAGGAGTCGCGAGCCCGCCGCCAGTCAGGTAAATCACAATGTTGTCGCCGGGGGCCGCGGGCTGGCCGCAGAGTGAGGTGGCAGGCAGTCCGGTACAGGCGGGCAGTCCGTAGGCGCTCGCCAGGGAGGACGGCATGGCGCACCGAAAGCTGCCCGCCACCAGCACCGCTCCCTGGCTGCCGGTCCCGGTGGTCGGGTTGGGTAGGCGAAATACTCCCGGATCGGCCGCGGTCAACTCGACCATGTATGAAGCCGTGGTCCCGGCAGACGTCTTTACGGTGACAACGGCGGAACCGGTAGTCCCCAATTCGGCTGGAACCATGGCATTGATCTGAATCTGGCTCGTGGAGAAATCGTCCACCGCGTAAAGAGGGACTGGCGTTCCGTCGAACAGAACCTCCACGCCCTGATAACTCGTGGCGGGAAAGATATTGGGGGCGGAATTCCCCGCGACGGTGTCAAGTGCGTACACGGTGATGAACGAATTGGCCGCAAGTCCGTGGGTGGCGTCTTTCACGACTCCAGTGGCCGAATTCTCGATAGAGCAAACCACGGGTGGCGTGAATGCGATGGGTATCGTTACGGCGGGCGACGATATGCCGCCGACGGTCAGGACTACATTGGTAGCGCATGCGTTCTTTGGTACCACGAAGTTTCCACGTCGGCGGCGCAGAGGCCGTCCATAAAAACATTGAGTCCACGCAGGTCGCAGTTAACCAAAAAGCGCATGTCAACTCAGAGAAAGTGAGAGAGTTGCCGCTGCCGGACACAGCAGGGCCTAAGCCGCCTCGATGGAGCCGAAAGCCACAAAAAAGGCCAACGTTGCCCCACAGAAGCCCCGTGTTGCGCCCGCCAAGGGCAAGCTTACAATACACCCTGCGCTTGTTAACCAAAAGGGCAGGCCAAATCGTAGAGAGTGAGAGACTGACCGCCGCGGTACACCCAGGCAGCCGATTCCGGTCCTCTAGCCACCTGCACCGTTCTCTTCGATGGAGCGAAATCTCCCCCATATTGGCCATTTCCGTCGAAACCTGGCAACGGGCTGTCAACCGGAAGAGCAATGGAACTCGAAGTGGGAGTTGTTTGCCTAAAAGGATATGAAGCGATTTACTTGGGCGGTGGAAGGCTTTGGATCTCAGGGCGAACTCCTTTTCGCAGTGCCCCCCTCTCCGGAGAAACCTTGCGATTTACGCGAGCTTCCTATCCGCCTCATCCAGCTTCCGGAAGGGTTCGCCATTACCAGCATGCCGTGAAAGGGGCGTGAACCAGGGCGCCCGCTGAGGCCTTGCGATTTACGCGAGCTTCCTATCCGCCTCATCCAGCTTCCGGCATGCAGAGATCCTGGCGGATCGCCCAGCCATCGCCTTTTCATCGTAAATATCTTCGAGAGAAGGCCACTTTCGGCTTGCTTGTGGTCCCCACCGTAGAGCATGAATGCTGAAGGAAGAGCCGAAGGCGGACATGGTTTCGCTCTCGGATATCAAGCCGGCGCCGAAGCCGGTCGAGGATCGGGAAGAAGTCGGCTCATTCGGGGACTAACGCGAATATCTGTGAAGTTCAACGCCGCCTGGTTCACGCCCGGCGGCGTTTTGCTTTTGGTGAGGCGAGCGAGTCCAGAAAAGCTTACGGCGCTTTCCAATCGAGAGCATAGATCTCGCCGGCAACGACGCTGCGTGAGGTGATGAGGGAATTGTTGGGAGCCGGTGCGAACCACATGTCCACGTGTATACCCTTCAGGGGCGCGAAACGCTCTGTTTTCCGGTCGCGCAGCCGCACCCTCCACCAAGCCGCATCATCTCCAATCGTCTCGTAGAAGAGAGATTCACCGTCGGGGGACCAGCTTGGATAACCGCTCTCCACACTGGAAAGCTCGGACTGCTTGTGCGTCTGAAGATCGTAGAGCACGATCTTCCACCCAGACGCGGAGAGACCCGCGATGAATCGTCCATTGGGCGACCAGCGGGGAGACCACATCCCCTCCGAACCCGGCTGCGCCAAGACGCGACCCGTTTTCAGGTCCACCACACGAACGGAGGCCGGGGCAGCGGGGGCCGGACCGAAAGCAAGTGACGCTCCGTCCGGTGACCATGACGGGTCGCTGTCGCCCTCCTTACCGCCACTTTCTCCATTGGTTACCTGCTTAAGACCACCGCCATCGAAGGACGCCACGTAAATCCGGAACGGGCTCCCCTCGCGCGATCCGACGAATGCAATCTGCTTCCCATCTGGAGACCAGTGAGGCGCATCGGCCTGAATGGGAGGTGATGTAAGCTGCAGACGCTGGCTATCATCCACCGCCCTGCGCCAAAGCGACCCATCCGGCACCGAAACGTAGGCAACCCATTTCTCATCCCTGGAGAATTCGAGACTTGTCCCCGATATCCCACCGAATGCGCGAACGAGTTGGCCGGATTTCAGATCATACCGGAGGAATTCGTTGCGGCGCTGGAAACCATAGACAAACAAGCGCTTGCCGTCGCTGCTGGGGGCCGGCCAAAGCATCGCCAGCGGGCCGTTGGTCAATTGGAACGGGCCGCGCTCTGCCCGCTGGAACCATCCCAACTTCTCGCGTAGGGCCCAGACGTTGGTCATTGTTCCATTCGCCACTCCAGCTTGGAAAACGAAGTACTTGCCATCCGGTGTCCAGTTGCGGCAGCACGCATACGATGATGAATTCCACCCAGGAAGCAGCGGATACGCCCCGTTTCCATCAATCCGCGCTTCCCAGAGCGATGGAGCTGCACTGCCGGCGGGATTGACGGTGAAACGCACTCTGCTCCCGTCAGGCGACCAGTGCACAAAAGTAGGATCACCAGCAACCGTTGCCAGCCTCCGGTCTTCCGTCCCGTCACTGCGTGCGATGTGCAGTTCTCGGTTCCTCCCATAGACCACTTGTTGACCATCTGGCGACCAGGCCGCCGCACCGTACTGAGTCGCAAGATCGCCCAGCCGCCGCGGGGAGCCGCCCAGCAGTGGCGCCCTCCAGAGCGCACCAGGCTTGGCTAAAGCCACATTCGGGCACAATAACCACTCCGTACGGTCTAGAGAGATATCCACCAGTCCGGCATCCTTCACCGGGAGGGGCAGAACAAGCGACTCACCTCCCTTCACCGATACCTGGTAAACTTCATCCTCATACGAGCCGGAATTGAAGAATACCCGCGTGCCGTCGGTGAGCAGGGGCGGGTCCTTTGGCAGGTCATCATTGGTGATCTGGACCGTTGCCGTTACTCGCGGGGGCGGCAGTGGGCGAGTGAGCCAGAACAGGGCCGCGAGCGCGGCCGCGACGGACGCAGCCGCCAGCGCCGCCCATTTCAACCGAGACCGGCGTTTGGGCGTAGCCGCTGCCGGCAAAGACGGCGAGGATGCCTGAAGAGCGAACCCAAGGTCCGCCGCGGACTGAAACCTGCGGGTCGGCTGCTTCTCCAGGCATCGGCGGACGATCAGGGCGAGAGCCGGCGGAACCGACGACGGCAACTCCGCCGGCTGGTCCTTCAGGACGGCGTTCATCACCTCCACAGAGGAAGTACCGGAAAAGGCCCGTTTCCCCGAACACATCTCATGCAGCACGACGCCGAAGCTGAACAGATCGGACCGGTGATCCACCGTCTCGCCGCGCACCTGCTCGGGCGACATGTAACCGGCAGTGCCCATCACGGTGCCTTCGACGGTCATGTCCATGGTCGTGGAGTCATCCGACATGCGCCGCCGTAGCGCCAGCCCGAAATCCAGGATCTTGACGCGGCCGTCGCGCGTGACCATGATGTTGGCGGGCTTCAGATCGCGATGCACGATACCGGCAGCGTGCGCCGCGGCGAGTCCGTCGGCGATTTGGGTGGCGATCTCCAGCACCTTAGGCACCGCGATCGGGCCGCGTTCAATCATCTTCGCGAGCGACTCTCCTGCCACCAACTCGGTGGCGATCCAATAGGTATCGTCGTCGCGGCTGATATCATATACCGCAACGATGTTGGGATGATTCAGCGCGCCTGCCGCGCGCGCCTCCCGCTCGAAGCGGGCGATGCGGTCCGGATCGCGGGCCAGTCCGGCGGGCAGCACCTTGATCGCCACATCGCGCTTGAGACGTGAATCGCGCGCGCGGTAAACTTCGCCCATGCCGCCGCGCCCGATCAATTCCACAATTTCAAAATTGCCCAGCTTGGCGCCGGGAGTGAGCGTCTTGATCGCCGACACCGGCCCGCTTTCCAGGAACGAATCGGCCTGCTGCACGAGCAACGATTGCACTTCGCCGCGTACGCCAGCGTCGGCGGGGCATACCTGCTCCAGGAATTCGGCGCGCTTCTCCGGCGGGAGCGCGATCGCCGCCTCGTAAAGCTCCTGGATTCTCTTCCAGCGGTCAGCTTGCATGGGCCGGCTTTCCCCGTGTCAGCTCATGTCTCAGCCAAACCCGGGCCATGTTCCAATCGCGAATTACGGTATTCGGATGGACACGCAGCGCTTCCGCCGCCTCTTCCACGCTCAATCCGCCGAAGTAGCGCAGTTCCACCACCTGCGCCTTGCGCGGATCCATCCTGGCTAGATCTTCCAAAGCATCGCCCAGCGCGATCAGTGCCGCCGACTTAGTCGGCGAGAACACCAGTCCTTCGTCCAACAGTAAGCGCTCCGCCGCCCCGCCCCGCTTGTTCCTCTGGAGGCCGCGGGCATGGTCCACCAGGATGCGACGCATCAGGCGCGCGGCGATGCCCACGAAGTGCGCGCGATTCTGACACGTTGCCCGCGACTGGTCCACCAGCTTCATGTAGGCCTCGTTGACCAGCGCGGTGGTCTGCAGTGTATGGCCCTGCCGCTCTTTCCGCATCAGGTTGTGGGCGATGCGGCGCAACTCCCGATCCACCAATGGGACCAACGCGCCCAGGCATTCCTTCTCCCCGGCTCCCCAGCGGAGTAACAGGCCAGTGATCGGCGAGGAATCCGGCAAGTCCACTTTTTCTTGCGCCTGATGGTGTCTGTCAGAGAAGTATCAGCCTCGGGTTTCCGAAAAGTCACTTTCCAGAAACGTCTTTTGTCCAGAACCGCTACTGCCGGGGGCGTAACGAAGCCCCGTCCACCAAGATAACTTCCGGATGACCAAGCTCGCCAAATAATTCTGAGAACCGCAGCCCCCATCATCCGGGGGCGAACAGCTGTTACGATATATCCTCGGCCAATACCGATATT
>Ga0302326_10017006_pt1 | contig 15194 bp, 13 predicted proteins | sample Palsa_T0_3_FD_202264 | JGI IMG/M metagenome (GOLD analysis project Ga0302326, IMG submission 202264) | Peat permafrost microbial communities from Stordalen Mire near Abisko, Sweden - Palsa_T0_3 | ecosystem: Environmental > Terrestrial > Soil > Palsa > Peat permafrost | place: Sweden: Abisko...
CGCGCCTCTCAGTTCGGGCAGGAATTCCTCTTCGGAGCGTCCGAGCAAGGCACTCATGTGGTCGAGGGCAACGCGGCCTTTTTCGTTTAGCGAAACGATCAGGGCTTCCTTGGGCAGTTCGACCGACTCGATGGGTTTCTGATAGTGAATCGTTCGCTCGCGGAAGATCGCGGTTTTCTTGGCTCGCTTGGTCTCCTCGTCGTAGACCTCAAGAGACAGGAGCAACGGCAGGTCGGGATCGCCATCGAATGCACGGGTGTTCGCACGGCTTGAAATCGGACCGAACCGCGAGACGAACGAGTCGTATGCCTGATTGAGTTTCTCTCTGGCCACGACAATGGCTGCCTCGTCGCTGCCGTCGAGTTGGCTGCGGAGACATTCCCGCACAGCGTCACGAACCCGAATCAACCTTCTGATTCGCACTTTCGTCTCCGCTGACAGTCCCGGCAGTGTCTTCAACGAATCGCCTACCCGGACGGCAACCTCGTCGTGAACCATCACGAAGGCGTTCGGCTTGACGTGGTCGGGGGCGGGAAACGTCTGGTCGAGAGTGGGCGCGGCAACGACTCGCTTCTGGGCGCGATAGATATTGTTTGGCAGATTGCTGATGGCTTCCGCCAACGCCTCGGCCAAATCCCGACCATCGCTAACCAGCGTGGGTTCCTTGTCGCGGTACATGCTGCCGGACAACTCCATCTTGCCGAGCATCAGGTGCGGGCGCTGCGTGAAGTATTCGTTGATGTAGATCGCCTCGCCCTTGGTGTTGACGTGCTCCGCTGTCTCCTTCCACGCCGAACCCGACGGGGTTTCGCCGGGATTCAATTTGCGCAACATCACGATGTCAGTGGTGACCTCGGTGTTCGCGTTGCGCTTGAAGGCATCGTTGGGGAGTCGGACTGCACCAATGAAGTTGGCCCGTTGCGCGAGGTATTCGCGCAGCGTCGAGTCCTCTTTGTCGAGCGTGCCTTTCGATGTGATGAACAGAATCAGACCGCCCGGGCGTACTTTCTCCAACGCGGCGGCGAAGAAGTAATCGTGGATGGGAAACTTGAAGACGTTGAAACGCGGGTCGAACGGCTGATAATCCCCAAAGGGAATATTGGAAATCGCCACGTCGTAGAAGCTATCGGCCAGCCGAGCTTCCTCGAATGGCTGGTGGCGAATGTCCGCATCTGGATAAAGCGCCTTGGCGAGCCGGGCGGTGAGCAAATCGATTTCAATGCCGGTAATCGTCGAGTAAGCGTGCATCTCCTCCGGCGTCAAGCCGATGAAGTGGCCCAGCCCGCAGGCAGGCTCCAGAATGCGCCCATGCCTGAAACCGAAACGCGCCAACGCGGCATACATCCCGCGAACGATGACCGGCGAAGTGTAGTGCGCGTTGAGTGTCGAGGCGCGGGCGGACGTGTGCTCCTCGTCCGTCAGAAGTTTGGACAGTTCGACCTGCTCCTTGAACCATTCGCGCGAATTGACATCGAACACCTGCGGCAGCCCGCCCCAGCCGACGTACCGCACGAGCACCGCCTTTTCGTCGTCAGAGGCAGGGCGTTTTTCGGATTCGAGGCTGCGCAGGAGCTTGATCGCCTCGACATTGGCGCGGAACTTCTGCTTGAGCGAGCCTTGGCCGAAGTGGTCGCGGTCGGTAATCCGGTAGTTGGCGAGATTGCGCGGCGGGCCTAATCGTTCTCCGGCGGAAGCAGGATATACTTGTTCCTTACCATTTCCCAAGCCTGGTCGTGAGCCTCCGCCGCATTGTTTGACGAACAGGGCCTCGGTAAGACCAAGATAGTGATCGATGCTCTAGCCCAACTGTTCTCAGCCCATATAGTTGAGGGTGCGGTCGTAATCTGTAGAAATCGCCGAGTACATTTACGGTGATTCTCAAGACTTGAAACTGCCGGCTACTGCCTTCACTAAAGAAGACATGCTGCGGCTTCTTGGCGGTTGAATCGGAGGAACTGGGTATGGAAAAGAAAATAGGTGGCTCAGATTCGTGCATTATCGTTGGGGATGTCACTATCCCAGCGGAGATTCGGCTCTTACGTGTATCTGATCTTCGTTACTACAAGGACAACCCACGGATTTTCAGCATCCTCAAGGAACTAGGCGCTTCGGTAACGCAACAGCAGATTGAGCAGAAGCTTTGGGAGCAAGATTCCACCAAGGACTTGTACCGCGACATTAAACAGAACGGTGGGCTGCTTGAAGAGCTAATTGTCCGGGACAGGGAGGTATTGGAAGGGAATTCGCGCCTTTGTGCGTATAGGCATCTCCTCAAACATGCAGAAGAGAAAAGCGACACGGCCGGGATCAAAAAATGGGAACTGATCCGAGCAAAAGTCCTTTCACAGGAAACGAGTGACAGAGCGATATTCGCAATCCTTGGGATGCTCCACATTAGAGGGAAGGCCAAATGGATGCCCTACGAGCAGGCCAGTTATCTATTTAGACAGGCAAGCAGCTATCGAATGCAACCGAGCGAGCTTGCTGCTCAAATTGGCCATAGTGAAACTGAGGTCAAGAATATGATTGATGCGTACAAAATGATGGAGAAGCAGAAAATCACGGACACAAGTCGCTTCAGCTACTTCGTTGAGTTCGTTAAGAGCAGAAAAATCCCGGACATCCAACAGTACATTCCGAAGGGCGTCGATTTGGAGGCGAAATTTGCCGAGTGGGTTCGCGACAATAAGATTCCTCGTGCCGAAGCGGTTCGTGATCTTCCCACAATTCTTGAGGACAAGAGTACACGGGCAAAGTTTCTGGGTGACCAAGTAACCTTTGAAGAAGCACTGGAGATGGCGAAGGACAGACATCCTGAGGCTACCTCGTCATTTTACAACAAGTTGAAGAAGGCTACCGAAGCCATGACAGATGCCGAGGAGGGACGTGTTCGTGAGGAGATTTTAGCAGATCCACAAAAGAAACACATAATCCGCGATCTTGCGCGGACAGCAAAGAAGTTCGCGAAGGGTGTCGGCGTGGAGGTTTAGGCCGAACAGAAACTCCGAAATAAGGAGCTACAGTCAATGAATATTCTCCTCGTTGAACCCGATTACCGGTCGAAATTCCCGCCTCTGGGATTGATGCGCCTCTCCACCTACCACAGAGGGCGCGGCGATTATGTTGCCTTTCGGCGCGGCGAAAAAGGGACTGGACTTGCTACGCTATGCCGCTCGTGACATCCGCATCGTGGTGCTCGATTTTAATATGCCGAAACTCAATGGGGACGAGACGCTCAATTTCATCAAGCAACTCAGTCCGAACGCAAAGGTCATTGGACTCACGTCCATAAAGTTCGACTCGTTGCCCAGAGAGTACATCGACGGCATCGACAAATTGCTCAGCAAGCCGGTAGTCGCCACCACCCTGATGGGTGTCGTGGACGAGCTCCTTGGTGACGGATAGACCGCTTCGCGCGGAGATTCAGTCGTAAACGCACGGAGATGCCGGGCGGGGAACTGGCGGGAGAAATAAAAGGAGAGTCGAGGCTCGAATCTCGGATTACAACCCCCGAGCCGCCCCAAATGCGGCTCCTCGCCCTTGAACATTCTTCCCAGCGAGAGAGCGTCTCGACTCTCCACTACAATAATAGGACTGACGGACCAAAATGCAAGGGAGAACTGGGTACTGGTACGGTTTGAAATGTCCGCAGTTATGGTCGTCTTGGCGTACAAACCAATCTGGCGGCGAGTTTCGGAGGGGTTTGGCTGGCAAGCGGAATGCTTGTTCTAGGAGCATGACTTCCAGTAATTCCCCTCAAAAAGAATGTATTCTTGCTATCGACGATGAGGAAGGATTTCTGGGTATGCTCAAGGCGGTATTGGAATGCTATGGCTTCATGGTGCATACGGCTTCCAGTCCGAACGAAGCCATCAAATTGTACAAAGAACGCGGCCAAAACATCAGCATGGTTTTGTTGGACTACCTGCTACCCGAAATGTCCGGCGAATTGATTTTCGACAACCTGCAACGCCTGAATCCCGACGTGCGCGTGGTGTTGCTGACAGGCTGCGAAGCATCGGTCGCAGATAAAATGCTCAAGAAAGGCTTGCGGGGCTATCTTCAAAAGCCGTTCGACCTGCCAGACCTCGCTCAGAAAGTTCGGGATGCGATCAATGCCCCCCTACCGGCTCGCTCCGCATCACCATCACCTGCCTGACCTGGTTGTCCTGTCGCCATTTCCCGCTCCATCGGGTTCGTGATTGGCAGAGATTGCCAGAAGATGGAGATCCTGCTGGTAATATAGAGATCAACCCGTCAATCTGCGCCGCTTACTGCAAAAAGTTTAGGATCGAGAGGGTGAGATCGTTAAAACCAGCGGTGGCTTGGGCTGCGGCTTGAAAGGCGGTCTGGGTCTGGGTCAACTGTTCCATCACCTGCGCCGTGTCCGCGTCGGCCTGGGACGAGGTCAACTGGCTGAGCGATGCCGAGCGATCCTGCTCAATCGCGGCCTCCGCCGTCATGCGCTGTTGCACCGCGCCGCTGGTGGCGATTTGCTGGGTGATGTTGTCCGAGTCCTTCTGCAAGTTGGTCAGGTCGGTGGCGCTGATGGCGCTGGTATTGCCCGACAGCAGGTTGTTTTGCAATGAAATCAGGTGGTTGAAAAAGTCCGCGCCCGTGCGGCTGTCGGTGATGAGGCCGTCGGCGCCGGTCCCCGTAGTGTTGGCGCCGACCGGTAGCACCGACAGCGTGACACCTTCGGCAATTTCCGCGGACGGCACCGTCGTATTACCCTGGTAGTCGACACTGGTCACCTGTCCCGATGAGTTCTGGTTGACCACGTAGGGAGGCTGGTTGTTGGCCGTCCCCCCGAACAGGTAATTGCCCTCGAACTGGGTGTTCATGGCCTGCGCCGCTTCCTGAATGAGTTGCGTAACCTGCGTCGCATAGTTGTTCAGGTCCGGTTGCGAGGCCGTGCCGTCGGCTTCCGTGGCGATTTCGCCGGCGCTCTGGGCAATGGTCTGCAGCGACTCCATCGCGCTCGACCCGGTGCTGGCCTGCTGTTGAAGTTGTGTGATGTTCGCTTGGTACTGGGTGACCGAAGAAGATTCGGCCTCGAGATCCAGGATGCTGCGCATCGCCGACGGGTTGTCCGACGGATTTTGCACGGCCAATCCCGTCGTGGCTTCGTTCTCCAACTGCGCCTGGTTCTCCTCGATTTGGTTCATCTGGTACAACATCGAATTGGTAATCGTGGTACTGGCTACGCGCATGATTGTTCAATCCCTCCTCAGGATGTCTGGATACCCAGCAATGCTTGCAACATCTGGTCTACCGTGCTCATCAGATGAGCGGATGCCTCATAGGCGTTCTGGTAGGTGCTGAGATTGCCCATCTCCTCCACCAGGGAAACGCCGCTGATCGAGGAGCGCTGTTGTTGCAACATTTGCTGCACCGTCTGTTGGTCGCCCACTTCGCTATCGGTGGACGACAGTGATTGGCCAAGCGTCGCCACGGTGCCGTCGTACGCCTGGCTGAATGTCTGGTTGTTCAAGCCCGTGTTGATCTGGTTCGCCAACTGGGCCATCTGCAGGGCGATCGTGTTGTCGCCGGTGTCGCCCGCGACGCCACTGGCCTGGAGCAACGCGGGATTGTTCACGAGGGCTTGATTCACAGCGATGTCGCTGGCATTCGAGCCCGTGAAAAACAACGCGTTCGTACTGCCGGTGAGGCTGTAGCCGGTCTTGTGAACCGCGTTCACCGCGTCAATTATTTGTGTTGCCAGCGTGTTGAGGCCGCCGGACAAAGTCGCCACAGGACCGTCGCGGGCGTCGATCTCGCCGGCGATGCTGCCGCCGGTGAGGGTCAGCGCCGTGCCCGCCGTTGCCGCCTGCACCAACATCTGGCCGCCACCGGCATCGTATACCTGCATGGTGTCGGTCACATTGTCGCCCGACACCATCTGCACGCCGCCAATGCTGATGTTTACAGTGCTGTTGGTTTCCGGGGTCACGCTGATATTGGTCAGATTGGCCAGATTTTCGATGTCTTCCTCACGCTCGTCGAGCAGATCGTTGGGTGACGAGTTGGTATTGATCTGCGCCGCGGCGATTTGTTTGTTGAGGCTGGCAATATTGGTCAGAAGCTGGTTCGCGCTGGTCACGTCGGTTTGCAACTGGTTGTTCAATTGGGAGGTCAGTGACCCCAGTTGCTGGGACACTTGATTAAATTGGCTGGCCAGTGTGCCGGCGTCGCCGAGCACCACCTGCCGCTCCGACAGCGAGTTGGGCTCCGTCGAGAGCGTTTGCAGGTCATTAAAAAAATTCGACAAGGCGCTGGCGATCCCCTGCGACGAATCGCCCGAGTTGCTGCTGGCGCTGGTGACTTGCTGGCCGAGATCCGCCTGCGCGGATTGCAGGGCCTGCTGCTGGGTTTGCCAGTACGACGACGCGCTGTTTTCCGCCTGAATCTGGGTATTCACCACCTGGCTGACAATCTGTTGGATGCCCGTCGCCTGTACGCCGGTGCCTTCAATACCGATATTCGTGGCCACGGACGGCGAAGTGGAAATGTTCAGCACCTGGCGCGAGTAGTTGGGATTGTTGACATTCGACAGATTCTGTCCGGTCACTTCGATCCCGGCCTGCTGCGTGTCCATCGCGCGCGATGCCATGTTCAATACTTGAAACAAGCCGACGCTCATCCGACCACCTCACACAGACCCGGGCGCGTGACGTTCACCGCGGCTGTCTTGCCCGATTGATTGTAGGTGGTCACGGAACTCGACGGAAACAGCAGGGCCATGAACCGCTGCATCATCTCGATGGAGCAACTCAGCAGCAAATGGTTTTGCCGGGCGCGCCGTTGGACGCGTCGCAGACAATGGTTGATTTCGTCGACGAGCGCCTTCACCAGCCCCCGATGCGGTTCCGGCACCTCATGGAGAAGGCTGCAGAACCGCGCGTCAGCAGGCAGTTGCACCGACAAGCTGAGCTGGGTTTGGAATTGCTCGCGCTCCCGTCGCGCCACCTGAATGACGGACGTCTGCGCGTTGATGGCGGCCAGGTTTTCCAGCAGCGCCGCGCCGGACCGTTGCACCACGAGATACTGCTGCTGTTCCAGCAACGCCAGCATCTCTCCGTATTGTTGCAGTTCTGCGCGCAACGAGTCGATCAAACGTTGAATGGATTCGTTCATTGGCCCGTGAGTTGTTTGGTCAATTGCGTGTTCAATGTCCGGGCCAGGCCCAGCCCGCCTGCGCGGCTCCGAGTCCTAACCGGCCACGGGAAATGAGTATTCGGTGCTGTAATCACCGGCGTTGGAAGGAACCACTTGCTTGCCGATGTGCGTGCGGGCGTTGATCACGATGGGGCCTTTGAGATTGATCGTGGCGCGGCCGTGGCTGTGCAGCGTCGCGATGCACAGCAACAGCGCATCGCCCGGAGAATTCAACCCGAGGAATTCCACGTCGGCGTCGGGTAAGTCGGGCCGGTAGTCGGGCACCACGTGCTTGGGAGGCACGACGATAAACGCGACCCTGACATCGTCTTGCCCCTCCAACCAGAGGAACGGCGCCTCCTGGGGCCGGCCAACGAGGGTAAATTTTTTCAGCCGCTCAAAGCCGAGCAGACCGGATGGAAAATGGATAATGTGTGAATCGGGCGGTGCCGTCGACCTGGCAACTGAGTTCGCCTCCAATAATGTCGATGCCATGGTCGCCACCTTTGCATCCCCCATGCCAGCGCTCAACCATGGCCTGGGAACCGCGGGCAGTAGCTGTTTTCTTGGAGAAAAAGCCGAGAAAGACAGTTCCGTTGGGCGAGCGGCGGCGCGACTCGGCAATGTTTTCCGAGTACAGGAGACGGATTTTTCCCCTCATTCAGAGAGTAGGAACACGGAATCGGAGAGGCTCCGTACGCGCGAGCCGGGGGAATGCAGCAACGGGTCAACCGAGGTTGTACAGCTTCTTGACCTGTTTCAATTTCTCGAACGTATCGTTCATGTATTGGGGCATTCGCTCTGGCGAGTCGTCCAATGCCCGCATAGATACGTATTTGTACTCCCGTCTCTATCATCTATCGGCAGGATGTCGGCTGTCCTTTAGCCGAATCAGCTCACTTCGGGGCTTGTGAAGGGGCGGGGATCTGCCAGCGATCCAAGACACGGGCAGTTTGTGATTCGTGGAACACAGGGAGGCCCACTGGTGCACGCCCCGCCAGAGCAGTCAGGATTTGCCAGCGAGATTGACGCTGTCGAGAGCCTCGACGCGACGACGGAGTTTGTTCAGTGCAATTTCCTGAATCTGACGGACGCGTTCGCGGGTCACTTTGAATTTCTTCCCCACTTCGTCCAGCGTGCGCGGTTCCTGCCCATCAAGCCCGAAACGCATGGCGATGATTTCCGCCTCGCGCGGCGTCAGGTATCGGATGTGTTGCCGGATTTCCTGCCGCGCCGTCTTGACACGCAGCAGCTCGTACGGGGTCAACGCACCCTCGTCCTGGACGATGTCGCTGTAGCGGTTGTCATCATCGTCGCCGAGCGGGGCGTCGAGGCTGACGGGATTCAGTCCGCATTTGCGAAGCTGGGCCGCCTTGGCCGGCGCAATGCCCAGGCACTTGGCCAACTCAGCATCACTCGGCTCGCGGCCAAGCTTCTCGGTGAGTTCGACATTCGCGCGATGTAATTTGTGGACCTTGTCCACGACATGCACGGGCAGCCGGATCGTCTTGGACTGGTTCGACAAAGCGCGGCGAATGGATTGCTTGATCCAGAGGGCCGCGTACGTGGAAAGCTTGGCGCCCTTCTTGGGGTTGAATCGTTCAACCGCCTTCATCAGGCCAATATTGCCTTCGTTAATCAAGTCAAGCAGCGGCATTCCAAAATTGGCGTAGTCGTAAGAGATTTTTACGACGAGCCGCAGATTGGCCTTGATCATCCGTTCGCGCGCGCGCTTGCTGCCGCGCCTGACCTGCGCGGCCAGATCAATCTCCTCCTGGCGCGTTAACAACGGCGTTTCCCCAATCTCGCGCATGTAGCGCTGGAGGCTATCACCACTTTCGTTGTACCGGTCAGTTACCATAGACATTCTTTCCGCGCCCGTGTCGATTTATGACCCGAGTCCGCAACCCATCACGCACTTTAGATGCAATTGGACAAGATTTGGTTCAAAATGCGTTCGCCAACAACAACGGAGAGCTCACCGATTTTTAGCCAACATAAGCCGTGCCTTGCGGTAACCACAATGGGGTAAACACCGTATGTTGTGATGGGCATGTACGATTGCACAACAATCAGTTGCTATCCCACCGATTGAGCGTAAGATGACGTGCAGTGCAGAATGTGCCGGCGTTGCCGTGTTGATTCCTCAACACTCCATTCAGCTGAAGGAATTCGGCTGCCACTAAATTCAGTTGGGAAGGTCGCTATTATGTATCGACAAAGAATTGGTCTCCGAGCGGAATACCGTGACCAGGAAGGCGAGCGGGTGAAAGCCTCGCCCAGTCTGGCGCAAAGATTTCAGAAGTTGAAATCGCTCATCGTAAAAATTGGGTACTACAACTCCAAGGGCGTCTCCCAGAACAGTCAGCTCAAATACATGGTCAACCTCGATAATGCGAAGTCCGTGTTCCGTTTCAAATGTCCCAACGACGAATGTATCCGGGGCGATTTTGATCTGACCAAAGAACTCGCCAGCGCGGTGGCCAAAGGGCGCACTGTCGTCACCGGCGAATTGTCCTGCCAGGGCTGGCAAAACAAGGCCATGATCGACACCGTCCATTGCCACAACATCCTGCGCTACGAGCTGAAGCTCGCCTACCGAATCGCGAGCCTCGCCACGGCTGAAGCTGGTTCATGATAACTGATTTGTGGGACAAACATGGCCACGCTGTGGCGTACGTAGATAATGATAAGGAATCCATCTACATGCGAGACGGGACCCCGGTGGCATGGCTGCATGAGAGCGGGGTCTATGCGTACGGCGGGAAGTTTCTGGGGTGGTTGTACGAAGGCTGGATCTTTGGACGTGACGGGAAGTGTGTGCTGTTTACAGAAAGATCGCAACCCGGGCCGGTGAAGCCCTTCCGTCAGGCTCCGGAGGATCGTGGCGATCAAGGTCTACAGCCGTTCCGTGCGCCGCGCGACACAGTTTGCAGGCGACCGGGGCGTTCTCCAATGTGGTCGTCAGCGAATGCTTTGTCGTTCTTCAGTTCATAGAAGCCGTTGCTACAGAGCATATCATCGCAACTTGGATTGCGTACCGGGCGCGATGCTCTCCCCGTCGGGAAACTTGATAGCGGCGGCGACTTCATCCTCGACGGCTTTCACTCGTTCCGGTGTTGAGCCGACGAAAGGCGGGAGGCTTTCCCAGTGCAGTTTCGGCATCGACTTGCTCAATGTATATTGGCCACTGGCCCAAAGTTCCAGCCAGCGTTTGGTGTGTTGCGCATCACCTTCGACCGCCACGTCAACCCAACATGCGCCCATTGTGGTGACAGCCACCTTGTTGTAATCGAAATAATCTCCGGTAACCGAGTTGAGACGTTCCTTTTGGACACCAGCCCGCCGGCCCATATCGAAGTAGGCTTCAAACATGCCGCCGGCGATGAAGTGCTGCGCGTAATGTTTCTGCAGCGTCACGAGATCATAGCCGTGATCCACTGTCCCGTCGGGCATGACCTGGCGGGCACCCAATCCTCCTGCGTGGAACATTGGCAGCGGCTCGGCGTCTCGGCACGTCCACAGCCACAGGCCACCCCATATCGAACGGGCCTCATCCTGGATGGAGATCCTGGGGTTGGTCTCCGCGTTGGTCAGGGCGGTGCGGCAGAGTTCGGCGAAAATTTTGTCGAAGCTCCAGTTGCGTGCCTGAAGATTTCTCGCCTGGGCGGCGAACTCCAAATCCCGCGGGGGAAGTTTGATGGGGAGCGGAACCGGTCCGTCGGCCGCTTGCAAATCGAATGGGCTACATGCCAGGAGGAATCCCAGAATCAACCCCGAAGCTGTTATGGAAGCGCGCATCCTGTTTTACTATAAACGCTGGGGAGCGATTCAGCAATTCAGGTGCCGGATTGATCAATGTGTACATTGTGCTCTGCCACAGGCATCCTGCAAGTGGGCGTGCCGACCCGCCTGCGGCCCCAAAGCGGTCGGCGGAGAGAAACAGGGTTTTTATTGGCGCAAACCTGCCATCTCTACTACGCTACCGCAGGCAGGTTTCCAGTGAACATCGGAGTCTCACGAAAAAGTTTTTCTGCCACGACCATCAGACTGGTCGTGCGCTTGTGTTTGGTCGGATTACTGTTTTCCACAGGTTGCACAACTGTTCAAACGGAGCGAACTGCGGTTGATCAGAGTCTGCGTTCGCGAACGGTACGGGGTCCCCGAAATGAAATCCTCAATCTGGCGGTCCGGTGCGTCCACCGGGAGTTTCCCGATGGCGTTGTCCGCACTGATCCGGTTATGGGAGAGGTCGTTGTTACCGATTATTCAGTATTGCGGGGAGATGCCGAGTTGAAGATTGCCGTCACCGGCTGGCCGGATGATCGAGTTGACGTGAGCGCCTCGGCCACTGGATTGGGAACCGGCCAGCAGAGAATGGTGATCGGCAAATTCCTCGACGACTTCGACCAAACTTATGCCGATTGGGTCAAAGAGCAGAAGCTTTACCAGCAGGCAGGGAACTAGCTGACTGCTCGTCAAACAAAGACTTCTGCTGCGAGATCGCTCTTGTCGCCCCGGCAATATCCGATTCATAACCTTGGGGGAATTGGGCTTGGAGCCAAGGAAAATATGTCTTGCAAAGCCAGAGATGATTTGCCATAAAATCGTCGTTTGGCTTGGAGAGGTTTCGGTCTGGGTCAGTGGGCGAATTATTGTCTCTGTTCTGGTTCTGGAACTTTTCGTGACATTAAAAATCTGAACCGTCGGTTTTCAGGAGGTAAGGCCATGAGGGCGATGTGTGGCATTGCAGCAGGCAGACCGGTCGGACGTCGTGGGCTTCTTGCGTTGTCTGCGTTTCTCGTTTCGGTACTGGTATCCCCATTCTCGGCACGGGCGGACACCAATGCGCTGGCGATTGTCAATTACACGGGTGGCATCGCGGCCTTCAACGGAGCCGGAGTTAACGTCGGGCAGATTGAGACGGCTCAGCCTACGAATCACGTGGATCTGGCGAACCAGATTACTGTGTTCGCCTCCGCTGGAACAACATCCGCTACCAATCATGCTACCGAGGTCGCCAGCGTGATCATCGGCACCGGGCCGCTCGACCGAGGTGCGGCTCCGGGCGCGAACCTCTACTCCTTCGGCGCAGGTTCTGCCGACGCCAATTATCTTACTGCCTACTGGCTGCTGGCCACGCAAACAGTAGGGACGTGCAAGGTAATCAACATGAGCTTTGGCAGCGCCCCCGTCGCCACGACCCGCACCTCGGCTGGCGGAACCAATTACACTTCCTACACGCAAACGTTTAACCCCAACGGAAACGACGCGGACTCCCAAACGATCGATAATGTCGCGGCCACCAAAGGCACGATCTTCGTCAAGTCGGCCGGCAACAACGGTCTGGCTGGCACAAACACGGTCACCGACCCTGGGTCCGCGTTTAACATCATCGTGGTCGGAGCCGTGAGCAACACCGCTCCCGGAGCAACAACGTCGGTGGCAGACTTCAGCTCCCGCGGGTATCTGGCCAATGGGCGTTCAGCGGTCGATATCGTCGCGCCGGGGGCCGATGTGTCTCTGGCGGGAATTTCGACCAGCGTTACCTTCACTGCGACATCCGTTACGGTCATTTCGAACAATGTTGGAGCACCGACGATTTACCAAGCGGGAAGCACCTTCACCTACCTTAGCGGTGCGGGGCCCACCCAGACGCCGTTGAGTAGAATCAACACCAATTCCGGCACGAGTTTTGCCGCTCCGCTGGTTGCAGGCGTGACGGCGGACTTGGTGCAGTATGGAAACACGCTGCCACCCGTAACCGCCGCCGCCGCTACCGATCCCCGGACGATCAAGGCCGTCCTGCTGAATTCGGCAACGAAATTGGCCGGCTGGGGGCAGGGTGCCGTTGCCGGTGGCACTGCTGGCCTTCAAGGCGTTCTCACTGGCGGCGTCAACGGGGTCACAACGGTGCTGCAACCGTTGGATCCCACCCAGGGCGCTGGCCTGCTCAACGCCAATGGTGCCTACCTCCAACTGGCCGCAGGCAAACAAATAGCTACGATCCAGCAGCAGGGTCCCGGCTCTATCATTGACGAGACCGTCCCATTGACCGGTTGGGACTTCAACACAGTGAAAATGGCGTTGACCAACTTCTACCAACTGAGCAGCAAGGCGGTTGGAACCTTGGCTGTGACGCTCGATTGGAATCGGGATATCTCGACTGTCGGGGGAACGAATTTCGTGGGCGGCATGGCCAATATGGGCTTGAGCCTCTTCACCAGCGTGGATAACACGTACACCAAGACATCGCTGGTCGCCCAGTCCATCAGCATTGTCGACAACGTCGAGCACCTGTGGTTCACCAACGTGCCGACCGCCTATTACGAGTTCGGAGTCAGCTACAACCAGTACGCCTCCCAAGGCAGTCCTGCCCCCGGAAACGAGACCTACGCTGTCGCGTGGAGTTTCACGCCCGTACCTGAGCCGAGCACGTTGCTGCTTGCCGGGTTGGGCATCACCGCGCTGTGGTGGCAGTTGAAGCGCCGACGAACGTGATACCAGCCCTCGGCACCTGATCCGAGCAAAGCCATGCACCCTTCCGTCTCTCAGGCGGGTTGGCGGTGCTGGAACACGGCCTGCATGCATTGACTCCATGAGGCTTATCTAACCATCTGCGCGCATTCGTTCTTGCTGTCTCCAAAGAACGCCATGCGCATTACTACGTGGTCAGCCTCCTGAACATGTAGTGGATGCAATGTTCAGCCGGCTGAACATGTCTGACTGTAATGGTTACCACTTGGCAGTCCTGGTCACTTTTCACAAAGCACGCCATGATTCTGCGCTGTAGTCGGTTCCATCTCTTGCGTCGCTCGACATCCGCACAGTCAAACATGCTGGCATACCGATAGCTAACTGAATGTGCCACAAGGTCAGGTAATTGCTGATTTTGGAGCAACTGGGCCAGAGGGATCCTAAAGCGAGAACATAGGTGTATCGGGAACTTGGTATGGGCGCAACCACCTTGGGAAGCGGCGGTCTGCATTCCTTTGTTTTTGTCGCGATCGTTTCTCCGCCTGTACTCATCTTCTTGTGCGGCCTCGTTGGGCCGCAGTTGCCTGCTCGAGTAACGGTGCCCAAGGTTGCCAGTGAGCCACGAAACGAAGTCGACGGAACGGGAAAACTACAGGGAATCTTATGAAGAAGTGGATCGTCGCATCTCTATCGATGGCCGCGCTGGCTCTGGGTACGGCCAGTCCCGTATTCGCGACTGCCTCCGTCACAACTTTGGCCACCACGAACACGTCGGCCGACACTGCGGGTACGGGCGGAACCGGGGCCTACACCACGTTGACCGGCCCGGTGCTGACAGAGGGCGCCAACCGGGACATTGGCACCGGCGCGATCGTACTGAACGCACCGGCGGGTTTTGCCTTTAATCCAGCCGTCACCGTCAGTGCACTCGTCACCCAAGTAAGTGGGACGAATAGTCCGGTCACATTGAGTGCTCCGACCGGTACCGTTACCGTCAGTTCAATCACCATTACCGTGAGCGCACAGGACACGGCTGGCACGACGTTATCTAGTATCACGTGGTCTGGCATCCAGATGCGGCCGACGGCGGGCACACCCCTGGCCAGTGGGAATATCACCAAAGGGGCTGGCGGATCGGGCATTACCGGGATTACGGCCGGCTCCACAAGTTTCGGCACCTTGACGGAAGTCGTGGGCGCGCCCGCTAAAGTTGCCTTCACCGTCCAGCCCACCAACATCACCGCCGGAGTCACGATGGGCAGTTTCGTCGTGCAAGTCCAGGACCAGTTCACGAACGCGGTTGCCCAGAGCGGCACAGCGATCACCCTGACGTTGAACGGCAGTACGCTCTTCAGCGGCACGAATCCCCAAACCACCGCCACCAATGGCAAGGCCATCTTCAACGACTTCGTCATCCACCAGGCCGGCAATGGCTTGAACTTCACCACCGCCAATAGCGCCGGCTTGGCCAACGCCACCAGCGCCAACTTCAATATTCTCCCGGCTGCCGCCAGTGCCTATCGCCTCAGCGCCACCACCACCAACGCGCAGGCCGGTGT
>Ga0302326_10017007_pt1 | contig 15194 bp, 11 predicted proteins | sample Palsa_T0_3_FD_202264 | JGI IMG/M metagenome (GOLD analysis project Ga0302326, IMG submission 202264) | Peat permafrost microbial communities from Stordalen Mire near Abisko, Sweden - Palsa_T0_3 | ecosystem: Environmental > Terrestrial > Soil > Palsa > Peat permafrost | place: Sweden: Abisko...
AGCGTGCAAGCGGAGGTCAGCGCGTTCTCGCGTTCGCGCCACCGAGGCGCCGGGGCGGCGTCGAGCAGCGGCCCGAGCTGGGCGGCGACGGGGAGCGAGCGGAAGACGGTGCCGCGCCACTTGTCATACGGCGCCCACCGGCGGGACAGCGCGAACGCCAGCCAGAGCAGGTCCCCGGCCAGCCTCGCGCTGAGCAGCCGCGAGCCGAGCTCGTCGCCTGCCTCGGCGGTCCGGCCCACCATCGGCAGCAGCTGGCAGAGGCGCTGCCAGCCCGCGGCGAGGACGTAGCGCTCGACGTCCGGCGGATACCAGTCCAGCAGCGTCCGGACTGCCGCCAGGGTGCGGGTCCGGTCGGTGAACACCGGGCCGGCGGTCACCTCGAGCACGCTCTGCCCGGTCACGCTCAGCCAGTCCAGCGCCGACAGCCCTCCGGACGGGTCGACGCCCAGTCGGCTGGCGGTGAAGTCGGCGACGGTAGCGACCTCGACCTGGTGGGAGAGCGAGGAGTCCCAGGTGACCGGGAACCGCACCGGGAACTCTCCGTACCGTTCCGGCAGCTCCTCTTCCAGGATCGCGCTGATGCGCGGGACCTGGTCGCGGGCGTCCTCATCGACGAGCAGGGTCAGCCGGCACCCCCAGTCGTGATCGCGGCTCATCGCGTCATCAAGGCCGAGCACGTCCGATCCCGAGCCCAGCCGGGCCGCCGCGTACCTCAGTTCCGGCCGGTCCCGGCTCAGCAGCGGCTCCACAACGTCGGTATAGAACCTGCGGGCGAGCTCGGCCCCGGTCATCTGGCGATCCGTCACGACCGCAGCTCATCAGATCAGCTCCGGTCACAGCCACCCATTTAGTCACGGGCGGCGAAGGTCGCGTCTGCGGCGGCCCTCGCATGTGCCGACCGCGCCAGCCGGCCTATGTCTTTGTGCATAGGCGAACGCCCAGGTTGTGGCCGCACGACCGATCCCTCCCGGGGCGGCGGACTCCTAGCGTTGGTCATGCGGGCGGAATCCCGCCCTGACGAGAGGAATGAACAATGATCGAGGTGCAGAACCTCACCAAGCGATACGGGGAGAAGGTCGCGGTTGACGGCCTGAGCTTCACGGTCCAGCCGGGGATCGTGACCGGGTTCCTGGGACCGAACGGAGCCGGCAAGTCGACCACGATGCGGATGATCGCCGGGCTTGACCAGCCGACCACCGGCCAGGTCCGGGTGAGCGGCCGTGATTACCGCGACGCCGGCGCCCCGATGGCCGAGCTCGGCATCATGCTGGAGGCCAGGGCGGTGCACACCGGCCGGTCGGCCCGCAACCACCTGCTCGCGCTGGCGCAGACCAACGGCATCGGCAGGCACCGCGTCGACGAGGTGATCGACCTGGTGGGCCTGCGTGACGTGGCGGCCAAGCGGGTCGGCGGCTTCTCCCTCGGGATGGGCCAGCGGCTCGGCATCGCCGCCGCGCTGCTCGGCAACCCCCGCGTGGTGATCTTGGACGAGCCGGTGAACGGGCTCGACCCGGAGGGCGTGCTGTGGGTCAGGAACCTGCTCAAGGCCCTGGCCGTCGACGGGCACACGGTCTTCGTGTCCTCCCACCTGATGAGCGAGATGGCGCTGACCGCCAGCCGGCTCGTCGTCATCGGCCGCGGCAGGCTGATCGCCGACACCACCGTCGACGAGCTCACCGCTCAGGCCGGCGGCAGCAACGTCACCGTCCGCACGCCGCAGCCGGCCGAGCTCCGCGCCGCCCTGCTCGGCCCCGGGATCATGGTGAGCAGCGAGACCCCGGGGGTGCTGGTCGTCGAGGGACTGTCAACGGAGCAGATCGGCACCATCGCGTGGCAGGCGCACCTGCCCGTGTTCGAGCTGACCGCTCGGGAAGCGTCGCTTGAGGAGGCATTCATGCAGCTCACGGAGGAATCGGTAGACTACCGTTCACACGAGCCGGCGATGGCAGGAGCGGTCCGATGAGCGTCCTGACCTCGGCCCCGACCAGCGGGCTGCCTGCGCTGAAGGTAACCCAGCTACGGGTGCTGCGTTCCGAGTGGACGAAGTTCCGTTCCCTGCGATCCACCCTGTGGACCCTGCTGACCGCGCTGGTGCTGATGATCGGCATCGGGGCGCTGTTCTCCGCGGTGAACGCGAGCCAGTATCACACGTTCAGCCCGGCGCAGATGGCCTCGTTCGACCCGATCTCGGTCAGCATGGCCGGCACGACCTTCGCCGTCATCGCCTTCGGGGTGCTCGGGGTCCTCACGATGAGCGGCGAGTACGGCACCGGCATGATCAGATCCTCGCTCACGGTCGTGCCGCGCCGCCTGCCCGTTCTGTGGGCCAAGCTGGGCGTCTTCGCCGGGGTGGTGCTCGCCGCCTCCCTAGCCGCCAGCTTCGCCGCGTTCTGGCTCGGGCAGGTGCTGCTCGCCGGCCACCACCTGGGCGTCTCCATCACCTCCGCGGACGCGCTCAGGTCCGTCATCGGGGCGGCGCTCTACATCACGGTGTCCGGCCTGATCGGCGTCACCCTCGGGGCGTTGTTCAGGAACACGGCGGCGGGCATCGCCACCTTCACCGGCGTGTTCTTCGTGCTGCCGCCGCTGGCCAGCCTGCTGCCCTCGTCCATCGGCGACCACCTGACGAAGTACCTGCCCTCTAACGCCGGGTCGGCGATCTTCGGCGGCGTCCACGGCGTGAGCAACAGCCTCTCGCCGTGGACGGGCTTCGCCGTTCTGTGCGGGTACGCCGTCGTCCTGATCGCCGCCGCCGCGTGGCGGCTACGGCACAGCGACGCGTGAGAATGCCGGCCATGGCCACCGGATACCTGGCGTACCGCACGGCGGCCCGCCGGGTATCCGACGTCCTGGCGGTCCTGGTGGCGATGGCCTCGGCGATCCCTTCGGCGGAGCACGCGAACGAGCACGCTAACCACGCGGTCGTCGTCGTCGCGGTCCTTACCGCGCTGCCGCTGCTGGTCCGGCGGAAATGGCCGGTGCCGGTGTTCGGGGCGGTATTCGCCCTGTGCCTGGCCACCGCGATATGGGATAACTTCCAAGCGGCCAACGCGCTCGCGCTGCTGTTCGCCCTCTACACCGTGGCCGCCCTGCGGCCGCTGCGGGAAGCCCTGGCCTGCGCGGGCGCGCTGTTCGCGGCGATCGTCGCCGCTGCCGTGAGCGTGGCCGGCGGTGAATGGTGGTACGACGGGATCTTCATCTGCGGGCTGTTCGGCGCCGCGCTCGGCCTCGGGTTGTACTCCGCCACCAGGCGGGCCTACCTCGCCGGGCTGACCGACCGCGCCGAACGCCTCGAGCGCGAACGGGATCAGCAGGTCGCGCTGGCAGCGGCGGCCGAGCGGGCCAGGATCGCGCGGGAGATGCACGACATCGTGGCGCACAACCTCACGGTCATGGTCACCCTGAGCGAGGCCGCGGCAACATCAGTGCCGACCTCGCCGGCCCGGTCGGCCGAGCTCATGCGCGGCGTGTCGGCCATCGGACGGCGCGCCCTGACCGATACCCGCAGCCTCCTCGGCGTGCTGCGCGAAGGCCCCGCCCCGGCATCGCCCGACGTGCAGCCCGCGCCCGGACTCGGCCAGCTCGACGAGCTGGCCGACCAGGTGCGGGCAGCCGGGCTCGACACGTCAGTGGAGATCAGCGGCGAGGTTCCCGACCTTCCCGAGGGTCTGCAGCTCACCGTGTACCGGCTGGTTCAGGAAGCCCTGACCAACACGCTCAAGCACGCCGGCGCTGGTGCCCGGGCCGTCGTGCGGCTGCGGTTCCAGCCCGGTGAACTGCGCCTCGAGATCGACGATGACGGCGCGGGCGGGAACGCCGCCGCCGGTACCGGCGCTGGTACCGGCGCAGGCGGCGGCCTGCTGGGGATGAAAGAGCGCGCCCGCGCCTACGGCGGCGACGTCCAGGCCGGCCCGCGCACGCCGCACGGCTGGCGCGTCTCGGCCGACCTGAAGCTGGAGAGCGCATGATCCGGATCCTGCTGGCCGACGACCAGGCCCTGCTCCGCATGGGCTTCCGGCTCATCCTCGACGCCGAGCCCGACATCGAGGTGGTCGGCGAGGCCGGCGACGGCGCCGCCGCGATCGGCATGACCCGGGCGCTGCACCCGGACGTAGTGCTGATGGACGTCAGGATGCCGGGCACGGACGGGATCCAGGCGACCGCCACGGTCACGGCCGACTTCCCCGCGACCAAGGTGCTCATCCTGACCACGTACGACCTTGACGAGTACGTCTTCGCCGGGCTCAAAGCCGGCGCCAGCGGGTTCTTGCTCAAGGACGCCCCGCCGGAGGAGCTGCTGACCGCGATCCGCACCGTCGCGGGCGGTGACGCCGTGCTCGCCCCCACCGCCACCCGGCGGCTCATCGACCAGTTCATGCCGATGCTGCCCGACTCTTCTCGGCGCGAGGCCCAGCGCGAGCTGCTGGCCAAGCTCACCGACCGCGAGCGGGCGGTCTTCGGCCTGATCGCGGGCGGGTCCTCGAACCGGGAGATCGCCGTCGCGTTGCACCTGTCCGAGGGGACGGTCAAGGTGCACGTCGGCCGGATACTGGCCAAGCTCGGCCTGCGTGACCGCGTCCAGGCCGTTGTCCTGGCCTACGAGTCCGGCCTCATCGTGCCGGGCGGCTGAGTCCGCCCGGCACGATGACGGCTAGTTAAGGCAGGTTCCACACCTGGTTGGAGGTGTCGGCGCAGTCCCAGATCTGCAGCTGGGTGCCGGAGCCCCCGTAGCCCGTGTCGTCGAGGCACTTATTCGACTGCGGGTTGTACAACTCTCCGTTGGATTGCGGGATGAAGACCTGCGCGCCGGTGCCATTGCAGGTGTAGAGATCCACGGTCGTGCCGTCGGCGGTGCCGCCTCCGTTGATGTCCATGCACTTGCCGAGCGCCTGCAGGGTGCTGCCCGCCTCAACCACCGTCCACTGCTGGGCGTTGGTGCCGTTGCAGGTGTAGACCTGAACGGGCGTGAAGTTGGCGCTGTTCGCTGCCCGGACGTCGACGCACAGCCCCTGGTAGCCGGTGATCGGCCCGGTGCTCCCGGTGGGAGGGGGAGTGGTGCCGCCGCTGCCGCTCGTCGAGTACGCGGCGACGTAGGCCACGCTCATCGTGCCGCCGGATGCCGTCGCGCTGGTCGGCGAGGTGCAGTTGCAGACGCCGTTCGGGTAGGCGCCGCCCATGGCCAGGTCCAGGATGATCGACAGGTTGTGGTCGAACGCCGCCTGCCAGGTCGACGTGCCCACCTGGGCCTCGGTCACGGTGAAGTACGAGTTGCCGTCCAGGTAGAACGTGATCGACTCGTCGGAGGTGTTAGTCCGGTTCAGGATCATCGTGTAGGTGTGGTAGCCGGTCTGACAGCCCGAGCACCCCACGAGTCCGCTGCCGATGCCGTCGGGCTCATTGCACGGGCCGCCGGGATCGACGCCGCAGTGCACGGTCCCTGACAGCTCCGACAGCGAGTTGACGTCCTCCATGATGTCGATCTCGCCGTTCTCCGGCCACTGGCCCGGCCCGAGCATCCAGAACGCCGGCCAGTAGCCGAGCCCGCCCGAGGGCTGCTCGATCGAGGCGGTGACCTCAAGCTCGCCGCCAGCCGGGGCGCCCACATTAGCGCTGGTCGTCTGCACCCGGCCGGAGGTCCAGGAGCTGCCGCTGCCGAGGGCGGTGATGTCGAGGTTGCCGTTGCCGTCGAGGTGCACGTTGCTGGTCGAGTTGGTCATCGTCTCGATCTCGCCGGTGCCGAAGCTGGAGCCGGCCCCGGTGTCGTACATCCACTGGGAATCGATGCCCGATCCGGACGACCCGCTGAAATCGTCGCTGAAAACGGTCGACCAGCCCGACGGAGGGCCCGGGACCGCGGCGGATGCCATGGCGGCGGGCACCGCGAGGCCCGCCACCACGATGGCGGGCGCGATGAGCGCGAGCGCCAGCCTGCCTCTTGGGCGCCACCTGGTGGCGCGTTCACGGATACGCATGACACGTTGCGATATGCCGGGCATTCCCGGCCTCCTTACCCCGCTCCCAGGGTGTACAAATAGGTAAGTTTCCTATTTGCAACGTGAACGTAACGACGCGGTTTCGCCACGTCAATCGCGGTGACCGTTAAAAAACCGTGAACGATCGTCATCAATCACGGTCACACAGCCGACCGCACCCGGTTGATGCAGGTCGGGGCCGCTGCGCCCCCCGGACAGCGCGGCTCCGGCACGGACACCGATACCCGCCCGGACATCGGTGCCGGCTCCGGCCGGCCGAGCGCCGACCACTCGACCGAAGCGACCCACACCCCCGTCGACGGAGCCGACCCAATCGGCGAGGTCAGTGACGTAGGTGAACTGGCCGAATTGGGCCGCCGGGCATCCGCCCCCACGCCAGGCCGACGGCCCCCGTCCTCGCCTGCGTCCCTGATCGGCGCCAGCGACCTGGCCACCCGGGCGCACCAGCCGGGGTCGGCGTGATCCGCCGCGACACCGCGGACCGTGTCCGCCATCGTCTGCTGGACCCGCAGTCCGTCCCGGCCGAGTACGGCGACGGTGCGGCATTCGGATGGCAGCAGCCGCTCACCGTCATCCAGGCAGATGGCGTAGACGCCGACCTGCGGTCCCTCGCCCAGCAGCTGGCCGACCCCGGGGAGCGATCGCAGCCTGCGCGAGCCGTCGAGCACCACCACTATCCCCGGCCCGCACCCGACGCCCTGGTAGCCGTCGCGAATCACCTGATGCCGGGCGGCGACGATCGCGAGCAGCTCGGCGATCCGGGCGGCGATCGACTCGGCGTCGTTGCCGAGCTGGGCGGCGCAGCTACCGCCCGCTCCCGGCCGGCAGTGCGGCAGCCACCGGACCCACTCCCACCCGGCCCGCCCGTCCTCGTCCGTGAGCAGGTAGATCCGCAGGTCATCGGGGCTATGCAAGATGGCGGCGGAGGCCACAAGCCAGCGCCCGACCGCACGGGCGGAGTCACCCGGCCCGGCCACTCCGACCACGCCGCACTCCGCCAGCGGCACCGTCACCACCGCGTCGGGCACCGATCGCACCACCGTCTGCCGCCGCCCGGGCTGTTCGTAACCGGAATCGGCGAGTTCCACCGAGACCGGCAGGTCGGCCGTGCCGATCCGGAGTAGCAGGTAGTCCGGGTCGGCCCGACGTCGCTCCCACAGGCTCAGGCGCGGTCCCGAGGCGATGCCGAGCGCGGTGGCGGGGTCGGGGCACTGTTCGCGCCGGGCGGCCTGTTCCGCGTCGAGCGCCGCCCGGACGCTGCCCTCGATCCGCGCCCGCTGATCGGCGCCTTCGGCCGGCTCCCCGGCCGCCCGCCTGCGGCGGCCGCCCCGCTCGGCCAGCGCGCCGCCGATCAGCAGGACCGGGCTCAGCCCGGCGACCGCCAGCAGGTACACATGGTGCAGCCAGAACGCCAGCGTCAGCCCGATCACCAACGGCAGACCCGCCGCCAGCACCGGCAGCGACCGCCCGTCAGCCCCGCCCGCCCCGACGGCCCCGCCCGGCCAGCCCGCCCCGTCCGGCCCCGGCACCGGAGCGGACGCGGCCCCCGCCCGACCCGCCAGCGGCACCGACGCCGCCACCGGCGCCGCCAGCAGCACCGACCCAGAAACCGACCCAGAAACCGACACCGGCAACGACCGCGGCGCCCGCCTGAGATCCAGCCCGGTCCCGTCCGCCGACGGCCGCAGCACAACGTCCGACGGCGCGTAAGCGGCCAGCCCCAGCAGCGTCCCGCCGATGGCGACCTGCTGCCCCGGCCGCCACGGCACCGGCGCCCCGAGCTGCGTCCGATCCAACGTCGCGGCCACGCCCGGATACGCGGCGACCTGGCAGCCGCCCTGCTCGTCGACGGAGACCAGCAACGCCCGCGCAGGCACCGCCGGGTCGCCGATGCTGATCGCCGCCGCGCCGCTGCCGATGTCCGCCCGCCCGGGTCCGAGCCGGTGGATCACCCCGGCGTCGGGCCCGCCCGCCACCAGGATGTCGACCAGGCCGGACGGCTCAGGGACCACGCAGCCGTCAGGGCTGCCGAGGCTCACCACGCAGCCGTCCCTGATCGGCGACTCGGCCAGCGTCAGCCGCCCCCATATCCGCTGGCGGTCGACGTACAGCGAACCACCCGACGGCGGCCGCCCGGCAACGTCGCCGTCCCCACGCCCCGCAACGTCGCCGCCGCGCGCGAACCGCTCAAGCGCGCCCGCCACCGCCGTCATCGGAGTCCCCGGGTCGGCGTCAAGCACGATGTCCGTCGACCGCCGCATCGCGGGGGAGACTACCGTCACCAACAGTCGCATAAATCACCCCAAAGCGCGGATTACCAGCGCTGATCGGCCCGCCACCTTTTGCACGGGCGCGAAGGCCCCCCGGTTCAATAAAATTTGCTACTGATTCATCACTAGTTGTGCGGCAAGAAGCGGCGGCGGCCACCGCCTCCGCTGGCAGGCAATAGACTGAGGGCTGCCACTGTTCTAGTTGGCGCGGCCACGCACTTGCGCGGCGCGATTCCCGATGTCGAATGAGCGAGACTTCAACGATGCCCGCACAGCAGCAGACCACCACGACTACCGCCATCCATGAGACCGCGGTTGGCCTGGCGACCCGCGACGACGTGCGTAATGTCGCTATCGTCGCGCACGTCGACCACGGCAAGACCACGCTGGTCGACGCCATGCTGTGGCAGTCGGGCGCGTTCGGCGCGCACGCCCACGTCAACGAGCGAGTCATGGACTCCAACGACCTGGAGCGCGAGAAGGGGATCACGATCCTCGCCAAGAACACCGCGGTCCAGCACGGCGGCCTGACGATCAACATCATCGACACGCCCGGCCACGCTGACTTCGGCGGCGAGGTCGAGCGCGGCCTGTCCATGGTGGACGGCGTGGTGCTGCTGGTCGACGCCAGCGAGGGCCCGCTCCCGCAGACCCGGTTCGTGCTCCGCAAGACCCTCGAGGCGAACCTCCCCGTCATCCTCGTCATCAACAAGGTCGACCGCCCCGACGCCCGCATCGCCGAGGTCATCGACGCCTGCTACGAGCTGTTCATCGACCTCGACGCGAGCGAGGAGCAGATCGAGTTCCCGATCGTCTACGCCGCCGCGCGGGCGGGCCGCGCCTCCCTCAACCGGCCGCAGGACGGCGGGATGCCCGACAGCGAGAACCTCGAGCCGCTGTTCGACGTGATCCGCGAGACCGTCCCGGCCCCGGTCTACGACCCCGATGCCTCCCTGCAGGCGCACGTCACCAACCTCGACGCGTCCGCCTACCTGGGCCGCATCGCCCTCTGCCGGATCCACAACGGCACCATCCGCCGGGGCCAGCAGGCCGCCTGGTGCAAGACCGACGGCTCGATCGAGCGGGTGAAGATCACCGAGCTGCTCCGCACCGAGGCGCTCGAGCGCGTGCCGGCCGAGAGCGCGGGCCCCGGTGACATCATCGCGATCGCCGGCATTCCCGAGATCATGATCGGCGAGACCCTGGCCGACCCGAACGACCCGCACCCGCTGCCGCTGATCACGGTCGACGAGCCCGCGATCTCGATGACGATCGGCACCAACACCTCGCCGCTGTCCGGGCGGGAAAAGGGCACCAAGGTGACGGCCCGCCTGGTCAAGGACCGTCTTGACCGCGAGCTCGTCGGCAACGTGTCGCTGCAGGTGATCCCGACCGAGCGCCCGGACGCGTGGGAGGTCCGCGGCCGCGGCGAGCTCGCGCTCGCCATCCTGGTCGAGACCATGCGCCGCGAGGGGTACGAGCTGACCGTCGGCCGCCCGTCCGCGGTGACCAAGGAGATCAACGGCAAGGTGCACGAGCCGGTCGAGCGGCTCTCGATCGACGTGCCCGAGGAGTTCCTCGGCGCGGTCACCCAGCTGGTCTCGGTCCGCCGGGGCCGGATGGAGACGATGACCAACCACGGGACCGGCTGGGTCCGGCTCGCGTTCGTCATCCCGTCCCGCGGCCTGATCGGGTTCCGCACGATCTTCCTGACCGAGACCAGGGGCACCGGGATCGCACACCACGTCTTCGAGGGCTACGAGCCGTGGGCCGGCGTGATCCGCGGCCGCCAGAACGGGTCGCTGGTCGCCGACCGGGCGGGCGCCTCCGCCGCCTACGCGATGTTCAACATCCAGGAGCGCGGGTCGCTGTTCCTGTCGCCCGCGACCGAGGTCTATGAGGGCATGATCGTCGGCGAGAACTCGCGCATGGACGAGATGGACGTGAACATCACCAAGGAGAAGAAGGTCACCAACATCCGCCAGTCCAACGCCGAGGAGCTCGAGCGGCTCGTCCCGCCGCGGCTGCTCAGCCTCGAGCAGGCGCTTGAATTCTGCGCCGACGACGAGTGCGTTGAGGTGACGCCGACCGCGGTCCGGCTCAGGAAGGTAATCCTCGACGGCAAGGAGCGCGGCCGGATGCGCGGCCGGATCTCACGCGAGCAGGGATAACCCTCTCCGGGCGGTTTAAATTCACAATCAGTTATCCCGAACGGTCCCGGCTGACTCTAAAAAGTTAGCCGGGACCGTTCTTCGTCGTGTCGTCGGCGTTTCTGCTTGAAGCCGCTGAGCTTTGATGATTACTCTCCGCACATGAATCAGTTGCGGAAAGTAACTGGTCAGCGTCGCCGGCCGGGCCGGAGTCGGCGCCGGGCCTGGCGCGCTGTGACCGCCGGGGGGATGGCGGTGGCGGTCGCGCTGTCCGCGTCCCCGGCCCTCGCGGCGGTGATGATGCCGGCCGGCCGCGGTCCCGAGCGCGGGATTGACGTCTCCGCCTACCAGAACGCGAACGGCCCGATCAACTGGCGCGAACTGGCCAGCGGCGGCATCAAGTTCGTCGCCATCAAGGCCTCGGAAGACACCTACTACACCAACCCGTACTACCTGCCGGACGCCCGGGCGGCGTCCCGCGCGGGACTGGCGGTGCTCGCCTACGCGTTCGCCAACCCGGACCGGGCGGGCGGCGCGGCCACCGCGGGCTTCGCCGTCCGGGCCGCGCACTACCGGCGCGGCCACGGCATGCTCCCGCTGACCGTCGATCTGGAGAACGACCCTTACTCGAGCAACGACTGCTACTGGTTCGGCCAGGGCCGGATGATCGCCTGGATCGCCGGATTCGTCGACCGGGCCAGGGCGCTGACCGGGTCGTGGCCGATCATCTACACCACGATCTCCTGGTGGCGGGAGTGCACCGGGTCGACCGGCCGATTCGGCCACGACCCGCTCTGGCTGGCCAACTACAACGCCGGCCGGCCGGCCGCTCCTTCCGCGTGGTCGCGGTGGTCGTTCTGGCAGTACAGCGAGAACGGCTACCTCCCCGGAATCGGCTGGACCGACCTCGACGTGTTCCAGTCGGCCGGCGCTCTCCCGTCACTTCACCCGGCCGCGGAGCCGAAGCCCAGGCACCGTCACAAGCGCCGGTCCAAGCACAAGCCGAAGCATCAGAAGCGCAAGAAACGCAAGTCCGAACGTAAGCACAAGCTGAAGCAGAAGAAGCGACCCAAACACCTTAGAAAGGGAAAGCATTTATCAGTTGCAATTCATCAATTATCTGCGCATCACCACCAGGGCGGTTGATAAGCTCCGGCGGTGATTCGGCTCAGGCGTCGCCGCGGCATCGCGGGAACCATCCTCATCGCCCTCATCGTCGTCGGCCTCGCGCTCGCGGCCGCGGCTCAGTCAGGCGCGAGGGGATCGGCCGCGCTCGCGGCGACTACGCAGCCGCTGGTCCAGGGCACCGACGTCTCCAACCTGACGACAGGGACGTATAACTGGCCGGACGTCAAGGCCGCCGGGATGTCCTTCGTGGGCATCTTCGCCTACGACGGCGCGTCCGTTTCCAACCCGATCTACGCATCGCAGGTCACCGGAGCGCTAAGCCAGGGGCTCTACGTCATGCCCTACGTCGTCGCCGACCCGCTCAAGGTCGCGACCGGCGCGGATCAGTTCACCGAGAAGGCCTGGCCGGCGATCAACGGGGTGAGCGGCGCCCCGTACAAGAAGGGCGGCCAGTACCTGCCGATCGTCCTCGACATGGAGAGCCAGCCGCTCGTCACCTCCGAGGCCTGCTACGGCCTGACCCAAGCGCAGATGGTGACCTGGATCAGCCAGTTCATCACCGCCGCGAACAAGCAGACCGGTCTGAGCACCGTCATCTACTCGAACCCGAACTGGTGGCAGGCCTGCACCGGCAACACGACGGCCGCGAGCGTCATCGACGAGCCGCTCTGGATCGCCGACTACGGCGTCACCAGCCCCGCCATCCCTCCTGGCTGGCCGGGCTACACGTTCTGGCAGTCGTCGGACAGCGGCACCGTCAACGGCATCCCGGGCGGGTCTGCCGACCTCGACAACATGCTGGGCGCTCCGGCGACCGAGACCGCCGGCACCACTGGGTCGGTCCAGTTGGAGACGCTGAACTCACTGGCCGGCCAGTCCGTTTCCTACGCCTCCGCCGGGTCGCTGCCGTCAGGCTTCGCGCTTAGCGCCGCCGGCAAGCTCAGCTGGTCGTCTGCTCAGGTCGGGACGTACTCGATGGCCTTCACCCCGGCCAGCACGGGCGCCCCGGCCGGCGCCGTCACCCCGACCAGCACGGCCGGCACCACCGCCCCCGCGACCGTGACCCCCTCCTCGGTGGCGGTCAACCTCCGGGTGCACGGCGCCATCTCCGTCGCCAACACGGCCCGTTCGTCCACGGTGGGCACCCCCGTCTGGTTCGGGGTCGCCACCTCCGGTCCGGACCAGAACGCCGGGGTCAAACCCACGCTCAAGGCGACCGGCCTGCCCACCGGCACGTCAATTAACTCGGCCGGCCTGATCACCGGCTGGCCGACGCGGTACGGCACGTTCAAGGTCACCGTCACCGCCTCCGACGCCCTCGGCGGAACCGGGAGCGCGTCGTTCACCTGGACCGTCAAGGCCGCCGCCGACGCCGGCACCGCCGGACAGATCAGGCAGGTCGGGGGCAGCGGCAAGTGCCTCGACGACCCGTCCGGCAAGACCGCCAACGGCACCCACATCGACCTGTCGAGCTGCACCGGCAAGGCGAACCAGCGTTGGACGCTCGTCCAGGACGGCACGCTCAGGACCGGCGGCGCGTGCTTGGGGACGGTCGGCAACAGCACCTCAAGCGGGGCCAAGGTCCAACTCCAGCCGTGCAATTCCGACGACGGCTCGGAGCTGTGGCAGGCGACCGCCTACGGCCAGCTCGACAACCCGCAGTCGGGCAAGTGCCTCGACGCCCACGTCGCCAGCGCCGCCAACGGTACCCAGCCGGTGATCGAGCCGTGCACGGACGCGGCCAGCGCGCGCTGGCTCCGTCCCGCCGCCCCGCTCACGTCGGGCGAGCCCGGCAAGTGCGTCGGGACCTCCGGCACCGAGGCGGCGCTCGCCACCTGCTCGACCTCGAGCTGGCAGCACTGGCAGCCGCAGGCCAACGGCACCGTGAGCGTCAACGGCTGGTGTCTCACCGAGGCCGGAACCACGGCCGGCTCGAAGCTCTCGCTGCTGGCGGCTGCCTCCTGCGCGAGCGCCGGCACCGACAAGTGGAAGCTCGTCCCGGACGGCCTGATCGTCACCGAGCTGGTCAACACGGCGTCCGGCCTCTGCGCCGCTGACCCCGCCACCGGAACCCAACTCGTCATCGAGCCCTGCACCACCGCCGCCACCGACACCTGGCGCTTCGAATAGCTCGCCTACTCCTCGCCCTCCTCGCCCTCGTCTGGCCATTGGCGCTTCGCCCATTCAAGTAGTTCGGGCGAGACCGGGCCGAACTCTGCGTCGAGCTCATCGAGGAGGTCGCCGAGTAGGTTGTGTTCGTTGGCGGCATTGCCGGATCGGCTACAGCTTGATGACCGCGATTCGTTCACGCTTCCTCCGGTCCGGTTCCTCGGTCAGCCGGGCCAGGTCGTCCGGGTCGCTGGTCAGCAGGATGACCGGTCGTCGCTGCGCGAGCGCGACGGCCGCCAGCAGGGCGTCGACCGTGCAGCGATGACCGGACATGCCGGTCGCGCCCAGCAGTTCTCCGGCCTTACGGCCCACGTTCTTGTCGATCTCGACCACAGTGACGCGGCGGAGTATGCGGTGGATCCGCGCATCCCTGGCGCCGCCGCGAAGCACCTCGGCCAGCGTGGACGCCGCCGTTACGATGTCGCCGCCCAGCGCGTCTGTCCTTCTCGCCCAGGCGAACGCGCTCTTGTCGGCCGCTGCGAGCCGGACGATGCCTTGGGCGTCGAGCACCAGGGTGCCCGCTACTCCTCCTCGTAGAACGACAGCCATTCCCGAGTCACCTGCTCCTCTAGTTCGGGTGGGATGGGGCCGCTCTCGGCCTCGAGTTCGTCCAGCAGCTCGCGGAACTCTTCGCTCTTGAGCTGCCGTTCGGCCGCCTCCGCGACGAAACGGCTGAAGCCGCCCGGCCCGGTGTGCTCCCGGATGGCTGTGGCCAGGTCTTCCGGCATGGAAACGCTCACCTTCTGCACGCGCCCGTGGAAGCGGCCCAGTGCGTCGCCGTCGAGTTCTACCACGACCTTCGGGGAGATGACCTTGGGGAACATGGCCATGACCTGAGACAGCACGTACGGTCGGGGAACCTGCGACAGCGCCTCGTCGAACGCCTTCTCCAGCGCCCCCAGCGCCGCTACCTGATCGAGGGAAATCTCCGGTCCCTCAAGCGGGATCTCGCTCATAACCCCGATGCTACCACCGGTAGCAAGATCATCGACAATTTTTCCGGTCAGCAAATTTTCGGTCAGCGGTCAGCGGGCAGCGGCGAGCGCGCAGCAAAATGCGCCCGTGACCGAAGAACTCCGGTCACGGGCGCAGGTGCGGATAACGCAGGCGCGAGGCGACTTACCGCTTGCCCGGCACCGCCGGGGTCCCGGCCGGCTCCGGCCGCCGCGAGATCTTCGAGCCGAGCCAGACCAGCGGGTCGAACCGCCGCCCGGCCACGCGCTCCTTCATCGGGATGATCGCGTTGTCGGTGATCTTGATGTGCTCGGGGCAGACCTCGGTGCAGCACTTGGTGATGTTGCAGAGGCCGAGGCCGAAGTCGTCCTGCGCGATGTTGCGCCGGTCGGCCTCGTCGGCCGGGTGCATCTCGAGCTCGGCGACGCGCATCAGGAAGCGCGGCCCGGAGAACGCGTTCTCGTTCTCCGTGTGGTCACGGATCACGTGGCAGGTGTTCTGGCACAGGAAGCACTCAATGCACTTGCGGA
>Ga0302326_10017008_pt1 | contig 15194 bp, 15 predicted proteins | sample Palsa_T0_3_FD_202264 | JGI IMG/M metagenome (GOLD analysis project Ga0302326, IMG submission 202264) | Peat permafrost microbial communities from Stordalen Mire near Abisko, Sweden - Palsa_T0_3 | ecosystem: Environmental > Terrestrial > Soil > Palsa > Peat permafrost | place: Sweden: Abisko...
ACCTGCTACATGTACCGAATGATGATGGCGGAACGGCTTTTTCGATCGCGGGTTCGAGTCCCGAAGCATTGGTGACCGTGCAGGACGGCTGGGCGAAAACGCACCCGATCGCCGGGACCAGGTGGCGTGGCGACACCGATGAGGAGGATCAGCTGCTGGGCAAGGAGCTGCTGGCCGACGAGAAGGAACGCGCCGAGCACCTGATGCTGGTCGACCTGGGCCGCAACGATCTGGGCCGGGTGTGTGTGCCCGGCAGCGTTCGCGTCGAGGACTACAGCCACATTGAGCGCTACAGCCACGTTATGCATCTGGTGTCCACAGTGACCGGAAGGCTGGCCGAGGATCGCACCGCTCTGGATGCGGTGACGGCGTGTTTCCCCGCCGGTACGTTGTCCGGCGCCCCGAAGGTGCGCGCCATGGAATTGATCGAGGAAGTGGAGACGACACGGCGCGGCCTCTACGGCGGCGTGCTCGGCTACCTCGACTTCGCCGGCAACGCTGACTTCGCGATCGCCATCCGCACCGCCCTGCTGCGCGACGGCACCGCCTACGTGCAGGCCGGCGGCGGGGTGGTGGCCGACTCCAACGGGCCCTACGAGTACACCGAGGCGACCAATAAAGCGCGGGCAGTGCTCAGCGCGATCGCCGCCGCGGAGACGTTGAGCACCCCGGATACCGACCGGAATGGCTGAGGCCCAGCCCGGCCGGTTGACAATCCGTATCGCGCAGATCCTGCTGGTCGTCGCTGCCGGCGGATTGTGGGCGGCATCGCGATTGGCCTGGGTCGACTTGCGCACCTTCGACGGGCTGAGCCCGCCCAAAGTCGTCACGCTGACCGGTGCGGACTGGTCCTCGGGGCTGCTTCCGCTGGCCGTCGTGCTGCTGGTCGCCGCCATCGCCGTACTGGCGGTGCGGGGGTGGGCGCTGCGAATCCTTGCCGTACTGGTCGCGCTCGCAAGCCTCGCCACGGGTTATCTGGCGGTCACCATGCTGGAAATTCCGGACGTGGCTTTACGGGCAGCCGATCTCGCGCACGTTCCGCTGCTCGAATTGGTCGGCAGCGAGCGGCATCACGCCGGTCCGGTGATCACCCTCGCCGCTGCGGTCTGCGCACTGATCGGTGCCGCGTTGTTGATGCGTGCGGCCACCACCGCCGGCGGCACTTCCACGCGATACGTGACGCCCGGGGCCCGTCGGGCGACGCTGCGCCGCAAAGGCAGCGACGAGGCATCCATGTCGGAGCGGACGATGTGGGACGCGCTCGACGAGGGCCACGACCCGACCGCCGAATCGGACGAGTCGGCGCCGTCGCCGGGGGGCGATCCACCACCCGAACCAGACACCGAGGGTCGGTGATCGGCCGTGCGCCGACGCTCGCTACCCTTCCTAGGACGTCGTCTAGAAATCTGGCGGCGCCCGGGGAGAGGACCGACAGCATGAGTTCGGGAACCGTGCTCGACTCCATCATCGAGGGAGTCCGCGCCGACGTTGCCGCTCGTGAGGCTGTCGTGAGCATGTCGGAAATCAGGGCGGCCGCCGAAGCCGTCCCGGCACCGCGCGACGTCCTGGCAGCGTTGCGCGAGGCTGGTATCGGCGTCATCGCCGAGGTGAAGCGAGCCAGCCCGTCGGCAGGGCCGCTCGCGTCGATCTCCGATCCCGCCAAACTTGCCCGCGCCTACGAGGATGGCGGCGCGCGGATCATCAGCGTGCTCACCGAAGAGCGCCGGTTCCACGGCAGCCTGGACGACCTCGACGCGGTGCGCGCGGCCGTGTCGATCCCGGTGTTGCGCAAAGACTTTGTGGTGGGGCCATACCAGATTCACGAGGCCCGCGCGCACGGCGCAGACATGCTGCTGCTGATCGTCGCGGCGCTGGATCAGCCCGCACTCGAATCCATGCTGGAACGCACCGAGTCGCTTGGCATGACCGCCCTCGTCGAGGTACACACCGAGGAAGAAGCCGACCGGGCGCTGAAGGCCGGAGCCCGGGTGATCGGGGTCAACGCTCGGGACCTGCGGACGCTGCGGGTCGATCGGGATTGCTTCGCACGCATCGCCCCCGGGCTGCCGTCCGATGTGATCCGGATTGCCGAATCGGGCGTGCGCGGCACCGCCGACCTGCTCGCCTACGCCGGAGCGGGCGCGGACGCCGTGCTCGTCGGTGAGGGTCTGGTCAAGAGCGGCGATCCCCGTGCCGCCGTCGCCGACCTGGTCACCGCGGGCAAGCATCCCTCCTGCCCCAAGCCGGCCCGCTAGGCATCGAACCCGATGAGCCACTTACGCGTTGAGCGTTCGTGATGGCAAAGAACTCGCGCCCCGAGCTACCGCGCTCCAGTGCCGCCATCGCCGAACCCACCCACCACGATCCCGACACCCGTGGTCATTTCGGCGTCTACGGCGGCCGCTACGTGGCCGAGGCGCTGATGGCGGTGATCGAGGAAGTAACCGCGGCCTATGAAAAGGTTCGCACCGACCAGGCGTACCTCGATGAGCTCGACAAGTTGCAGATGCACTACACCGGCAGGCCCTCACCGCTCTACGAGGCGGCCCGGCTCAGCGAACATGCCGGCGGTGCACGGATATTCCTCAAACGAGAAGACCTGAACCACACGGGTTCCCACAAGATCAACAACGTGCTGGGGCAGGCTCTGCTGGCCCGCCAGATGGGTAAGACCCGGGTGATCGCCGAGACCGGCGCCGGACAGCACGGTGTCGCCACAGCCACCGCGTGTGCATTACTCGGCCTGGACTGCGTGATCTACATGGGCGCCGTCGACACCGCGCGCCAAGCACTCAACGTCGCGCGGATGAGACTGCTCGGCGCCGAAGTCGTCGCTGTCGAGTCGGGGTCGAAGACCCTCAAGGACGCGATCAACGAAGCATTTCGTGACTGGGTCACCAACGCCGACAACACCTACTACTGCTTCGGCACGGCCGCCGGACCGCACCCGTTCCCGACCATGGTCCGCGACTTCCAGCGCGTCATCGGCCTGGAGACACGGGTCCAGATCCAGGATCAGGTCGGGCGACTGCCGGACGCGGTCACCGCATGCGTTGGCGGGGGATCCAACGCGATCGGAATCTTCCACGCGTTCCTCGACGATCCAGGCGTGCGACTGGTCGGGTACGAGGCCGCCGGCGACGGCGTCGAAACCGGTCGGCACGCCGCGACATTCGCCGGCGGTTCACCCGGCGCGTTCCAGGGGTCGTTCTCGTTTCTGCTGCAGGACGAAGACGGGCAGACCATCGAATCGCATTCGATCTCGGCCGGTTTGGATTATCCCGGCGTAGGCCCGGAACACGCGTGGCTCAAGGACACCGGGCGGGCTGAGTACCGGCCGATCACCGACACCGAGGCGATGGACGCATTCCGTCTGCTGTGCCGCACCGAGGGCATCATTCCGGCGATCGAATCCGCACACGCGGTGGCCGGAGCACTCAAACTGGGCATCGAGATGGGCAGTGCGGCAATCATCGTGGTGAATCTGTCCGGCCGCGGCGACAAGGATGTCGAGACGGCCGCCAAATGGTTCGGCCTGCTGCCCCTAGGCGACGATGCCGGCGGTGAACAGTCGTGACCGTCGAGCAGAGCGAAAGCAGTGGTCTGGCGGAGCTTTTCGACGCATGCGCACGCGATAACCGGGCGGCGCTGATCGGTTATCTGCCAACCGGATACCCCGACATCGGGACGTCGATCGACGCGATGAAAGCGCTGACCGAATCCGGGTGCGACATCATCGAGGTCGGCGTGCCGTACTCCGATCCGGGTATGGACGGGCCGACCATCGCGACTGCGGCGGAGGTCGCGTTGCGCGGCGGTGTACGCGTCCGCGACACCCTGGCTGCCGTCGAGGCGATCAGTTCGGCCGGCGGTCACGCGGTTGTGATGACCTACTGGAATCCGGTGTTGCGGTACGGAGTTGACGCCTTCGCACGCGACCTGGCCGCGGCGGGCGGGCACGGCTTGATCACCCCGGACCTTATTCCCGACGAGGCCGACGACTGGCTGGCGGCATCTGAGCACCGTCACCTGGATCGTATCTTCCTGGTAGCACCATCATCGACGCCGGAGCGCTTGGCGTCGACGGTCGAGGCATCGCGCGGATTCGTCTACGCCGCATCGATCATGGGTGTCACCGGGGCACGGGACGTGGTGTCGAACGCGGCCCCGGAATTGGTGAGCCGGGTCAAGGCGGTATCCGACATCCCGGTCGGCGTCGGTCTGGGGGTGCGATCGCGCGAACAGGCCGCCCAGATCGCGAGCTACGCCGACGGCGTCATCGTGGGCTCGGCGCTGGTTACCGCGTTGACCGCGGGACTGCCGGCGATGCGGGCACTGACCGAGGAACTGGCCACCGGTGTGCGCCAACGGGTTTCCGAGTGATGACGACGACCGTCATCGCCTACTTTCCCAGCCCGCCGCAAGGTGTGTGGCACCTGGGCCCGGTGCCCATCCGGGCTTACGCACTATTCATCATCCTGGGGATCGTCGCCGCACTGATCATCGGAGATCGACGCTGGGTCGCCCGCGGCGGCGAGCAAGGCGTGATTTACGACATCGCGCTATGGGCGGTGCCGTTCGGACTCATCGGCGGACGGCTGTATCACCTGGCTACGGACTGGCGGACATATTTCGGCGACGGTGGCGCCGGACCGATTGCGGCCCTGCGTATCTGGGATGGCGGGCTGGGAATCTGGGGGGCCGTCGCGCTGGGCGGTGTGGGCGCGTGGATCGCCTGCCGGCGCCGCGGCATTCCGCTCCCGGCGTTCGGCGATGCGATCGCACCGGGCATCATTCTTGCGCAGGCAATCGGCCGGCTCGGAAACTACTTCAACCAAGAGCTTTTCGGCCGTGAGACGACGATGCCGTGGGGCCTGGAGATCTTCTACCGCCGCGACCCGGCGGGATTCGTCGACGTGCATTCGCTCGACGGGGTGTCGACCGGGCAGCTGGCGATGGTCGTCCAACCGACGTTCCTCTACGAACTGCTGTGGAACCTGCTCGTCTTCGCGGCGTTGATCTACCTGGATCGGCGTTTCACCATCGGGCACGGTCGGCTGTTCGCGCTCTATATCGCGGGCTATTGCGTCGGGCGCTTCGCGATCGAGCTGCTGCGCGACGACACCGCGACCCATATCGCCGGCATTCGAATCAATTCGTTCACGGCGACGTTCATCCTCATCGGCGCGGTGGTGTACGTCATCTTGGCGCCTAAGGGGCGAGAGGACCCGGCGACGCTGAGCGGGTCGGCCGCAGAGCTCCTCGAGCCGGACTCCCTCGACGAGGACGCCACCGAATCCGCGCCGGAGACGGCGGCGGCGACACCGGCCGACACGACGGCGGTCGGTCAACCCGAAGCCGAGACCTCGGCCGTTGCCGTTGCGGAAGAAGCCGACGCGGCGGAAGCCGAGCCGCCCGTCGTGGACGTGGCTACAGATCCTGAGCCGGCGGCTGACGAGCCGGACGAGGCTGAGCCTGCACCCGAAGAGCCCGCGGCTGAACAGGCCGCATCAGAGCCCGACCACGGCTGATGACGACCCCGGCCCAGCACGGCGCCTCACCACCCGCTGGGCGGCGCAATCGCGTTGCGCTGGGCACCGCTGCGATCCTGGCGTCAGCGCTCGCGTATGTCGGGCTGGTCGACCCGCACAACCCGGACTCGTTCTTTCCCATCTGCCCGTTTCGCTTGCTGACCGGATGGAACTGTCCCGCATGCGGGGGGTTGCGGATGATCCACGATGTGCTGCACGGTGACCTGGCCGCCGCGATCGCCGACAACGTGGTGCTGCTCGTCGGTGTCCCGTTGTTGGCCGGGTGGGCGCTGCTGCGCCACCGCCGCGGAAAATCGCCGTTAACTCTTCCGGCCACGGCGGCCATCGTGAGCACGCTGCTGGCGTGGACACTGGTGCGTAACCTGCCCGGATTCCCGTTGGTTCCGACGCTGCTCCCTCACTAGCCACGTGATCGGATTCGGAACTGACGAGAGATGATCAGCTAGCGCGACTATGCTGAGTCGTCGTGGCGAGACGCGGCAAGATTGTCTGTACTCTCGGCCCGGCCAGTAGCACTGACGAGGCCGTGAGAGCTCTGGTCGAAGCCGGAATGGACGTCGCCAGAATGAACTTCAGCCACGGCGAGTACAGCGATCACAAGGCTTCCTATGACCGGGTGCGCGCGGCATCTGATGCCACCGGACGCGCGGTCGGGTTGCTCGCCGACCTGCAGGGCCCGAAGATCCGGCTCGGGCGCTTCGCGGACGGACCGACGTACTGGGCGGACGGCGAGACGGTCCGGATCACCGTCGCGGATTGTCAGGGCAACCACGACCGGGTCTCAACCACCTACAAGCAACTGTCCCAGGACGCGGTGCCGGGTGATCGCGTCCTGGTCGATGACGGCAACATCGCGTTGGTCGTCGAGGCCATCGAAGGCGACGACGTCGTGTGCACCGTGGTCGAGGGTGGTCCGATCAGCAACAACAAGGGAATGTCGCTGCCAGGGATGAAGGTCTCTGCTCCTCCGCTCGCGGAGAAGGACATCGAGGATCTCGAGTTCGCGTTGCATCTCGGCGTCGACATGGTGGCGCTGTCGTTCGTTCGCTCGCCATCGGACGTCGAATTGGTTCACGAAGTGATGGACCGGGTTGGTCGCCGAGTTCCCGTGATCGCCAAATTGGAGAAGCCAGAAGCCATCGACAATCTCGAGGCCGTCGTGCTGGCCTTTGACGCCGTCATGGTCGCCCGCGGCGATCTCGGTGTCGAGTTGCCTCTGGAAGAGGTGCCGCTCGTCCAGAAGCGCGCCATCCAAATGGCCCGGGAGAACGCGAAACCCGTCATCGTCGCGACACAGATGCTCGAATCGATGATCGAGCACTCACGACCGACCCGGGCGGAGGCCTCCGACGTCGCCAACGCGGTGCTCGACGGGGCCGACGCGGTGATGCTGTCCGGCGAAACCTCCGTCGGAAAGTACCCGTTGGCCGCGGTGCAGACGATGGCCCGGATCATCTGTGCCGTCGAAGAGAATTCGACCGCCGCTCCGCCGTTGACGCACGTCCCGCGCACCAAGCGAGGCGTGATCTCCTACGCCGCCCGCGACATCGGTGAGCGCCTGGATGCCAAGGCGCTGGTCGCATTCACCCAGTCCGGGGACACCGTTCGGCGACTGGCGCGGCTGCACACGCCGCTGCCGCTGCTGGCGTTCACTCCGCTGCCCGAAGTGCGCAGTCAACTCGCCATGACCTGGGGCACCGAGACGTTCATCGTGCCGATCATCCAAACCACGGACGGCATGATCCGCCAGGTCGACAAGTCCTTGCTGAGCCTCGGCCGGTACAAGCGCGGCGATCTGGTCGTTATTGTGGCCGGCGCACCCCCGGGCACCGTCGGATCGACGAACATGGTTCACGTGCACCGAATCGGCGAAGAGGACGTCTAGCCCAGCCACTAGGCTTGCCCGGTGTCTGATTTCGACGAGCTGATGACCGTGCTCGACCTGCGTTGCGCGGGCGACAGCGTCTTCGTCGGATCCCATCCCAGCAAGAACCCGCCGCGGACTTTCGGCGGCCTGCTGATGGCGCAGTCGTTCGTCGCCGCCACCCGCACGTTGACCCGCGATCTTCCCCCCAACGCGCTGTCGGCGCACTTCATCAACGGCGGTGAGATCGACAAGGACATCGAATTCGACGTGGTGGCACTCCGCGACGAGCGCCGCTTTGCGAACCGCCGTGTCGACGCCACTCAGGGCGGCACGCTGCTGGCGACGGTGATGATCTCCTACCTGGCCGGCGGTCGCGGCCTCGAGCACAATGTCGAGCCACCCGATGTCGCCGACCCCGAGACGCTGCCGTCCATCAAGGAGCTGCTGGTCGGCTTCGAGGACAACGTCCCGTTGTTCGTCAATGCGTTGCAGCCCATCGATTGGCGTTACACGAACGACCCGTCCTGGGTGATGCGGGACAAGGGCGACCGCCTCGATCACAACCGCGTCTGGGTCAAGGCCGACGGTGTGTTGCCCGACGACCCGGTACTGCACACCGCCGCCATGCTTTATTGCTCGGACACCACCGTGCTGGATTCGATCATCACGACACACGGGCTCTCATGGGGATTCGACCGGATTTTCGCTGCGACGGTGAATCATTCGGTGTGGTTTCACCGTCAGGTCGACTTCAACAACTGGATGTTGTACTCGACCGCCTCGCCGGTGGCGTCGGACTCTCGCGGTCTGGGATCGGGCTACTTCTTCGACCGGTCCCGGCGGCCGGTCGCCACCGTGGTCCAGGAGGGCCTGGTGAAGTACTTTCCCTGCGCGCGCGGATAGCACCGTGTCGCATTCCCTTGCAGCACAAAATTATTCGCCGACTAGGGGACAGGTGACGGTGTCAAGGTGACACTCAACCGGTCCTGGACGTTGTGCCGGAACTGTTCGCCGCACCGCTGCTGCTCTGATTTACCCGAGCCGGCTTTCTGCATGCAGTCGATGTAGTCGCCGCCGCCGACGTCCTTCCAGACCGTGGTCCATATGGCGATGAACGCCAGACCGACGACGATCGCTAAGGCGCCCAACACGATACCTGCGATTGCGACCCCGCCATTGTTCGCAATCCCGCGCTTGGCGCGGCCGTGCCCGAGGACACCGATGATCACCGCGACGACTCCCAGACCGATCGGGGCGAACACCGTCGCAACGCTGACCAACCCGATGACCGCCAGCACCAGCGAGGCGATACCGAGCCCGTTCTTGGGCGCCGCGGTGTGCGGCGGATAACCGCCGTAGGGAGGCGGCGACGGGTAGCCACCCGGATATGAGCCAGGCTGGTACCGGTATGGGTCGGGATATGGGTACGACGGCTCGGTTTGCGGTGATCCCGTGGAGTTTTCGCGTCTGTCCGGAGTATCCGAGAATCCGGTCATGACTCGCTCTCTGGTCGGGCGGCATTGGACGACTGTCGTTCAGACTACGCGGCGAAGTGGTGCCGCCGTCGGTGAAAACGGTCGACAGCCCAACCTAAGCCGCGTCTGACGGTCCTCCAACCAAGGCCTTGCCTGCCCTCTTCGATGCGCTACGGATGCCGAACGATGACACGACCTCGAATACGCCGAGAACGATCAGCCAGATGCCGACGATCTCGGTCAGGATCTCGATGCTTTCCAGCGGCGATCCGATCATCACGATGCCCGCCACGAGGCTGATCAGGCCGAGAAATATCTGCCAGCCGCGGCCGGGCAGATGCGGATCGCTGATCGCCGAGATCGACGTCGCCACACCGCGAAAGATGAAGCCGACGCCAATCCAGATGGCCAGCAACAGGATCGCTAGGAGCGGATCGCTGCCGAAGTGGCGGAAGGCGAGGAGGGCGAAAATTAGTGAAAAAGCACCACTTATGAACAATAAAACGCGCCCACCGGCCGAGACGTGCAGACTGAAGGCGAAGATGACTTGCGCAATTCCAGTGCTCAGTAAGTAGATTCCGAAGAGAACGGCGGCGGTCAAGAGCGTTTTTCCGGGCCAGGCGAGCACGAGGATGCCCAGCGTGAGTGCGAGGATTCCCGACACCAGGGCCGACTTCCACAAATGCGGCAACAGCTTTGGAACAGCGGTGGTTTCCATCCCCGGATGCTCCCACAAATGCCCTCGCAGGGGAACGTTTGCGGGACGCGTCAGACCCGGGCCGTCACTGACGCCCCCGTACGGAGGGCGTCCGAGCCGGTGTCGGAGTTGCGCCCAACCAGGTACCAGGTGCGCATGAGACCTTTGCCCTTGACGTCGACAACCCCTCGTTCCTGAAGCACGAAGTCGCTGCGAAGTCGCTGATAGACATTCTCAGGCACCTGGATCCGGCCCACCGAGTCGGTGGACTCCATCCGGGACGCAACGTTGACCGCGTCACCCCAGACGTCATAGAAGAACCGCCGGGATCCGACGACTCCGGCGACGACGGGGCCGCTGGCCAACCCAATGCGCAGCGGCAGCGGATTGCCACGCGAATCTCTCAGCAGGCTTGCGGCTTCGGCCATGTCGAGCGCGAAGGATGCCAGCGCCTCGACGTGATCGGCCCGCGCGTGGGGCACACCGCTGACCACCATGTAGGAGTCGCCGCTGACTTTGATCTTCTCCAGACCGTGCTTGTCCACCAGCGCATCGAAGTCGCTGTAAAGCCGGTTCAGGAACCGGATCAGCTGTTCGGGCGGCATGTCACTGGCCCGCTCGGTGAAGCCGGCGATGTCGGCGAACAGGACCGAGGCATCGTCGTATTTGTCGGCAATGATGTTGCCCGCCGGGTCTTTTAGGCGATCGGCAATGCTCGACGGCAAGATGTTGGCCAACAGTGCCTCGGACCGCTCGTACTCGAGTTCCATCGCCGCTTCGGCCCGGACGATCTCGCGCACCGCATACCAGACGGTCGTCACCACCATCACGCACGCCGAGATCGTGGTGACGACGAAGCTCAACGACAACGCCCACGCCGGCTGGGCGCCGGTGTCGCGAGGGACGAAGAACTGCAGCGTGATCACCATCCCGGCGGCGACGGCGGCCAGGGCGGCGGCCAGAAATATGCGGTCGACGCCGAGTTGTAAGACCACCAGGCAGGCCGCGACCAGAAAGTAGAACTGTAATCCCGAGCCCGTGCCGACGAACCAGCAGATCGTGAAGATCGACGCGTAGGCCGTCCCGATGAACGTCAGCGGCGGTAGCAACTCGCCGAACCGGTGCAACAACGGGACTGTCGCATAGATCGCGGCGCCGACGAGGTTGATGACGCCGGTCCACCACATCTGGGTCGCGGAGAAGATTTGGACGAGTCCGAAACCGGCGCTGACGAAAACCGCCATCGAGGCGGTGAGGTTCAAAATGCGGCTACGGCGCGCGACCCGTTCGGCATATACCTGGTTGCGAGCGCGCGGCTGTTCCCGCACTGCCGCCACGCAGTCGGGTGTTCGCTGCAAACCTGCTGGTCGCTGGGCCGCGCACCGCTTAGCCACCACAGCAAAAGCCTAACCGCGGATCGTCGGCGGTGGGAGTCTTGCGACTGGCCTCGGCAAAATTTGCCGATCGCCTCAGCGCTGTTCGGGACGGATCGTCCAGATCAGCCGGTGATGTCGGTGACGCCGATCAGCAGTATCCCCGAGGCTGCCGCCGGGCTAGCCGGTCGGGGCGCTTTACAGCGAAGCCGCGGCACCGAGGATGAGCTCTTCAAGTGGGGCAATGGAGGCATAGTCCGCACCTATGAGGACGTCATAGGTAGCCACGCCATAATCACCGGCGGCGAGTTCCGCCGGAATATCCTCGAGATTGACCACGGCGTAGCTGAAGTCGTTCTCGGCATCGGCCAACCCTCCTGCGAAGTTGGCTTCGGCCCCAAGGTCGTAGGGGAGGGGACCGCCGAGCGGCTCACCCGCCAGCGCTTCGACCGTTCCAATGAGAAGGTTGTCCGGCGCGCCAAGGACGTCGTCGTCGACCCCCTGGAAAAGCGATGTCAGACCAGCGACGAAGTCGCCGCCGCTGAAGTCCGAAAAGGCAGTGGTGAGATTGAACTGACCGTCCGCGAAGTCGGCGTCGACGTAGGTGATGATGTCGGTAAAGTCGTCGGCGCGGGCGGTCGGTGCGGTGGCCGTCGACACCATTGCCGCGGCGCCGACGGCACCGGCAGCCGCGGCGAGGCCGATCAGAATTTGGATGCGCGGCTTGTTGCTGTCCATGGGAGGTTCCGATCTCGAAGGTGTGACACCAGCGAGATCAGGCTGCCCCGGCAGGCGGGCGCCGCACATCGGGAAAATTCCCTATTTATGGGGATTTTCTCAGGACGGCAAAGGTGCTTTCAGCACGGTCGCACCACCGATCGGCGGCTGACAGGGCCGCCCTGAACGCTTTACTCATGAGTGCCCTCGGTGAGATTCGAACTCACACTGGACGGGTTTTGAATCCGTTTCCTCTGCCAGTTGGGATACGAGGGCCTGCCGGGTGCGCGGCCTCCCACCATAGAGGATCAGTAGTGGAGAGCAGAGTCACAGCCCCGCAGTCGATGATCTGCGCGGTTCACGACACAATGTCGTCATGACCGACGGCGACGCCCCGACCCCGCACCGCGTTCTCATCGCCGAGGACGAGGCGCTCATCCGGCTCGACCTGGCCGAGATGCTGCGCGAAGAGGGCTACGAAATCGTCGGCGAGGCCGGCGACGGCCAGGAAGCCGTCGAGCTGGCTGAAAAGCTCAATCCCGATCTGGTGATCATGGACGTGAAAATGCCGCGGCGCGACGGCATCGATGCCGCGTCGGAGATCGCCAGCAAACGCATCGCGCCGATCGTGGTGCTGACCGCGTTCAGCCAACGCGACCTCGTCGAGAAAGCGCGTGACGCCGGTGCCATGGCGTATCTGGTGAAGCCGTTCACAATCTCCGATCTGATTCCGGCAATTGAGGTGGCGCTCAGCCGTTTCAGCGAGGTCAGGGCGCTGGAGCGCGAAGTGGAGACACTGGCGGACCGGCTGGAGACCCGCAAACTCGTCGAACGGGCGAAAGGCCTGCTCCAGGCCAACCAGGGCATGACCGAGCCCGAGGCGTTCAAGTGGATTCAGCGCGCAGCGATGGATCGGCGGACCACGATGAAGCACGTCGCCGAAGTCGTTCTGGAAACTCTGGACACGTCGAAGGACGATAAGAGCTGACGTCGAAAGTCACGCCGGCTCGCTGGAACTAGCGGGCGACGATCACCGAAGACCCATGCCCGAACAGGCCCTGGTTTGCGGTGACACCGACTTTGGCGTCCTCCACCTGTCGGCCGGTTGCCTGACCTCGCAGCTGCCAGGTCAACTCGCAGACCTGGGCGATCGCCTGGGCCGGGATGGCCTCCCCGAAGCAGGCCAGCCCGCCCGACGGGTTGACCGGCACCCTGCCGCCGATGGCGGTGGCACCGCTACGCAGCAGTTGCTCGGCTTCACCCTTGGCGCACAGCCCCAGGTGCTCGTACCAGTCCAGTTCGAGCGCGGTGGACAGGTCGTACACCTCGGCCAGGCTGACGTCCTCGGGCCCGATGCCGGCTTCCGCATAGGCGGCGTCGAGGATCTGATCCTTGAAGACCCGGTCCGGCGCCGGCACCACCGCGGTGGAATCCGTTGCGATGTCGGGCAATTCGGGTAAATGCTGCGGGTAGCGGGGCGTCACCGTGCTGACCGCCCGCACCGAGGGCACCCCGTCCAACGAGCCGAGATGCTTACGGGCGAAGTCAGCGCTGGCCACGATCAGCGCGGCCGCGCCGTCGGACGTCGCGCAGATGTCGAGCTGCCGCAGCGGGTCGCTGACCACCGGGCTGGCTAACACGTCCTCGACCGAGGATTCCTTGCGGTAGCGCGCATTCGGGTTCTGCAGACCGTGCTGGGAGTTCTTGACTTTCACCTGGGCGAAGTCTTCGCTCGTCGCCCCGTACAGGTCCATTCGACGACGCGCGAGCAGGGCGAAGTACACCGGGTTCATCGCGCCGATCAGGTGGAACCGCTGCCAATCGGGATCGTTCTTGCGTTCCCCGCCGACCGGGGCGAACGCGCCCTTCGGTGTGGTGTCGGCGCCGATGACCAGCGCGACATCGCAGAATCCAGCCAGAATGTGGGCGCGTGCGCTCTGCAGGGCCTGCGATCCACTGGCGCACGCCGCATAACTGGAGCTGACCGGCACGCCGTTCCAGCCCAGCTTCTGCGCGAAAGTCGACCCGGCGATGAAGCCCGGGTAACCGTTGCGAATGGTGTCGGCGCCGGCGACCAACTGGATCTGCCGCCAGTCCAGTCCGGCTTCTGCCAGCGCGGCGCGGGCGGCGACCACGCCGTATTCGGCGAAGTCTCGACCCCACTTGCCCCACGGGTGCATGCCGGCGCCAAGGATGTAGAGCGGCTCAGGAGTACTCATGAGGAGACTTTCCACGCGTGCACGGTGCGTTCGACGCCGTCGGCGTCGGTGAACAAGATCATGGTGGCCAGTTCCATCTCGATGCCGACCTTCAGGTCGGCCGCCAGCGTGCCCTCCACCACCTTGCCCAGCACGATGATTCCCTCGTCGGCCAGTTCCACCGCGGCGATCGCGAACGGCTCGAAGGGATCCGCAGCCGGGTAGGGCGCGGGCGGTGGATACCGGTTCTCGGTGTAGCTCCACAGCTTTCCGCGACGCGACAGAGCAACGGACTCCAATGTGTCGCTCGCGCAAGCCGGATTGGGACAGTTGTTCTCCCGCGGCGGAAAGACATAGGTGCCGCACGCCGGGCACTGACTGCCGATCAGATGGGGCGTCGCGGCATCGTCGGTGGCGAACCACCCGTCGATCGCCGGTTCTTGGCTGGTGACCTCTGGCACCGGGTCAGCGTACCGAGAACGACAGCAAAACTGAAACGTGTTGCAGTTTGATGCGTGAAGGTCGGACAGCGGCAGTTGACCAAGTTGTCCGCCGAGGTGCCTAGAGTTGAGGCCGTGAGCCCCGCGAGGACCGCGACCAAGAAGACGCAAGCCGGCAAGCCCGGCGACGACAAGCCGACGTTGATGCTGCTGGACGGCAATTCGCTGGCGTTTCGCGCGTTCTATGCCCTGCCTGCCGAGAACTTCAAGACCCAGGGCGGGCTGACCACCAACGCGGTATATGGATTCACCGCGATGCTGATCAACCTGCTGCGTGACGAGGCGCCGAGTCACATCGCCGCGGCGTTCGACGTGTCGCGCCAGACCTTCCGGTCCGATCGCTATCCGGAATATAAGGCCAATCGGTCGGCCACCCCGGACGAATTCCGCGGACAAATCGACATCACCAAGGAAGTGCTTGCGGCGCTGGGCATTACGGTTCTGGCCGAGCCGGGTTTCGAAGCCGACGATTTGATCGCGACGCTGGCGACCCAGGCCGACAAAGAGGGCTACCGGGTGCTGGTGGTTACCGGCGACCGCGATGCGCTGCAGCTGGTCAACGACGACGTGACCGTGCTGTACCCGCGCAAAGGCGTCAGCGAGCTCACCCGGTTCACCCCGGCCGCTGTCGAAGAGAAATATGGCCTGACGCCGGGGCAGTACCCCGACTTCGCCGCGCTGCGGGGCGACCCGAGCGACAACTTGCCCGGCATTCCCGGCGTGGGTGAGAAGACCGCGACTAAATGGATCAGCGAGTACGGGTCGCTACAGGCGCTGGTCGACGGCGTCGACTTGGTGCGCGGCAAGGTCGGTGA
>Ga0302326_10017009_pt1 | contig 15193 bp, 15 predicted proteins | sample Palsa_T0_3_FD_202264 | JGI IMG/M metagenome (GOLD analysis project Ga0302326, IMG submission 202264) | Peat permafrost microbial communities from Stordalen Mire near Abisko, Sweden - Palsa_T0_3 | ecosystem: Environmental > Terrestrial > Soil > Palsa > Peat permafrost | place: Sweden: Abisko...
AAGCTTGTATGAAATTTAGCCTCGTTTCCTTCTCCGCCCGCAGGGGATTCCGTAGTCTCCAGCTCCACCCGATGGCCGCGATTTGCTGCGGGATAATTTTGACGCCGTCGCTGACGTCAGCGAATGACTGGCCGCATTGGCGTGGCCCGGATCAAAATGGGATTTCGGACGAGAAAGGGTGGACTTCAGATTGGCCGACTGAAGGTCCGAAAATAGTTTGGAAAGCGTCAGTGGGGCTGGGGTTTTCCTCGGTCTCGGTGGCGCACGGCCGAGCGGTGACCATGGGAAATGCCAATGAGACCGATACCGTGTTTTGCCTCGATGCGAAAACAGGCAAGGAGATTTGGAAGCATGCTTACCCGGCTGAATTGGGTGACAAATATTTCGAAGGCGGCACGACCGGCACGCCAACAATTGACGGCGACCGTGTTTTCACCTTGAGCCGGTGGGGGGATGTTTTTTGTTTTGACGCGGCTTCGGGTAAAGTAGTCTGGAACCGGAATCTGGCCAAGGACGCCAGCGCGCGCGCGCCGACCTGGGGCTTTGGCGGTTCGCCCACAGTCCATGAAAACATGCTGCTGCTCAATGTGGGCGAAACCGGAATGGCCCTGGATAAAGCCACGGGCAAGACGATCTGGCAATCCGCCACCAAAGACGCTGGTTATTCCACGCCGTTGCCTGTTCGGGAAAATGGCAAGTGGGCGGCGTTGCTCGGGTCAGAGAAATCTTACGTGGCCGTCGATTTGCAGACCGGCAAGGAACTATGGGGCATGAAATGGCTTACGCAATATGGAGTCAACGCCTCGGACCCCATCCCTGAGGGCGACCGCGTTTTTATTTCAACCGGTTACGGCAAGGGCGCCGCGTTGCTCAAGATCACCGACCAACCGGAGCCCGAGGTCATTTGGAAAAGCAAAGTACTGGCCACGCAGTTAAATTCTGCGGTGTTGGTGGACGGCTTTCTTTACGGACTCGATGGCAATGCGGGGGATGATGCGGCTCTAAAGTGCGTTGATTACGGTACTGGAACGGAGAAATGGAATTATCCGAACGTTGGCACGGGAGGAGTTATCGTGGCCGACGGAAAGTTAATTGTCACCAGCTCCAAAGGGGAACTTCTGGTGTTTGCGTGCAATTCAACCGAGGCGAAGGTTCTCGCGAGGGCGCAGGTCATGGGCGGTAAATGTTGGACGGCTCCGGTCCTGGCGAATGGCTTCGTTTACTGCCGGAATTCGCGAGGAGATATTGTTTGCGTGGATGTGCATAAATAAGACGAAATGAAGCGTCGGCAATTCTTGAACTCGATGGCCGCAGGGCTGGCGCTCGGCGTGGCACCGTATGTTCTCGCGCAGCCACGCGACGCCAAATTCCGCACGGCCTTGATTGGCTCCGGCTGGTGGGGAAAAAAGGTTTTGCGGGAGGCAATGGCGTCGCAACGCTGCCAGGCGGTCGCGCTGTGCGATGTTTCACCTTCCATTCTGGAAGTGGGCGGCGACGAGGTAAACGACGCCAGCGGTGAAAAGCCAAAACTTTTTGGCGACCATCGCGAAATGCTGGATAAGGTGAAGCCGGAAGTGGTCATCATCGCCACGCCCGATCATTGGCACGCCCTGCAAACCATTGACGCGTTGAAATCGGGTTCGCATGTCTATGTTGAAAAACCGACCGGGCATACCGTCAATGAGAGCAAGGCGATGTTGAAGACGGCCCAGCATAGCGGACTGACGGTTCAAGTGGGTTTGCATCGGCGCGTCGGCCCGCATCACGTCAATGGGATGAAATTTCTAAAATCCGGGTCGGTTGGAAAAGTCGGCATGGTGCGATTGTTTGTTGACAGCGGGGGCGGTGCGGAACACCCCCACCCGAACAGCGAAACGCCCGAAGGGATGGATTGGAATCGTTGGTGCGGTCCCGCGCCGCTCCGGCCCTTTAATACCAAGATTCATCCGGGCGGCTGGCGCAATTTCCTCGATTATGCGAACGGAACGCTGGGTGATTGGGGTGTGCATTGGCTGGACCAAGTCTTATGGTGGAACGACGGGAAATATCCCCAACAAATTTTTTGCGCGGGCGGAAGACCCGTAGCCGGCCCAGCGGTGTGCAATGAAAAGGAACAGACGACCGATGCGCCGGATCACCAAGCGGCGGTTTACCAATTCGACGACGTTACTTGCACGTGGGAGCATCGCCAATTCGGCGAAAACAATACGGAAAAGCACAAGATTGGAGCCTATTTCTATGGCACCAAAGGGGTGCTGCACATCGGCTGGCGCGATGGGTGGACTTTCTATCCGGCCGACAATCAAGACAAGATCGTGCATGAAGATTCACAGCTTGAGGAACCGGACGGGCACAACATTAAACTGCTTTGGGCGGATTTCATGGAGTCGATCGATCAAAAGCGAGCGCCGGCAGCGGGCATTGAAATCGGCCATCGGGCCTCGGTGCTTGCCTTGCTGGGAATGGTTTCGTGGAAGTTGGGACGCAGCATTCAGTGGGACGGGGCAACGGAACAGATTCCGAACGACGCCAAGGCGACGGAACTTCTAAGTCGAACCTACCGGGCGCCGTGGCAGTATCCCACTGTTTGATAGGGCGTTGAACTCCGGAACGCCTCCTCTTTTAACGTTGCCAGAACAAGTGCTGGCAAAGCCCGCCGAGGATTGAGAAAGTAATCGACAGCCATGAGCTTACTGGAATACCGCGATGTTCGCTGCTCCCACTCGGAGAGTTTGCCTTCGCTCCTCACGCAATTGGGCCTGTCGGTTCTCATCTCCACCTATCAAACCGGGCATCTGGTGGTAGTCGCCGCGCGGGAGGGTCGCCTCACTCTGACTTTCAACCAATTTGAGCGCGCCATGGGCATCGGCGTCAAGCCGGGAACCATCGCCGTTTGTACGCGCAAGGAAGTGTGGTTCCTGCGCAACGCGCCGGATATAGCGGCCAAGCTCAAGGGGCAACATGACGCCTGCTTTCTCGCGCGCACCTCCCATTTCGTCGATGACATTCAGGCACACGAAGCGGCCTGGATCGCAAGCAAAGCGCGGGGAAAGGATGAGTTCTGGGTTGTCAATACTCTTTTCTCCTGCCTGTGCGCTTTGGACCCCAGGTATAGTTTTGCGCCGCGTTGGCAGCCGCCCTTCATCTCCGCCCTGCGCCCGGAAGACCGCTGCCACCTCAATGGTTTGGCGGTCGTGGGCGGCCAGCCTCGCTACGTCACCGCGTTGGCGGAAACAGATACTTCCTCCGGCTGGCGCGCTGTCAAACACAACGGCGGCTGCATTATCGAAGTCCCCACCGGCAGGCTGCTGACTCGCCAACTGTCCCTCCCCCCACTCTCCACGCGTGCTTGGCGATCAATTGTTTTTTCTCCATTCCGGTCAGGGCGAGCTGGCTTTGGCCGATTCTCAGACCGGCCATGTTACCGCTGTGGCCTCGCTGCCAGGCGTCTTGCGCGGTCTGGCGATTCACGGCGGCTATGCCTTTGTCGGCCTCTCCAAAGCCCGCCCAGCGTTGGAAGGAGTTCCCATCGTGGCGGATCGTGATCGTCTAAGTTGCGGTCTTTGGGTGGTTGACTTGCGCACCGGCAGCATCGCCGGCCGTCTGGAATTCAGCTCGGGAGTGGAGGAAATTTTCGATGTTCAAGTATTGCCGGGCATGAGGTCCCCATATATCTCCGGCCCTTCAGCCGATAAGGACGTCGGCGCGCCATTCTGGACGATCCCTCCCGCCGTGCCCAATCCTCTTTCGGGGCAGGGCACGGGAACAGGACATGGTTGACAGGAAGATGGGAAGATATTTTCAGTCCAACCGGCAGCGCCAACGGCAAAATGATTTTCATCAGAAGTTTACGAAGTCGGAATTAAATTTTTCAACATGGGAAGTTCCGATTTTCTTCGTGCTCTTCGCGGCCTTCGTGGTGAAAAATCAGTTAGAAGCAGTGCGACTCAATTGTCAAGCCCGCCCGGAGGCGGGACAAAACCAAACTCAAAGTGTAAACCATGTCTTGGCTCCGTTTCGTAGAGCACTCCATCCCCCAATTATCCTACAAGCAAGTTGGCCCCTTGCACTTTGCCGGCCTTGGGTGGAAGCTGGTCTGACGCGCGTGCGAATGGTCATGGATTGAATCGGCCTTTTGAGGCTTAACCCAGAAAATGCGACGAGCAACACGAAAGATGAAGCGATTGATGGCGGTGGCGGCCGCCGCCGCAGTCACGCCAACTTGCCCCGCATTTGCCTCGATACTGGGTCAACAACTCTATCCCTCTAATTATCCCTGGAACCAGAACATCAGCCAGGCGCCAGTGGCGACAAATTCCGCGACCTTCATCGCGCGGATCGGCGGCACGGTCAAATTCCATCCCGATTGGGGCACGGATAGTCCAACGAACGGCACCAGTCCTTTATATGGCATTCCTTACAATGTAGTCCCCGGCAACAGCACCGCCAAAATCAATGTCATCATCGATAACTACCCCGGAGAGAGCGATATCGTCGGGGTTCCTATTCCAACCAATGCTGTTATCGAGGGCGATTACCAGAACGGACCCAATCCCTATGGCGGAGGCTACAATGACAACCAGCGCGGCGACTCTCATTTGATTGTTTGGGACGAGGACAATAACATCGGCTATGAGTTGTTCGGGACGTCCCGGCCAGACGATACGAATTTATTCCCTGACACTAATGGCGATGAACTTCCTCATACCGACGGCAACTGGCACGCCGCCCAGGAAACGGTCTGGAACTTCAATACCGACGATTTCCGCGTCCTCGGCGAGACGTCGGCGGACGCGGCGGGACTTTCGATATTGGCGGGCCTCGCCCGTCCCGACGAGGGCCTGCCTGTGTCGCAAGGAGGCCAGGGCGCCATCCATCACGCCCTGCGCATGACGCTCCCGCAGGGCGACGTCAGCTCACAGTATATTTACCCGGCTTCCCACATGGTCAGTGAAGGCGGCATCATTCCGCTTGGAACCCGATTGCGCCTGAAAAATACGGCCCAGGTCAACACTTTGATCGCCGCGATGGGACCTCAGGCTCAGATCATCGCCCAAGCCTTGCAACAATACGGGCTAATTTTGGCTGACGTCGGCAGCCCCATGTTCGTGACCGGCACCTCGGCAGCGGAGAACGCCACCAACGGCATTACTCTGAATTGGGACATGGATGACGTCTTGGATTTAAGGGCGCTGGTGGCGAGCAACTTCGATGTCGTCAGCCTTAAGCCAATCGTGACCGGCCTTAGCCCGACGAATGCTTCGCCCGGTAGCACGCTCACGATTAATGGCACGAACTTCTCAGGCGCGGCGGGGAATTTGTCGGTGTTCTTTGGCAGTGCTCAGGCGAGCCAGGTCAATGTGGTGAGCGACAACGAGGTTTCCCTAACAGTGCCAAGTGGAACCGGCACCATGAATGTGACCGTGCAATCGGGCACGAATGAGACGGACGAAATTAGCGACAGCCCGAACGACAATGTCAATGCGCCCATCTTCGGTTATGGAACTTCGGCGGTGACGGTAGCCGACAAGTTTACTTTTTCCTCTCCGCGGCCTGACATCGAGCATGTGACATTGAGCGCCGGAAAGTTTATCGTAGGCGGGACAAACAACAACGGCCCGGGTGGAACTTATAGTATACTGATCGCGAGCAATCTGTTCACACCTTTGAAGAATTGGACGGTATTGACGAATGGAAGCTTCGACGCCAACGGCAACTTTTCGTTTACAAATGCCATCGCCATCACCAATGCGGAACTTTTTTACATCCTCAAAGCACCGTGATGCGTAATGAAACAGCCAATAAAATTCACAGTTGAATTCGGCCGCATTGCCCGAACCATCATATACAAGGACTCGGATGGACAAATACTCTTCACGCTCGATTCTTCGCTGAACGGCAAAAAATGGATTATTTTGGAACATCATTCGTCTGACAAACCGCGCGAGCCACGATATGAATTCGCTTTTGAACACACGAAGGAGTATTTGCAATCGTCTGGCTTCCAAGTTGAGGTTTATGATCCTCCTCCGCAGAAATCATCACAGTCTTGTGAAGACGTGATATCAATCGTGCACCATGATGAACACGGTAAAATCATCCTTCATTTCAAAATCCAGGCAAAGGATGGCACTAGAAAGACGACTAAGGAATTTTGGAGAGCGGACCTTCTCAATAAACAAGGACGCTTTCTGAAGGATGATACAATCCAAGAGCAACGAAGGCTGGCTCGTGCTTTGAAAAAGGTGCAGCAGTTTCTTGAAATGAACGGTTGATAAGCTTCACCCACGCCCCTTAGAGAAAAGCCAACTGCTGTCCGCTCTCTTCGCGCAGATTGCTGACCCCCAATCCCAGCAACCGCAGTGGTCGCGAAACCAGGTTTTCCCGGCCCAAGAGGAAACAACCCAGGCGGTAAATATCCGCCGCCTCCGCGATGGGCTCCTCCACGGAAAATTGGCGAGTGAGCGTGGTGAAGTCGCTATAGCGCACCTTCACTTGCACGGTATATGCGCCCAGTCGCCGACGCTTAAGGCGAAGGGAAATATCCGCCGCTTGTTCACGCAAACATTTGCGGAGAATCTTGCGATCGTCGGTATCTTTGAGAAACGTTTCTTCATTGCTGATGCTTTTGATTTCGTCGCCAATTTCCAGCGGACGATCGTCTTCGCCAAAAGCAAATTGTTTAAGTTTCGGGCCGAATGAACCGACCAGTGCCCTCAGATCACCGGCGTAATCCTGCAAATCCCCAATGGTCGCGATGCCCGCCCGGCTCAGAGTTTGTTCGGTGACCTTGCCGATGCCATAAAGAGACCGCACCGTCAACGGACGCAAAAACTGCACCTTTTCCTTGTCCGTGATGAGGGTCAACCCGTCCGGCTTCTGATGATCGCTGGCAATCTTGGCCAGCAACTTGTTGGAAGCGATCCCGATGGTGGCGGTCAACTGGCGCTCGGCCTTGATGCGCTGCTTCAATGCCTGGGCCATAGGACGAGATTTCTCAAGCGAGGCATCGATATCTTCACCTTGACAGATGACCGATAAATCCAGATAGGCCTCGTCGATGGACATTTGCTCCACGGTCGCTCCCAGGCCGGTCATTATTTGCATGATGTGTCGCGATTCGCTGCGGTAACAATCCATGCGTGGCCGCACAAAAATCCCCTCGGGACAAAGCCGTCCCGCCGTTGCGCTCGGCATGGCGGAGTGAACCCCAAATTTGCGCGCTTCATAACTAGCCGCGCAAACGACGCCACGTTGCGTGGGTGGCGAGCCAACAATCACCGGCTTTCCCTTCAAAGAAGGGTCATCCCGCTGTTCCACAGAGGCGTAGAACGCGTCCATATCCAAATGGAAAATTACGCGAAACATCGCAATGGGAGATTAGCATGGAATGCTCATCGTCGGAAGGTTTTCGGACTTCGCGCCTCTCTTCGCCGTTGCAATTTTTGCGGCCAAGCCTTATTGGGTTGGTGTGCCCTGAGACACGAATGACGAAATATCTGCCATGAATCAATTCATCCCAACACTGCTCGCCGCCTTTGCCTTTGTCTCCATCACGGCTTTCGCCGAGGAATTCAAGTATTCCATTGTCCCCGATTTCTTCGAGAAAGACCCCGGCGGCAAACCCCTTGGCCCGTGTCACGGCGGCGTGGTCTTCGATAAGTTGGGCAATATATACATCACGACGGACACCGAGCGCGGCATCCTGGTGTTTTCGCCCGAGGGCAAATTCATTCGTTCCTTTGGCCCGACTCGAATTCACGGACTGGAACTGCGCGAAGAGAATGGTGTGCAGTATATCTACGGCGCGCGGCCCGCCGATCATGATGTCCTCAAGCTCACCCTCGATGGCACGATTGTCTGGACCATTCATTATCCAAGAGAGGCGGGCATTTATAAAAATCAGGATGGCTTCAATCCTTGCGCCGTCACGGCCGGGCCTGATGGCTCGGTTTATGTCGTCGATGGTTATGGCTCCAATTTTGCGCTTAAATTTGATAAAAATCAGAAATTCGTCAAAGCCTTTGGCGGACCGGGCTCGGACGAAGGCAAATTCGATACTTGTCACGGCATCGCGTTGGACCAGCGCCAGGACAAACCGCTGTTGTTCATTTGCAACCGCAAAAATCATCGCGTGGAGTATTGGGATCTCGACGGCAACTTCGTGAAAGTCATCCGCAATGACCTCCGTTTGCCCTCAGCCATTTCGTTTCGTGGGAACTATGCGATCATTGCAGACTTAGCCGGCCGGGTGACGGTCTTGGATAAAGAAGGCGGGATCGTTTCCCAAATCGGTGACAACCCTAACGAAAGCCAGCGCGCCAATTACAATGTGCCCGTTGACCAGTTTAAGCCTGGTATTTGCAACGCCCCGCACGGGGCCGCCATGGATAAGCAGGGCAACATTATTGTGACGGAATGGAATAAGTACGGTCACCTGCACAAATTCACCCGCGATTAGAGACGGCCTATAATCTTATTTGCCAAGTCGCATCCCCTGCACAACAGCCAGCGGCAAACTTACTGAAGTCAAATAAACGGGATTTTGGGCGTTTGCCATTTCCAGCCCGAAACACTCCCAAGGTGCATGGCAGTCTTTGCCTTTGCGGAAATCACCATCCCTTAAATGGCGTATGTATCGATTCCAAACCTCGCGGCTCAAATCTGGATCAAATTTCCGCAAAGCCTCGATTAGCCAACCGGTGGGCGTGTGCCAAAACGCGCCGCTTTGGTAGGTATTCACGGTCCCGCCGCCCGCCTCCCAACATTGGTTCGGACGGAAGTAACGATCCGAGGGTACGTGGCGAACTGCGCCTTGGTATTCGACGGTGTTTCCTGGGCTTTTAACCGCCGCCGCGATGGTTGTTCGTGCTCGATTGGCGGAGGCTCCTCGAAGCACGACCAAGTCCAAAGCGAACAAGGTAGCCCATATATCCGCTTGTTGGCCGACTTCGGTCGCAGCCTGAAGCCAGCCATCAAGTTTGCCTGGCGAGCAAAAGACGCGCTCAAAATTGCCGGCTATTTTCTCCGCAACTTGCGTGTAGGTGGACGCGGCCCGGGACTTTCCTTTCGCTTTGCATAAAATGGCTAATTGCCGGGCGCCGCGATACCGCAACAAAGTGGCAAAAGACATCGAACCAAGCAAATACACGGAATCTTGAAAACCGAAACCCACGGTGCGACGCGCTTTGCTGGACATGGCTGCGCCAGTGACAGGGTCGCTGGAGGGCGAGCGAAACGCCCGCTCCAGCCGCTCAAAAAGCCGGTAATCGCCGATGGCTTCATCCAGAAAACTGGCGTCACCAGTGTCACGCCACAGAGCGTAGGCGATATGGATAAAGTAAAAGTGATCGTCGATGGGCGGCAATGGCCCCCAGGGCGGCGCACCCTGATCTTCGCCTGAGGAATACGTGCCGGGGTAAAACACCGCTCCACCGGCCAGATTCACATGATCCACAATAGCGAACGGTGGAATGATGCCGCCGCTGCTCAGTTGACGCTCCTGCGCGCCGTTCTGACATTTCGCGATCAACCGCAATTGCGGCAGGATTTCTGCGGGCTTAATCAGACCACAATCCAAGGACATGGCGAAGTCGCGTACCCATAGGGCCGGATAGTTGCCGCCCGGGGTGATTAACGCGATGCCGGTGGCGTTTTGGCGATGCCCTGGTAAGAAGCGCGCGGATTCGATCGTCGCCATGGTCAACTCTCTGAGAAAGGTTAAGGATTGTTGATCGATCTGAAATTCGCCTGACGATTGAGCAATGGTTATCAGTGGCCCCACAGCGGTCGCAGCCGCAGTCAGGCCGCTGCGCTTAAGAAAGCTTCTCCGAGAAAAAAGCCGCGACGTCATAGTGTCGGCCCACGATGCAGAACTTAGCGTTATGAATCGAGTAAATTGCCCGCGCGCTTTTTATCCTTTTGTCTGCGAAAAGTTCCACTAGCTTTTAACTCTGACATGAGTGACAACCCGATTGATCTTCGCAGCGATACCATTACCAAACCTACCGCCGCCATGCGGGAGGCGATGGCGAAGGCCAACGTGGGCGACGATGTCTTCGGCGAGGACCCCACGGTCAACGAACTGGAAGAAGAAACGGCGGCGCTGCTGGGCAAGGAGGCGGCGTTGTTTGCCGTCTCCGGAACGATGGCCAATCAGCTTGCGCTTCGCGCTCACACTGAGCCCGGGGACGAGATTCTGGTCGAAGCTCAAGCACACATTTATTTTTATGAAGGCGGCGGTCCGGCGGCGTTGAGCGGGGTGATGTGTCGGCTTCTGAGTGGCGAACGCGGCGTGTTTAGCAGTGCGGACCTTGAGGCAGCGTTGCGCCCGTCCGATCCGCATTTTCCACGCTCTCGGCTGGTTTGTATCGAGAACACCCACAATCGCGGCGGGGGCAAAATCTGGCCGCTGAAACAAATCGAAGAAGTGGCGGACGCGGCGCGGCGTCATGGACTAAAATTGCACTTGGACGGGGCGCGTCTTTGGAATGCTGCGGCGGCCACAGGCATCGCCGAAAGCAAGTGGGCGGCGCCGTTTGACACGGTCAGCGTATGTTTTTCCAAAGGTCTGGGCGCGCCCGTCGGCTCAGTGCTCGCCGGGCCAAAGGACCTGTTGGCCCGCGCCAAACGATTCCGCAAGATGTTCGGCGGCGGGATGAGGCAAGCCGGAATTATCGCCGCCGGGGCGCTTTTCGCTCTGCGCAACCACCGCGCCCGCCTTGTGGAAGATCATGCCAACGCCAAAGCGCTCGCCCACGGCATCAGCGCCTGCAAGAAATTCGACATTGCCCCCAGCGAAGTGGAAACGAACATGGTGCGATTTCGTCTTCCCGGGACACCGGCCAATGAGATTGTTGAGAGGCTGCGCGCGCGTGGCGTGTTAACGCTGCCAGCCGACCGTGAAACCGTCCGCGCCGTGACGAACCTGATGGTTTCCGCAGAGGATATTCGTCTGGCGATTGACGCCATCGCTAAGGGGGGAGAAGAAATTTAGTCGTGTTAAAACTTCAACGAAAGGCATCCACGACCAAGCCACTGCCTTCGATAATGCTTTTCAGCGTGCCAATGGGAATGCTTTTGCTGCCATGCATGGCCACGATCACTTGGCGGCAATTTTCGTGACGCCATTTCTGGTGGCTGCCGGATTGGGAAACCATCGTAAAACCATTCTTCCGCAAAACTTTGACAACTTCCCGGGCGCTACAAACTGGGTACTTTCGGCTCACGGGACCGCGAGCTCGATCATTTTTGCCCCTTTGGGCAGTTTGATCGGCGCGGGTTCAAACCAAAGCGCCAGTGCTTCCTGCGCATTCGTGATGGCTTCGGCTTCGGTGTCGCCCGCCGTGGCACAGCCGGGCAATTCGGGGAAGACTGCCGACCAGCGTTTGGTTTCCGAATCAAATTCAACCATCAACCGGAATTTCATTAACTCAATAATAACTCCGGCTCTTCGTGGAAGCAAGCGGGACCGATTGGCTCTGAACAAATCAAAAGCGACTGTCTCGCTCCTCCGCCACCGCCTTGCCGATACCATCAGGGGTAAGCGTGTATCCAGTAGGAACCTGGAAAAACAGCCCGCCATCTCGCTTGCCTAGCTTGGCGACAATTCGTTTGGGTCCAGGCTTTGGCACCATAGGAACAAGTTTGATCGTGCCGTCGGAATTCGGTTCGTACGAAAAAATCTGCCCTGCTTTCGCTTTCGGAAGCCGAACCCGCTGTCGATCATCAACCGTCAACGTCTTCACTCGGGGAAATTCCCACCGAATTTGCCTGGTGGCGGATCTTCCCCTTGGTCTTGCCCGACGCCCCGCGAGGAAAGGAAGTTTCTGCGCAAGAGTCAGCTATGGTCCCAAGAATTCATTGCGAAGCTGTTTTGGGATGTCGAGTTGGCATCCAGACTTGTTTATGAATTGACCGAGATACACTCGCGTCACTCATGTCTGGGTGATTAGGAACACAACGCTGCAGTTGACAGAACATGTTTGAGGCGCGCATTGGGGATTGTCACGGTTTGGCACAGTCTGGCCGATGGGGCAGAATGCAGGGGATGGCGGGAGTGGCGGGGCTCGAACCTACTACGAAACGTTGCAAATCAATGGTTTAGGTGCCCTGCCCTCACAAATAGCATCACAAATTTCTGTCGGGTTAGGTCACGACCTGTCACGTATAGTCACTGCATGGGCTGATCTTCCTCCACCACTAAAAACCGCAATCCTCGCCATTGTCGATGCTGCCGGGAAATAGAAAAGGGGCGTCTTGTGGATTTGCAAGCGCATGGCGGCTCGGAAGGGCCGGGGGCGGAGCGGCGCGAAGCGCCGCCCGCCTCCGGCCTTCCTTGTCTATTTGAAACAACTGCATCCGTTGAGGCTTCCCGCGAACTTCTTCCGGGGCCGTGGAAGAAGCAGGCGGAAGCCATAAAAATGAATGTAATTCACCTCGGAAAGTTGGTTGGTTTGGAGAGTCTCGGTTTCCATACTTTGACGTGTGGGGACTTTGTCGCTAATGGACAATTCAGGGGTACTATTGACAGAGACGAGTTTCAGCGTCGTTGGCACTCCCTTTTGACAAATGTTTTGCAGCCTCGGTATCGGTATGGGATTGCGGTTGTGGAGCGTAGTGAAAAGCGCGGTTATTTGCATCCGCACATTGTCCATTCGGTCTCCGAGGACATTCGGACTGGGTTGGATTTCGATGCGTGTTTTCCCCCGAAAGGGCCGGATGGCAAGCCGGTGCGTAAACCGGATTACAGGAGCGCGTCTCAATACTTGCGGGATGAATGGGCCTTCTGGCGTGAGACTGCGCCCAAGTATGGATTCGGTCGTTGCCAATTGCAGCCGATACGCAAGACACTGGAGGCGGCGGCATGTTATCAGGCTAAGTATTTGACAAAGCATTTTCGCACTCGGTGGCCGGAGGACATTGGGCGGCGGAACTTGCGCTACTTTGGCGTGTCGAGTTCTGGAGCGTCCTGGCGGCGGTGGTATGTGCCGTTTGGTTGGGCGCATGTTGGTGGATACACTTGGCGCGAGATGTTGCGGCAGCTTGGCTTGGCGATTTCGGGTCTGACCATTTACAATGCCGTGGAGGTTCTGGGCAAGCGGTGGGCGCATCGTGCGGCGATTTTGTTTGATGCTTGCGAGTTCGATTCAGAGGCGCCGGGTCGCGTCGAGGTGCGGCAGGTCTTGTGCGAGCATAATGCGGAGGTTGCAATGCGACGCAGGGCCAACGGTGGCGTTTTCCGGTGGCATGTGTCCAAACTGCGCGTCGATCATTTCTGGCCGTGCGAGAAGTGGCTATCTGCGGAAGAGAAGGGAATTCGGCGTTTGAATTTGGCGTGGCAAGATCACCTGGCGGATTTAGAGCTTGCGCGGTCTTTGGAGGCTGAAGATCGAAAGTGGCACCGTGGCCGTTATGCTCCTGGGGTAGCGTGTGCGGACTTCGATGATGTTCTAGCGGATTGGGACGTGTGTCGATAAGGAATGCGTGGCGCTATGATTGCGGCTTCAAACCCACTGCACAACGGGCTTGGTGAGTTCACGCTAGCCCTAGCGGCAATGAGCGGTTCAAATATCGTGACACTCGTCGCCTTTCATTGTCAAGCCCTAGCGGCAATGGGTGGTGTCCTAATTTCAAAAGAGTGGCGATTTTTAGCCACCCAAAATGCGGTTGACGGGCGGAATGGGGGTGAGGCATGATTTCCGCTTTCAACATGCAAAAATTGACGATTCATTTAGAGAACTGCTATACTGCATTTTCACCACGAACAAGCCAGCATGATTGCCAAACAGCCCAATTCCGATGAGGCACCAGCCCTCTCGACTCCAATTGAGGTGCCGGAGGTCACGGAGCTTTCCGGCGCGGAGTTTGATGTCGTCACGTATGCGCACTTTTTACTGACCCGCTTGCTGCGGCATGATACTGCGCTGCTTCATGGTCAATTCCAAGACGGCACTGGCATTTGGCTTCTGCGCCAGCGCCCGAATGGCACAGAAGGTTCGGACGAAGCGCTTGCACGCATTGACTCCAAAGGAGATTTCCGGATGGTGTTGGCAAGGTTCGGATTCTTTTACATGGCGGTGCAACTTTATGGAGGCTTTGCCCGCCGGGTCTTGATCCATCGAGGTCATCAGTATGGCTGTAACATATACATGTCGAACGACAACTGGACGGGATACTGGATCCGACTATATGCCCGAGTCCTCGCCGAACCATGACCCAGCGGCGAAAAGACACCGGCCTTCTTCACCGCTGAAACTGGCGTTTCTAAAGAAATCGAGAAGCCCCTTGAATTAACCCATAAACCTGTTATGAATTTTTTGCCTCAGAGTGGCTGGTTTTGATTCGACCCCCACTGGCTGGTTTTGAAGTGACCGGTGACACAACAGCATCCGCAGCATTGAACGCATGACGGGCATTCATCGCGATACCGTTATGCGCCTTGGAATTCGCGTCGGCGAAGGGTGCTCCATGGTCCTGGATGCCAAGATGCGCATCTTAAAAACACGTCCCAAGAACCACAACTAGACATGGTGGAGGCGACTGATGACACTAATTTTGTGGTTCCATTCGATGATAAGCGCAGTATTCGACGAATCATATTGAATAGCGAAATCCTCAATCCTGTGCAGGCGCCGCTAAGGCTCAACTGAGACAGCAAAGAATTGGTTGACTGCAACACTGCTTCGAGGATAGCGAGGTGAAAAAGGGGCTTCGGAGGAAATCTAATACTGCAATCAAAAAAAGACTGTTGACGTATTCCACGTTATGGAATATTCTACGACATTGAATGTTTGGGTTTGGAAAAATAATTGAGCGTGAGCGCATTCGAGGGTGGTGCGAGGAGTGCGGAGTTGCTTGGCCTCCGGTCATAAAGGACGGGAAGTGGTTTTGCCCTCGTTGCGATGGCGTAATGAAGCAGAAAAGCGAGTTGAAGCGAAACCAGAAGAGTGCCTTCGAGTTTCAAGCTTGGTTGGATGAAGTGTATTGCGACGGCAAATGGGGTCCGTCGCCTGGGGGAGCTGCGTCGGAGTTGCGTTGTGACAGGAGCATGGTTGACAGGCTTGTCGATCGGGGAATTTTGGAAAAGAGCACCTACAAGCATGACGGCCAATTGATTGTAATGATTTCCACTCGCTCAATTGATAAGGCCAAAGAGAACAAGAAGGAGCGGGGCAAGTGGACAGATGCAGGA
>Ga0302326_10017012_pt1 | contig 15192 bp, 8 predicted proteins | sample Palsa_T0_3_FD_202264 | JGI IMG/M metagenome (GOLD analysis project Ga0302326, IMG submission 202264) | Peat permafrost microbial communities from Stordalen Mire near Abisko, Sweden - Palsa_T0_3 | ecosystem: Environmental > Terrestrial > Soil > Palsa > Peat permafrost | place: Sweden: Abisko...
CGGTCATCTGCCAAGAATTCGCCACTCGGCCAAATATTCCCGATGACAGAAGTGCGATCGCATCACATTGCCGTGCGGCTGCTGGACGGCACGGTGCTGCTCGCCGGGGGACTACAGGGTAAGGACGCTACTACCGCCCATGCCGAGCTGTTCGATCCGGTAACGCGTACCTTTCGAGCGATCGCAGCCATGCACTCTCCCCGGTATGACGCAGCGGCAGCACTACTGCCGAATGGCAGCGTCCTCATCGCCGGAGGTTGGATCGGCCAGCGGGTCATTGCGACAGCGGAACTCTACGATCCCACGCGCCGTACATTCGTCTCTATCGACTCTATGAACGGTCCTCGTGGATCGGCAGAAACCGTTGAATTGTCTGACGGCCGTGTGCTGATTGTAGGCGGCCAGATAGCGAACGGAACCCCACTGCGGAGCGCTGAAATTTTTTATCCCTCAACCGCTCGATTCATCCCGACTGGCTCCATGCTCAGTCTCCGCGAAGTGTTCGCGGCAGTTCGTCTAAAAGATGGCCGCGTGCTGGTGACCGGCGGAAGCAACGGAACCGCCGTGCTCGCGAGCGCCGAAATATATGATCCGCATACGGGACAGTTCGCCGCGACCGGCCAACTCCGTACTCCGCGCATGAAGCATTCCGCAACCTTACTACCGGATGGTCGAGTCCTCATCACCGGCGGGGTAGGCGACCGCTCGCAAAAGCATCTGCTTCGCTCCGTCGAGTTCTTTCTGCCTGCCGAGAATGAGTTCGTTCCAGGCCCGCCAATGATTTTTCCCCGCTTTAAACACGAGGAGACAACCGTCGCACTGCGATCGGGCGATGTTCTGGTCGTCGGCGGCGCGGAACGCGCCGAGTTGTTCGATTCAGGTTTGGGGCGCTTTGAGGAAGTTCAGGGGCCGGAGGATATTCCTCGCCATTATGGTGCAGCCACACAACTCGCCGACGGGACAATCCTCGTTACCGGTGGGTACGTGGAGAAACAGGCCCAAAGCCGATCCGCCGCTCTCTATACGATGCGCAGCGGGCAGGTACTGCTGGGAGCACTTTCTGAGAGCGATCGGATCCCTCCTAGGGCGAGGTGAATACCGGAAGGCATAATGTGATCGCGGCGTCAGCGGTGCCGCCCCCAGCGGATCCGAAGGTCCTCCCCAATTTCCACAACAGCGGCGACGCGAAGTAAGGCTCTGGTGTGGGGCTCGAGTAGTCTCTAGCGAGGCCGCCATGAAGAACAGATGCATCTGCTCGTCAAAGATGCCAATGCCTGGTGGGCGAATCTTCAAGCCAAACAAATTTCTGACAGATCTGGGCCACGAGCGGAGCCGCCCGAGAACAGGGATTGGAAAATGCACGATTTCACCCTGTTCGATCTCTCGGGCGTTCCGTGGCGGATCGCACGGGACATACCATAGGCCATTCGTCTATACGGCCAGCACGGGTTACACACCAAAGGTGCCGAGATGAACCTCAGACTGATTCCAGTGGCCATAGTCCTGCTGTGTTTCGTGCCGCCTGCGTGGGCCGCCGCGCAAGAGCAGGACATACCGCCAGCGGTGCGCACGGTGAATCTCAAGTCAGCTGATGGCACACCGCTGAAAGGCACTTACTACCCGGCGGGCAAACCCGGCCCCGGCGTGCTGCTCTTGCACCAAGTGAACCGCGACCGGCGTTCCTGGGACGGGGTGGCCCGACAAGCGGCGGCGGCGGGTATCAATGTGCTCACCCTCGACACTCGCGGCCACGGGGAAAGTGGTGGTACGCCCTTCAATAAGCTGAGCTCGGAGGAACAACACAAGCACTGGCGTGAATGGCCCGATGACGCGGACGCCGGATTCCAGTTTCTGGTCTCGCAGCCGGGCGTGGATGGCAACGCGATGGGCATCGGTGGGGCCGGCCTCCTGGGCGTGGACAACGGCGTGGAAGTGGCGCGGCGCCACCCCGCACAGGTGAAATCGTTGGTGCTGATATCCGGCGAGACCTTTCGGGACGGACTGCAGTTCCTGCACCAGGCTTCACACCTGCCGGGCCTCTACGTGGTCTCTGACCTAGATGAATACCCGCCCACGGTGGAGGCCGTGGACCTGCTCTATGCCACCGCGACCAACCCCGGCAGGAAGCTAATACGCTACCCGGCGCCGCAGGAAGCACCCTGGCTTTGGTACGAGCCGTTCGATCTCGACAAAGTGGCCTCCACGGGAAACCATGGCACCGACCTATTTCGAACCCACCCGGAGCTGACCACCGCCATCGTGGACTGGTTCGTGAGCACTCTCATCAAGACGCCGGGCCAGGCGCCCGCGGACCCAGTCGCGGCGGCTCCGATACTCGCCGATCTCGAGACGCCGGGCGGAGCGGCGCGGGTAACGCAGCAACTGCTAGACGCCCGCAATACCGACCCCGGGGTGCAGATCTTCCCGGAGATCAGCGCCAGCATCATCGGCTTCGATTACCAACGGGCTGGTGATGAAAAGTCGGCGCAGGAAGTCTTGAAGCTCGTCGCCCTCGCTTATCCGGATTCGGCAGATGCGCTCTCGAACCTGGCGGACTGCTACCTCAAAGCCGGGCAGAAGGGTCTAGCGCGGCGTTACGCAGAACGGGCGCTCGTTATCTTGGACGCCCACATGCTTCCTGCCTCGTCCTGGTCCGACACGGATCAACAGCGCGGGCAAATTCGCAAGGGCATCGAACAGACACTCGCGCATTTAGGGGACAAACATGACTGAGGAGGCAGGTCGGTGCTCGCTCGTACGCTTCAATCAAGCGCGCATGGTCGATCATTCCTCGCGCGGTCCCTGCAATGCCCCTCCAGACATCGTATTGCGCTCGAGGTGCTTTGGTCACATTCAGGCCAGGACCGCACGCTTTGTCAGACTCCAGGAGTAGTAAATGACCCCTAGCTGGAACGCCAGCTTAGTAAATTCCTGCGGGTTCGAGTAGCTGCCAAGACCCACTTTGACCTCGGTTGCCTCAAAGAGCCGGATGCTCAGAAGGTAAAGTACCAGAGTCACTATGAACAGATACGGTGCAGCCCTTTTGAGCAAGAACAGACTGACCGCCGCGGCGACAGTAACAGTCGAATAGGCTGCCGAAAAAATGTAGTAGCGCGTCGCAGAACGCGCAAAGTAGGCCTGCGCATCGGGCGTAACCGGTATCAAACCAAAGCCCACCATAATGTAGGACAGCCAGGGAACGATGGTGCCCAGTAGGCAGATGATGACGATCACCCAGACTAGCGCTGGGCGCTTTCCCCGCCCTGATTTATCGCCGTCCAAGATCTGTTTGACGCGCTGGGGACTCAGTTACGAACCGGGTCTCCGCGCTGAACGCATGTGGGGAAATGGCGACCTTCACGAATGACCCTTTCTGCAGCGGCGCCCTAAGCGGCCGCTTCTTTGAGATTGGGAAATGTTTCGCTGAGCGCAGGGCGTCCCTTAACTCGCACTTGCACACGATATGAAATGCCACCTGTCAGCTCAGATTTGATGCGCTGAATGCTGGCCATTTGCATCCGCCTTCCGCTTGCGTAGCTGAGAGTAATTCAGTGCATTTGAGAGTGCTAAATTTGATGCCAAAAATGACTTCCGGTACCATGCGCGTTTAAATACTTGATTTATAGAACTATTTAGTGGGACGGGTGGGGATCGAACCCACGACCAAAGCCTTAAAAGAGGGTCGCCCTACTCCGCGCGGCTCTAACCCACACCAAACATGTGTTGCTAAGTGATTGATTCCTAGCGATACGCAATTCTAGTCGTATGCGTCAAAATGTGTGCCAAAGAGTGACCAGGAGTTAGTCGCTGCACTGAATTTGCACTGAATGACCAAGGCTATTTGCGCCTTTTCCGACTTTTGGTTTGAGGTGAGAGCAGCATATGAACGTAGGGGCGCACTTCGAATCTGCGCGCTACGCCCCGGCTTCAACCTGCAACTCCACCAGCGCCGCCTCTACGCGCGAATAGACCTCGGTTGTGCGCGCTTCATCTTCCAACCGGATGACGACCGCAAAATCGCATGCGGGCACGGTCCGCTGCCAGCGCTTGCGCGCCGCAATCGCCAAGGTGTAGTGGTTATCCGCGAACTCGGGGCGATGCTGCGTCCATGACAGCAGTGCGTGCTGCACAGAGCCCTTAGATCGAGCGGTGATACGCGGCTCGAACGGCAACTCATCCGGCAAGTCTCCGGGCGTTGTATCTCCGGCGTCATCGACGGACATCTCCTCGATGACAGTCTCCTTTGGGATATCGCCACGGAACATCCTCCATTTGATGCCCATCCCTAGATACGCTCCGAAGCCGCGCTGTTGCACCACTGAGTGGTGCACAACTGTCACCGTGAGCCGCTTTCGCCCGTTTGTACCGATAAACTCGGACGGCACTGGCACCTGAAAAAATGCGATCTCATCCGCGGCGATTGAACCGTCGTACCACATGATGACGCAGTAGTCATCGCACCACGTTGCTCGACGTGCGTCCGCCACTCCGTATCCAGTCGCGTTAGTGCGAACGCCCTCTCCCTCAGGCCATGTTTCATCCAAGTCGGCCAACGCCCGAACTGACTGTGCAGATCGTGCGGCTGAATTGACCAGGAATGCTTTGATCAGTGGTGAAGATGGGCGTTCAATTCCCATCGCAACCAGATCCTCAAGCACCAAGGCCGCTTTGTGGCTCACCCTCGCCGCCGCCGAACTCGTGCCGATAGCCCAATTGAGGGCCGGAGCAATCGAGTTGCTCGCCTGCGGAATCTGCAGGCTTCGCAGGTGCCGCGCTCGGCTCATGTCTTCGTTGAAAGCAAGGTTGCCGTCCAGCTCGACGAGTTCCGGCTTAGTCTCGCCTGCGATTCCCGGGCCTACCCGCGTAATCGGCGAAGGAGAACCGATAGCGGCCAGCGCTCTGGCGTGCACATCACCCGCGATTGTTGCCGTCACCACCTCCGATCCGACCGACAGCGACAGCGCCGACTGAGCCGGATCTAAGAGCGCGCAATCCTCGTGACCCAAATAGCGCGGATATTGAATGTTATCCGCAATGAAGCGGTTCACGTCTTGAAGCATGAGGTTGCCAGCGCTAACGACGAGGACAATATCCAGCTCGCGAACCAACTTGTCTAAGGATCTCGCAACCCAAGAGCTATGCGGTACTGTGCGCTTCTCGTCCTGCGTCCAAGTGCGATTGTCTATATTCACAGACAAATTAAATATCCGCACGCCACGATCTACGAAGTGTCGAATTGCCTCACCGACAACCTTGGAGAAGAGACGGTCTTCGACACGGTTGTGCCGATCCAGTATGCGCGCTGAAGCGATCCATACCTTGCCGTGATTCTCTGCACCGTTCGCAAGCTGCAACGCGAAGTACGCGGCCAATGATGCCATTCCAGATCCGTGTCCATGGTGGTCAGATGGGTCGTTCTCTTGGCCCAGCACGTAGGAGCGCATCAGGTCTTGGCGCATAACTGGCGCTAGAAAGGGGTTCGCAACCGACGCTCCGCTGTCGATTACGCAGACTATTGACGCATCCAAACTCGGAGCCGTTATCTCACCGAGGCTGTCCGCAGAAAATTGTTCCTCAATCTCAAAAAACGTTTGGAAGCGCGGTCGCTCTTCGAACCACGCGACAGCTAGCTGCCACTCCGGCGCCTCAACAAGTGTTCGGAACACCTGTCCAGTGCACTGGAGCACTACCCTTCGAGTGCCCTCGATATCCTCGTGTTCGAAAATCCGTCCGTGCTGACCGCCTCCCAACAACGTAACCAATGCTCGATAGTGCTCTTCGATTTCCTCGGCCTGCTTTCTAACGCCCACAACGTACGAAGCAATCTCGATTTCTACCGTAACGGAATTCGAGGCAATCAGGGCGTCGTACTGCGCTAGGAGTCCGTTACTGACGCGATCGGCAGGTCTCCCCTCTTGAATATCCTTCAGGGAAGCGACCTGTCTCACATTGGGAATCATCTGGGCGTCACCCGCCGTGCCCAAGCGTCGAGGCGCTTCAGTCTCGAATTTATCCACCTTTGCGAGATACTTGGCGAGATCGTCTGCGGTTGGAATCGCGAGTGTGAAATTTCCATCACCCGTCGCAATCGCCTTCAGACCTGTACCTGAAAGATCCAGGGTACCCTCGTGCTCAATCTTCAGGAACACGGCTCTGCGTTGTTCCTCAGTAAGCCGCGTTAAACGCACCGAAGCAGCTGCAATCACCGCTCTAGCTCGATTCGCCAATTCACGTCGCGCTGCGATGATAGCCGGATCGGTGGGCACCGGGCGCGGCTTCTCGTTTCGTCGTCCTATTTTTTCCGGTTGCGTTAGTTGGAGCGCAGGAAAGTCATCGTTCATTGTCCCTTCCAGTTGGACGCCGTGCTTTGTATTGATTGTCCCTATACTGGCGAATGTCTTTGGTGAGGCTAGCAGCGCTAACGCTCTTGCGATCTTCAATCACCATGGTCTTGAGCGCCGTACGTGCAACTCGCTCGAGTTCCGCGAATGAAAGGGCCTTTCCAGCTGCAGCAGCGGCTTTCAGGGACCCCTGCACTTTTACATCTCGGAACAGTCGTTCCAAGAGACTGCTTCGTTGAGATTCCGTGGGCAGCGCAAATTCAATGACCGCGTCGAATCGCCGCCAAATGGCAGGATCGAGCATGTGCTGATGATTGCTGGCGGCGATGAAAATGCTCTGCGAATTCAGCGCGCGGTCAATCTGCTGAAGCAGCGCGTTTACCACACGTTTCAACTCGCCGACGTCACGAGGATCGTCCCTGTGCTTCGCGATAGAATCTACTTCGTCGAAAAACAGAACCATTGGCGTTAATGTCGCCCGCGTGAAGACGCGATTCAGATGCGACGCCGTATCGCCGAGGTAGCTGGATATGAGAGAATCGAGACGTACAGTCGCGACAGGTAGTCCTAGTTCAAAGCCGATCGCGCTCGCTGTTGCGCTCTTTCCGTTACCAGGAGGTCCCCAAAACATTAGTCGGTTTATGGGTTCCAGTCCGTGGGCACTGAGCTTGAGGCGCACGCGCTGCTCCGTCAGGAACCTCGCGAGAGCGCCAGTTGTTTGGGAACTGAGAATTAAGTCAGAAAGGCCGCCCGTTGGCTCAACAAACCAAAGTAGGTCTTCACCGGAGCGGCGATCACGCGGCAAGACGTTAAGTTCACGGACACCCGATGGGACACTACTCATTGACGAACGATCCTTGAGAGCGAGGCGAAGCGCATTTGCATAGCCATGGTTGTTCGCAGCGAGTTCCCGTTCGATCATCGCTTCGGCAGCCCGGACGAACTGCCTGTCGTCCTTGCTGCCGAACGATTCAAATAGCATTTGCAGATGCGCAGGATCGACGCTTCTTTGCATCCAGACTATCTTCCCTGTCGGGCGCTAGCCCTACCTGCGAATTGCCAAGGCATGCCCTTCTAGACTCGCCTTGGGACAAGACGCCATTGTATGGCGCTCAGGATCCCAGTGCGCGTCTCGGCCACCTCGGCCCGTCGCTCGCCTTTGCTGCCGCCGCGACTCGCTCCGAACCCGGGGTTTTTCAAATTTCGAGGGCTCGAATCCCGCTAGGGCAACACCAGAATCTGGCGAGAGAGGGATCCATATCCGTCTCTAACCAACTGAATTCAAAGGGGTATCATCCAACTCTGAATTTCAGTACCACCTGAATGTACCACCAACACTGCTCGCTGACACTAAGGGGTGCTGGCCATTCAAGCGACGCAGAATTCTACCCAAATTTAGCGTCTGCCGCATAGGGTCCATCGCTCCGCTCCGGAGCTAGGGCTCCGAATCTGCGCGAGCGCTTACCGCTGAAGGCTCGACTTCGGGTCAGGCTGTCAACCCCTGCGGGCGGCTGCCGCTGATTCTGCAATCCCGGTGATATTCCGACCCACGTCACGGTCGGCAGCAACTGCTCACTGGCCCACGACGGCCAAGCGCGACTTGTTGTACCGACAGGCTTCCCATGCCTGAAGGACATCGACACGCTACCAAGCCCGTGAAAGCAACTCCTTTACTGATTGGGCGTTGAGCACCGAGCTACACGTCTCCCATTCCGCGTCGATCACGGTGCTGTATTTCGCATCAAACGGATTTCGCGTGGAAGCGGTACGGTCAATCAACTGCCGCGCCAGCTGCTCGTCGTTAAGCGCCACGTGGACCCAAACGTCTTCCAAGGTGTCAGGTATCTGTCCGAACAGCTCATGAATAGAAGCCAGTCTCGCCGCGAGCACCTGGTGGACGCGGTCCTCAACGGAGCCACGATAGCGGAGGTTCGCAATCCAGATCTCGCTTCGGATCTGTCCGATACGTTGAATCCGACCCTTTCTCTGCTCAAGACGGGTCGGATTCCAAGGTAAGTCGATATTGATCAATGTGCCGAGCCGCTGCAGATTCAGCCCTTCCGACGCCGCGTCGGTTCCAAGCAGCAGCTTAAGATCTCCGGTACGTACACGCTTCTTTAGGTCGTTTCGATCACAGCGCTGGAACCGACCGTTGATCCAGGTCCCCGAACGGTTCGAGCCCGCATAGAGCCCGATTTCAATTCCCTGAAACTCAGCGCGTTGAACGAGTTCATCGCCGATCCACCGAACTGTATCGTAGTACTGGGAGAACAATACGCAGCCACGGTCGAACCAACGCTCGCCTGCTCGACCATTCCCAGAAAGGAGGTAGCTGACTACTGCGTCCAGCTTGGGATCCCTATTGCCCCCCTCCTTCAGCAATCCGAGGCAGCGGCGCAGCGAATCACGCTCGGAGTCGGTAAAGTCATTGAACGAACTGGCTGCAACCGGCGGTCGTCCAGGCACAACCGGAAAATCATCCTCGACGTCCTCGTCCTCCTCATCGAGGGGGTCGGCATCGCCTTCTAGCAGACGGCTGATTGTCCGGCGACCAGCTTCCATCGAACTACCCAGGCGGCGGAGCAGCAGCGTCTTAAAAAAGCCGGCGCCGCGCACGCGCTTTTGCAGCAACTGGGAGAAATTCTCGGCCTCAGCGTAGGCGTCCCCAAGGTAGCCGCCTAGAACCAGCGCGTCGTCGTCTGCCTCCCCGAACAGCTTGACCGCGACTCTAGGAAGAAAATAGGCCCCCGTTGCAGGATTGATAGTTTCCTCAAGATACGTTCTTGTTCGACGCACGATACAGCGCAATAGGGGGTTTAGTTTCTGTCCGAAGCCCGGAAGTAGGCTGTTCTTCAGCTGGACTCTCTGTAACGCCGGCGAAAGTGTCGCCAAACTCTCTGGCGAGAACTGCCACCGAGAATCCGGGGCATTCAAAGCCCGACGAATGCGCTCACAGGCGTCATGCTCGTGCTTCGACGGCAGAGGGTCACGAACAAACTCCCAGCCGGCGTTAACGTTCTCAGTCGGCACATCGGCATCACCGGTCGCAATCGCCAAACAGCGGCTTGCCTGATACCAAGGGCTCGTATGCGTCCAGCCACCTAGAACGCCGTCATTTCCCGACGACAGTACGCTTAACAGGTCCCAGGCTTCGACGGGGTGCAGCTGAACGGGCGTTGCCGTAGCAAGCAGCATGCTCTTGGTCCGCGGACCGACATCACGCAGAAATGACATCAGTTTATTAGGTTCCGGTGCTTCATCAATTTCGTCTGGACCCGCCTCCACTTTCGGGACCTTCCGTCGTCGGGCCCGGTGGGACTCATCGACGATCACGCACGTGTACTGAAGACTCAGAAGCTGCGCCAGTACGTCGGCCTGCCCACGTACCACAAGCCCTTGGGACACCAAGCCGATACGCCTTGGGCAACGGCTCAACGACCTCACGCCGTCCGACGGATACTCAAGATCTTGCTCATCGATCCATGCGCGGCCGTTCCAACGGGCAGACGGAAGATCCAGCAGCTCCATCAACTCGTCTTGCCATTGCTGAAGAAGCGGCTTCGGCGCCAAGACGAGAATCGGACCGCCGGAAGGGTCATCCAGGGCCATCAGCAGAGCGGCCATCGCAAGCTGCACAGTCTTGCCGAGTCCCACTTGATCGGCGAGCACGAGTCGCGCTCCGCCCAATCGATGGCGTTCTAACGCAAGGCTGGCAAAATACTTCTGGTGCGGCCAGAGACCCTGGTCGCGACGGTACACCGGAGTCTCCACGGCCGCCGCGGCCGCAACTGAGAGAACCTCGGGCATCCCCTGCACACGGTCGGGCTCAATAACTTGCCGGTGAATGATCCTGGTCAGGTCCTGCGGGATAAATGGGCAACAGGCGAGGTCGACGGCCCGCGGGTCATTCCACAGGGCATCGAACTCCTCCTGCACCCAAGCGATAGTCTCGGGGCTGGAGTCCTCCCAAAGCAATTCGTAATTGGTTTTCCACGCCGTCGCGCTCTCGTTAACGCTACCCAGAAACGCGGTCGCAGACCCATCGGCGCGACCGATCACGCCAGCCTTTCCATGGATCAAGCCGAAAGCGGAATCTGGCAACACGCGCACCTCGACTCGCTTGTTGGACAATGCCTCGTACAACGCGCGGTATCGCGGTAACGCAGTTCTCGGCGCATCTTCCGGTCGCCCATCGCACCAACTGCGCCTTAGCGCCGCCTGCGCCGCTGCGGCTGTTACAACGTCCTGAGCGTCCAGGTCCGAATTGCAAATGATTCTGATTGGTCCGGATACCGTATTGAGCGCCTCACCGGCGACCTCAAAAAGGCTGGAGCGGAAATACCCTGCGATGCGGTCGTAACTTACAGCGCCCTCAAGCCTCGAATTCAAGACGGTGTGATCGAGCCGGGCACGGCGACTGGAGTGCCGTATCAACATTAGGCGTGATCATTGCGAAGTCGGCCCGCGAGAATGCGCGCCGACTCGGAATCAGTTAGCCAGTCCTCCATTCCTGCGGCGGCACCGATTAAAGCGATCCATTCAAGTAGGGCTACGAATTGTTCTCGATAGCTCCAATAGAGTTGGCCGAACGCATCGCGCAAATACTGTCGGCTCGGCTCAGGATTTCCGCCGCCGACACTTGTTTCACGAACCGCAAAGAGAAGGTGCCTAAGTGGGGAGGCGGCGAACGGATGCGATCCCGATGAAGGCAGCCTCGTCCGGGATGATAATGTACCGTCTGTCGTCTGCCCACCAACAGGCGACAGAATGGTCTTTCCCATACCTGTCGCCGTGCACATTCGCACGCCATTTGCTTTATCGCTTTTGAGCATCGGCTTGATGTCATTGACACCAAACCCTCTTGCCAATTCCTCGTACATGCCGCTGCGTCGCTCTCCGCGGGTCTCGATGTCCAACGCCCGGAGAAAGAAACGTTCCACCAATGCCAGATCACGCCATACGCGATCGAGACCGCGGGGAACGAGAACGTCGCAGGCAATTTCAAGGGCACGCTCAATTACCCCTTGAAAGTCACTCTTCTCGCCCTTCTTTCTGTTTGCGAACACTTCGTCTTCGACGGCACGGCCATCGAGCGTGCAGTAGTGAGTCAATACTTTTAGCGCCGCTGCATATGCTGCGAGTTGATAGTCTGCATCATTGAAATTTGGCTCCGCATCTTCATCAAGCGCCTGCATCGACTGAATTTGGCGCTTAACTTCATCTTCCACCAACGGATACACTTCGTCGAGGAATCCCGGTTCGTTAGATTTTCTCTTTCCAAGTACAAGGCAAACTGTGCCCTGAACGTAGTTTCCCTTCTTAATTCCACCAGCCTCGGTTTCTGTGCTTATCGTCCACGCACTAGATACCCGGAGGCCCGCTGCCCAAAGAATCATTCCCAAATCGGCCCAAACCGCTGGGTCTTGATGAGTGAACATCACTATTTGTGCACCACGATCCGACATGCGAGATGCGAGATTGTGGTAGATCTCTACCATAGCCTTGCGAAAGTCCTCGCCCTCACCTCTAACAGCTAGCTCAGCTCGGGAATCGGCAACCCAGCCCGGAAACACTTCGCCCAACTGCTTGTCATACCAAGCCAAGAAGAAGTCTCCAAGTTCGTGGTAATTAACCGCGTCTGCATACGGGGGATCTGTGATCCAAATATCGCAGGTCTCGCTCAAATCCCTTGCGTCCGCGAGCAAGACTGTTGATATGAATTTCTCCCCGTATGCTTCGCTTTCAGTAAGAATATCGAATGTGTCTCGAAGCTTTGGCAGCGGCCTGGCTGAATAATTGAAGTGGCAGTTAAGAGCCTGATTGTAAAAGACCTGATTACCCTTTTCGTTTCCAGCATGGAACATCCACGCGCTTAGCCGCGAATTCCAATCCGCCATACGGCCCAGTCCGAGCAAGCAAGCTACTCGCTCCTCTTTTCCGCGCGCGAGTAGCGAACTACTCTCTGCGACAATGCCCAGGGTCAGCAATTGCCTTGGCGTAAAAAGGTGATGCCAATAGGTCCAGCCCCGCGTGCGCCGCGGCTCTTCGGTTTTATTGCCCCCGACTGGTATAGCCTTGGATGGAATGAACCCAGCGCGCTGCCAGCCTACTAACCGAAGTCGCAGCAGCTCGAGCACTCTTTCTTCCCGCTCGAGATCCAAGTGCTCTGGTGCCGCATAGCGCTTGTTGCCCTGTGCATCGATCCAGCGTATGCAGTAGAGGCGCTCTTGGAACACGTCGCTCGGACGCGGAACTAGATCTTCATTGACCCAATGTCGCAGTCCTTCGTGTCCGCGCAGCCCCTCCACAGACCAGCTACGGCTGTGATTAAACGGGTCCACGATTCTGCCACCCACCAACGTTGCGTTCAGTCCCGCCTTATATTCCTTTAGCTCCTCATCCGACACCCTGAACACTTCTGGCATCAGGCGATCGCCCGTTCCCTTGCGCTCCCAGCGCACCACCACCTTAGACTTCTCGCCAATGAGCCAGGTCGGCGCTAGGGGGATGTAATAGTCGCAACCCTCAGGCTTCACTTCCACACAGTACAAGAATGCGTCCGCTTGCTCGCCGCGGTCGTTGCGCTCAAGGCCCCAGTCCTCCATCTGGCGCATCGCGGCCTCAAATACTGCTTTTTGAGCGCGCGTGACTCTTGTCCTAGTTTCGGCGCTTGAACCGAGGAGGTTGAGCGACGCCCAAGTCAACAGTCCCGCGACAGGATTGAGGTCGGACCCGAGTGCGGCGCAACCTATCCTGGCGGCCTCGAACGGAATTGATCCGCCGCCGCAGAAGGCATCTCCTACGCGCGGTACGTGACCATATTTTCTTTCGCCTAGTTCGACTATAAGGTCCCTTAGAGAACTCGCCGCCGTACCGAGGTGGCGGTTAATTGCCTCCCACGCAGCACTTGTTGGACCAGATATGTTTTCCGGTCGCGCGCAGTCCTTTAGGCGCTCAGCATAGGGCAGTGCGTCGAATGCCTCTCGACTTCTAACTCGACCGCGATTGCGCCCCCAAACTCCCTCATCGTCCATAGTAAGAATTCTTAGGAAGGTCTCACGATCCGCCTTCGGATTCGACGACGACGGCATCAGCAACCCAACGATGCACGCACGCACCAAGATTAGCGGCTTTCGGCCCCACCATTTGCCTAAACGTGTAAGCGTCTGCCCATTGTTCGCCTTTCGTTCTTTGTATGCTTCCGCGGACAGTCTAGCAATTGGGAATTGGGTTTCTATAAAACAGCGCATATTCGATACGGGTCGCTAAAGTTCAAGAGAAAACTGCGAATGCCCAAGTAATTCGCGTCGGGCTTTTGGTGACATACCCTCGCCTTTGACGAACGGATTGTCCGCTATAGCGGCGCGTAGAGCCTTCCGCCAACCTATACCCTTCTGCAATCCTTGGCCGGTTGTCGCGACTGTCATCGTGTACAACCACCAACGTTCCTCCGGTGCGAGCGCCTCCCAGTTGCGCAAAGCATTAGGAATGTCGTCTGCGGATGCTTCCTCAACAGACCAACACAGCACACACAACTCTTTGCCGAGCGAAGGATGAATTGGAACAGGCCTCGACGGGTTCTTCTGATATTTGGCGGCAGGAAGGCCGTTGGCTCGTAGGCGGCGGTTCGCGTCCTCCCAAAAGGCTGCCGCCAGCCCCTGCCAGCGCTTGCGGTCAATGACGACCCGCAAAGCAGGGTCGTTCAGTGACGTGGCGCCGACAGGCCGATCATCGAGAGCGTTCACCTCATTCCCCCGATGTTCAGTGATACGAATCAGATCATCGGGAGCCGCACCCTTTGGGATTTCGAGGAGAAACCCATGTCGCGCTTCCGCCGGAATGAATCCGAGACCAACGACCTTCCGGGCTTTTGAGGAGACTTGGCGAGTCACTTAATTTTGATCCACGCCAGTCGCGTCGAATGGCTGATTGCTCGCCTTCAGCCAATCCAGTAGCACCTGTCCTGTGGGAAAGTGCAGACCGCCGATCAGCATTCGGAGACTTCCAGCACCAACGAGCTCCTGAAGAGCGTTCGCATTTCGCGTCAAGGACTCAGCGTCGTAGCCTTCCTCGATCGCGCCGGAGTAGTCCACATGCTCGTTGCCATTTGGGCTTTCGGCCGTAATTCCGACGTCGAGTGCCAAGACGTGCGGGCTCTTTCCTAGCCGATCAACGAAATCCCATACGGCGGCCGCATCGTCGAGTTTTGTTTGTTTCGTCCAGCGCGCCGGCGCCGATACGTCGATCGGCGGTTTTTGCCCGGCGCCGGCCTGAGGAATTTGGACCGCTACAATATCCGAGTTTAGCGCTAGGTCTTCATGAACGGCCATCGCGCGAACGACCCGGCACTTCTCTGGCACGCGCATTGGCCCATCGTAGGTTGCGTATCCGCGCCCCTCCGGTGAAGTCGCATCTGTCGTGTAGCGAATTTGCGTGCCAGCCGCTCGCGGCAACGCTAGTAGCTCAACCTCTCGATAGTTTCCGCGATCATGAATCTGGTGTTTGATGCGCAGTTTCGCAGTCCACTCGCGGATTTCGCTGTCGACGGTGGACGTTGGATCAAACGCAAGAAAGCGATACTTCAGCCCCTTGGCTTCAAACCGCGTCGGCGTCGGCACGGGTGTTGACGCCCTGGTGGGCTCAGCATGTCCGGTCTCGTATACGACCGTTGGTGCATGCAGTGGCTCTATCTTCAGGTACGTAATCCCGTCGCCGTCTTGGTCGACCGAAAGCTCTCGGATCGCCACGTCTGGACGCGGCGGTGGGAACGGGCCACGTCGAATATGATTACCCTCCTCTCGCCACAGTCCGCGGCGCAGGCAGTCTGACTTCAGGTCGTCTAGAGCCGACA
>Ga0302326_10017014_pt1 | contig 15190 bp, 15 predicted proteins | sample Palsa_T0_3_FD_202264 | JGI IMG/M metagenome (GOLD analysis project Ga0302326, IMG submission 202264) | Peat permafrost microbial communities from Stordalen Mire near Abisko, Sweden - Palsa_T0_3 | ecosystem: Environmental > Terrestrial > Soil > Palsa > Peat permafrost | place: Sweden: Abisko...
GGCGCTGTCTCCCAGCTGTCGACCGGCGCGAATTCCCAGGCCAGCGGGCTCTGGGTGCCGCCCGCACGGCGCTGCTTCAGGTACTGGACGGCGTCCAGGCCGACGGTGCCCACCGCGCCGGCCAGCAGGCCGGCGGCGACGGCGGCCAGCGGGGTCAACGGGTGCTTTGCGGTGCGCATGGCAAGCCTCCGCTCCGTCCGTCACCGGCCTGGCAGGCGGGTGGTGATCTCCTGGATCAGCCAGCCGTTGCCGTCCGGGTCTTCGAACGAGACGAACGAGCCGTAGCTCGCGTGGTCCGCAGCCGGGCCAGCCACCCGTGCCGTCGTCCCGGCGTGGTGGAACACCCCGGTGACGTCGTGGAAGACCTCGCTGACCTCGGCGCCGCGGGAGGCCAAATCAGCCCGGGCCGCGTCGATGTCGGCCGTGACCAGGTGCAGGCCCTGGGCCGAGCCCGGTGCGGCCGAGGAGACCCCGGTGCCGAAGATGACCGAGCAGGCCGAGCCGGGTGGGGTCAGCTGCACCACCCGGTAGTCGGCGACGCGGTGGAAGTCGGCGTCCAGCCGCCAGCCCAGCCCCTGGTAGAAGTCCTTGGCCTTGTCCACGTCGGAGACCGGTAGCACCACGACCTCGAGTCCGTACTCCATGATTCCTGTTCCTTTCCCTGGTGGCGGCGGCGACCACGCCCTGCTGCTGAGCCCGTGGCCGGAAAGCCTGCTGGCCTTCGAGCCCATTTGGTCACGGCTGGACACCGATACCCACCTGGTGGCCATCGACCTGCCCGGCTTTGGTCATTCCCAGCGCGACGACGCCCTGCTCTCGCCGCGGGCGATGGCCGAGTTCGTCATCCGCGCCGCCGATGCCTTCGCGCTCGATCACCCGCATCTGGTCGGGCCAGGCACCGGCACCGCGGCCGCGCTGTTCGCCGCGGCCGTCTACCCGGACCGGCTGCGCAGCGTGGTCGTGGGCAGCGGCGCCGCCGCGGTTCCGCTTACGCTCGGCGGTGTGCTCAAGGACTGGGTCGAGGCTCCTGACACCGACGAGTTCCGTCACGCTGATCCGCGGCACCTGGTCGCAGGCGCCCTAGCCGGCATGGAGGGGTATGTGCTGCCGGATCCGGTCCGCGAGGACTACCTGCTCGGCTACCAGGGCAACCGGTTCGCCGCGTCCATGCGATACGTGCGCTCCTACCCAGCCGAGCTTCCGGTCCTGGCCCGCCTGCTACCGCGGATCCACACGCCGGTGCAGATCATCGCCGGCGCGCACGACCGCGCGACCCCGCCGGTTAACGCCGAGTTCCTTCATGAGCGGCTGCCCCGCAGCACCCTCGACATCATCGACGCGGGCCACTTCGCCTGGGAAGACGCCGCGGCCGACTACGCCGGACTCATCACCAGCTGGTGGGCCGGCGGCTACGAATCCACCACGAGTAAACCCGCTGGGTCTCCAGTAGCTGACCTCACGTCGAAGGAGTGAGTACGCATGTACGCCACCCTGCCTGCTGCCGCGCCCGTCGCCGTCGGCCGCGTACGGACCCCGGGCCCGAGGAGCAACGCACCCATGAACCCGGTCAAAGCGGCCGTGCCCCCGGCGCTGGGCGGCCGGGCCCTGGCCGACGAGGCGCTGGCCGGTCCGGTGCCCGGGTCCGGGCTGCGGGGTCGGCGCGGCGAGTGCGAGGCGCTAGACCGGCTGGTGGCGGACGTGCAGGCGGGGCAGGGTCAGGTGCTGGTCTTGCGCGGTGAGGCCGGAGCCGGCAAGACCGCGCTGCTTGAGTACCTGCTTGAGCGCGCGTCCGGATGTTGCAGGGCGCGGACGGCGGGCGTCGAGTCCGAGATGGAGCTCGCGTTCGCTGGGCTGCATCAGCTGTGCGCACCTTTCCTGGACCGGATCGAGCGCCTGCCCGGTCCGCAGCGCGAGGCGCTCTCCACGGCGTTCAACCTGCGGGACGGGGCCACTCCCGATCGCTTCGCGGTGGGTCTGGCCGTGCTGAGCCTGCTGTCGGAGGTGGCCGGGGAGCGACCACTGGTCTGGGTCGTGGACGATGCGCACTGGCTTGACCGGGCCTCGGCGCAGGCGCTCACGTTCGTGGCGCGCCGTCTTGCGGACAAGCCGGCCGCGGTCGTGTTCGCGGTGCGTGAGCCCGGGGGAGAGCCGGGTGCTGGTGGTACGCGGCGAGCCCGGGGTGGGCAAGACAGCGCTACTGGATCGTCTGGCCGGGTTGGCCTCGGGCTGCCGGGTGGTGCACGCGGCCGGGGTGCAGTCGGAGATGGAACTGGCGTTCGCCGGGTTGCATCAGCTGTGCGCGCCGATGCTGGATCACCTGGAGGCGATACCGGTGCCGCAGCGTGACGCGATCAGGATCGCGCTGGGCGTCGGTGCCGGTCCGGCACCGGACCGGTTCCTGGTCGGACTGGCCGTGCTGAGCCTGTTTTCTGAGGTAGCCACGGAACGGCCACTGGTCTGCGTGGTCGATGACGAGCATTGGTTTGACCGGGCTTCGGCGCAGGCCCTGGGGTTTGTCGCCCGCCGCCTCGCGGCCGATCCGGTGGGCCTGGTGCTGGCGACGCGGGCACCCGGCGACGAACTGGCCGGCTTGCCTGAGCTCAGGGTGGAGGGCCTGGCGGCCGACGATGCGCGGGCGCTGCTTGACTCGGTGCTGACGGGGCCGCTGGACGCGCGGGTCCGGGACCAGATGGTGGCCGAGACGCGCGGCAACCCGCTGGCGCTGCTCGAACTGCCGCGCGGGCTTACGCCGGCGGAGATGGCGGGCGGGTTCGGACTGACCGGCACGGCTCCGCTGCTTGGGCGGATCGAGGAGAGCTTCCGGCGGCGGATCGAGGACCTGCCGAAAGATACCCGGCTGCTGATGCTGGCCGCGGCGGCCGAGCCGACGGGTGACTCGGCGCTGGTGTGGCGGGCAGCCAGGCGGCTCGGGGTCAGTGTTCAGGACGGAATGCCGGCGGTGGAGGCGGGGCTGGTCGAGTTCGGCGCCCAGGTGCGGTTCCGGCATCCGCTGGTGCGCTCGGCGGCACACGGGTCCGCGTCGGCTCAGGACCTGCAGAAGGTGCACCGCGCGTTGGCCGAGGCCATCGACCCGGCGGCTGATCCCGATCGCCGCGCGTGGCACCTGGCGCAGGCCACGGCGGTTCTGGATGAGGACGTGGCGGTGGAGCTTGAGCGCTCCGCGGGGCGGGCCCAGGCGCGCGGAGGGCTGGCCGCGGCGGCCGCGTTCCTGGAGCGGGCGGCGATCCTGACGCCCGATCCGGTTCGCCGGGCGCAGCGGCTCCTGGCGGGGGCGCGGGCCAAACGCGACGCGGGCGCGCTGGATGCCGCGCTCGGGTTGCTGGTCGCGGTCGAGGCCGGCCCGCTGAGTCCGCTGCAGACCGCGGAAGTGGAGCACATGCGCGGGCAGATCGCGCTGGACCAGCGGCGCGGCGGCGACGCCGCCCGGCTGCTGCTCAGCGCGGCCCGCCGGCTTGAGCCGCTCGACGCCGCCCTAGCGCGTGAGGTCTACCTGGAGGCTCTCTGGGAGGCCGCGATGTGGGCCGGTGACCTGGACATCCCCGGCGGGGTGCCGGAGGTGGCCGAGGCCGCGCGGGCCACACTCCCCGGACTCGACCCGCCGCGTGCGGTCGATGTCCTGCTCGAGGCGTTCGCGCTGTGGCTTATGCAGGGCCACGCGGCGGCCGCCCCGGCGCTGGCCCGGGCCCTCGAGCTGGTTCTGGCCCTGGATTTCGGCACCGACGAAACCGGCCGCTGGCTCTGGCTGGCCGGGGGGAGAATCAGTCAGATCATCGCCCTTGAGCTGTGGGACGCCGAATCCTGGTATGTTCTGGCCGCTCGCCAGGCCGAGTTCGCCCGCGGCGCGGGCGCCCTGCTGCACCTGCAGTTCGCGCTCAACTACCTGGCCCGAGCCCACCTGCTCGCTGGCGACCTGGCGACGACGGCGCTGATGATCGAAGAAGACCGCCTTATCGCCGAGGCGACAGGGAACCCGCCGGTGGCCCACAACGCGACGATGCTCGCCGCCTGGCGCGGCCGGGAGCGAGAGACATCTGAGCTGATCGAGGCCAGCCTGCAGCAAGCGACCGCACGCGGTCTGAGCAGGGTGGTCAGCTTCGCTGCCTACGCGAAAGCGGTGCTCAACAACGGCCTGGGCCGGCCCGAGGCCGCATGCGACGCGGCCCGGCAGGCGTTCGACCGTGACCAGCTGGGGTACGGGCCCCTGGTCATACCCGAGCTGGCCGAGGCAGCGGCCAGGACCGGTGACGTCGCGCTCGTCACGGCGGCCCTGGACTGGCTGTCCGAACGGACCCAGGTGCTGCCCACCGACTGGGCGCTGGGGATCGAGGCCCGGATCCGTGCCCTGCTCGGCGGCCCCGAGGCCGAGTCCTGCTATCGCGAGTCGATCGAGCGCCTCAGCCGGACCCGGGTCCGCACCGAGCTCGCTCGCGGTCACCTGCTGTACGGGGAGTGGCTGCGCCGCGAGCGCCGCCGCACCGAGGCACGGGAGCACCTGCGCACGGCCTACGAGATGCTGGACGCGATGGGTATCGGGGCGTTCGCCGAACGGGCCCGGCTTGAGCTGCAGGCCACGGGGGAGACCGCCCGCAAGCGTACGGTCGAGGCGGCCGTGGAGCTGACCGCGCAGGAGGCGCAGGTCGCGCGGCTGGCCCGCGAGGGCCTGTCGAACCCGCAGATCGGCGCGCGGCTGTTCATCAGCACGCGCACGGTCCAGTACCACCTAGGCAAGGTCTTCACCAAGCTCGGCATCACCTCCCGGGCCCAGCTCGACCAGGCCCTGCCCGCCGACCCGGGCGCCCCCCCGCCCCGGTCGTTACTCGACCTCCAGCTCACGCAGGTTCGCCCGGGCCAGCTCGATGAGCTCTTCGCCGCCGCCGGACAGGATCGTCCTGGTGGCGTACAGGGTGAAGCCCTTGATCTCGCCGTAGGTGAGCTTGGGCGGCAGCGCCAGTTCGTGCCGGGCCGTCCGGACATCCACCAGGGCCGGCCCGTCGTGACCGAACGCCTCCTTCAGCGCGTCTTCGAGTTCGTCCGCCTTATCCACCCGGACCCCGAAAAGCCCGGCGGACCTGGCTATCCCGGCGAAATCGGGATTGTCGAGGTCGGTGCCGTAGGTGACGACCCCGGCGGCCTTCATCTCCAGTTCCACGAACGACAGCGCGCCGTTGTTGAACACGACGACCTTCACCGGAAGCCGCTGCTGGCGCAGCGTGATCAGCTCGCCGAGCAGCATGGCCAGCCCGCCGTCTCCGGACAGGGTGACCACCAGCCGGGCCGGGTGGCTGGCTTGCACGCCGATGGCCTGCGGCAGCGCGTTGGCCATGGACCCGTGACTGAACGAGCCGACCAGCCGGCGCCGGCCGTTCATCCGCAGGTAGCGGGCGGCCCAGATGCACGGCGTGCCGACGTCGGCGGTGAACACCGCGTCGTCCGCGGCGAGGCGGTCGATCGTGGCCGCCACGTACTGCGGGTGCAGCGGCGACTCGTTGCGCCGGTCCCGGGCGAGCTTGTCCATCCGGCCGCGGGCCCGCCGGTAGTGCGCGGTCATCCGGTTCAGGTGCGCCGAGTCGGGCTTGGGCGTGATCAGCGGCAGCAGCGCGTCGACCGTGTCCTTCACGGTGCCGACGAGCGGAACCTCGACGGGGACCCGGCGGCCGATCCGCTCGCCGCGGACGTCGACCTGGATCACCGGGACGCCTTCTGGGAAGAACGGCCGGTAAGGAAAGTCGGTCCCCAGCATGACCAGCGCGTCGCAGTGCTCCATGGCCCGGTAACCCGAGCCGAATCCGATCAGCCCGGTCATCCCCACGTCGTAGGGGTTGTCGTACTCGACGAACTCCTTGCCGCGGAAGGCGTGCACCACGGGTGCCTTCAACGCTTCCGCCAGGGCGATGAGCTGGTCGTGCGCGCCGGCGCACCCGGCCCCGGCGAGGATGGTCACCCGGCCGGCGTCGTTCAGCACCCGCGCGGCCGCCGCGAGCGACTCCTCGTCCGGCCGGATGATCGGCGACACCGCCCGCAGCCGGGCCGGCCGCGCATCGGCCGGCGCGTCGGCGAAGAAGATCTCGCCGGGCACGACCACGACGCCGACCCCGCCGCGCTGCAGGGCCGCGCGCATCGCCATCTCCATCAGCCGGGGAAGCTGGGCCGGCACGCTGGCCAGTTCGCAGTAGACGCTGCACTCGCGAAACAGTTCGGCCGGATGGGTCTCCTGGAAGTACTCCCCGCCGATCTCCGCCGACGGGATGTGCGCGGCGACCGCCAGCACCGGCACGCCGCTGCGGTTGGCGTCGAACAGGCCGTTGATCAGGTGCAGGTTGCCCGGCCCGCAGCTGCCCGCGCACACCGCGAGCTCACCGGTGAGCGCCGCCTCCCCGGCCGCCGCGAACGCGGCGGCCTCCTCGTGGCGTACGTGTTCCCAGGTGATTCCGCCGTCCCGGCGCAGTGCGTCGGTGAACCCGTTCAGCGAATCACCGGGGACGCCGTACACCCGCCGGACGCCGGACGCCTTCAACGTCGCCACCATGACATCGGCCACCAAGCTCGCCATCATCTGCTCCTTCCGGGCGGTTACCGCTGCCTCCATCCTCGTACTTTGGCGGTCCGGCCGCACCCGTCAGGTGCCCTGGCCGATGCCCTGGCCCGTGGCGCGATCAGCGGCGCGCGATCGGTACCCGGGCGCGGCCAGGACACCGGACCAGGCATCCGCCAGGGTCATTCCCTGGTGCGATCTGGCCGCCCGCAGCCCGACCGGATCCGCATAACCTCATGGTGGCAGCGGTCATTACGCCCTGGTCGGGCGCGTGGGTTACGATCCGCGTCGTGAGTCCCCTGGAAATTCTGGTGAGCCGCCTGCCCGACGGCGCCGTGCGGACCGACGCGCCGACACTGCGCGAGCGCGCCATCGACTCCTGGGCGCTGTCGCTGCTGCGGCGCGTCCGGGGCGATGAGCTCGCCCTCCCCGCCGCGGTGATCTTCCCGGTCAGTACGCAGGAGGTGGCCACGGTCCTGGCCTGGGCGTCGCAGACGTCCACGGCGGTGATCCCCCGCGGCGGCGGCTCCGGCGTCTGCGGCGGAGCGCAGGGCCAGGCTGGGTCGGTCGTCCTGGACCTGTCCCGGATGGACAAGGTCACCGCGGTCGACCTGGTGTCGCAGGTCGTCCACGTCGAGGCCGGCGTGCGCGGCGACCAGCTCGAGCAGGCCCTGGCGCAGCACGGGCTGACGACCGGCCTCTACCCGCAGTCGATCGCCATTTCCACCGTGGGCGGCTGGATCGCCGCGTCGTCGGCCGGGCAGGCGTCCACCGGCTTCGGGGCGATCGAGGACGTGCTGCTCGGGCTGACGGCGGTCCTCCCGCAGGGCGAGATCCTGCGCTGCCTGCCCGTGCCGCGCTCGGCTGCCGGACCGGACCTGCGGCGGCTCCTGGTCGGGTCCGAGGGGACGCTCGCGGTGGTCACCGAGGCGACGCTCGCCTGCCGGGCGCGGCCCGCGGGCTGGGACTGGCTGGCCTTCGCCTTCGGAGGATTCGCCGCGATGGCCGACGGTCTCGCCCAGGCCGTGCGCGCGGAAACCGGGGCCGCCGTCATCCGCGGCTACGACGAGACCGACGCCCAGCTGAGCTTCGGGGCGATCGGCCATCGCGGCGGGTGCGTGGGGGTGCTCGGCTTCCCGGCCGGGCGGCCGGGCCTGGACGCCAGGAAGCAGTCGGCCGTCGAGACGCTCAAAGGCGCCGGGGCGTCGGCTGAGCTCGGCTCGCGGTACGGGGAGCACTGGTGGGAGCATCGCAACGACGCGGTCGGCACCTACGCCGGGATCATGGGGCCCGAGCGCACGTTCGGCTCCGGGGTGATCGTGGACACCTTCGAGGTCGCCGGGCTGTGGTCCACCGTGCCGGAACTCTACGCGGGCATCCGGGCGGCGCTGGCCGCCCACGCCCAGGCGGTGGGCTGCCACCTGTCCCACCTGTACCCGTCCGGCTCGTCGCTGTACTTCACCTTCCTGATCAGCGGCGCCGACGACCGGGAGGCGGAGGAGCGGTACCTCGCGGCCTGGGATCAGGCGGTGCGACGCTGCGCCGCCGCGGGCGGAACCATCACCCACCATCACGGCGTCGGCCGCCTGAAGGCCCGGTACCTGGCCGCCGACCTCGGCGAGACCGGCGTGGACGTGCTGCGCCGGATCAAGGCCGTCCTGGACCCGGCCGGGATCATGAATCCGCAGGTCCTGCTGCCGTGACCAGCCCCTTCGGCTGCTGGTGCTGATCGCCAATCCCCGGGCCGGGCGAGGGAAGGTGGACGCGGCGCTGCCGCAGGTCGAGCGCGTGCTGCGGGAGGAAGGACTCGATTACCGCATCGTGCGGACCACCCACCCGGGTCACGCCACCGAGGCCGCGCGCGACGCGCTGCGAAACGGCGAGCGCTACCTGGTGGCAGCAGGCGGCGACGGAACCGTCCACGAGGTGGTCAACGGGATGATTCGGAACGGCACGGCGATTGCGCCCGACGCCCGCGTCGTTCGGCATCATTCCCGGTGTGATCCGGCTGAAGGTATGAGCCTGGCGTCGCGGGTGGTGAGCCGGGTCCTGCGCACGTAGATGTCGGAGTCGGTGAGGGCCATCTCGCGGCTCCGGGCCAGGGCCACCTCCACGCCCAGGACCGGTAGGGTGCTCACCACCGGCTCGCCGAGCGAGGAGTCCTGCCTGATCAGGCGGGCCGCCTCCGCCCAGTCGTCGCCGTAGCGCTGCACCAGCCGGGCGCCGGCCCGCGGCGGCAGGCCCAGCCGGGCCACCTCGGCCCGGGCGAGCCGCACCGCCGCCGCCGCCGACCCGTGCAGCCCGAGCGGGATGCGCCGGGTCCGGCCGGGCCGCGCGACCGCCCGCCCAAGCCCGGGACGGCCTGCCGGACCTGATCCGCGCTCGCGGACCGGTGGTAGCCGATGTTCCGGCCCGCCGCGAGCAGTTCGTAGCCGGCCAGCCCGACCCGGTACGTCGCCCGGCTGCGCAGGTCGTCGGCCAGCATGTACATGGGGATCGGCCGGACCAGGTGCGGCGCCAGCCGGAACAAGATGCCCCGCTCCCGCAGCGACTCGGCGACCAGCCCGAACTCGCGGTGCTCCAGGTACCGCAGGCCGCCGTGCACCAGCCGGGACGAGCGGCCCGAGGTCCCTGAGGCGAAGTCGTCCTTTTCCACCAGGGCCGTCGAGAAACCGCGCGACGCTGCGTCCAGGGCGATGCCGACGCCGGTGATCCCGCCCCCGATCACCAGCACGTCGAACCGGTTCTCGGCCATCCGGGTGAGGTTCGCGGTGCGGGTCCGGGCAGAAAACGGCAGCACCAGCCGATGGTAACGCCGGTTCGCCGCCAGACGGCGCCCCCGGCCGGCTGGAGGTCGGCCGTTCTTTGCGGTTTACAAGGAACTCGAACCCGGGTAAATCGGTGGAGGATTCAACCGAGGGAGGCGTGGCGCATGGCCGGCAAGGGCGGCGCACTCGGTGAGCTGGATCTCAGCCTGAAGCTCACCACGAACGAGGAAGCGGCCCGCCTGGCCGTGGCTCAGGACCGGTTGCTGCAGCTCCGGCTGGTACTGGGCGGCCTGATCGGGGAAAATCCGCAGCTCGGGCCGCCGGTCTGCGTGGTCTTCGAGGGGTGGGACGCCTCCGGCAAGGGTGGTGCGATCAAACGGCTCGTCGCGCCGCTGGACCCGCGGCACGTCCGGGTGGCGCAATTCGGCGCGCCCAGCTTTGACGAGAAACGCCACCACTTCCTATGGCGGTTCTGGCCGGCGCTGCCCGGCTGGGGGGGCATGGCGGTGCTGGACCGGTCCTGGTACGGCCGCGTCCTGGTCGAACGAGTCGAAGGATTCGCCACCGAGGAGCAGTGGCGGCGCGCCTACCGGGAGATCGTCGAGTTCGAGCGGACGCTGGCCGACGAAGGCATGATCATGGTCAAGTTTTGGATGCACCTGTCGTCCGAGGAACAGCTCAGGCGGTTCAAGGCGCGGCAACGCGACCCGCTGAAGACCTGGAAGCTGACTGCCGAAGACTGGCGGAATCGCGAGAAGCGGCGAAAGTATGAGGCGGCCGTGGAGGAGATGCTGGGCCGAACTGATCACGCACCCGCGCCGTGGGTACTGGTTGAGGCCGAGGACAAGCGGTGGGCCAGGGTGAAGGTAGCCGAGTCGGTGGTCGGGGCCATCGAGGCCGGCATGACCGCACGGAAGCTCCCGATTCCGCTGGCGTCCCCCTCGCTCTAGCGCGTTATTGCGGCGGGCCGGCTCCTAGCGTTGTCGGCATGAGCATTACTGCTGTCGAGAACGAGCAACGTCGGGAGTTCATTGTGAGCAGGGTCAAGATCCTCGACAGCGCGCTGGAAGCGGTCGCCGGCATCGGCGACGGCGCGACGGTGCTAGTCGGCGGTTTCGGTTCGGCCGGGCAGCCGGTGCAGCTGATCGAGGCGCTGGTGGAGGGCGGCGCCAGGGACCTGACCGTGGTGAGCAACAACGCGGGCAACGGCGAGTTCGGCCTGGCCGCGCTGATCCGGGAGGGACGGGTGCGCAAGGTTGTGTGCTCGTTCCCGCGCCAGTCGGACTCCTGGCACTTCGACGCGGCCTGGCGGGCCGGCCTGATCGAACTCGAGCTGGTGCCCCAGGGCACCCTGGCCGAGCGGATTCGTGCCGCGGGCGCGGGAATCGGGGCGTTCTTCACCCGGACGGGTTTCGGCACTGCGCTGGCCGAGGGGAAGGAGACCCGGATGATCGACGGTCAGGGTTACCTGCTGGAGTACCCGCTGCGCGGCGACGTCGCCCTGGTCGCGGCGCACCTGGCCGACGAGCTGGGCAACCTGGTCTATCGCAAGACCGCCCGCAACTTCGGGCCGATCATGGCCGCCGCCGCGCGAACCACGATCGTGCAGGTGGTCCAGATCGTACCGGTCGGCGCGCTCGATCCCGAGCATGTCATCACCCCCTGCCTGTACGTCGACCGCATCGTGCGCGTTGAACGTGACCTAGCCCTGTCAGGGGAAACACCATGAGCGCGCTGACCGGTATCGACTCCGGCGCCCTCGCCCGTATCGTCGCGGCGGACATCCCGCCCGGCTCGTTCGTAAACCTCGGCATCGGGCTGCCGACGTCGATCGCCAACCACCTGCCGCCGGAGCGCGGCGTCATGCTGCACACCGAGAACGGCATGCTCGGCATGGGCCCCGAGGCCGAGGGCGGCCAGATCGATCCCGACCTGATCAACGCGGGCAAGGTGCCGGTGACCGAGTTGCCGGGTGCGTCGTACTTCCACCATGCCGATTCATTCGCGATGATGCGCGGCGGCCATCTGGACATCTGCGTGCTCGGCGCCTACCAGGTGTCCGCCCAAGGCGACCTGGCCAACTGGCACACCGGGCGGCCTGGCGACATCCCCGCCGTCGGCGGAGCGATGGACCTAGCCGCGGGGGCCAGGCAAACCTTCGTGATGATGAAGCTGCTGTCCCGCGACGGCCGTTCCAAGCTGGTGCCCCAGTGCACGTATCCGCTCACCGGGCTCGCCTGCGTTTCCCGCGTCTACACCGACCTGGCGGTCTTTGAAATCCAGCCCGGCGGCGTCGTGGTCCGCGACCTGTTCGGCATCGACTTCGCCACGCTCACGACCCTCGTCGGCATTCCCCTGGTCTCGGTTCCCTAGGATGAGGCTGTGATCAGGAACGTCGTTCTCGTCAAGCTGAAGGCCGGGGCCGACGCCGCGGAGGTGGCGGAAATCCAGCACGGCTTCCGGAGCCTGGACTGCCCGGGCACCGTCAGCTACACGCTTGGTGACGACCTCGGCCTCCGGGACGGCACCTGGAGCTTCGCGATCGTCGCCGACTTCACCGACGTGGCGTCCTACCGGGCCTACGACCTGGACGCCGCGCACAACCGGTACCGGGCCCGGCTTGGGCCGCTGGCCGAGCAGATCGCCCGGGTTCAGTTCGAGCTGCCGGCCGGTTAGCCGGTGAGGTCGGGCCGTCTGTCCTCGGTAGCGGTCTACTGCGCGTCCAGCCCGGGCGCCGATCCCGGTTTCGCGGCGGCCGCCGCCGCGCTCGGCCGGCTGCTGGCCGAGCGGGGCATCCGGCTGGTCTACGGCGGCGGCCATGTCGGACTGATGGGCGTAGTCGCCGACGCGTGCCTGGCCGGCGGCGGCGAGGTGCACGGCGTGATCACCCGGGCGCTTGAGGCCAAGGAACTCGCCCACCGCGGGCTGACCAGCCTCGCGGTCGTGGAGACCATGCACGAGCGCAAGGAGGCGATGGCCGACCTGGCCGGCGGGTTCGTCATGCTGCCCGGCGGGTTCGGCACCCTGGACGAGTTCTTCGAGGCGCTGACATGGACCCAGCTGGGCATCCACGCCAAGCCGTGCGGCGTGCTGGACGTGGCCGGGTTCTTCGCCCCGCTGCGCGACCTGCTCGAGGCGGCGACCCGGCAGCGGTTCCTGCGGCCCGGCCACCGGGACCTGGTGATCATGGACTCGGAGCCGGGCCGGCTGCTGGACCGGCTGGCCGGATGGCAGCCGGCGGTCGTCGACAAGTGGCTCGACCTGCCGCAGCGCTGACCGGGGGCTCCTGCCGGCACGATGTGCCACCATGCCGGCAATATTCGGCAGCGGCGGCTCCCGGACGCGCCCCTTTTGTTGATATTAAGTACAGTTCGACGGTTTCCGATCGTGTCCAACGAGGATGGCTGACCGAACGATAGAGCCTGACCGTCGCCTCGATCGTGAGCCGCCGCGTCGCGGGCGTCAGCATCATCCCGCGGCGTCCGCTCCCGCACCAGCCTGGCCAGACTCGTCCACTCCGGCGCCGTCCAGCAATTATCGCCCGCGACGTCACCGGCTTGGGAGATCATTAAGCCGAACGAGCGATGCTTTCACCCCTAGCTCACCTGCGTGCGACCGGAAAGGACCGCCATGCCCAAGGCGTACGTGACCCGGACCGGTGACGTGGCCGAGCTGGTCATCTCGGCGCCCCCGCTCAACCTGTTCGACGCCCAGCTCGTGACCGATCTGGAAAACGCCGTCGACGAGATAATCGCGCAGTGCTGGCCCGGGGGGACAACGCCCAGGAACCCGGCGCTGCCGGGAGAACCCATCCCCCCGGAACCCCGTTGGGCACGTGCGGTGCTGCTCCGCGCCGAGGGCAAGGTGTTCTGCGCCGGGGTGGACGTGCACGAGTTCCAGGATCTGGGCCCGGCCCAGGGTGCGGCCCTGATGGCCCGGTTCCTGGCCCTGGTGCAGACCCTGGAGCGGCTGCCGGTGCCCACGATCGCGGTGGTGCACGCGCTGAACCTCACCATCGGGTTCGAGCTGACCCTGGGCTGCGACCTGATGTGGGCCGGGCAGGACGCGTCGTTCGGCCTGGTCGAGGCGACCGTGGGCCTGACCCCGGGCGGAGGCGGGACGCAGCGGCTGGTCGCCCGGGCCGGCGTGGCCCGCGCCGCCGAGCTGGTGATGACCGGCGACGTCTACCCGGCCGCCGAGCTGCACCAGTGGGGCGTGGTGAACCGGATCCTGCCCCCGGCCGACCTGCTCGAGCAGGCCCGCTCGTTCGCCGCCCGGCTGGCCGCCGGCCCGACCGCGGCCACCGCCGTCGGCAAGCGCCTGCTCCAGACCGCCCGGGACCACGGCGTGGCCGCCGCCGACGCCATAACCCCGCGTGAAACCGGCCAGATCTTCGCCACCCGTGACCTGGCCGCCGGGATAACCTCCCTGCTCGAGCAGGGTCCGGGCAAAGCCACCTTCCAGGGCCGCTGACCCCGAGCTCAGCTGATGGCGGGATCGAAGTACCCCGGCATCCACTTCAGCACCTCGGCCCGGAACTCCCCTTCGCACTCCAGCTGGCAAAGCACCCCGATGCCCGCGGTGGACACCCGGTGAATCAGCACGTACGACGGCGGGATGTTGAACCGGCGGGTGATATTGCTCGCCCGCAGGTCGGTGACGCGGGTGGCCTCTTCGCGCAGCCACTCCCGGCTGAACTTGAAGCACTCCACCTTGGACGGCTCGGCCAGCGGCGCCAGGAAGGCGTGCAGCGCGTCCAGGTCCACGTCGATACCGGGCCGCAGGAACCCGTGCGCGCGCAGCTCAGCTTCCACCGCCGGAACGTCGGCGTCGTCGTCGTGCATGATCCGCAGCAGCCGGCCGAAGAACGGCGGCAGCCCGTCCGGCAGGTGGTCGACCGCGCCGAAGTCGAGCACGCCAAGCCGGCCGTCGTCCAGCAGCCGGAAGTTCCCCGGGTGCGGGTCCGCGTGCAGCAGGCCGGCCCGCGAGGGCCCGGAGAACAGGAACCGCACCAGCAAGATGCCGGCCCGGTCGCGCTCCTCCTTCGAACCGTCGCTGATGATCTTCGCCAGCGGCGTGCCGTCCATCCACTCGGTAACCAGGACGTGGTCCGTGCCCGTGATGACCCCGGGCACGTAGATGTCGGGGTCGCCCGCGTAGGCGTCGGCGAACGCCTGCTGGGAGGCCGCCTCGAGATGGTAGTTGAGCTCTTCGGTGACCCGGTCGCGCAGCTCGTCGAGCAGCGGCTTGACCTCCAGCCCCGGCATCAGCAGGCCGAACAGCCGCCCGGCCCGGCTCAGCTGGTTGAAGTCCCCGATCAGCGCCCGGCCCGCGCCGGGGTACTGGATCTTCACCGCGACCGTCCGGCCGTCGCGCCAGGTCGCCTTGTGCACCTGGCCGATGGACGCGGCGGCGGCCGGGGTGTCGCTGAATTCGGCGAAGTTGTCCCGCCAGCCCTCGCCCATATCGGCGGCCAGCACCTGGTGCACGGTGCGGGCGGGCAGCGGCGGCGCGGATTCCTGCAACTTGGTCAGCGTGGCCCGGTACGGTCCGGCCAGCTCGGGCGGCAGCGCCGCCTCGAAGATGGACAGCGCCTGGCCCAGCTTCATGGCGCCGCCCTTGAGCTCGCCGAGGACCCGGAAGATCTGGTCGGCGGTGCGCTGCTGTATTTCCTGGGCCACGATCTCGGCCGGCCGCCCGCCGATCCGCTTCCCGAACCCGAGGGCCGTGCGGCCCGCCAGCCCGATCGGCAACCTGGCCATCTTGGCGGCCCGGGTGACGGGATTTTGAGGGACATCATTCACTCTGACATTGTCCCGCACGTCATGGAGCGGATGGTACCGGCCGGGGCCGGGAAGGCGCCGCACCC
>Ga0302326_10017016_pt1 | contig 15190 bp, 16 predicted proteins | sample Palsa_T0_3_FD_202264 | JGI IMG/M metagenome (GOLD analysis project Ga0302326, IMG submission 202264) | Peat permafrost microbial communities from Stordalen Mire near Abisko, Sweden - Palsa_T0_3 | ecosystem: Environmental > Terrestrial > Soil > Palsa > Peat permafrost | place: Sweden: Abisko...
GATCACGACTCTGGTGACCGACCAGCAAACGGTGCGTGTGCATCACACGGAATACGTGATGCCCGCGAGTGGAATGCTGTTCGCGAACGACCATGATGCCGGACGCACGTTTATCTTCGATGTGCGCAACGCGCTGCACCCAAAGATCGTGACCTCGTTCACCGATATGGACGGCTATATGCATCCGCATTCCTACCTGCGGTTGCCCAACGGGCACGTACTGGTTTCTTTCCAGCATGCGCACGCCAACATGGGCAAGCAGCAGATAGGCGGCAGCGGAGGACTGGTAGAAATCGACGACCAAGGGAAGGTCATTCGCTCTGCGAGTTCGGCTGACCCGGCGTTCCCCAACGCGCTGCTTCAGCCGTATGGTCTGGTCGTGCTTCCCGGGATTGACCGGGTAGTGGTCACAAACTCCTCGATGGAAAATGAGAATGTCTTTAGCGGCGTAACGTATCAGGTGTTTCGGCTGTCCGACTTGAAGTTGATGAAAACGGCCAATCTGGACATGGGTGAGAATCACTATGGCCACGTCAGTCCGGAAGAGCCGCGCCTTGGACCGGATGGGGCTGTTTACGTGCAGACGCTCGGCTGTGGGATTGAGCGCATCAGCAACATTGACGAGGACCAGCCATCGGCCAAGCTGGTCTACACCTTTCCCGGATCATTCTGCGGCGTGCCTACTATTGTTGGGCATTATTTGATCCAGAGTGTGCCGCTGGTGCATGGCGTGATTGCGCTCGACATCGCGCATGGGACGACGCCCGTGGAAGCTTCGCGATTATCGATAAACGACACATTCTTCTCGCATTGGACGGGATGGGACGAAAAGACGCAGCGGCTGGTGGTCACAGGTGTGGAGTCGCGCATTTATTTGCTGAAACTGGACCAGGCGACGGGTGCACTCAGCCTCGATAAGAACTTCCATGACGCCAACGGGAAACCCGGGTTTGACATGGCCGACCGCGATTGGCCGCACGGATGGAAGGGCTCGGGTCTTCCACACGGAGTGGTCTTTTCGCGCTAGACACCACGTTCCCACCCCTTTCTTCTCTCCGCCTTCAGCTACTTCCCCGCCGATCGCCATCCGGTGCCCGTCCCACGCCTGTATTCTGAACCTGGATGTTTCATCCGGCCAAATACCGCGTTTGCTGGCTTCGTTTCGCCAAATTTGAAAAACAAATCACGCGCGCACACAGCGCACCCCCTCTTGCGCCACCCTTGTAAAGGACTTAGTGTTTCCAGGGACCAACAATCGGCCACCAACAACCAGCCACCAACAACCAACAACCAAGTTACAATCAAGTATGCGCTTTGCCCTTCTCACAGCCCTCTGTCTGTGCCTGCTTCCCGCGATTCACGCGCAAGAGAAGCCCAAACCCGCTCCCGCTTCCGCTTTGGATAAGGTTCAACTGGAAGCCTACGTTCGTCATCTGCTGGCAGTTATCCCGGAGGTTCAGGTCAAGATTGACGATCCCAAACCCAGCCCCGCCTCCGATCTTCTGCAAGTGGACATTCACTTCACCTACCAGGGCCGCTCGCAAGACGAGACGTTCTATGTCACCAAGAACGGCCAGCACGTCATTCGCGGCATCGTGTACAACTTCGCCGAGAATCCGTTCAAAAACGATCTCGACAAGTTGAAGACCGCCGGCTCTCCCAGCTTCGGTCCTGCCAACGCTCCCGTGACGGCCATCGAATTTGGCGATTTCGAATGTCCCAATTGCAAGGAGGAAGCCAAGACCCTGCGCGATAACGTGCCCGTCGTATATCCCACCCAGGTGCGCGTGGTCTTCAAGGATTTTCCGCTGGAGCAGATTCATCCTTGGGCCAAGGCTGCCTCTATCGCCGGCCGCTGCATCTTTCATGAAAGCCCGTCCGCTTTCTGGAAGTTTCACGATTGGATTTACGACCATCAGACCGACATCACTTCCGAGAACCTGAAGACGCAGGTGCTGGATTTCGCGAAGACCGCTTCGGATCTCGACAGCTTGCAGCTCGGCCGTTGCATCGACACCAAGGCCACCGAAGCTGAAGTGGACGCCTCGCTCGCAGAGGGCCGCGCGCTTCACGTGGACGCCACTCCGACGCTGTTTTTGAACGGCCGCCGGCTGGTTGGCAATTATCCTTGGGCCAATCTCGAGCAGATTATTACAGGTGAGTTGAACTTTCAAAGGTCCGCTCAAAACGCTTCGTCCGCCGCGCCCGGCGCCGATGATAAATGCTGCGAGGTAAAAATTCCTTCGCCGCTGAGCAAATAAATGCGCCGTAGTTTGCGTGTGGCGCACGCACTCATGCGTGCCGCATCGACACTCGTGTCGATGCCTGGCCGGGCTCGGCCACGACGCCTGTGGATCACCGCGCTGCTCGCGTTGCTGGCGGGCGGACTCATCGCCGCCGACGTAAACAGCACCGAGTACCTGGATATCGTCAAATATCTCGCGTCCCCCGAGATGCGCGGCCGCGCCACCGGGTCGCCGGAGCTTGAAAAAGCCGCCGCCTATATTCGCGATCAGTTCCGCGGCATGAACCTGAAGCCGCTTTCCGGCGCCAGCTATTATCAGGATTTTGACGTCACTACCAGCGCCCGCCTCGGCAAGCGCAATAGCCTCACTTACAGCATGGGCGATAAGCCCGAATCGCTCCGAATTCAGGAGGACTTTATTCCCCTGAATCTGTCCGGCGCCGGCGCCGTCTCGGGAAGCGCGGTTTTCGTGGGCTTCGGCATCACCGCGCCCGAGTACAATTACGACGACTACGCCGGGCTCGACGTCAAGGGCAAGATCGTCGTGCTGCTGCGTCACGAGCCGCAGGAGTTCGACGACAAAAGCGTGTTCGAAGGCAAGGTCTACACCGCCCACTCGCAAATCTTCAGCAAGGCGGCCAATGCGAAAATCCACGGCGCCAAAGCGGTCCTGATGGTGAATGACGTGGGCGCGCATTCAGGCGATGCCGACGATCTCGAAAAATTTGGAACCACGGCCGGCCCCGACAATTCAGGCATCGAGTTCGTTCAAATCAAGGCCGCGGTGGTGAACAAATGGCTCGCGCCCGCCGGAAAGACCCTGCAGGGGATTGAAACCGATATCGACAAGACCCTACACCCGGAATCGTTCGCGCTGCCTGAAAAATTGCGCCTCGACATGGATATCGATATCGGGCGCGAAGTGAAAACGGTCCACAATGTCGGGGCCTATCTGCCTGGCGACACCAACGAATACGTCATCATTGGCGCGCACTACGATCATCTGGGCTTGGGCGAACAGTTCTCCATGGCGCCGTCGCTGGCCGGAACCGTGCATCCCGGCGCCGACGATAACGCTTCTGGAACCGCCGGCGTCATCGAGCTGGCTCGCTGGTTCTCGCACCAGCCCCGCCCCAAGCGCGGCATTCTGTTTCTCACCTTCGCCGGTGAAGAACTCGGACTGCTGGGCTCCAGCTACTACGTCAACCATCCGGTGCTGCCGCTGCGCGATGCAGTGGCGATGATCAACATGGACATGATCGGCCGCATTCGCGATCGAAAAGTGTATGTCGGTGGCGTTGGAACCGGCAGCACATTCGCCGCCCTGCTCAAGCAATTGACGCCCAAGCACGATTTTGAGGCCGACGTCACCGAGCGCGCCGGCTACGGCTCCAGCGATCACACTTCGTTTACGACCAAACAGGTGCCGGTGCTGTTCTTCTTCTCCGGACTCCACGCCGATTACCACAAACCCAGCGATACCTGGGACAAGATCGATGCCCCCGACGCGGTTCGTTTGCTCGACCTGGTGGCCGACGTCGCCGATCACCTGACCGATGGCTCTCCCCGCCCGCAATTCGTGCGTGTCGCCGAAGCGCAAGAACCTCAGGAAGTGGCCAACCCGCACGCCGGCAAGGTGTCCGGCTATGGCCCGGACTTCGGCAGCATTCCGGATTTCACTGAGATACCTAATGGAGTAAGGTTCGCGGATATCCGGCCTGGTTCGCCGGCGGACAAAGCGGGCCTCAAAGCCGGCGATATCCTTACCGAATTCGACGGAAAACCCATCCAGAACCTTTACGATTTCACCTACGCGCTCCGGGCCAGTCATCCTGGACAGGAAGTACTTGTCAAGGTACTCCGGGGGACCCAGTCAATTGAAGCCAAGGTACTACTGACCGAACGGAAGTAAGTCCGCATACTTACCTCAGATATGGCACCCGAATCATCCTTAGGAACCGCGCCGGCCTTGGAACGCAGCCTGGTACTCCGAGCGCTTCCACCGCTTATACTTCATCCCTTCGCCGACGCCGGAGGTCCCGGAAAACTTGTGGAAAGCTCGCGCGCAAATCTCAAGCTGCAAGGCTTGTTGCCGCAAGGTGAAGCTACGCGAGAGGATCTGGACCGGGCTCTACTCGACGGACGCTATTCCGAAATGCGAATGCTCTATTATGTGGGGAAAGATCTGGCGCGCTGGATCGGGCAGTGTCTCGAATTCGTCGAGCGCAGCCAGGATACGCTCCCCCGAGGCATCTGCTACCAAAGTTTCGCCGCGCTCCTGATTCAGGACGCGCCTCTGGATGTGCAAGCTAAACTGCGCAAATGGGGCGTGGCCGATTACAAATCGATCTTTAGCCGCGCTCTTGGCCTGCACACCATGTTCGCCGCCGCGCCGCCCCGGGAAATGCTGTCCGATGAATTCGTTCGCGCGTACTTCCGCTACGCCGACCAGATCTTCCAGACCAAACAAGGCGAATGCGACTTCGTCCCAGTCAGTTCGCGCGAATTCGATTTCGAACTCTATTCTTCCGGTGAATACGCGCGCATGCTCGAACGTTCCTGGGCCGAGTAGCTCGCGTCCTGTTCGAATTCAGCCAGCGTCACCAAGAACCCGGACGCTGCGTCTAGGTTGTATCCCGCGCCCGGTCGATACTTCCTCGACAGCCAGATCCCGAGCGCGAGAACCGCGCACCCGAACGCCACGTTCGCAACGATCCAGGCTGTTCCAAAGAGACGATAAACATCCGCTCCAAAGAATGCTTTCATCGCGACGATAAACATCGGCGTCCATAACAGCGCACTGGTGACCAGGATCGCCTGAATATAGCGGACGCGGAACATTCGCAGAGATTCCAGGCGCTTCTGAATGGCCGCGATGGGCTGATTGTAGTCGATCTTCAACGCCATCCCGATCTGCGCGTTCAGCGCCGCCAACGCCGCAATGGCCGCGACGTCCAACGCAATGGCCGGCCACACGAAACGCGCCGCGGGCCAATTCTTCGCCACAAACGCACCCAGCGAAACAATCACCACTAGAAGTGCGATCGATCCCAGGGCCAAAATCGCCGCCAGCCGCCACAGGGCGGCCTTAGCCCGCCGGGTGTAAGTCTCCCGCATTAACTGCCGGTTCAAACGAATGCTTTGATCGAGCTTCTTGTCGTGCTCGGCCCATTTTTCCTTGAGTTCATCGAGTTCCATTTTGTTTCGCTTCCGCTTCCTGCCGCAAGGTCTGCTTCAAGCGGCTGATTTTCGTTGCTACGTTGGTCTCACTGATTCCCAATACGGCTGCCATCTCCTGGTAGTTGTTCCCGTCCAGGTAGAGCAGCGCCAGCGCCTTGTTCAGCGGATCCAATCTCTCAATCCACTGATAAAGAACCTGGACCTCTTCGGGCTGGTTTTGGGATTCATCCACGGCCTCAAGCAATCGTTCATCGCCCGAGACGACATGCCGCGACCGAACGCTCTCCCGGCGATAGAACGAGATGGCGACATTCAGAGCGATGCGATACATCCAGGTGGAAAAGCGCACGCGCTCGTCGAATGCCGCAAAAGACCGCCACAGCTGGACAATAATCTCTTGCGCCAAATCCTCCCGGTCACCAGGATTTTTGCAATAGGAATAGCAGACCTTGTAGAGGATCTTTTTGTGTTCCTCTACCAGGGTTTGAAACCGCTCCTGAAGTGTCTCGGTCGCCGCCATCCAATCTATTATTCGCGGCAGCGCCTGGAAAAATCACACTCGATTCTTACTGAGCCGCGACCGTAAGGAAGCGGGCCTTAGTGCGGCAGCGATTTCAGGTAAGCCAGCACGGCTTCGGCGTCCGGGCGCGTCATGCGAAAGGGCGGCATCGGCGGGTTCGGCGGACTGCCGGTGCGTGAGATCCCCGTAGTCAGCAGCTTGATGAAGTCGGCGTCGGTGCCGGGAGGCCGGCCCGCAATGCGTGGCTCGACGAGCGCCCAGGACGGCGACGGGTACGAGGGACGCAATTGCGCCGGACCACCCATCAGCCAGAACGAACGTTCGGGGTTGCCGTTTTCGTCGCGCCGCGTGTGACACTGCTCGCACATCGCGACACTTTCAACAATGTACCGGCCGCGTTCCACCAGCGCGGAGCCCGCCGAGCCTCCGCCGGCCTTTGCATTTCCCTTGGACTGCTCCTGCGCGGGAAGCCATCCGGCGGCGAGCCCCAGGAAAGACAACAAGAGAGTTCTAGTCAGGTTATTCATAGCAACATCCATGATAAGATATCGCCCATGCGATGGCTTTGCCTGGTCGCGGCCACGACGGCCTGTCTGTTTGCTCAACTCGCGCCTCCGAATGAAGCGGGGGTCTCGATGGGACACATTCATCTGACGGTGCCGGATCCGAACGCGCAGATCAAGGTCTGGGTGGACGTGCTCGGCGCCACGGCGTCCAAAGACGGATTCTTGAATCTCGTTAAGCTGCCCGGCATTTTCATCATCGTCACCAAAGCAGATGCGACCGAAGGGTCCAACGGTTCCACCGCCAATCACATTGGCTTCCTGGTGAAGGATTATGCGGCGCTCGAGACCAAGCTGGCCGCCGCCAACATCCCGGCGGTCTTCGACAACAAGAAGGACCAGATGATTGTGACCTTTCCCGACAACGTGCGCGTGGAGTTCAATGCAGACCCATCCATCAGCACGCCCGTGGTCTTCCATCACATTCATCTCATGACCACCGACCCGGACGCGCTGCAGGCTTGGTACGTAAAAACCTTCGGGGCTGAAGCCTCCACGCGGCGCAACCTTCCGGCCGCCAAAATCCCCGGCGGTGAAGTGGATTTCCTGAAAGCCAAGGAAGCTCCGGCGCCCACCAAGGGCCGCACGCTGGATCACATTGGATTCGAGATCAAAGATCTGGATGCGTTCTGCAAGAAGCTGGACGCCGCTGGAATGAAGTTCGACATGCCTTATCGCGACGTGCCTGCCATCAAGCTCAAGATCGCCTTCATCATCGATCCCGTGGGCACGCGCATCGAGCTCACTCAGGGACTCGAAGGCATGTAATCGTCTCGTGAACGAGGCCGACGAGTTCGCCGACTACATCGTCAGGAAGTTCGTCGTGAGTTAAGCTTTCGCAGAGCGAGGCAAGGTCCAGTACTCTCGCAAGTTGACGCCAATTCTTCGGCAACTTGCCACCGGCGTGCAGATACCCGGTTGAGAAATGGGGTTCCAGCAGGGGATGTATAGCTTGCTCGTAGCGGAGGAAGTGGCCCAGATCGATCAGGGCCGTTCCTGCAACTGCAAACTCCCAGTCGAGAACGCCGGCGACGTTGCATTTCCCCGCGATCCTTCGTACCAGCAGGTTCCGTTTGCCGAAATCGCCGTGGACCAAGCCTGACTCGGCATCGAGGCTGCCAAGCTCCGGTGCCCAAACCAAGCGACCTCGTGAGTGTGATCGCGCAGATCCGCTGTCATCCGCCGTTGCAGATTGGGCGAAGCGAGATAGAGATCGACAAGTCGCGGCACGGGATCCGCACCTTCCAGAAGCGTCCTGATGACCTTCGGACCTGGAGCCAGCCAGCCAGATTTCGGAAACCTCGTGCAGCCAATGGAAGCCAGAATTTGTCCAGCGGAGTATGACGCCTCAGCAATTGCATCTGCGTCGCCGCCGCGCTTCAGCTCGCGAATAGTAATTCCTTCTATATAGCGCGCCATGGTGAACGGAGGAGCATCCTCGCACCCATTCGGCTCCGCATAAAGCACCTCGGGAACCGGCACGGAGTTTCCGATCAGTTGAAGCAGGTCGACTTCCTTTTGGCACAGCGACGGGTCATGCTCATAGATTCGGAGCACGATCGCCTCTTGACCGGAATTGAGCCGGAGCTTGAAGTTCGCGTTGCGCAATCCGCCGGTCAGCGGCTCTATGTCAAGTATGCGCGCGCAGGGAAATGCGGCATGAACCATCCGCTCAAACAGCACTGCGGGCAGCGTGCGCCGGGGCTGCTGGCGTACCCAGCGAGCCTCATACGGAGCGGCGATCACTCGGAATCTTCGATCAGTCCTTGATTTCCACGCTGATCACATGGATATCGGACGATCCGACGTTCTCCACCGAGTGCGGCTCCAGGCCTTCCATCCAAATGGTAGCCTCATCCGACGGTGACAATCGCGTATCGAATAGCACCTTGTCTTCGTGGTCGCGGCGCACGAAATGACCATGCGCCAGGGTGTGATAGACAGCGGCCCAGCGATGGGTATGCACCGGCGTTCTATCGCCCGCCGGAATGCGTGTCTCCACCACTCGCACGTGCTCGTTTTCTAGAACTACGGTGTGATGCTCCGGCGCGGCGATCATCGCGTCCATGGAATCCGGCCAAGCCCATGGGGCTTTCTTCGAGGATTTGTTGGGATGTTCTGCGGTTGTTGCCATTGGAATACTCCTACTTTAGCTTGACATCGGCGTTGCCGCCTTTGTCCTTGGTGTAATGCGTCACGTCCTGGTTGCCTTCAATGCAGGCAAATTCCATTTGCTCGTACTTGGGATCGTTCACCTTGTACAGCTCCATCGCAATCTTGAAAGGCTTGGTCAGCGTCTTCGTGTCGTCTACGGTCGCTTCGTATTTGATGGTGTTTGTATCCACCGGCGTGAATCGCTCCACGACGTGTTCGGCGTCGCTGTGGAAATCGCCGACCGTGTCGTACCACGTGCGATCGTTCAGGTTCGTGGTGTCCACCACCAGGGTGTCGCCTTCCCAGTGGCCCACCGAATCCCCCTGGAAGAGTTTAATGTCAGCAGGAATGTGCTTGCGGCCATCGGTCGGGATGATGCGATACGCGTGCATGAATTCCCAAGTGAGGACGACGTAATTCGCGGGCTGGAAAATCTGAAAACCGAACTGCACGTAGATCTGCTTCGGCACGCCGGATTGGTAGCAATGCAGCTCGGGCTCCGCAGCCAAATCGTGCTCGAAAGTTTCCTTGGCCTTGGCGGCAGCCCACAATTGATAGGGCAGGAATCCGTCGGCCGGATCTACAATCGCACCTTTGCCGGGAGGCACGCCGGAGCGCGGCGTGGGATGATTCTGCAATTCAAAAACGGCGCCGCCGTTGTTTCCCGCGTTCCAGAACCCTTGCATGTCGGGATGGCCGTCGGCGAGATGCTGCACCGGTCCGCCGGCGACATGTGGACCGGTACCGCCGAAAATTGCGGGTACGCCGCCATTACCAGCGGCTTGCGGAGCGGGAGGTTGTGCCGGCATGAGCGACAAGCATGCCGCTAAACCGGCTGCCCTCCCCAGCGACATACGAACATGTCTCCAACGGCTCACTAGTGGCTCCCCTTGGCGGCTTCATCCGCGTACGCTTCGCACTCATATTCCAAGATCCGAAAATTCGGCTCAGTATGCCGATACAAGGGCAAGCTGATCTTCCACGGCCGGGTGAACACGTCGGGATCTTCGATGGTCGCTTCATACTGCAGCGTGTTGGGGCTGGTGCGCGTATAGCGTTCCACCACGTGCAGCTTATCGCTGTGATAGTCGCCCGCAGCGTCGAACCAGGTCTGGTCGTTGAAATCCGTCACGTCCACCACCAACGTGTCGCCATCCCAATGTCCGCGCGGATCGCCCAACCAGAAATCGAGCCCGTCGATATGCGGGCTCCCATTGGTAAAGATGGTTCGATAAATGTGAATGTATTCGTACGTGATCAGCGTATACTTCGGCGTTTGGAAGATCTGAAATGGAAAATCGAGATACGTGATGCGCGGCACTCCCGGCATGTAGCATTTGTTCAATGTGTCCGCGGCTGCGCGATTCTTGAAGTTCTCCTGCCGCTTTGCCAGCGCTTCCGGTTTATATGGAATCTTGCCGTCCGGCGGGTCTACGATCACGCTTCTTCCCGGCGGAATCCCGAGCGCGCCAGCGTGATCTTCGAGATCAAACGCGGCCGAGGTGTTTCGCACCTGCCAGATGCCTTGGAGATCGGGAGCTCCGTCGGCGGTACGTGGTGCTTTGTAGGCAGCTTGCGCCAATGCCAGCGCGGGTATCGCGAACATCAGCGCTGCCGCAGTGGCCGCGGTCATTTGGGCGCCGGCGGTGCACCCGGCGGCAGCACGTCCGGCTTTCCGGCGAACAGGCGGCGTCCGTCCTCGGTCTTCACCGAGCGCGACCAGGCGTTGGCGGTTCCGTCCTTGGCTTGAAAACCTTCCACCTCGATCTCCTCGCCTGGCTTCAAGGAATCTTTGCGCCATCCCTGCCGGAACAAGACATTGGGCGGCAGCGCTTCGAAGGACCAAGTGGTCACCTTGCCGTCCGCGTCTGTGACATCGAGAAGAATGTGAGAGTGCGGATTGACCCAATCCATCCGTACAAATTTGCCCTTCAGAGTTATCGGCTTGCTCACGTCGAATTCGGCCGCGAAGGAGTGATGCGCCAGGACTGGCAGCGCGGCCAGCAGCAAACCGGCGCCCGCAGTGAGAACCGCAAACTTGAACTTCATGTCAGGAGACCTCCCCTTCATTCTGTCAAAAGCCCGTGACCCACGCCCACCCTACAAATCCTCCAAACTCAACCGCGTGTCGGCGTGCTTCCAGCCCTCTTCAAATTCCTTGCGAGCGGCCGCTTCCTGGCTAGCCTTGCCCTGCGCGTGCAGACATTCCGCCAGACCGAAAAGAGCCCGTGGATTCTTGGCATGGGCTTTCAGCTCTGCCCGGAACACGGCCTCCGCCTCGACCGGACGGCCGTCCAGGAACAGCACCGCGCCCAAGGATTCCCGGGGCGGCAAGTACCAGTCCGGAGGTTCGTCGTAGTTTAACGCATCCTCGCCCAGTGCAGCTTTAGTTAATAGCTCCGCCGCCTGCTTGTAGTCGCGCCGGCCACGGGCGATGTTGGCCTCCAGCATCCAGGCCGCAATGTCAAAGATCTGTTCGGCGGAGTTGTATCCGAAAGCCTCCTTCGGCATCGCTTTCACTTCGACGGCAAAGGCCGCGCGTTCCGAGGCTGCTTGCGCTGTTTTCCCTTCACTGCTGAAAGCCATCCCTCGCGCGAAGCGCCACAAGGCGTGCACCTGGTCCAAACTTTTGTCGGGCTCGGGAAGTTGTTCGATCTCGGTCCAACGGTGGAACCGCACCAACACCAAAGCTTGTGTCGGAAGGAACGACTGCGTTTCCGGATGTTCTTTCACAAACGCCATCACTCCGTGAGTGATTTGCGCGGCCGCGCGATTGGCGTGTTCAAAATCGCCCTCCATGCTCGCGCTGACCGCCAGAAAGTGCATGTTGTGGGTGTAGTACATCATCGAATACATGCCGTCCACGTGATACTTGTCGATGTAGCCTCGATCCGCTCCGATGGCCTGTTGGTTGGACACCGTAGCGGCATGATAATCGCCGGTACGAATGTAGATGTGGGCGGCCATGTGAACCAAGTGCCCTGCCCCAGGAGCCAACACCGCCATCTTCCGCGCGCTTGCCATGGCCTGTTCCGGATGTGGCGACTCTTCCACGGCGTGAATATAAAAGTGATTAGCGCCGATATTGTCCGGATCACGTTTGAGCACCGACTCCAAGGCTTCCACGGCCTCCATGGTTCCCTCTTCGGGCGTACCATCGGGCTTCCACAACATCCAGGCGTGCAAATCCATAGCGGCGTCGGCGAACAGCACCGCGGCATCCATGTCGTTCGGATAACGCCGCATCACTTCGCGCATCGCATCCCGGTAGCTCGCACCCAGCTTTTTCTGATCGGCTTTGGGATCGGTGGAAAGCCGCTTGGCCATTGCGGAAATGTAGGCCTGTTCAGCGGCACTAGAACCAGATGCAAGTGACTCGGCCTTCTTCACCGCTTCCGCCGCGGTCTGCTCGCGGCCGGCGTCGATCACCCACTCGTTGTAATTCGGCCCACGCGCCAGTGCGATGCCCCAATACGCCATCGCGCATTTCGGATCGAGTTGGGCTGCGTAGCCGAACGATCGCGCGGCCTCCTCGTGATTAAACGCGTACACCAGCGTCAAACCTTGATCGAAATAGCGCTGCGCCAAAGCACTCGAGGTAGTGATGGGGTGATGCAAATGGCCCAGGCCAACGAGCAGCGGCGCAGGCTCAGTCCCCTGCGATGCCGCGCCATGCTCGTGTTGCTGGCCAAGCGCGGCAGCCACTGCCAGAAGCAGGACAGCAGCGGTTTTTAGCATTTTCTGATTTTAACCTACTAAATCAGCTCGCTCAATACCGAACGATTGAACGGCAGCAACTGGTTCAACGCGCCTTTGCGAATAATTCCCGGCCATTCCGGATTTACGATCAGCGACCGGCCTATGGCCACCAAGTCGAATTCGTCCCGATCCAGGCGATCGAGCAAATTGTCGATCCCCGCCACACCCGCGGTGCAGGCGGTGCCGAAGGACGTCATCAGATCCTCGTTCAAGGTAACCGAACCGACGGTGATGGACGGTTTGCCGGTGAGCTTCTTGGTCCAGCCAGCTAGATTCAAATCGCTCTCGGGAAATTCGCGCTCCCAAAAGCGCCGCTGCGAACAATGGAATGCATCCACGCCGGCGTCCACCAGGGGTCGCAAGAATCGATCCAATTCCTCGGGCGTTCGCGCCAACTTGGCCTCGAAATCCTGCAATTTCCATTGCGAGTAGCGCAGCGCCAGGGGATAATCCGGACCAACGCGCCGCCGGACTTCGCCAATGATTTCCGCGGCGAAGCGCGTGCGCGATACCAGATCGCCGTCGTACTTGTCGGTGCGCTGATTGCTACCCTCCCAAAAGAACTGGTCGATCAAATAGCCATGCGCGCCGTGCAACTCCACTCCGTCGAAGCCGAGTTCCTTCGCCGATTGTGCGCTTTTCGCAAATGCATCGATCACCGTGTCAATATCGGCTTGGGTCATGTTCGATGGGCCGATCGGTTTCACTCCCGGCTGCAATTCCTGTCCCGGCGAAACCACCATGCCGACGTGCCAAAGCTGCGGGAAAATCAGCCCGCCAGCCGCGTGGACCTGCTCGGCAACTCGACGCCATCCGGCCAATGCCCGGTCGCCATAAAAGTGCGGAACCTTCGGATCGAAGCCCGCTACGGGATGATCCACAAACGTTCCCTCGGTGACGATCAGCGCGACGCCGCCGTCCGCGCGACGGCGATAATACGCGGCCACATCCGCGCCTGGGACGCCCTGGGGCGAATGCGAACGCGTCATCGGCGCCATGACGATGCGATTTTGGAGCGCGAGTCCTTTCAGCTGAAACGGCCGGAAAAGGGCCGCGGTGGAACGGTTCAGAATCAGCGCCTGGTCAGGCTGCGCAGCTATGCTCATGAGACTAGTGTACGCTGGCCCGGCTGGCGCGAACCACGGACGGCGTGTGTCGCGAGCCGTCGGCTCGGCTCACTTCGTCCTACGCAGAAGCTTGTTATACGCTTCGTGCGAACCGATCCAGCCCCAGCGGAAAATGTCGCCTTCGCGGTAGCCGATCGCCCGATTGAGAGCGACCGACACGCACAGTCCAAACCTCCCCGACTTGCTTCAAGTGGAGCGAAGGATGAAACGGATCTTGCCGGAATAGTTCATATTGCTTGTCAGCGAGTTGCTGAACTTCGGCAGGCAACTCGCTGTAGAGCTGCCAGAACCGCTCGGATGCGTAGGACTGGAAGGCCATTCAAGACGCGCTACCGCTGCCGCGGCCGCCCTTGCTCAAAAGGGCGAAACTTGCCAGCGCGGGCGTCAGCCTTCATCTCCTCGAGCAGCTCAACGCCGGCGCCGCCAGGTGAAAAATCGCGTTCGATCTCGACCTCCCATTCCGCTTGATCCCGCGCGGAGAGCCAAGCTGCGAGCGCCGCCTGCTGATCTTTGGGCAGTGTTTCGATGGCGCGCTGGATTTCTGTCAGGTCCACGCCTCTATGCTACCTCTTCACTTAGCTCACGTTCCGTACCTCGCTGCCCCACGCGCCTTCGCCTTCGCCGCCTCCTCTTCCCGATTCTTCGGTGGCGCGTTGGTTTCGAGCGAACGCAGCAGCCGGGACGAGATTGCCGCTACATCATCCACCGCGGACAGGAACGATGGTTCGTTGGCCTTGGACGGCTTGTTAAATCCGCTAATCTTTCGCACGAACTGGAGCGACGCGGCCCGAATCTCTTCTTCGGTGGTCGGAGGATCGAAATTGAAGAGGGTCTTGATGTTCCTGCACATGCCTGCAAGGTATCAAAAAAATGCTTGACAGGCCCCCTACCCCGTTGTATATTTAACTTGCTGGTTATGTAACCGAGTGGTTAATCAGCGAATCAGAAGATGCCGCCCGATCAACTTAGCAGCACGTTCGCCGCGCTCGCCGATCCCACCCGGCGCGCCATCCTCGCCCGTTTGGCCACTGGCGAAGCTTCGGTGACCCAATTGGCGGAGCCTTTCGAGATGAGCATGCCGGCTATTTCGAAGCACCTCAAGGTGCTCGAGCGCGCCCACCTGATTGCTCGGGGACGCGAAGCGCAATGGCGACCCTGTCGCCTGGAAGCGGCTCCACTCAAGGATATCGCCGATTGGATCGAGCACTATCGCGAATTCTGGGACCAGAGCTTTGGGCGTCTCGACGACTATCTTCGCAAATTACAGCTAAAGGACAAGAAACATGCCCGCAAGCAACGCAAAAACTAGCCCCGCCGCGAACGCCTCCGAGAGCGAACTTGTCATGACGCGCCTCTTCGACGCGCCGCGCGAGCTCGTCTTCCGATGTTGGACCGAACCCGAGTACCTTCGGCACTGGCAGGGCGCGCCGCGCGGGTTTACCGTAACCGCGTACGAATCCGACATACGCCCGGGGGGACTTTTTCGGATCTGCATGCGCTCGGACGAAGGCGTCGAACGCTGGCTGCGGGGTGATTATCGCGAGATCGTGAAGCCCGAGCGGATCGTCTTTACGCACGTCTGGCAAGACGCCGAGGGGAAAGCCGGCCCGGAGACGCTCATGACCATCACGTTGGTCGAACG